>Ga0187892_10000364_pt1 | contig 118904 bp, 94 predicted proteins | sample MA1701073metaG_FD_139345 | JGI IMG/M metagenome (GOLD analysis project Ga0187892, IMG submission 139345) | Bio-ooze microbial communities from a basaltic lava cave in the Kipuka Kanohina Cave System on the Island of Hawaii, USA - MA170107-3 metaG ... | reverse complement strand
TACGTGCATCTTCTTTCATGTAGCACACATCCGAACCCGAAGGGAAGGTTTATGCGCGATTCCCCAGGCCGTCACTCTCGGCGCTCGCTCAGCACGGTGTCACCGGTGCGAAAGTAGGGCTAGACCCGATGAAACCCCGGGATCCGGCGGCTCTCCATGATGCCACCGGAAAGCAGGGTCAGGACCGAGGGGGCTGGCTCACCGCCCACTGCTCGACGTTCTTCTCGATCTGCCGCGCGTGGACCTCGAGGTGCTCGGCGTAGATCCGGAGCCAGTCCTCGGCCGAGTACCGCCCCGATTCGGTGTGGCGGCCCACGCGCGCCCACCCGCTATCGGGCAGGCGTCGCAGGAGCGCCGCCGTGTTGGCACGCACCGCGTCGACCGCGGCCAGCGCTGGATCGAGCGGATGGTCGTGGTACTCGAACGTCACCGCCCACTGGTCCTGATCGTAGCCCACGATGAGCGGATCGGACTCCGAGAGCACATAGCGGATTCGGCCGGCCGCGTTGGTCTCGGAATCGGCGCAATGGCAAACCAACTCGTGCGCCGACCACTCCTTGGGCGCCGGTCGCCACTTCAGCGCGCCCGGGGGCACCGTCGCGAGGGCGGCCCGGAGACGGGCCGGGCCGTCGGCATACCGCTGAATCAGCGCATCTCGTTCCGATCGATTGAGTGTCATCAGTTCCTCCATCGGACCTTGAACGCACGGCTGGGGCTCGCGCGGCGAGCCGGGGGGACGCGCCTCCGACGATGGCGGCGACCGTTCTCGAAGCGTTGCCCGACGGTCATTTCGCTGCCGTGAGCATGATCTCGACGACCGCGTCGGGAAGCACGAGGCCAGTGCCGATGGTCGTCCGCGCTGGGTACCCCTGGGACAGCACTCCGCGGTAGCCCTCGTTCAGGCCGGCAAAGGCCGCCACATCGGTCAAGTAGACCATGCCATCGGCAACCTGGCTCCAGTCGAATCCCGCGGCCTTGAGCGTGCGCCCGAGGCGGGCGAGCGCCTCCCGCGTCTGAGCGCGCACGTCGCCCCGTGAGCCCTCGGTCAGCCCGAGCATGCCGGCGAGGTACAGCCGGTTGCCGACCTGGATCGCCGAGCTGAAGTTCGGATTCGCCCGGCCGGGGCTACCGTCGGCCTCCGGCGCGGTGATGGCGCGGCGCGACGCGTCCTTCACCGCGACCAGCGTGATCTCGATCAGGTACTGGGGGTTGTTGAGCCTGGCCACCACCGTGGCCCGCGCCGGGGGGTCGACGGGAAAGTACGGACGATACGCCGCGTTCATCGCCTCGAAGAGCTTCGCATCGGTCAGGAACACGCGGGAGCTGACAACGTCCGAGTAGGTCATTCCCGCGGCCTTGAGGATCTCTCCCGCCCGGTCGAGAACCACCCGCGTCTGGGTGCCGACGTCCCCCTCGACGACCGAGTTGTCGGCCGCCCTCGGCACGAGGCCCGCCAGGAACAGCGTATTGCCCGACTTGATGCCGTAGCTGTACGGAAGGGCGGGCCTGGTCGAGCCGGCCGGATGCACGACCGTGCGCTCGCGCCCGGCGGGGATGGCGATCATGGCGATCTCCACGAGCGCGTCGCTGATGGGAAGGCTCGCCTCGATGGTGGTGCGCGCCGGCGGGTCCGTCGGCCAGTAGCTCCGGTACACCTCGTTCATGGCCTGGAAGTCATCGCGGCTCTTCAGGTAGACGAAGACCTTCGCCACATTCTCCAGGCTCGATCCGGCCGAGGCCAGCGTTCTGGCGTGCCTGTCCAGCACCCATCTGGTCTGAGCCCGGACATCGCCCGAGACGCGCCCCTCCTCGTCGAGCGCGATCCCCCCCGAAAGGTAGATCAGGCCGTCGGCTTTCACCGCCGCGCTCAGCGGGAGTCGAGGATGCGGCGCGATCCGGGTGATGCCCGCGTCGTCGGCGCCCGACCCCGCGGACGGCATCATCCAGAGGAGCAGAGCCATCCATGCCGTGCGTGTCATGTGCGACCTCCCTGTCGAGAGCTCCACCCTCGGGGCGCCGATTGCGACCGCATCCGCGGTCGGCGCCGGGTACCCTCGCCAGGATCATCACACGACGGTCGGGGAAGTGCTATGGTGTCCACCGGTCCGAGCACCGATCGCCCGGGCTCAATCCCATACCGAGAAAGGAACCGCGCCAATGGCCATCACGCGTCATCAGTCCGGACCACGTCTCAGCCAAGCGGTCGTGCATGGCAACACCGTCTACGTGGCCGGCCAGGTCTCCGGCGATGCCCAGGCGGTCAAGGGGCAGACGGAGCAGATCCTGAAGAAGATCGACGGGCTCCTTGCCCTTGCCGGCACGAACAAGTCGAAACTGCTGTCCTCGACCGTGTACCTGGCCAGCATGTCAACCTACGACGAGATGAACGCGGCGTGGGAAGCCTGGGTCGACCCGGCGAACACACCCGCGCGTGCGACCGTGCAGGCCACGCTGGCGTCGCCAAAGTATCTGGTCGAGATCGCCGCGATCGCCGCGATCTGAGCCCAGGGCTGCCGCGTCACCCTCGCGGCGGCGCGGACCGCGGGGCCGGTCGGACGCCCTCTGGGGAAAGGCTCGTCCCGCCGCTCGAGCGCCGACTCAAGCATCAAGGCCACGGCTTGCCTCGCAATGCCACGTCGGGGGCCCTCGAGACTCCTGGTCTAGTCCAGGAGGATTCGGAGAAACTTTCAGGCTGCTCAAAAAGGTCCAGATGCGTGGCAGTGCGAGGTGAGCCGGAGGCGAGCCGAGCCGACGAATCCTAGAATGGCGGAGCGGCGCCCGAGGGCCGCACGCGAGGCGTACTCCCTGTACGTCGAGCGTGCGGCCGAGGGCGCCAGCTACGCCGGTGGGCCTTTTTCAGCAGCCTGCTAGAGGCAGGCTTCGAAGAGACCCGCCGCCCCCTGACCGCCGCCGACGCACATCGTCACGACACCGAAGCGGGCCTTCCGGCGGTGCATCCCGTTCGCCAGCGCGCCGACCATTCGCGAGCCGGTCATCCCGAACGGATGACCGATCGAGATCGAGCCGCCATTGACGTTGAGCGTATCCGGATCGATCCCCAGGCGGTCGCGGCAGTACACGACCTGGACCGCGAAGGCCTCGTTCAGCTCCCAGAGGCCGATGTCAGCGACCGTGAGCCCGTGACGGCGCAGCAGCTTCGGCACGGCATAGATGGGGCCGATTCCCATCTCCTCGGGGGCACAGCCGACCACGGCGAAGCCGCGGAAGACGAGCTTCGGCTTGATCCCGAGCGCCTGGGCGCGCTCCCGTGACATGAGGAGAATCGCGGATGCCCCGTCCGAGAGCTGCGACGAGTTCCCCGCGGTGACCGTCCCCCGCCCGCTCTCCTTGTCGAAGTGGGGTGGTAGCGCACGCAGCCCCTCGAGCGTCGTGTCGGGGCGGTTACATTCGTCGCGATCCACGGAACATGGCTCCTGGCTGAGGATCTGGCCCGTCTTCGGATCGAGGACCCCGCGCGTGACCTCGATGGGCGCCAGCTCCTCCTTGAAGAACCCGTCCTGCTGGGCGCGGGCCGTGCGCTGCTGGCTCGAGAGTGCGTACTGGTCCTGAGCGTCGCGGCCAATCCCGTACCGCTTCGCGACGACCTCCGCGGTCTCTCCCATGACCATGTAGATCCCGGGGAATCGCTCCTTGACCCAGGGGTTCGGGCTGTTGTCGCGGGTGACCATCGTGATGCTCTCGACGCCGCCTCCGATGGCGGCGTCGGCACCCTCCTCGCTGATGAGGTGGGCCGCCATCGCGATCGCCTGCAGCCCCGATGAGCAAAACCGGTTCACGGTAGTCCCGGGCACGGTGACCGGAAGTCCGGCGCGCAGAGCGGCGACCCGCGCGACGTTGTGGCCCTGCGAGCCGTGCGGCTGGCCGCAGCCGAGGATCACGTCCTCGATCTCAGCGGGGTCGAGCTGTGGCGCCTTGCCGAGCACGTCCCGGATGCAGTGGGCCGCCAGCTCGTCGGGTCTGGTCAGGTTGAAGGAGCCCCGAAACGACTTGGCGAGCGGCGTGCGAGAGCTGGCGACGATCACGACCTCTCTCATGATCACTCCTCCTTCCGGCTGATCCGCGGCGCCCGCGGCGCGGGCGACGCATCGAGATGGGGGGCGCCTCAGCTTGACGACTCCCGATCGCTCAGTACAATACCGCTCGTCGCTACGAGACGCACGGCTCCGCGAAGGCGAAGCCACGAGCGGGAGCTCGTCTTCGGGCAATCACCGCGGCCACGCCAGCCTGCCGGTCAAGAGGGAGCCCCGACGGTCGCCATTGTATCTTCAACCTTGGCCTTCCAGGCCACGGGGAGGAACCCGGACATGAAACCCTGCAGCGTCCGACGTCACCAGGCTCGGGACGGCATGATCCGGCGCCAACACGCTACGGTGGTCCTGCTCGCCGCGTCACTGGTGGCCGGCTGGGTCGCCTCGGCGGCGGCGGACGACGCGGTGGAGTCCCGCCAGATGGTCGAGAACGCTCGCTTCTCCGTCGAGAACTTCGCGCTCGACCCCAACATGGAGACGTTCCGGGATCTCGTCAAGAAGGCGCGGGGGATGCTGATCGTGCCGCAACTCGTCCGGGCGGGCTTCATCATCGGGGGCTCCGGCGGGACCGGCGTGCTCGTCGCGCGCGACGAGCGCACCGGAGCGTGGAGCGAACCGGCCTTCTACACGGTGGGAAGCGCCAGCTTGGGATTTCAGGCCGGCGTCGACGCCTCCGAGGTCGTTCTGCTGTTCATGACCAACCGGGGCGTCACGACGCTCCTCTCGAACAATCTCAAGCTCGGGGCCGACGCGAGCGTCGCCCTCGGCCCCATCGGCGTCGGGATCGGCGGCGCGACGGCGGGGCTCAGCGCCGACGTGGTCACGTTCTCCCGGTCCAAGGGCCTCTACGGGGGCGTGTCCCTCGAGGGCGCGGTCATCGCCATCCGCGAGACGCTCAACAGCGCGTACTACGGCAAGTACGCCACTCCGGTCGACATCCTGATGCGCCGCGAGGTCAGCAACCCGGCATCGGCCGCGCTGCTCGAAACGGTGACCAAGGTGTCCAATCCCGAGTAGAGCAGCCACCGCGCCTCCAGGACGTCGACTCCGAATGGCTCGCAGGTTTCGGAACGACCTGCACGTGACACCATGAGAAGTCGCCGCGCCGGCGTGCTCCTGCACGCCACGTCGCTGCCCGGCCCCTTCGGGTTGGGAGACCTGGGACCAGCCGTCGACACGTTCCTCGACTGGGCGGAAGCCGCCGGCCAGACGATCTGGCAGGTGCTGCCGCTCGGCCCCGCGGACTTCTTCGGATCGCCGTACGACGCCCACTCCGCCTTCGCCGGCAACCCGTTCCTGATCTCGCCGGCGCAGCTGGTCACCGATGGTTTGCTGCCGGCATCCGCGCTGGATGGGCTGTCTCCCCCGGAGGCGTTCGGGGACGACGCCCACGCGATCGCGTGGAGAGGCGACCTCCTCCGCCAGTCCTGGGACCATTTCCGGCAGCACGGCTCGGCCGGGGACCGTGAGGCCTTCCAGAGCTTCGTCCACGGGGACGCCCAGCGCGGATGGCTCGCGGACTGGGCACTCTATGCCACCCTCAAGGCGAGTTACGACGGCCAGCCCTGGACTGACTGGAGCCCGGAGCTGGTCAGGCGCGAGGGGTCTGCCCTCGAGGCTGCCCGCACGGCCCTCGGCCCGCGTATCGAGTTCCAGCAGTACCTGCAGTTCCTCTTCTTCCGCCAGTGGGAGCGGGTCAAGCACGAGGCCCACCGCCGCTCCATCTCGATCATGGGGGATCTTCCGATCTACGTTGCGCTCGACAGCGCTGACGTGTGGGTCAACCGCGACTTCTTCACCGTCGATCAGGACGGGCAGCCCGAGCAGGTGGGCGGCGTGCCGCCCGACTACTTCAGCGCCACTGGCCAGCGCTGGGGGACGCCTCTCTACCGCTGGGAGCGAATGGAGGCATCGGGATACGGCTGGTGGACCGAGCGGCTTCGCGCCAACCTCCGAGTGACCGATCTGGTGCGCATCGATCACTTCCGCGGCTTTGCCGCGTACTGGTCCATCCCGGCGTCGGAGCCGACGGCGGTTCGCGGGGTGTGGTTGCCGGGCCCCGGCGCGAAGCTCTTCGATGTGCTGCGCGCGGTCCTCGGCGATCTCCCCGTCGTCGCGGAGGACCTCGGCGTGATCACGCCCGACGTGGTCGAGCTACGCAAGCGCGTGGGCTGCCCGGGCATGAAGGTGCTGCAGTTCGGCTTCTCGGATCTGGACAGCGCGCACCTCCCCCACCGATACACGACGGACACGGTCGTCTACACGGGCACCCACGACAACGATACGTCGCGCGGCTGGTTCGACAAGGCGCCCGCCGAGGATCGCCAGCGAGCCCTCGACTATCTCGCGAGCGACGGCCGGCAGATTGAATGGGACCTGATTCGCGCGGCCTATACCTCCGTCGCCGAGCTGGCAATCGTGCCCATGCAAGACGTGTTGAGCCTCGGCGACGACGCTCGCATGAACACGCCGGGCCAGCCTAGCGGCAACTGGCGCTGGCGAGCAACCGCGGAGCAGTTCGAGGCGCATCGCGCGGCCCGGCTGCGGCGGCTCGTCGACCTGACCGGACGCCTCGCGGGCGAGGAGCCGACCGTCCCCTGGCACGAGCAGGCGCCCCGAGACCAGAACCTGTGACCCGCGTGGACGCCGGAGGCAGCCGCGCGCGACTATCACGGCTCTTGGCGAGGCTACTGGCGAGGCGGCTGGCGGCGGAGCGCCTCGAGCTCCTTGCGGATCCCGTCGAGGCCCGCCTTGATCGCATCGAGCTCGTCCCGCAGCCCCTCGATCCCCGTCTTCGATATCGCGTCCGGCCGCGGCGGCTCCGCCCGGGGTTCTTCCTTCGGTATTCGGTCTCGGCGATCGCCCGCTTGACGTCGGGCAACCCGGGGATGAGCGTGTTTGCCTCGGCGAAGGCCTTCGCGGCGCTCTCGAGGCGCCCCCCGTCGAGGTCGCGCAGCCCGCGGGCCCAGAGGTCGCTGAACCGGCTGTCACCCGGCCTCGTCACGTCGGTACCGTCGAGGAACTTCCGTACGTCGCGGGCGGGGATTAGGAAGTTGAAGCCCTGCACATCCTCTCCGGTCTCGGACAGTGAGACGAAGATGAGGACACCGGCCACGTCGCCGCGATTGTCGATCGCCGGGCCGCCGCTGTTTCCGGGCGCGGCCGGCGCATCCGTCTGAATGACGTCCTGGCCGATCAGGTCCTGCTTGAAGCCTGACACGGCCCCGTTCGTCACCGACGCCTCGAGCGAGGCGGTCCTGTTCAGGAGCTCGTGGTGCAGAACGACCCCAGGAAACCCGACGATGTGCACGGGCATCTCGACTCTCACTTCGCCCTCGCGCAGGCCGAGGGCCGGATACGCCCCATCCTGCACCTTGAGCAGGGCGAGATCGCGGCCCGAATCGGGCGATGCGTGCCCGGCGCCGTCCGTCGAGATCGGCGGACTGAACTTCTTGACCTCCGCGGGGAGCAATGTCCCATTGGAAAGGAGCACGGTGATCTGACGGGTCGGCCGGAGCGTGATGCTGCCCATGTCGATCCGCGCGCGAATCTGGTGCTCGAGGTCCAGGAGCTCACCCCGGCGCGCGCCGCGCTTGGCCAGCGCGGGGTCCACGCAGGCCTTGTCGACCGCCCGGGCACCGAGCTCCCGCGACACCCAGGACGGCAGGCGGTACGCCGGATCCACCACGTGACCGTTGGTGACCACGTATCCCCGGGCGTCGACGAACCAGCCGGTTCCGGTCTCCACATAGGGTGCGGGCGTCACGGTCACGGGCCCGGCGCCGCAGTCGAGCGTTGCTTCGGCAGCCACCCGCGCGGTCACCAGCGCGACGGCCGGCTTGGCCCGGAGCGCGGCCTCCTGCACCAGGATGCGATACTCCGCCATCGGATCCTGAGCGTGAGCCAGCGGCGACCCCAGCAGAAGCCCCAGGGCCGCCCCGATCGACCAGAGCGACCCCGGCGCTCCCCCGAAGCGGCGCGGGCGCCGGCGCCAGACGAGACGCCACCGGCCACAGCGCGACGACGTTGGGCCCGTACATCGCACGCCCCCCGCGGAGGCCGTCTTCATGCACGCGTCCCTCCCTCGAGGCTCACTATAGCTCACGAGGCCCACCCCGCCCGATCGAGGGCGGCGAGGGAGGGACAACTGAAACGTAGGGGTCTACGTCGCAGGGAAGAGCGACCGAGCCAACGCCGGCCGTTCGAGCGAAGCAGCGGCCGCGAGCGCGCTGCGACGCGAGGCCCGAGTCGATCGGGCCCTTTTCAGCGGCCGGCGAGGGCGATCCACGGCGCTTGCGACGCGGCGAGGCGACACGCTATTCTGGCCATCCATGCCGCGGACGCCCGGCTCCTTCGCGCGGTGAGACAATCGGCAGGCACCGCCCACCCGCTCCATGCGAGCCTCGTTGGCGATGGTGGGCGGCTGATCTGGTTCTGCCGCCGCGAATGCGCCGAGGGCTGGCGAGTCGCCGGAGCCTCGGCCCGGTCGATCCTGCGAATCCGGAGACGCGGACGCACGAGGGGCCTCGACCCGCGCGGGTCGGCCGCGAGGACCGCCGAGTGGATGGCTTCCCCCGGCGGACGCAGTGGTCATGCGGAACGCCCACGCGAGGAGGAGCTATGACGACAATCGCGCAGTACCTTGGTCAGGCCGCCGAACACCTGCTGGGCTTCAACAACCCGAAGATTCCGCGCGAGCGACTCCATCTCCCCGGACCGGACTTCGTCGACCGGCTCTTTGCCGAATCCGACCGCAACAATCGTGTGCTGGTCAACCTTCAGCGGATGTTCGGTCACGGTCGCCTGGCCGACACCGGCTACATGTCGATCCTGCCCGTCGACCAGGGCATCGAGCACTCCGCCGGCGCGAGCTTCGCCAAGAACCCGGACTACTTCGACCCGGAGCAAATCGTGCACCTGGCCATCGAGGGGGGCTGCAACGCGGTCGCCAGCACGTTCGGCGTACTGGGCGCAGTCGGCCGGAAGTACGCCCACCGGATCCCATTCCTCGTGAAGATCAACCACAACGAGCTCCTGACGCATCCGAACAAGTTCGATCAGATCCTGTTCGGCACCGTCAAGCAGGCGGCGGACATGGGCGCGGCCGCCGTCGGCGCGACCATCTACTTCGGGTCCGACGAAAGTAGCCGGCAGATCGTGGAGATCAGCCAGGCCTTCGCGCACGCGCACGAGATGGGGATGGCCACCGTGCTCTGGTGCTACCTTCGCAGCCCGGCGTTCAAGACGGACAAGGACTACCACGTCTCTGCCGACCTGACCGGCCAGGCCAACCATCTCGGCGTGACGATCCAGGCCGACATCATCAAGCAGAAGCTGCCCGAGAACAACGGCGGCTACAAGGCGCTGAACACCGGGGGTGCGACGTACGGTCGATTCGACGCGCGGATGTATACGGAGCTGGCCAGTGATCATCCGATCGACCTCTGCCGGTACCAGGTCGCCAACTGCTACATGGGCCGCATCGGGCTCATCAACAGCGGCGGGCCGTCGGGGAAGGACGACTTCGCCGAGGTCGTCGCCACGGCGGTCATCAACAAGCGCGCCGGCGGAATGGGGCTGATCACGGGACGAAAGGCGTTCCAGCGTCCCATGAAGGACGGCGTAGCGCTCTTCAACGCCGTTCAGGATGTGTACTTGAGCCGGGAGGTCACCGTGGCCTGACGGGTCAGGCTTCACTCGAGCTCACATCCGCAGCCGGCCACCCCAGGAACGGCCTAGCGGATCTGGGTGACGTCTTGCCGCGAACCTCAGCCCTTGCACCATTCGCGGATAGTGTGAAAATCAGGGCCCCGGGTCCGGATCGGCGGGCCAGGGGCCCGGCCTCGGCGCTGGCCGAGCGCCGCATCAAGCGCAGGCGGACGCAGCCGGCCGGACCCGGGACAACACCGCGGACGGGGGCCAAGGCGTGCGAAAGGAAGCCGGAGTCACGTACGGACGATGGCACCACGGTCGGATCCGACTCCGAAAGCGGTGACGCGCCGCGGCGTTCTGGGACGTTCGAGCGCGGCCCGGGCGCGCGCTCCGTCAGGGTCGGCGTCTGCGGCAGGAGCCTTGTAGAGTGCCAGCTCTGAGGCGGCTCCGTCGGGGGATCTCGTGGACCCTCGTGACGATCGTCGTGGCGACGCTCGTCGTCGGCACAACCCTGGTCGTGCGCCTACCGGAGATCATCCGCCGCGTGGTGGTGAACGAGCTGACTCGCCGCACGGGCCGGCAGGTGTCGCTCGAGGACGTCGACCTCAATCCGTTCACCGCCCATCTGGCCCTCAAGCGCTTCCGGATCGGCCGTCGCGGCGCGGCGGCCCCGGAGATCGAGCTCGAACGGCTTGACATCCGAGTGGCCCCCTGGGCGCTGCTCCGGAGCGACATTCGGCTCCGAGAGATCGCGCTCGCGGCGCCAACGATCCGGAGCAGCCGCATCGGCCCGACTCGCTTCGAATTCTCCGACCTCCTCGAGCTGATCCCTGCGGGCGATCCGAACCAGCCGTCCCGTTGGACGTTCACCGTCGATCGCCTCCACGTGAGCCGCGGCACGATCGTGGGGCGCGATCTCATGACCTCGCCGCACACCAACTGGGGCATCGAGAACCTCAGGGTGGACGGAAGCGGGATCACGACCCGCAAGGGCGCGCCCCCTGGCCGCATGACGGCCACCTGTCTCCTGAACGGCTCGCACACCGAGGCCGATGTCAAGATCATCCGCCTCGACGCGTTCGCCGCGGTCATGCGGCTCCGCCGTGAGCCATTCCCGATCACCCAGCTGGTCGGCTACCTGCCGCCGACTACGCCGATCCTGCCGCGCGTCGGGACGTGGGCCTACGACCTCGAGGTCTCGCTCGAGCGGGGCAAGGATGGTCTCCGGAGCGGCTCGGTCTCGGGCGATCTGACGTTCGAAGGGATCGAGCTCGTCGAACGAAACCGACCCGACCCGTTCGTCACGGCCAGCCGGGTCGCGATCGGGATCAAGCACCTGGACCTTGTCACCCGAGCGCTGACGCTCGACGCCCTCGAGATCGGCGGCCTCGACCTCCGCGCCTCGCGCGAGCGGTCCGGGCGGATTCACCTGGTGGACCTTCAGTCTGCCGGCGCGCCTGCCGGAGCCTCGGCGTCGGAGCGGGCTCCGCCAGCCCCCGAGCCCGGCGCCGCACCGAAACGGGAGATCCGCCTCGAACGCCTCTCGGTCACCTCCAGCACGGTCCGGTTCGCCGACGAGGGCGTTACGCCGCCTCGCGAGTGGCGGCTGGAGAACATTTCCGCCGATGCGCGCGGACTGTCGACCGTCGGCACCGACAGGCCGGGAAGCATCTCGTTCACCGCGCAGCTCCGGCCAGCGAAGGCGCGGTCAGGGGCGGCCTTGTCCGTGCAGTCCGAGGACGTCCGGCTCGTGCCACCGTCCGCCTCGGCGACGGCGTCGGTGGCTCGCCTGGACTTCTCGCTCATTGATCCGTACGTGCCGACGACGATCGCCGTCGCCGCGAGAGGCGGCTCGGCCGACGTCGCCCTCAAGCTCGCCTTCGAGCAGGGCCCGGAGGGGCTCAAGAAGGGCGTCGTGTCGGGCGATCTCAGGGTAGCCAGGCTGTCGCTCGAGCACCGCAAGGACTCGCGACCGCTCGCGAGCCTCGCCAAGCTGTTCGTCGCTCTCACGCGGGCGGACCTCGTGACGCACGACCTCCGGCTCGGCGCGATCGAGATCGATGGTCTTCAGCTCCACGCCCTCCGGAGCCCGCAGGGGCAAATCGATCTACTCGCGCTCGTGTCGCCCGATGCCGTGGAGGCCTCGGCCTCGCCCTCCGTCCGCAGCCGAAAGCCGGCCTCCGGAAGCTCCCCGAGGTCGCCCGCCTCAGATCCCCAGCTCACGCTGAACGTCCGCAAGGTGCAACTGGCGCGCAGCTCCGTCCGCTTCCGAGACGAGGCGGTGTCGCCGATTGCCGACCTCGAGCTGACGGACCTCTCCGCGGTGGTGCGGGACCTGACGTGGCCGTCGAAGGAACCGGCGACGTTCGAGGCGACCGTGACGCTGCCGGGCCCGGGTCGGATGGACGTGAAAGGCGACGCCAGGCTCCAGCCCGTAGACGCGAACTTCGCGATGACGCTGCGGGGAGCGGTCATCGAGCCATTCCAGCCATACATGCCCTTCGCGGCACGGATCTCGGGTGTCTTCAACGGCGACAGCCAGAACACGCTGACCGTGAGCAACGGCCGAATCGCGGCGCGCTCGAGGGGGCACACGTGGATCGACAAGCTGGAGCTGCAGGATCCCGAGGATGAAGTTCCGCCGATCCGGAGCGAGCGGCTCGACATGGCCGGCATTGACTTCGCCTGGCCGACCTATGCCAAGGCCGAGAAGGTCACGATCACCAAGCCGGAGCTCCACGTGGTGCGCGACGCCGACGGGGCGATCAGGATCCGGAAGCTCCTCGATACCCGGCAAAAGGTGGGCGCATCGTCGCCGGAGCCGGGGGGCGAAGCGACGGGCGGGACGAGCCCCGCCGCGGTCACTCCCGCAAGGGACCGGGCCGCGGCGACCAACACCGAAGCTGGCGGCCCGACGGCGGCGAACGCTGTACCGAGCCAAGCGCCCGTCGACGACCGTGCGGCTTCCGCGGCAGTCGTTGCCAGTGCTGTCTCCGGGCTGCCCGCCGATCGCCCCGAGCCGGGCGCAAGCAAGTTCCCGATCGAGTTCGAGTTCGGGTCGATCCTCCTCGAGGACGCGTATGCGCGTTTTCTCGACCGGACCACCACGCCGGCGTTTTCGGAGGTCTTCTCGAAGCTCACCGTGAGCGTCGAAGGCTTGTCGAGCGCGCCGGGCGAGCGGGCGCGGATTTCTGGCCAAGGTCTCATCGGCAAGACGGGGGGCCTGGACCTGCGCGGCGAGGTGGCGCCGTTCGGCGAGGCGCTCTTCGCGGACCTCTCGGTGGAAGTGCGCGACTTCTCCCTCCCCGACGTCAACCCCTACGCCGACAAGCTCACGTCGTGGATCGTCGAGAAGGGAACGCTCGCGGCCCGAGTGCGCTACACCATCGAGGGCAACACGCTCACCGCCACGAACGACGTGGTCGTGGGCGGGCTCGAGGTCGCGCGCTCGGAGGGCGGGGACGAGGTCAAGCGGCGGATCGGTCTCCCGCTGGGGTTGATTGTGACCCTGGTCAAGGATCTCGACGGCGACATCAAGCTCAGCGTGCCGATCACCGGCACGCTCAACGATCCCCGGTTCGACTGGAACGACGCGATCTGGACGGCGGTCAAGAACGTCCTGGTCAACGTCGTCGTCGCGCCCTTCAAGGCGATCGGCAAGCTCTTCACGAAGAACGACAAGATCGAGTCCGTGTCGATCGACCCCGTCCCCTTCGCGCCCGCCAGCGCGGTGATCGGGCCGGCGGTGGAGCGCCAGCTGACGGGCGTCGCCGATTTCCTCCGCAAGTCGCCGTTCGTCAAGGTGGCGCTCGCCCCCGTTGCGACCACGGGCGACGTCGGCCGGTTGCGAGCCCAGGTGCTCACGGCTCGGCTCGAGCAACTCCAGGCCGAGCGACGGCTCCGCGACTACTCTGACGCCGTGGAGGTCGCCTTCCGTAATGAGTTCCCGGATCAGACGCCAGAACCCGAGAGCGACGAGCAACGGCTCGGGATGCTCGCCGAACGGGAACCCCTGCCGGCGGGCGCAGTGGAGGACTTGCTCCGGCGGCGGCTCGACGCCGTCCGCGAGAACCTGGTGAAGACCGAGGGCATCCAGCCCGAGCGCCTCGTCATCGCCGAGCCGCCAAGCCCCGTCGAGGAGGCGGGGGACGGCCGCGTCGAGTTCCAGCTCCGATAGGCCGCTCGACGGGGCTCGCGGCCCGGGGGCGGGGCTGCCTCCGCGGCGTTCAGTCGCGGGTCGCGGTGTAGGGGCAGACTTGACTGTAGGCGCAGTACCGGCAGGCGCTGTACGAGGGGGTCGCCTCGAACCTCCTGGCGCGGATCCCGGCCGCCGCGGCTTTGATCTGGGCGACAGCGTCGGCGAGATCCTCCTCGGTCGGAACGTGGCTCCCCGCCACCTGGCTCTCCAGAAAGCGCAGCTCGACCCGACGCGGCATCCGTCCCGCCAGCTCACGCCATGCGTACGCATAGATCTTGAGCTGCAAGCTCTCGGTGGCTCGCTGGTCGGCGTCCTTTTGCGCCCGCACCTCGCTCGTCTTGTAGTCGATGACGACTGCACCCAGAAGATCCTCATCGACACGGTCGAAGCGGCCCCGGACCTTGTCGCTGCCGAGGGAGAAGCCGAACTCCTTCTCGACGTGGGTCGGCTTGACGCCCGACGACTCCTCCTCGTGCCAGAAGCGGGCCAGCGCCTTCTTGCCCGCCGCCTTGCGCGCTTCCTCGTGCGCGAGGGTGAGGAACCCCTGGTTTTCCCACTTCCGCTCATAGACCTCGAGCAAATCCTCGAGCGAGGTGTAGTTGCCGGCCACGCGCCGGAGCAGGTAGTGCTCGACGACCTGATGCACCGTGTTGCCGTACACGACGCTGTGATGACGCAGGATGGGGACCCTCAGCACGTGCACGTACCGGTACTTGAACGGACAGGTTTGGTAGTCATCCACCTGCTTGTGACTGATCCGGAGCTCGTCGTCCGGGGGAATCGGCGCGGGCAGATCGTCGCTGACGGGCGTGGGCGGCGCGTTCCGGTGCAGCTCCTCCACCGCCGTGGCCGTGAACGGCCGCGCCGAGCCTCGCGGGAGATCGAGCGCCTCGAGCACGAACTGGCTCACCTTGCGCTCGCGGGCGCCGCCGTAGTCACGCGCACTCGTCAGGTACAGCTCGCGACGGGCCCTCGTCATGCCGACGTAGAACAGCCGCCGCTCCTCCTGCGCGTGGAAATCCCCCGCGGGCAGCACGTCCTTGATCAGCTCGACCGGCAGCTCGAGGGCGTCCCGTCGTCGCGGCCACGGGAACTTGCCCTGCACGAGGCCGACCAGGAACACCACCTGGAACTCCAGCCCCTTGGCCTTGTGCACCGTGAGCACCCGTACGGCCGGCATCTCGGTCTCGGCCTCAGTGACCGCCGGATCGTCGCCGGCGTCGATCAGCGCATCGAGGTAGTTGACGAACTCCCGGACGTTGTCGTACCGCAGAACGCGGGCGGCGTCCTGGATTCGGCGAAAGAAGCGGGCCACGTTCTGGACCTCGGCTTCCTCGCGCGGGGTTGCGGCCCCCGACATCCGCGCCAGCCACCCCGAATCGGCGAGGAACTGGTAGAGCAGCTCGCCGGTCGGCATCTCCCGCGCCAGCTCCATGTACCGGGACAGATCCGCAACCAGTCGACCGATCGGTCGGCGTCCCGCTTCGTCGCATTCGTCCCGGAGCTCGGGGATCGCGCCGAGCTGCCGGAACACGTCGAACAGCCAGCGATGGCGGCGGTCTGCATAGGTCGCGCACCGCGTGAGCTCGACGATCGGCACCTGGTACAGATCCGACGATGCGAGGTAGTGGAGGCTGACGGAATCGTCGGGGTGGGCCACGCTGCGGAGAAACGCGATCAAGAGCCGCACCTCGGGCCGTCCGTAGAGCCCCGCGTTGCCGCTGAACGTCCAGGGGATCCCGCGCAGGTTGAGCGCCCGCAGGTAGAGATCGGCCTCCCGGTTGGCGCGCACCAGGACCGCCACGTCGTTGTATCGCCATCCCCCGCTCGCGACGTGGTCCGCGATCATCCGGGCGATCGCGTCCGCCTCCTGAGTGCCGCGTTCGAAGTGCAGATGCACCGGGCCGCTCCCCACCTCCTCGACGGCCCGGAGCCGCTTGTCGATCCCCGACGTCGCCTCCAGACGATCGGGGTCGTTGTGAATGATCAGCCGATAGGCCGCATCGAGAATCCGTTGAGACGACCGGTAGTTGTCGGTGAGGACGATCTGCCGTGCATCCGGATAGATGCGCATGTATCCCAGCACGTTGGAGATCGCCGCCCCCCGGAACTTGTAGATCGACTGGTCGTCATCGGCGACCACCGCGAGGTTCGAGTGGCGGGCCACCAGCAGCTTCACGAGCTCGAACTGCGCGTAGTTGGTGTCCTGGAACTCGTCGACGAGCACGTACCGAAACCGGCGCTGATAGCTGTTCAGCACGTGCGGTCGGGTCCGGAACAGCTGAAGCACGAACACGATCTGATCACCGAAATCGATCGCGCCCGCCTCGGCGGCCAGCTTGCGGTAGGCGGCGTACGTTCTCGCCAGCTCCATCTGCTGGAGGCTGCGGTCGTGAAGCTCCCGGTCGTGCGGCGCGGCGGCGCTCGCGGCCAGGAGCCCCTCAGCGTGCTGCAGCCAGGCGTCCGACGAGACGTCCTCGTCCTTCGCCCGGCTGATCAGCGACAGGAAGGCCCCGATGTGGCGGGTCGGGTCGCCGAGCGGCCGGTAGTAGCCCAGGGGCAGCTCGAACAGCCGGTCCCGAAAGAAGATCACCTGCTCGGCCCGACTCAGCACCCGGAAGTCGGGCGTCAGCCCCACCTCCAGCGCGTTCTCCCGCAGCACCCGATCGCCGAAGGCGTGAAAGGTTGAGATGCACACCTCGGCGTACCCGTAGGGGACGAGGGCGTCGACCCGCTCCTCCATCTCGGCCGCGGCCTTGTCGGTGAAGGTGAGGGCCAGGATCTCCTCCGGCCGGGCCCGCTTGCCCGCGATCAGCCAGGCGATCCGCCTCGTGATGACCGTCGTCTTCCCGGTCCCGGCGCCGGCCACGATCAGCAGCGGCCCACGGTCGTGGGTCACCGCCGCCCGCTGCGCCGGATTCAGGCCCCCCAAGATGGGATCGTCCACCGCCCCCTCCCCTCTCAACTTTTGCTCCTGCCGCCCCGCGCTCGATCCCCTGCTCCCCACCAAAACCCCCCGCAGCCAAGGGAACGGCCACCAAGCAAGCCGACCCAAGGCCGATGGATCGCCCGGGGAGCCGACCGTCACGACCTTGATACACCCTCACTTCCCGGTAGACATCGGCCCCAGTTCGCTCTATCCTACCGCCCGATGATTCATGGCGAGCACCTCTTGGTGACCTGCCTGAATGACGTGGCGTTCGCGTGAAACGCCCATGCAACACGGCGGTCAGTAAACCTGCCCGGTCCCTCCATAGCGCGAATGTTCGAACCGTTGCCTGTCCTGCATCGTGCGCAACCCCCTGCGACGTAGCGGTCGCGGACACGCTGCTCGCGAGCGAACGCGCGCACCGCCACGTCTAGAACCGTGCCGCTTCTCAGAACCCGCCGTGGGCGAGCATCCTCGTCCCGTTTCCGACTTCATACCACAGCGGCTAGAACTCCTGGTTCACGCTGCCATCCAGAACCGGACGCTCCGCCAGTAGCCTTGGTCGGCTTGCCACGAATCGACGCCTTCCCGACTTCCCTCACAGCCGACATATCGCCCAGACCGCCGTTACATTGCCACACTCCTTCTACCACGGATGTTCTCCCACACTCTCATCGCCTCGCCTCTACCACCCTCCACGTGTGCCCAACTCAGCGTCACCGACCTCCTCCGGGCTCACTGTGGCCAGACTTTCACACTGGATTGGATCTCACTGAGAAATGCGCCATCGCGCCGTAATCACCGGGCTCGGTATCGTGTCACCGATTGGAACTGGGGTTGCCAAGTTCTGGGGAAACGCCAGCCGAGGTCGGTCTGGGCTCGGCTGGTCCACTCGACTCGATCCGACTGATCTGCCAGCCGAATGCCAAGCGGTCGGCGAAGTCTCCGATTTCTTGCCAGAACGCTGGATTCCCGACTCTACCGCCAAGATCGTCGGACGCTTCACCCAGTTCGCCCTAGCCTGTGCGCGCATGGCCATCGACGACAGCCGTATCGACCTCACCGATGTGCCGCCCGATCGCACGCACGTAGTGATAGGAACCGCCATGAGCGGCACCACGGATGTAGGTGAACTAACTCACGCAGCCTACCTTCGAGGTCAAGCCATCCCACCGTGGAGCGTCCTAGCCTGCCCAGCGCACTCTGTCACCAGCCACGTGGCGATCATGGTCGGCGCTCGCGGCCAGACTAACACCCTCGCCACGGCATGTGCGGCCGGTCTCGACGCCATTGGCTGGGCTTCACACGCCATAGAGTCCGGCCGCGCGACGCTTGTTCTGGCCGGCGGGACCGACGCGCCGCTCTCGCCTTACTCCCTAAAGCTCTTTCAGGCGGCCGGCGTCTTATCGAAATGGTCTGGTCCCCCTGCTCAGGCTAGCCGCCCGTTCGACAGGCTCCGCTCCGGCCTCGTCCTCGCCGAAGGAGCGGCCCTTCTTCTTATCGAAAATGAAGACCACGCCCGATCTCGTGGTGCGCCAATCTATGCCGCCATTCGAGGTTTTTCTAGCCTCACCGAGGGAACGCATCTCCGGAAGGTCGACATCAGCGGCGCGTCAGACTCCAGAGTGTTATCCGACGCGATCACGTCCGCTGGGCTGTCGCCTCCCGACATAGACTATATCTCTGCCCACGGCAACAGCATGTTGGACTACGACGCCGCAGAGACCGCGGGCATCAAGCAAGCACTACGCTCTCATGCTTGGAACATTCCTGTCTCTTCCATCAAGTCGATGATCGGTCAAATGCTCGGCGCGACTGGAGCCCTACAGGTCGTAGCCGCCTGCCTGTCCCTTCGTGATCAGCTCATTCCGCCTACCATAAACTACGAGTTCCCGGATCCCTCCTGCGATCTTGACTATGTTCCGAACATCCCCAGGCCCGCCCGCCTTCGTCACGTACTTGTCCACGCGCATGGCATGGGCGGCTCGCACAGTGCCCTAGTTCTTGCACACCCAAACTCTATACTCTAGGAATGCTACCCCTCATCGCTCTCGCCGTGCTACTGGCCTTTCTCGGCGCCAGAATCTGGCTCGCAACGCCTCACGCCGCAACGAACCGATGGTTCGCAGCTTTCACCGCGTGTCTCGCCGCCTGGGTCCTCTTCATAGGCTTACTTCACACTGACTATCGCCTGGAGCTCTGGGGCCGTCTAAGTTTTACCAGCGCCAGCCTCATCCCGCCAACTCTCTTAGTATTCGCTGACGTGTTCCCCCATCACCGTCGACCTCGCTGGCATCCCTACGTAGTCCTCGCTTTCCTCGTCGGACTCTTATTTGCAGTTGCCTCCATTACCACTCCCTGGGTCGTCTACTCTGTCACCTCCAGTCCCCACGGTCTGCGCCGACATACTGGCCCTCTCTACACGCCGTTCGCGATCTTCTTCCTTTTCGTTAGCGTTGCAACACTTCTAGTCCTCCTACACCGCTGGCGACGTTCCCGTGGTCTCCTACGAGCCCAGCTTCTCTACCTCGTGACGGGCCTTCTGCTCAGCGCGGCTGGCGCGATCACGACGAACCTCTTACTACCTCTGGTCACCGGCTTATCGACGTACAGCTGGCTTGGACCCTACTTCCTATTGCCGATGGTGGCCCTCATCGGTCATGCCATACTTCACTATCGTCTTCTCGACGTGCGCGTCATCATCCACCGAACTGTTGGTTTCACCATCGTCATCCTGGCCCTCGCGTGGGGTTCCATCGGTATAGTAACCCTCCTTAATCCACAGAGGGTCACCACCACTGTTACTTTACCTTTCGGTGGTCTCGTGACCAGTGCAGTCGCCGCAATAGTCCTCTCGATCGGCATCGCACCACGCCTCGGTCGCCTTATCGATCGCTACGTTGTCGGCGGCCATCTTGCCTACCATCAGGCACTACGCGATGCAGCTCGAGAGCTGCCCTTCGCGTCCGATCCCCGCGACGTCGCCGCGCGCCTTCGTCACGTACTTGCCACAACCGTACTCCCAGACGCCATAATCCTTTTCACCCACATACCGGACACCCATGTCACCGAGTTGCTCCTCGACGAACGAGATCCACGCCTTCCTTCTGATATCGCCCCACTTGAAGCAGCCGCCTGGCACATCGCGAGCCCTTCAACTCAAGTACTTCTGCTGCCCCGCCTGCATTCTGCCAACGCTCAAACGGAAGGTCACCATCAAGTCTTAGCAACTGCCGGAATCGAAGTTCTCGTACCTCTCGGGCGACACCGTCGGCAAGTAGGTGTCCTCCTCCTCTCGGCTCGCCGCGACGGCAGGGCGTACTTCGCGCCCGAACTTGACTTTCTAGAACAACTCGCGGAACTCGCCTCTCTTGCGTTCGAACTGGTCTACTTCCAACGGCAGCGCCTAGCCTTCGAGCGGAAGCACCGCCAAGAGGCTGAACTCGCCCGTTCCGCGAAGTTATACGCCGAGGTTGCCCACGAGATTCGCACGCCACTAACTACAATCTCTAATCTAGTGTCCATGTTGCCAGAACAGTACGACGATCCCGAATACCGCCGACTCCTCAGCCAACTCGTACCAGCAGAAGTAAGCCGCATCGTCGCTCTGTCCGAACGCCTCCGAACTCCTCAACCGGCACCACTCCCAGGCTTCCAACAACTATCCCTTTCAACTCTCTTGCGCGACGTCGTGAGCCTCGAAGCTCGAGCCTCGGCTCTCGACGCTATCCATATCCGACTCGACCTTCCCGAAACTCTCCCTCCCGTCACCGCAGATCCTCATAGCTTGGTCCAGCTCCTCCGAAATCTTCTCCGAAACGCGGTCCATGCGACACCAACGGGCGCTTCAATTGACGTACGCGCTCGCCACCACCGTGACACGATCACAATAGAAATCCTCGACGAAGGCTCCGGCCTTGACCCGACGCTCGCACACGCCGTAGCGACCGACTTCGTCACAACCAAGCCAGGCGGTCTAGGCCTCGGCCTTTCTATCTGTCAGCAGATCGCGGACGCTCACGGCGCAACCCTCACTATTGACAACCGTGCCGACGGCCGCTGCGGTGTGCGAGCTGCGTTGACGATCCGGCCGGTTCCTGTCCCAGTCTCAACCTCTTCCCCGTGACAACGATTGATCGCGATAAACCTTGCGATAGACCTCACCTCGCACCGCCCTACAGAACGTCTCCTCGCGCCCTTCTTCCTTCCTCAACACGACACCATCTATCGTTTCCTTCCCTCCCTCCTCCTACGACTCGCGAACACCCCGCCCGCCCCATCGCGTCTACCGGTCGCCCCAGCCTCCCTGTCACACTGCGCGACCGCCGCGCTGAACCTCTCTTGAGGCCCATATGAGCCGGTCCAATCGAACGGCCACTCCCAGCTCCCGCCTGCAACCACTCGTTGCTACGGGCACTTCATAATGCCAGACCCGCAAATAATCACTCGAACACTAAGACCTACTTCCCTTCCTCATTGTCACCGAGGTCGCCCATGAGTCTCACTGCTCTGTTGTTCTTCCTTATCGCACTCACACACTCTATCACGGGCTATTACGTTCTGCGCGCGAACCGCTCCCGCGCCGCAAACCGGTCCTTTGCATTGCTTGCGATCTCAGTAGGATTATGGATCCTTACCCTGACCGTGACTCATCACAGTACAGAGCACTCAACATTACTCACACGGCTTACCTTTCTCACCGGAACAATACTGCCTTTTGCGTTTGTCCGATTCGTAATAGCCAGCGTGGAAGATCGCCAGACCCGGCGGTATGTCCACTCGGTCGCCCTTCTGACCACATTAACGGCCTGCGGATTGACTCTCAGCCCAGCCATCGTCGCCCACGCAACCATCGACCAGAATCGTCTTATGGTGAACTACGGTGTTGTCTACCCAATATGGCTAGTGTATATGCTGATTTATGTCGCGTCAGGAATTGTTGTTCTGGCGCGCGCATACCGGCGCGCCTCAGGTGTGCTTCGTTTCCGTCTACACTATATCATCTTAGGGTTGATCTTGCCCACCTGTGGCATCGTCACCACTAATGTAATCTTCCCATTTGTATTAGGCTGGTCACACATAGGCTACTACGGTCCCGTGTTCTCACTGCCGTTTCTGCTGTGCACAGCACACGCAATAGTGCGCAGTCGATTCTTAGATGTCAACTTGGTTCTAAAGGAGGGAAGCGCCTGGGCTTTGGCCATCTTAGCTGCGCTTCTTCCTGTTCTTGCAGTCCTTACCGCCTCTTGGCGATTCTTCAGTGCGAGGTTGGACTCCTCAGAGCTGTACCTCATGGCAATTGGAGCACTCGTCACAAGTTCCGTCGCGCTATTTCTACGGGATGTGGCGAGCCAACTACTCGACCGGGTATTCCACAGGACGAGAGCCAATTTTCACCGCATTGTTCGCACGGCCAGCACGTGGTTGACCAAAGCGGTAAATCTTGAAGCGTTACTTGAGCACACAGTCGACACAATTGCTGAGTCGTTGGCTGTCGACAGTGTGATCGTCTATCTCAAGAGCGAGGAGGGTCATTGGCATCTCGCAGCCACCAACGAGGATACTCTTCGTGTGTCGCACCGCCAGGCGAAACTGGCAAGTTATCTTACAGCCACGTTTGAAAGGAAGGTCGCGATTGTTCCGCAGGAATCTGGACTGCATTCGAACGAGGCTTCGCTCGGAGATGACTTCGACTCACCGGCTCTGATCGTGCCAATTGTTTTCGACAATGTAGTCACTGGCTGTCTGACGCTGGGCACTAAGAAATCAGGAGATCCATACTATCCGCAAGACATCGACCTCCTGTCCACTTTGGCGAATCAGGCGGGGGTTGCGATTAGGAACGCTCAGCTCTATGAGCAGGTAGCGCTGATTAACGAGCATCTGCGGAACATCGTGTCGACGATCGAAAGCGGGGTGGTGGCCGTTAACGAAGCGGAGCGGGTCACGATGTTCAACAACGCGGCTGAGCGACTTTCAGGGCTGGCGAGCGACGAGATGGTTGGACGGGAGCTGTCCGACCTTCCGGTGGCGGTCGCCGACTCGCTGCGCGTCACGCTGGCCAGCGGACTTCCCCGGGTCGTCCCAGAAGTCGAGTTGGCCCACGTCGGCAGCGCCCACCCGGTTCCGGTAATTTGCTGCACCTCGCCGCTCCGGGGTCCGACCGGTGGCCTGGTCGGCGCGGTAGCCGTGTTCAGCGACCTCACACCCCTCAAGGAGCTCGAGATGGAACGGCAGCGCGCGGAACGCCTCGCGTACTTCGAGACGCTCGCGGCCGGGATCGCCCACGAGATCAAGAACCCACTCGTCGCCATCAAGACCTTTCTCCAGCTCCTGCCCAGGCGCTTCAACGACCCTCAGTTCCGGGACGAATTCGGCCGAGTGGCTGGGCGAGAGATCGGCCGCATGGAGCATCTCGTGGCCCGGCTGCAATCACTCGCCAAGCCGGGGGGGCGAATACACCATCCGGTGGACCTGCGGGCGCCCGTCAACGACGCGCTCGAGCTTCTCCAGCCTCGCCTCGAGGAGAAGGCGATCACGACTCAGTGGAGCGCCGAGCCCGGGCCGTGCCTGGTGATGGGCGACCACGCCGAGCTCGAGCAGCTTTTCCTCAATCTCTTCATCAACGCCCTCGAAGCGATGGGCCCCCGCGGAGCGCTCACCGTGCGCCTGAGTTGCCAGGACGCCGCCGCGGCGGTGGCGGTGGAGGATACAGGGCCGGGGATTCGCGACGATCTGCTCGGCAAGATCTTCGACCCCTTCGTGACGACCAAGCTCCACGGCTCGGGACTGGGACTCGCCATCTGCTCGAGCATCGCGACCGCGCATCGCGCGCGACTCCGTGCGGTGAACAAGCCTGGGGGTCGTGGTGCAATCTTTACGGTAGAATTGCCTCTCGGAACTCAGGTTGCGACGCCTTTGAACGCATGAAGACGGTTCTCCTCGTAACTGCTGACCTAAAGTTGCGTGCCCGACTCCTGCGTCCCCTCGGGGAGCGCTCGGTGTTCTTTGCCGACACCGACGACGACGCGGTGCGCACCCTTCGGTACGCGGAGGTCGACCTCGTGATCAAGGAGGCGCCCGGCGCGGCGCCTGAGATGGCGAGCTTCGCGGCCCGCGTACGGGAGCTCTCGCCGCGGGCGGTGATCGTCGGGATCAGTGACGACGCTTCCATCGGCGACACCGCGGACTACGCACTCGTGCGGCCGTTCGGGCATCGGGATCTCACGGCCGTGCTGAGGCAGGCGGAGGAGCGCCACGGCCTGATCCACGAGCTCAGTGCGCTCCGCGCGGTCACCCCCGCGGAGCTGGCCGTCCCGATAGACGCCGAGCGCCGGCCCGACCCGTCGCCGGCCAACCTGGAGCAGGCGCTCCGGCACTTCGCGAGGGTGATCGCAGTGGGGTTCGACCTTCCGCGTCTGCTCGAGCTGTTCCTCGACGCGATCGGTGAGATGGCCCAACCCTGCCGCAGCGCGCTTTTGCTCGTTGACGCCCCGGGCCGATTGTACAGCGTCTGGGCCCAGCGGGGGCTCTCGCCGCAGATCGTCGATGCGGTACGGCTACCGGTCGAGTCGGGTCTCCCGCACTGGCTCGAGACGCAGGGCCGACCCATTACCCTCGACGAGGCGATGCAGCGGGCGGTGAACCCTCGCACGCGTGCCCTCGCGCGCGAGCTGGCCCTGCTGCAGAGCGTGGTCGCGATCCCGCTGATAGCGCGCGGTGATCTGGTCGCCATCCTCTCGCTCGGAGAGCGGGTCGCCGGGGGCGGATACGACCGGCGAGACGTCGAGCTGCTGTTCGCGCTCGCGACCCAGGCTGGCGCCGCGATCCGTCACATCCGCATGCATCACCAGCTGCAGCAGGAGCACGAACGAAGTCAGCAGATCATCACTGACCTGTCGAGCGGGGTGATCACGATTGGTCATGACGAGAGGGTGGCGAGCATCAATCCGCGCGCCGAGCAGATTCTGCAGCTCGTGAGCCGCGATGTGCTGTATCACGATCTGCGCACGCTGCCCTCCCCCCTGGGAGACCTCTTGTTCGAGACCCTCTCACGGCGACGCGCCGTCGAGCGCACGGAGGTGCAGCTCGCGCTTCGCAAGCAGGTGCTGGAGGTCACGACGTTTCCGCTCTTGATGGCCGGCGGGCGCCCGCTCGGCGCGGCCCTCGTTTTCGACGACCTGTCGGCGCGCAGAGCGCTCGCCGAGGAGCGCCGTCAGGAGGACCACTTCCGTCTGCTGATGCACGTCGGCGCGCGTCTCAGCGAGGAGGTCCGGCGGCCGCTCGTCGCGTTCGCCAGCCTGGTTCAGGGCCTGGATGAAGCGGCCGACCCCCGGTCCCAGCAGCAGGTCACGGCCGCGTTTCGCGACGTGCAGAAGGCGTTGGGGCGGTTCGACGGCTGGGCCGAGGATCTCGAGCCCTCCTTCGAAGCGGTGGATGTGCGCGGCATGGTCGACGATCTGCTCCGGAGCATGGGCGCGAAGGCGGCGGCGCGCGAGGGCGCCGCCGCGACGCTTCTCGAGCTTCGCGACGAGCAGTCCGGTAAACAGGTGCTCCTGAGCCTCTACTACGAGTCCACACCGCAGCTGGTCAAGGCTGACCGGCGGCAGCTGAAGCAGGCCGTCGAGGATCTGCTGTGGTATCTCGTCCATAACTCGGCTCGCGAACAGGCGAAGCTCTCCATCTCCGTCGGCCACGGGAAGGACGAGGTCCAGGTGCTTCTCACGTCCCGAACCGCCATGCTCAGTCCGGATCAGGCGGGCCGGCTCTTCGATCTCGCCGCGATGGCCGAGGAAAGTCTCATTGCCATGGGACCAGCCCTGAGTCGGCGCCGCATCGATGCCCAGGGCGGCCGGCTGCAGGTGCGACAGGGGCGCCACGAGCTGAGCTTCCTGATCACGCTCGCGGCGATGACCGAGTGAGCACGCCGCCGCCGTCGGCCCGACCACGGGTGCTGGTGGTCGACGACGAAATCGGCCCGCGCGAGTCCCTCCGAATCCTCCTCAAGACCCAGTTCGACGTGGTGACGCTCGATAGCGCGGTGGTCGCTCTGCGCGACTTCGCCCGGATCCGCCCGGACCTGGTGATCCTGGACATCAAGATGCCCGACCTGGATGGGCTCGAAGCCCTGCGGCAGATCAAGGCCCTCGATCCGAGCGTCGAGGTGATCATGATCACGGCCTACGCGTCGCTCGAGACGGTCAGGCAGGCGCTGACCCACGGGGCATTCGAGTACCTGATCAAGCCCTTCTCTCGGAAGGAGCTGGAGGACTCGGTCCACCGGGCGCTCACCCGCCGGCGCTCCGAGCTCGGCGTACGCGGGCAGATCGCCATGCTGGTGGACGAGATGCGCTCGCTGGCCGGGAAGGCCCGGGAGATGGAGGAGGCCGCTCGCCGTGAAGCGGCCGAGCACGCGTTACGGGTCACCCAGCTCTCGATCCTGCGCGAGATCTCCCGGAGCATGTTGCGGGAAGTCGACGCCACCAAAATGAGCTTCACAGTTACGGAGCTGCTCCGGACGGTGCTGCGATACGAGACGGTCACGATCGTTCCGGCCCACCTTCCGCCGCCGCCCGGCATGGTCTGGGCGATCCGCGATGCCGATGGTCTGCTCGGTCACCTGGTGATCCAGACTGGCCCAGGAGCGCGGACGATCGACCCCCAGGAGCACGGGCTCCTGGAGATGGTCGCCGAGTGTCTCGCGATCGCCCTGCGCAACGCGAAGCTCGCTGAGGAAGCCGCCGACGCCAGGCGCGCCGTCGATCAGCTATTCCTGACGTCGCCGGACGCCCTGATCGCGATCGACCCCAGGGAGCGGATCGCGAGCATGAACCCCGCCGCCCAGCGTCTGTTCGGGCGCGGCGCGAGCGAGACGGTGGGCAAGCCCATCACCGAGTTGCTGCCGCCCGAGGACTACCGGCGTGCACGGACGGCCCTCGCTGCGGACAGCCAAGCGCAAACGTTCGACGTCACGCTCGTGGGCGGCGACGAAAGACCGGTCACCCTTTCCATCATGCTGCTCCCCGGGGGCGCGTCAGCGACCCTCGGCAGCCTATTGGTGATTGCCCGGGACATCTCCGTGCAGCGAACGCTCGAGGCCCAGGTCGTCCAGTCGGAACGGCTCGCCGCCCTCGGTCAGCTGGCGGGCGGCATCGCCCACGACTTCAACAACCAACTCCAGGCCATTCTTGGCTACACGCAGGTCATTCGCCGTGCTCCGTGGGATCTCGAGATGGTCCAGAAAGCCCTCCACATCGTGGAGACCGCCGCACTGGGCGGGACCGAGACGGTCCGCCGGATCCAGGAGTTCGTGCGGGCCCGAACGGACGAGCCGGTCGTCCCGCTGGATATCAACCAGGTCGTCCACGATGCGGTCGCCATCACCCGACCACGGTGGGAAGAACAAACGACGCGGACGGGGGTTCGGTTGGACCTCATCCTGAACCTCAGAGCCGTGCTCCACGTGAGTGGTCGACCGGCCGCCCTGGGGGAGGTCATCACCAATCTGATCCTGAATGCAATCGATGCGATGCCGGAGGGCGGAACGCTCACGATCGAGACGCGGCCGGACAGCCAAGAACGGGTCGTGCTGGTGGTGAGCGACACCGGCGTTGGCATGCCCGAGCCAGTCCGCCAGCGGGTCTTCGAGCCATTCTTCACGACCAAGGGCCAGCGCGGATCGGGACTGGGCCTGTCGGTCTCGCATTCGATCATCACGCGCCACGGCGGTCAGATCACCGTCGAGAGCGAGCCCGGGCGTGGCACCGCGTTCACCCTTGTTCTCCCCGTCGCCACCTGGGCAATGGATACGGCGCCGGCTCTCGTGCACCCACGGAGCCGGCAGGACGCCCGGTTGCTCGTTGTCGACGACGAACCTCAGGTGCTCGGCATCCTGAGCGAGATGTTGCAGCGGGTCGGTCACACCGTCACGACGGCGACGAGCGGGTTGGAGGCCCTGGAGCTCTTCGCGCCTGGCCGCTATGACGTCGTGCTGACCGACCTCGGAATGGGCGGCATGAACGGCTGGCAGCTCGTCGATCGGCTGCGTCACATCGATAGGGATGTGGGAATGATCTTCGTGACTGGCTGGGGACTCCACGAGAAGGAGCTCGAGCGACTGCGCGAGCTCGGAGTGGGTCACTGTTTGCTCAAGCCCGCCCGCGCATCCGAGCTTGACGCGGCCGTCCAGGAGTCCCTGGCCGCCAGGTCGACGACCAGCTCCAGTTGAGCTCCCTCCGACAGCTAGCCTGACTTCCTCATCGGCCGGCCACAGCACACCTTCTGAACCGGCGCGGTCTTCCCGCATTTCTCGCAGCGGAAGCTGGCCATTAGAGCCGCTCGATGATGGTCGCGATGCCTTGCCCGAAGCCGATACACATGGTCTGGAGCCCATACCGGGCGCCCCTCCGCTCCAGCTCGTGCAGGAGCGTCGTCATCAGCTTCGCTCCCGAGCACCCCAGAGGGTGACCGAGCGCAATCGCACCTCCGTTGACGTTGACCCGGCTCATGTCCGGGCGCAGCTCGCGCTCCCACGCCAGGACGACCGACGCGAATGCCTCGTTGATCTCGAACAGATCGATCTGATCCAGGGTCAGCCCAGCCTTCTTCAGCACGCGCTGGGTCGCCGGAATTGGCCCGGTTAGCATGATCGTGGGATCGACGCCGGCCAGCGCGGTGGCCACCACGCGCGCGCGGGGTGTGATGCCGAGCGCCTTCACCTTGGACTCCGACATGAGCATCAACGCCGCGGCGCCGTCGGAGATCTGTGAGGAGTTGGCGGCCGTGACGAGCCCGTCCGGCTTGAACGCAGGCGCAAGCGCGGCCATCTTCTGCCGGTCAACCGGTACCCGGACCCCCTCGTCGGTGTCGAACACGGACCCGTCGGAGAGGGTGACCGGCACGATCTCCCGGCGGAAGCGCCCTTCCGCGATAGCCCGGCCCGCCCGGATGTGGCTCTCCGTCGAGAAGTCATCGAGCTCGCCCCGTGCGAGCCCCCACTTCTCGGCGACCAGCTCGGCCGACAGCCCCTGAGGAATGATCGTGTAGCGCTCCTGGAGCCTCGGCGACAGCGGCCCCTCACCAGGGCCGGTGCCGTTCGAGCCCATCGGGACTCGCGTCATGTGCTCCACGCCCCCGGCAATGACTCCGTCGTACTGACCGGCCATGATCCCCATCGCCGCGAAGTTCGCCGCCTGCTGGCCCGAGCCGCACATCCGATCGAGGGTCGTCCCGCAGACCTCGAGCGGGAACCCGGCGATGAGCGCCGCGTTACGGGCGATGTTCATACCCTGCTCGCCCACCTGGTCGACGCAGCCGACGATCACGTCTTCGACCTCGGCCGGATCGACCGGTACGCGATCGACCAGCTCCTTGAGGACCAGCGCCGCCAGGTCGTCCGGCCGAACGCCCCGGAGTTGCCCGTTCCTCTTGCCTACCGCGGTCCGAGCCGCACCGACGATGAATGCCTGTCCCATGTGCCCTCCAGAGCGGAATGCCCGTTATGCTACCGCGCCGCGCACCGTTCGCGCCAGCCGCGTGGGTGGCTCTTCTCGGTCTCTGTGATGCCGACCCCCGTGTCCCGCACCGCTCCTCGTGTTCGCGCTCGGCGGGATGGATCCGCGCGGCTCCTCGCGATGTCACCGGGGCCGGCCCGTCGTCGCGGCGTGGTCTATGGACCGGGAGCACCGGCGGAGGCGGTGGCGCGCCCCACCTGATCCACGAGCCGGCAGAATGCACACAGGCTCGTCGTCGTGATTCCCCCGCACCGCTCGCACTCTCTGAGGTCGGCCTTCGTCGCGCGCGTGAACGCGGGTTGGCCCCGGTCGAGGAACCCGAGGAGAAAGTTGTGCGTCGCCCCGGGCGAGGTGTGCTCCATGCGGTTCAGGATCTCCTTGTGCGCGATCGAGGTGGCGCCATGTGCGAACGGGCACTCCTCGACGATGTAGTCGATTCCGCGCAGGACGGCGTACGCCGCCGTCTCCCGCTCAGACAGGCGATAGAGCGGCTTGACCCGCCGAGCGAGCTGCGGCGAGGAAGCGGGGAGGGCGGGCGACTGCCTGGCGAGCGCGTCAGTTTGCCACTGCAGCACGCCTCCGAGCAGAGTGGCTGCTTCGTCGTCCAGATTGTGACCAGTGGCAACGACACCGAACCCGTGCTGGAGGGCTGCCTTGTTCATGAGGTATCGCTTGGACAGGCCACAGCCCGAGCACGGGGGCCGCCGGGTGACCTTCTGGATGACGGGAACCGGCGCGCCGACCTCACGCGCGACGTCGTACCTCATCAGCGGGACCCCGTGAGCGGCGGCGAACGCTTCGCACTTGGCCCGCGACTCGACGGAGTATTCGAAGATGCCCAGGTCGAGGTAGAGCCCTGTCGTCTGATACCCCTCGCCGATCAGAATGTCCCATAGCGCCAGGGAGTCCTTGCCGCCCGACACCGCGACGAGAACGCGCTCGCCGGGCGACAGCATCCGGTACTTCCGCACCGCCACCCGCACTTGCCGGCGAACGAAGTCAAGGACGTGGGGACCGCAGAAGGCCGCGTTGTGTCGGCGAAGCTCGAGGGCGGCGGTGTCTCCGCAGGTCGTGCACTTCATCGGTCGGGCCGCCCGCCCCGCCCGCCGGACATGACCGGTCGCACCTCGATGGTGTCGCTGTCGTGCAGCAGCGTATCGCCGGTGACCAGCTGATCGTTCCGGATGACGAGCACGGTCTCGGGCAAGATGTCGAGTGACTTCAGCATGTCCTTGGCCCGCCGGGGCCCAGACACCTCGACCTCGCGCCGGGGATTCCTGAGCACCACCTTCACGTCAACGCTCCCGGAAAGCCGGGCGAAGCCTTCACGGCTCGAATCTGGCGCAGGTGAATCCGGTCGTGCGCGGCCTGCAGCATCCACCACTGCGCCAGGTGGAGATCGCCCAGGGCGAAGTGAGGGAAAACCAAGGGCCGTGGGTCGAGGCGGGCGAGCTTGTCGACGGACTCCCGACTCCGGGTGCGGATCGCCCGCATCTCCGCGGAAAGCTGGACGAGCGATCGCCCGGGCTCGGGCAGGACGCTCGCAGGCGCTTGCATGCCGTGGGCGTCGCGAGCCGGCAGCGGCTCGAACCGCGCCACGTCGCTCGGATACGGCGTGAGCGTCCCCGCCGCCTCCGCCTCGCGCACGAGCTTCGTCGTCAGCTTGCCGGTCTGGATCTCGGCGACGATGAGGTGGTGCAGGATCTCCCCGATTGACCACTCGCCGGGTCCGGCCCGCCAGTCCCCCTGCGCTTGCCTCAGCCCGTTCGCCTCGTCGAGGACCTGCTCGCGAATCGACTCCATCTCGTCCCAGATCGCCTGCACGGCCCCCGGAAGGGTCATCGAATCCATCGTCACCGGATTATACTCTTCGGCCCACGCCCAGGCGGAGCCGCGCGGCGCGCCGCCCAACGGCAACGGCGGCCAGAAGCTCGGCTCGGGGCGAGGCCCCGCCGATCGCCTAGCCGGGCGCCTTCGAGGCCAGGTACATCGTACCGGTGGGCGCGGGAACGCCTGCCGCGGGCTCGAGTGTCACTGCGAACTGATCCACTCGCACCGGCCCCGGCAGCGGGGCCACCCTGAGGCGTCCGTGGCCTTCCACGTCGACGCTGAAGACTCCGGCCGGGATGGGCTTGCCCGCGGCAATGATCCACAGCTCGTAGGCCTTCTCGCGCGGAATCGGCGGAAGATTGGTGGCGAAGAACAGGCCGCCCTCGCGCTCATGCCAGACGATGCGGCCCTGCGCGCCCGGGCTCACGTCCAGCCCGGCGAGGGCCACCACCTGCGTCGCGGGATCGCCGAGGAGCCGCAGCAGCAGGTCCTGTTGCCGGGCCTGGTCGCGGAGCCCCGAGACTTCCCGCGCGAGCTGGCCCATTCGCGCCTCGTACCGGACGGCGACGAGGGCCGACGCGACCGCCGCCAGGACGCCCGCCGCCACCGCGACGCTCGCGGCCCACCGGAACCCCGTCCAGAATCGGGCGCCGGCCCGCGGGCCCGTGTCGCCCGCGATCCGACCGATGACCGCCGAGCGGAGCCGGCGCGGCGGCGGCTCGCTCAGCCCCTGGGCCAGGTGCGCGAGCGCGGCATGCGCGTCCTCGAGCGTCCGGTTGCATTCCGTGCAGCCGGTCTGGAGGTGAGTCCGAAACTGGACCAGGTCCTCGCCGTCGAGCGCACCGAGCGCGTACACGACCGCCAGCTCGGAGAAGGGCTCGTGCTCGGTGTTCATCGGAGTCGTCCGGCCAGCTCCCGCAGCTTCTCCAGCCCCAGCCGCATTCGGGTCTTCACGGTCCCCAGCGGTTGCCCGACGCGCGCCGCGATCTCGCTCTGGGTCAAGCCGTCGAAAAAGGCCAGCTCGATAACCTCCTGCTGGCTCGCCGGGAGCTGGCCCAGCACCCCCCGAACGATCTCGCGCCCTTCCGCGCGCATCGCGGGGTCGGGAACCGCGTCGGGGACGGTGCCGCCGGATAGCTGGGCCATTCCCTCACTCTTTCTACGAATGGACCGGGCCCGGTCGATTCCTCGGCTCCGGGCTCGCATGACGACCCACGCCTCCGGCGTGCCCCGCGCCGGGTCAAAGGTGTGCGCGGACACCCACAGCTCGAGGAAGACCTCCTGGAGCACTTCTTCAGCCTCGGCAGCGTTTCGCAGGATGCGACGGATGAGGCCGAAGGCAAGCGGCGCGTACCGGTCGTAGAACGCGCCGAACGCGTACCGGTCGCCCCCCGCCATGCGGCGAATGAGCTCCACCGTGTCCGTGGGCATGCGGATGACAGGAGTACCAGAGGGGGTGAAAGAAGGCAAATCCGTCCGCCGGCATCCGTCGTATAAGTATGGACGGGACGAGAGGCTTCCGGCGTCGTTCAACTCACACGAGGAGGGGATCTATGCGGAACGGCAAACTGGGCTGGTGGGTGGTGGTGGTCGTGATGCTCGGGGCAGGGTGCTCCAGCATGGGCGAGATGGCCAAAGACGACAAGATGATGGCCGGGCCGTCGCTCTACGAGCGCCTGGGCGGCAAGCCGGCGATCACGGCCGTCGTCGACGACTTCGTCGCCAACGTGGCGGCCGACAACCGGATCAACGGGCGCTTCGCGAACACGAACATCCCGCGCTTGAAGGGCCTGCTGGTCGATCAGATCTGCCAGGCGACTGGAGGGCCCTGCACCTACACCGGTCGCGACATGAAGAGCTCCCACCGGGGCATGAACATCACGGACGCCGAGTTCACCGCACTCGTCGAGGATCTCGTGAAGAGCCTCGACAAGTTCAAGGTGCCCGCAAAGGAGAAGGGCGAGCTGCTCGCCGCGCTCGGAGGCATGAAGTCGGACATCGTCGGGCAGTAGCGGCTGACGGACCGCCCCGACACTCGGTTCGGGGCGGTCCGCCGTTTCACTCCAGGGAATCCTTCACGCCGGCGAGCCGCCATGTGTCGACGATCGCCGGCCCGGCGTTCTGGAAGCGGACAGCCCGGCCGTCGCGGACCAAGGCTCGCTGCAGGGCTAGCAGGACCTGGACCGTCGCGACATCGTGCTCGTCGAGGCTGTCGAGGTCGACCACGACCGCTCCCGCTGCACCATGGACCGTTTCCAACGCGGCCGCCTGCAGCTCCGCGGCTTCGAAGATGTCCACCACTCCGGAGAGGGTCAGCAACCAGTCCTCGTCGGGCTTCAGCAATTCGAATGGCATGAGGTCTTCCCTCGTTGGTGCCACGTCAGCTTGGCCGCGACTGACGTGGTGGGCTCATCGTCCGGCCGGGATAGTGGCAGAGCCGAGAGCGTATGCATGGCGAGGTCGATGGGCCAGCTCGACGGCCCCGACTCAGGCGGGGACGGACCTCATCGGCGCGGGTCCGGGGGCGCCGGCCAGCGCCAGGGCGGTCTCGGCCAGCCGGCCGAGCGGGAGCACGCGTTCGGCCGCGCCGAGATCGATGGCGGCCTTGGGCATGCCGAACACCACCGAGGTGGCCTCGTCCTGCGCCAGCGTCCGGGCGCCGGCGCTTCGCATCGCGAGAAGCCCGCGCGCGCCATCGTCGCCCATTCCGGTCATGATGACGCCGATCGCGTTGCTGCCCATGTTCTCGGCACAGGAATGGAACAGCACATCCACCGATGGTCGGTGGTGGTTCACCGGTGGGTCGGAGCCGAGCCGGACGAGGTAGGTGGCGCCCTCACGCGCGAGGCGCATATGATGGTTGCCGGGCGCGATGAGCACGTGCCCGGTCAGGACGCGGTCGCCGTCCTCCGCTTCCTGAAGCGATATTCGACGGCGGCGGTAGAGCTCGGTGCCTGAGCAAAGGTGAGCGTGTAGTCTGTCGGGGCGCCTGATCCGCTGCCGGCGCAGATGAAGGGCGAGAAGAGACCCACGACCACGGCGATGCCCATCCGGCTTACCGGCTGTCGGCGGCGAGACTCAGGACGACGCGCCTGCGGCCGGCCGAGCTGTGGTGGCTGGCTAGAGAGCCGGAATGGGCGTCGGCGAAGCGCCCACACATCGCGAGCGCCTCTCCCGGGATGTCGTCGCCGCGGTAGGTCACGCTGAGCTCGACGTGGCCGTTCGTTACCCCACTGTCCACGTCCACGCTCGTCTCCGGCTCGCTGCATTGCACCGCGGCACGAAGTAGCGTCGCCACCGCATGGGTGCAGCCCGCCACGTCGGCAAACACCGCCGCCGTTGACGGTGGCTCAGACTCAGCGCGACCCTCGCGAACCGTCAGCTGAATCCCCCGCGCGGACGCGCGAGGCCGAAGCAGCTCGGCCACCGCCCGAGCGGTCGCCAGGAGATCCACGGGTTCCGCGGTCGGCTCGGCGCGGACCACACCCGCGCGGATCTCCGGTTGGACCTCATCGAGGCGATGCTGGAGGGCGTCACACTCCTCGGCAATCTCCCGCAGGAAAGAGCTGCGATCCTTTCCTTCCGGAGTGCTGTCCGCCCGAGTCGCGGCTTCGAGTTCTGCGCGAATGCCGACGACCGATTCGCGAGTGTCCAGCATCAGCAAGGACAGAACCACTCGCAGGTCTCGATTTTCAAGGAGGACGCGCCGCCGCTCAACCGCGCTTCGTACCCGGATGGCGACACTCAGGGTCGAGAGCTGCTTGCTGACGTAGTCGACTGCACCCTCGCTCAGCGCGCGTCCGACGTTTCGTGCGCTCTCCTCGGCGCCGCTGAAAATGATGACGGGGATCTCACGGGTTCGTTCTCGGCTCTTGAGCCGCCGTAGGACGTCGAACCCACTCAACCCCGGCATGCAGAGGTCAAGTACGATGCAATCCGGCTGTTTAGTGGCAGCCGCGGCAATACCCGCTGCCCCGCCCGACGCCTGGAGGACGCGATAGTCCAGATGCTCGCAGAGAAGGGACAGGGCGACGCGGCTCCCCTCGTCGTCATCGATGACCAGGATCGTTGCCGCCGGCGCCTGGGGTGTCACAGCCAGGGCGTCGGGGTGGGTTTCATCCTCTGTCGGCACCATAGTGCATACGCCATGTGCACGCCCGATGCCACCCACCCTTTGCCTCTGGGAATCCAGCTAACTCACGCAGGCGTCTCCGAAGGACCGGCAGCGTCGAACCGTCAACTCGTCAGATTCTGCCTGGCTTGACAGAGCGTCGGCGCGAGCACGACCGGGCTCGTCACGGTGAACGTCAGACATCTCCGCCCCGTCACCGGGCGCGCTCTGACTATCATCTGCGAACTGCTTCTCGGATCGCCTGTCATGCCGACTAGGTCGCTCCCCCTTCCGGGGCCATTGTCGGCCGAATTTTCGCGAAATAGCATCGGGGGTGCGGGCGCACGAGCCTATCATCTCCGGCTCAATCTTACCCGCGCAAGCGCAAGCGGAGACCCTTGGCCCCGCCCCTGATCCGCGGCCACTGGGTGATCGGCGTCTGCCCCCGCACACCTTGGTGGAACCGCTCGCTGCCCCGCACCGTTTCGGTCCGTCCGTCTTCACTCACTTCTCAGGAGTCTGGCCCCGCGGCGTTCCCCTGGCTCACCATCCGAGGAGCCGACTTTGCCGGGGGCCCTGCAAGAAAATAACCGACCGCACAGCGAATGTCCTGGTTTGTTAGAGACTTATGGGTTGGCTCGATCCTCGCTTGTGAAGCGCTGAATGGTCATCCCCGCGCCCGAGCATCCCGACATTCTGCTGGTCGAGGAGAGCCCGGCGGACCGCGCGCTCGTCACGCGCCTGCTTCGTGGCCGACTGGCGGTCGCCGCCGACGCCGAGGCCGCGCTCGACGCCGTGCGGCGGCGGTCGTTCACGGCCATCTTGCTGGCACAGGCTCTGCCGAGGCAGAGCGGCCTCGATCTGCTCCGGGAGCTGCGCGCGAGCGGCGACACCACCCCAGTCGTGCTTCTGACCGAAGCAGACGACGAGGCCGCGACGCAGAGGGCGCTCCAAGCGGGTGCGACCGCGTGCGTGGTCAAGCGGCCGGGCTTCGAGAGCGATCTTCTCGCCTTCCTCGACCGCGCGGCGAGGCGCACGATGCCCTCCCCGCAACCGCCTCGAGTGCGGTCGGACGCGAGGATCGCGCGCGACGTGCTGGTGGTCGAGATCGCAGGTCAGCGTCACGGCATCCTTGCCAGCGCGGTCGAGACGATCGTGCGCGCGGTGGCGATCTCGCCGCTGCCAAGCGCACCGACCGAAGTGGAGGGGTGCGTCGAGTATCGCGGCCGCGTCGTACCGGTCCTCGCCCTGCGCGCGCGGCTCGGGCTGCCGCCCAAGCCCGTCGAGGCGGACGAGCATCTCGTCCTAGCGTGGGCAGGGGGACGGTTGGTCGCCATCCGCGTCGACCGCGCCGTAGCGCTCGCGCACGTCGAGGCGCACGAGCTTGTGGACGACGAGATTCCGGAGTTGCTTGCGGGCAGCGTCGCGAGTGTGGCGCGGCTTCCCGACGGTCCGGTCTTCGTCCACGCCCTCACCACCTTCGTCGAATCGAGCGAGCCGGCCCCGCGAGGACGACCGATACGAGGGGAGCCGTGACGGGCCAAGACTGGAGTAGCCCGGAGTGCGAACAGATCGCGCGCCTGTTGGTGACTCGGACCGGGCTCGCGTTCTCGCCGCCGCGGATCGAGACCGCCGAGGCCGGGATGCAGCGCGCCATGACGCGTGCCGGGGTGACGGATCTTGCTCGTTATCGGACGTTGCTCGAGCACGACGCCGACGCATTCGACGACCTCGTCGTCGAGCTGAGCGTCGGGGAAACCTATTTCTTTCGCGAGCCGGCACAGTTCGCCGTCATCCGGCGCGACATCCTACCGGAAATCCGGCGGCGCCGCGGTGCCCAGCATGTGCCGCGGGTCTGGAGCGCGGCGTGCGCCTCGGGCGAGGAGGCGTACTCGCTCGCGATCGTGCTCTTCGAGAGCGGGCTCGGCGAGCATGTCCCATTGCTCGCCACCGACATCTCGCGCACGGCACTCGCCAAAGCACGTCGAGCCATCTACGGGCGGTGGTCGCTGCGGGGTGACGGGGCGGCAGCCGCCGGCGCCTATCTCAGGCCTGTCCGAGACCAGTACCACCTCGACGAGCGCGTCCGCCGGTGCGTGACGGTTCAATATCTGAACCTTGCGCTCGACACCTATCCCTCGCTCGCGAGCGGGGTTTGGGGAATGGACCTTATCCTGTGCCGCAACGCGCTCATCTACTTCGATCAGGAGACGGTGCGTCAGGTGGCGCGCCGCCTGTTCGCGTCGCTGGCTGATAGCGGCTGGCTTGTCACCGGGCCTTCCGATCCCCCCCTTGCGGGCGAGGCTCCGTACGAGACCGTGGCCACGGCGGCCGGAGTGCTCTATCGGCGGCCGCCGCGGTCGGCATCGCCGGAGCTGACGTTGCCCTCACCGCCGCGCTCCGCGGCCGCATCGGCGGCCGAGCGCTCGGCGCAGGGGGCGGGCGCCAATGATCCGATGTCCGACGGCAACGAGTGGATGGCGTTCGGCGCGACCGCCACGGCAGGTGGCTCGGAGCCGCCAAGCGCCACGCCAGTCGCCGATGCACGCGCTGCCCTGCTGGCAGGCGACTATGCCCGCGCCATCCGGCTGACGCGCGGGCCGCAGGCGGCCGCCGAGGCGTCGGCGCTGTGTGTCCGCGCTCTCGCCAACGTCGATCCGGTCGAAGCGGAGCGGGCGTGCGCCGCGGCGGTCGCACGGCACGCGTTCTCCCCGGAACTGCACTTCCTGCGGGCGGTACTGCTTCTCAACCTCGGTCGCGACGAGGAGGCCGCGCGCGCGCTTCGCCACGTCCTCTACCTCGATCGCTCCCTCGCCGCGGCGCACTTCGTGCTCGGCGCTATCCTGCGTCGCCGCGGCGACCTCGAGGATGCGCGGCGCGCGTATCGGAACGCGCGCGACCTCTGCGCGGCCCGACCGCCCGACGAGGTGCTCCCGCTCACCGACGGCGAGCCCACGGGGAGGCTCGCGGAGGCGGCCGACGTCGAGCTTGCGCTGCTGGTGAGGGGCGAGGCCGCATGAAGCCCACCAGAGGCCGCGTGATCGATTGGCAGGAGGTGCGCGAGCGGCTTACACGCGTCACGAGCGCGAGTGAGTCGGCAGAGCGCCGTTCGCCAGCGCAGGGGCACGCGGTTATGAAAGAGCGCGCCCGCCGGTTGGCAGCGCCGATCGCGCCTCCCCCCGTCGCGTCCCAGATGCTCGCGATCGTCACGTTCGCCCTGCAGCGGGAGCGCTATGCCATCGAGACTCGCTACGTGCGGGAGATCGTTCGTACCGGCGAGGTGACGCCCGTACCTGGAACGCCGGACGTTCTGCTGGGCGTCGTCAACCTCCGCGGCGAGCTTCTTCCGGTCGTCGATTTGCGCACGCTCTTCGGCCTCGCTGTGACCGCGCCGACGGCCGTACCCTGGATCGTCGTCCTCGGCAGGGCGCGCGCCGAGCTCGGCGTCCGGGCAGATACGGTCCACGAGGTGACGGCGCTCGGCGCCGAGGAGGTTCACGATCCCCCCGCGTCGGTCGCCGGCATTGAACGGGACTACCTGCGCGGCGTGACTGCGGATGCGGTGATCGTGCTCGACGGCGAGGTGGTGCTGCGAGATCCGCGGCTCGTCTTCGAGCAGAGTCATGACGCGGAGAGCGAGCCTGGGAGGTGAAGGCAATGTCGGTTGGACGGAAGATCGCAGCGGGATTCGGCGTCGCGGCGGCGATGCTCCTCCTGATCGGTGTGGTGTCGTACCGAAGCACGGAGAAGCTGATCGACACCAGCCGATGGGTGGCGCACAGCCACCAGGTGCTCGAACGACTGTCGCGCGTCATGGCCCTGATCGTGGACGCGGAGGCCGGCGGACGGGGGTACGTGCTCGCAGGGCGCGACGAGTTCCTCGAGACGTATCGTGCGGCCCTCACGCCTCTCACCCGGACCCTGGACGAGCTGCGCGAGCTGACCGCCGACAATCCCAAGCAGCAGCGCCGCCTGGAGGTGCTCCAGCCGCTGATCAAGGCCAAGCTCGCTTGGCATGACGAGACGAATACCGCGCGCGCTCTCAAGGGGTTCGCTGTAGCGGCGCAGATGATCCAGAGCGGCACCGGCAAGAAACTCATGGACGACATCCGAGACGTTGTCGCCCAGCTGGAGACCGAGGAGCGCACGCTTCTCGACACGCGCGATAGGGAAGCGAGACAGACCGCACACTGGACGCTCGGCATCATCGTGATCGGCGCGCTGGTCGCGATGGTGCTCCTCTCCGCCATCGGCGTCGTCATTGTCCGAGGCATCACCGGACCAGTCCGGATGCTGGTGGATGGAACGAAGAAGATCGGCAGCGGCGCGCTCGATCACCGCATCGAACTGAGAACCAGCGACGAGCTCGGCCAGCTTGCCGCGGCGTTCAACGCCATGACCGAGCGACTCGGCATGACCATGGTGAGCGCGGAGACCGAGAAGGCCGCGCGCACCAAGGTCGAGCGACTACTCGGCAGCACGCGGGAGGCGGTCGGGCGGCTCTCGACCGCGACCGCCGAGATCCTCGTCAGCACGAGCCAGCAAGCCGCCGGGGCGGAGCAGCAGGCGGCGGCGCTCGCCGAGACCGCCGCGGTCGTCGACGAGGTCACGCAAACCGCCGCGCAGGCGGCCGAGCAGGCGCGCGGCGTCGGGGACTCGGTGCAGCGCACTGCCGAGATCGGCACCGCCGGGCGCCGCGCGATCCAGGAGTCGGCACAGGCGATGGGGCTCGTGAAGGAGCAGGTCGAGTCGACCGCCGAGACGATCGTGACACTGGCCGAGCAGGCGCAGTCGATCGGCGAGATCATCGCCACGGTGAACGAGCTCGCCGAGCAGACGAATCTATTGGCGCTCAACGCCGCGATCGAAGCGGCGCGGGCCGGCGAGCACGGCAAGGGCTTCGCGGTGGTCGCCGGCGAGGTGAAGGCGCTCGCTGAGGAGTCGAAGAAGGCGACGGGGCAAGTGCGCCAGATCCTCGGCCAGATCCAGAAGGCGGCCAACGCGGCGGTGCTGTCGACCGAGGCCGTCACCAAGGGAGTCACGGCGGCGAGCGACATCGGCAGTCAGGCGGGCGTGACGATCACCACGCTCGCCGACACGCTGGCGGAGGCGGCACGGGCAGCGGTGCAGATCGTCGCGGCGGTCGGGCAGCAGGCGACCGGCATGAGCCAGATCCACGACGCCATGAAGAACATCGACCAGGTGGCGCGCCAGACCATCGCGGCAACGCGGCAGACCGAGCAGGCGGCCCAAAACCTGAACGCCCTCGGCCACGAGCTCGCCACGCTCAGCACCTCCTGACAACGGCCATGGGCCCAAGCGTGCTCGCGTCACAGCTAATGGCGACCTTCCTTGAGGAGCTCGACGAGCACGTGCGCGTACTCAACCGCGAGCTGCTCGCGCTCGAGAAGGAACCTGGCGGGCCGGCGACTTCCGTGCGCGTCACCGCCCTGCTCAGGACGGCGCACAGCCTGAAAGGCGCGTCGCGGGCCGTGAACCTGAGCCTCCTCGAGGTCGCGTGTCATCACGTCGAGGAGATCCTGATCGCGGTGCGCGACGGCCAGCGACCGTTCGGGACGGAGCTCTGCGGGCTGGTCCTCACCTTTGCGGACGGTCTCGAGGATGCAGCGCGGCGCTTGCGCGCGCAGCAGGGCCTCGCCCAGGCATCCATCGGGTCGATGCTGGTGCAGCTCGAGGCGGCGGCGCGCGGGAACCCGATCGACACTCCCACACCGCGCGCGCCCTCCGCGGAGCGCCCGCGCAACGGGCCGGCCCATCCGTCGCCCGAGCCGATCCCGTCCGCTGAGGCCGGCGGCGCGGCCGCCGTGCGCGTGAGCGCCGAGCGGCTCGATGCGCTCCTCGCGCATGCAGGCGAGCTCCTCGTCGCATGGCATCGCCTCGAGTCGCGCCGCGACGAGCTCGTCTCCGTGCGCGAGATGGTGAGCCGCTGGAAGAGCGAGTGGCGAGGTACCGAGACGCGGCCGCGCGCCGGAGCGGTGCCGCGTGGCACCGCCACCGCGCTCGCGCAGACGGGCGAACGCTTACGGCGCCTCGAGAAGGAGCTCGAGTGGATTGGCGCGCGCCTCACCAGGGACGGGCACTTGTTGGGCCAGGCGGCCGCCCGGCTCGGCGACGACGTCCGGCGCGTGCGAATGCTGCCGTTCGCGGAGGCCTGCGCGGGCCTCCAGCGCGCCGTGCGCGACCTCGCCCGCGCTGGCGCGAAGGACGTCGACGTCGTCGTCGAGGGTGGGGACGTGGAGCTCGACCGCTCGATCCTCGAAGGGCTCCGCGATCCCCTTCTCCACCTCGTCCGCAACGCGGTTGACCATGGCATCGAGGCGCCGGCGGGACGCCGGGCCGAGGGGAAGTCGCCGCGGGCGCGGATCACGGTCTCGGCGGCACTGCGCGGCGCACGCGTGGCCGTCGTCGTCGCCGACGATGGCCGCGGTCTCGACCTCGTGGCCGTCCGCGAGCAGGCGCGCAAGAGGGGCCTCGCGGAGTCCGAGAGCGATCACGAGCTCGCGCGCCTGGTGTTCGAGCCGGGGCTCTCGACCGCCCCCATCATCACCGATGTCTCGGGCCGCGGCGTCGGCCTCGACGTGGTGAAGAGCCGCCTCGAGGCACTGAACGGCAGCGTCGACGTGACCTCCGAGCCGGGCCGCGGCACCCGTTTCACGATGTCCGTCCCGCTCACCCTCACCACGCTACGCGCCCTCCTTGTCAGCGCAGGCGGTCAAACCTTCGCGATCGCCGGCGCCAGCGTCGAGGCGCTCGCGCGCCTGCGCTGGAGCGAGCTGCGCGCCGTCCAGAGCCGCGAGATGCTCGTTCTGGGTGGCCGGCTCGTTCCGGTCGTCTCGCTGGCGGCGACACTCGGCCTCAGGGTCGAGACGCCGGCTGCCACCGACGCCAAGGCGCCCGCCCTGATCGTCGCCGCTGGGGAGCGGCGCGTGGCGCTCGCGGTGGATGAGCTCCTCGCGGAGCAGGAGGTGGTGGTGAAGAGCCTCGGGCCACGCCTGCGCAACGTCCGGAGCGTCTCCGGCGCGACCGTGCTCCCCTCGGGACGCGTGGCGCTCGTGCTCAACACCGCGCACCTCGTGCGCACGGCACTCGGTCGCGCCCCGGGGCAATCTGCGACCGCCACGGCCGAGGAGGGCGCAGTAGCAGCGAAGCGCGTGCTGGTCGTCGACGACTCGGTCACTACCCGGACGCTCGAGAAGAGCATCCTCGAGACAGCCGGCTACGAGGTGGCGGTCGCCGCCGACGGCGAGATTGCATGGCAGATGCTCCAGGAGAACGGTGCCGACATCATCGTGAGCGACGTTGAGATGCCGCGCATGGACGGTTTCGGGCTCACCGAGGCGGTCCGTGGCTCACTGCGCTTTCGCAAACTCCCGGTCGTGCTCGTGACGGGACGCGAAAGCGAGGGAGACAAGGCGCGCGGAATGCAGGTCGGCGCCGACGCGTATCTCGTGAAGAGCGCGTTCGATCAGAAGGCGCTCCTCGACACCATCGCACAGCTCCTCTGAAAGGAACGGATCCATCCATGATCCGCGTGCTCGTCGCCGACGACTCTCCCACCGCCCGCACGCTTATGGTCGAGATCCTGAAGAGCGATCCGGAGCTCACGGTCGTTGGGACGGCGAAAGACGGGGCGGAGGCCGTGGAGCTGGCGAAGACGCTGCGCCCTCAGCTGGTGACGATGGACGTCGAGATGCCACGCATGGACGGCTTCGAGGCGACGAAGGAGATCATGATCGAGGCCCCGACGCGGATCGTCGTCGTCACGGCGAGAGTCGAGGGGGCTGAGGAGGCGGTCTCGATGCCGGCGCTCCGTGCCGGCGCCGTGTGCGTGGTGCGCAAGCCGCCAAGCCCACGTGCCGCCGGTCATGCGACGGAGGCGCAACAGCTGCTCGCGACGGTCAAGGCGATGGCGGAGGTCAAGGTGGTGCGCCATACCCGCGCACCCGGAGTGCGCGCCCGCCCAACGCGGCCCGGGGAGCGGGGCGCGCGCGTGGTCGCGATCGCCGCCTCGACGGGCGGTCCGGCAGTACTGTACCGCATCCTGTCCGAGCTCCCGGCGGACCTCGCGGCACCCGTCCTCGTCGTCCAGCACATCAGCCGCGGGTTTATATCGGGGCTCGCGGGGTGGCTGAACGCCGCCTCGGGACTGAAAGTGAGGATCGCCGTCGCCGATGAGGTGATCGCGCCGCGTACCGTCTATCTCGCTCCCGATGACCGGCACCTCGGCATGAACGACGGCAGGATCGTCCTCTCGACCGCCGAGCCGATCGGCGGCTTCCGGCCCTCGGCCTCCTTCCTGTTCGAGTCGGTCGCGCGCGGCTACGGCGCCGGGGCGGTCGCCATCGTGCTCACCGGGATGGGCGACGACGGGATGGCGGGCCTCAGAGCCCTGCGCGCGGCCGGCGGCCGCGTGCTCGCCCAGGACGAGAAGACCTCGGTCGTCTTCGGTATGCCCGGAGCGGCAGTTGCGGCCGACCTCGCCGACGAGGTTTTGTCGGTCGAGGATATCGCGGCCCGGATCACGGCACTCGTCGCCGCCCCACTCCTGCGCGTCGCCGACGGGGCCTTCGCGCGCTCCCAAGAACGACCCTCATGACCCGCGTGCTCATCGTCGAGGACAGCCCGACCCAGGCCGAGCAGCTCGCGCTCATCCTGCGTGCGGAGGGTTTCGCGGTCGAGATCGCGCGCGATGGTGCTCAGGCCCTGGCGCGTTGCACCGCGACAGAGTTCGATCTCGTCCTGAGCGACGTCATGATGCCGAATCTGTCGGGATACGACCTCTGCCGCGCGATCAAGGACGAAACAGCGACCCGCGATCTTCCCGTCATCCTGCTGACCACGCTCAACGATCCGATGGCCATCATCGATGCACTCGCCTGTGGCGCCGAGGCCTTCATCACCAAATCCTGCGAGGCACACTCCCTCATCGGTCGCGTCAAGGACGTGCTGGCGAACAAGCAGAGGCGATCCGGCCGCAAGCTGACCACCGAAAGCGAGATCGCGTTTCTCGGCAAGCGCTTCAAGATCAACTCCGATAAGGAGCAGATCCTGAACCTGTTGGTGTCGACGTTCGAGGACATCGTCCGCACCAACCGTGGGTTGGAGGAGAGCCAGGCTGCCCTTGAGGCCTCCGACCGACAGCTCCAGGAGCACAGCGCCGAGCTCGCGCGTAGCAACAAGGAGCTCGAGGCGTTCGTTTACACCGTCTCGCACGATCTGAAGGAGCCGCTGCGTAGCATCGAGGCATTCAGCCGCATCCTGCACGAGGAGCATCGCACCGACCTGGCGGACGAGGCACAACGGTACCTCGACATCATTTCCGATTCCGCGGTGCGCATGCGACAGCTTATCGACGATCTTCTGGCGTTCTCGCGCGTGGGACGGCAGCAGTCCCTTCCCCAGCCGGTCAACCTCGTGGAGGTGGTCCACGAGGTCATTGCCGCGCTCCAGTTCTCGATCGACGATGCTCGCGCCGTGGTCGAGGTGCCGTCCGGCGACGCCATCGTCACGGGTCATCCCGTCCTGTTACGCGAGCTGTTCGCAAACCTTCTCGGCAACGCGCTCAAGTATCGCCATCCAGAGCGGGCGCCGCGCGTGGCGATTGGCTTCAGAGGGCTCGCCTCCGCCGGTGTCAAGGTGACGGTTTCCGACAACGGTATCGGCGTTCCTGCCGCGTACCGCGAGCAAGTGTTCGGGCTCTTTTACCGGCTACACGGCCGTGACGACTACCCCGGGACCGGCGTCGGGCTCGCGCTCTGCAAGAGGATCGTCGAGCAGCATGCAGGAGCAATCGCGCTCGACGAGACGCCCGGCGGCGGATGCACGGTGCGTCTCACCCTGCTGGGTGCATGCTCGGCGGCGAGCGTCGCAGCCCCGTCTCTCGCCGCGCGCTGACCTGAACGCGCTCGCGACCCATCATCGCCGACCCGCCGTCCTGCCGGGCGCGAGTGAGCACGCTGCACTGGGAGCGAGCGCTTGAACGTTCTCGCCACGCGAACCGTCCCCAGAGACGTAGAGGGCCGTGTCGATACGAAGGGCCTCGACGCCGGCGCGTTCACCGCTCTTGGCCAGACCGTCCGGGCTCGGCGTCGGAATCAGGCGAGAATCTCGCATTCGCTGTGCCAAGGCGAAACGCCGGTCGGTCGCGTCGTCGATCCTGCGGGATCGAGGCGTTTGTCGAACGACATGGCCGACGCGACGGTGACGAATGCCGGAGCAGCGGAGTGGGACCTTCTTGCCTACCGGGCGATCCTCTTGCTTACGCGAGCGACCCGCCGTGACCCCGGCGGGTCACACGCAGGCCGTGTCCGCGTCGGCGAGCACGCGGGCCGGCTGGCGCTCGCCGGACTCGCCGTCTACGGCCGCGTACCGGGGCGTCCGAGCCTGGGCGAGCCGATTGACGACGGCCAGCGCCGCGACCTGATAGCACTCGGCCAGCGTCGGGTAATTGAACACGCTGTCGAGAAAGTAGTCGATGGTGCCGCCGAAGGTAAGGACCGCCTGTCCGATGTGCACGAGCTCGGAGGCGCCCTCCCCGATAATATGCACGCCGAGGAGCTGGCCCGTTTCGCGGTGAAAGAGGAGCTTCAAGCGCCCACCGACATCGCCGAGGATCTGGCCTCGCGCGATCTCCCGATACCGGGCAATCCCCGCTTCGTAGGGCACCCCGGCGGCGGTGAGCTCGGCCTCGGTCTGGCCCACGAACGAGATCTCGGGAATCGTGTAGATCCCGTACGGGAAGAGCCGCCGCTCGCCCGCCGCCGGATGGTCGAAGGCGTCACACGCGGCAAGCCGTCCCTGAGCCATGGCGGAGGAGGCGAGCCCCGGGAACCCGATGACATCGCCGACGGCATAGACGTGCGGCACCCGGGTCCGGTATCGAGTGTCCACGGGAATGCGGCCGCGCTCGTCAGCCTCCAGGCCCGCCCCGGCGAGATTCAGGCTGGCGGTGTTTCCCCGCCGCCCGACGGCGTAGAGGAGCGTATCGGCAAACAGCTGCTTGCGGCCCTTCAGGACCGCATCGACCCCGCCACCGGGCAACGGGGTGACCCGCTCGAGCTCTTCGCCGAGGCGGAGCGCGATGCCCGCGTCTCGCATCTGATAGCAGAGCGCCTCGACGATCTCGGCATCGGCGAACTCGAGCAGCCGAGTTCGCAGGTCGACCACCGTGACGGCGACGCCGAGCGCCGCGAACATGCAGGCGTACTCCACGCCCACCACCCCGCCGCCGGCCACAATCATCGATCGCGGGAGCCGCGTCAGGCTGAAGATGGAGTCGGTATCGAGAACCGACGGGAGCTGGATCCGGACTCGCTCCGAGCGGGCCGGGACGGACCCGGCGGCGATCACAATCGCCGCCGGCTCGACCTCGGTCTCGTAGTGCGGGCCTTCGATGCGGATACGGTGAGGATTCACGAACGAGGCGAGGCCGTTCAGAACCTCGACCCGGTTTCGGGCAAACTGCGCCCGGTACACCTCGACCTCCTGATCGATGACGTGCCGGCAACGGACCTGGAGCGCGCGCATCGCCTCGTCCCACCGTTCCGGTGACCCGGGCAGGGACGACTCCCACGACCGGGCCCGTCGCAGGGCGAGCACACCCTCCCGCAGCGTCTTGCTTGGAATCGTGCCGGTGTTGAGCCCGGCGCCGCCGACGCGGGGCTGAGCCTCCACGACGACCACCGACTTCCCGAGCTTCGCGCCCTGGATCGCCGCGTGGTGTCCGGCCGGGCCTGATCCGATGACGAGCAGGTCGTATCGCTTCATCCGTGCTCCACCCCGCGGGAGGGCGCGGTCCCGCGCGCCGGGTCGGCCAGTCTGGCGAACCGATCCGGCCCTCGGGAGTCCGGGTCTGGCGCGGCGGTGCTCGCCCGCTCCCGATCCTCGGGCTGCTGGCGCGAGCTGGCCGCAGGGAACACGTCCAGAATCTTCCGTACCCGCGTGGCCAGGACGTCGGGCGTGAAAGGCTTCTGGAGGAATTCCGTCCCCAGCTCCAGCACGCCGTGCTCGGCGATCGCGTCATCGGTATAGCCCGACACGTACAGCACTTTCATCTCCGGGCGCAGGGGGGCAATCCGTCGCGCCAGCTCCGGGCCGTCCATCTGCGGCATGATGACGTCGGTCATCAGCAGGTGAATGGGACCGGGATGGTGCTCGCCGAGGCGGAGGGCGTCCTCGCACGAGGGCGCGGCGAGGACCGTATACCCGTTCATGCGCAGGATCTCCTGGGCCAGATCGCGGATCGCGTCCTCGTCCTCTACGAGGAGGACGGTCTCGGACCCAGCGGAGGCGCCCGACGCCGCGGTCACTGGCGGCATCACCTCGATCTCGTCGTCGAACCGGGGGAAGTAGATCCTGAAGGTCGTGCCCTTGCCGGGCTCGCTCGCGACCCGGATGTCGCCGCCGCTCTGCTTGACAATCCCGTACACGGTGCACAAACCCAGGCCGGTCCCTTTCCCGGGTCCTTTGGTGGTGAAGAAGGGCTCGAACAGGTGCGATATCGTCTCGGCATCCATGCCGCATCCGGTATCGCTGACCCGGAGGAGCACAGCGGGCCCGGGTCGCACGCCTGCGTGTACCCGGCCATCCCCGTCCTCCAGGGTGACGGCAGCCGTCTCGATGGTGAGCCGTCCGCCGCGTGGCATCGCGTCGCGGGCGTTCACGGCGAGGTTCATGATGACTTGCTCGATCTGTCCCTGATCGGCCTTCACTCGACCGAGTGGCAACCCGAGGATCGTCACCAGCTCGAGATCCTCACCGATCAAGCGCCGGAGGATCGTCTCGGTGTCCGCGACGACCGCGTTGAGATCGAGCACCTTCGGGGCGAGGACCTGCTTGCGGCTGAAGGCGAGCAGCTGTCGAGTCAACGCGCTGGCGCGACGGGCCGCCTCGAGTACCAGGTTGGCGTCACGACTGAGTGGGCCCGCCTCCCCGAGACGGCGCAAGAGGAGCTCGCAGCGTCCGGTGATCACGGTCAGGAGATTGTTGAAGTCGTGGGCAACCCCGCCGGCGAGCCGGCCCACCGCCTCCATCTTCTGGGCCTGACGGAGCTGATCCTCGAGCTCGGCGTGAGCCTCCTCCGCGCGCTTCCGCCGCGTCACGTCGGTCCACGATCCCACGATCTCGATGGGCTTGCCGGTCGCGTCGCACCCCAGCTTGCGTTCGTCCCGGATCCACCGGATGGTCCCGTCCCGGTGCCTGAACCGGTACTCGTGACTCTGTTGCTCCTGGGCGGCCAGCTGCGCGAGCTCGGCAAACACCCTGGGCGCGTCCTCCGGGTGGACCCGATCCGCCCAGAAGAGCCGGTCCTCGAGGAGCTCATGGACCTCGTACCCGAGCTGGCTCGTTACGTTCTCGCTGACGAAGGTGAACGCGAAGTCGCCCGACGCCATGCGACTGTACAGGACCGCCGGGCTCGAGATGAGCAGGTGCCGGAGCCGGGCGCGCGCCGCGACCAGCTCCCCCTCGGCGCGATTGCGCTCGGTGATGTCCGTCATTGTCCCGGCGGTGCCCACGATGCGACCTTCGGGCGTCAGGATGAGACGGGCGAAGACGTCGACCCACCGGACGCCGCCAATCTTGGTCAGGCAGCGAACGGTGACACCGAAGTAGTCGCTCCGCGCGTTGAGGAAGGGTTTGAACATCTGCGCGCGGTCGTCGGGGTGGACGAACTTCAGGAAGTTGACGCCGATGCTCTCCTCGGACGTGAAACCCGTGATCTCGGTCCAGGCGGCGTTGAGGAACGTCCACATCCCGCGCGCGTCGGTCTGAAAGATCACGTGCTTGACGTTATCGACCAGCGATCGATGGCGGGCATCACGGTCGCAGAGCTCAAGCTCCGCTCTCTTCAGCGCCGAGATCTCGACCGTGACACCACAGAGGCGGTCGAGTCGGGCCAGGCGGTCGAACCCCATCCGGACTCCATCGCGGACCCAGACGACGGTCCCGGTGGCATCGACCAACCGGTAGTCGGCCTGGTAGTCCTTTTTCTCCTCGACCGACACCCGCCGCAGGGACAGAATCCGCTCGCGGTCGTCCGGATGAACCAGACTGGCCCAGAAGTCAGGCTCCTCCAACCAGCGTGCGACCGGATGGCCGAGCAGCCACTCCGCCCCCCCACTCACGAACGTGAACCGCCAGGCGGGGACGGCCACCTCCCACACGATCGCGTCGAGGTGGTGAACCAGGTCGAGGATCTGATTGGGCGACTCCAGGAACGCCGGCGGCGCCCCGCCGGCGCCGGCCCGCTGTCGCGCCTCGGTTGTTTTCACCCCACTGCCTTTCGGCTCCCACGGGGCCACTCCGTTCGGATCACAGGCGATCACCTCAGGCGGATCTCGAGTCGGACGGCTCGGGCGCCCACTTCGATCGGACATCGTCAGAATCCCTGGAGTGCTTGAGCAACGACGGGCCGACCGGTTCGGCCGGCCGCGCGACCTGAGCCAATCCGGTCCGCCGGCAACGTCGTCGACCGGGAGCGGCCCGGGCGCTGCTCAGCGAGCGGTCATCGGCCCCATCCAGGCCGCGCGCAGGTCGTGCAGGATCTGGCCCACGACATCGAAGCGGCCGGCCTTCACCTTGCGAAGACAGAGATCGTAGAGGCTGAACAGCTCCCCGGCCGCATCCTCGTACTCGAAGTTGAGCGTCAGGATGAGCTCGATCAGCGCCTCGGACGCCTCGTGGGCATCGCGGTGGAGACAGCCGGCGATCCCGCGCTGGTACAGTGGGAGGGTCCGGACCTGCTCCCGACGATAGATGACCGCGCGATCCGGCGGAGTCACCGCGATCGCTCCGAGCCTGCACACGAGTGTCGAGTCACTGCACGGGTGTCCTGCCTCCCTGATCGGCGAGTGGGATCGATGCCTTGAGCGCGCCACCCCTCCCGGTCACGTCCGGGCCGGGGCTCAGGTTCTGCGCCGGCCCGGTCGATATACAAGCCAGGCGGGCCAGTTCCCCGTCGGGAAGAAAGGAGGGCGCATCACTCCTATCCCACCTGGCGATGGGACGGGCTCGACCGAAGACTCCAAACTGACATCCCAGCACTACGAACATAGACGAGGAGGACACCGAGCATGGCACTGACAGTCAACACCAACATCGCGGCGCTGAACGCGCAGCGAAACCTCGAGCGGAGCACCCTGGCGACGAGCAAGTCCCTGGAGCGCCTCTCGTCCGGCCTGCGCATCAACAACGCCTCGGACGACGCGGCGGGCCTGGCGATCGCGACCCGCGTGGGCGCCCAGATCCGCGGCCTCAACCAGGCCATCCGGAACGCGAACGACGGCTCGGCGCTGCTGCAGACGGCCGAGGGTGCGCTCGCGGAGATCACCGCTATCGTCACCCGCATCAAGGAGCTGTCGGTCCAGTCCGCCAACGGCACCAACTCCTCGAGCGACCGTTCAGCCCTCAATTCCGAGGTCCAGTCGGTCATCAGCGAAGTCACCCGTATCGCGGTCCAGACCAAGTTCGGCAGCACGGCACTGCTCGACGGCTCGTTCACCGGCGTGTTCCAGGTCGGCGTCGAGATCGGCCAGACGGTGACCCACTCCGTGGCGAACTTCAAGTCGTCGTCGCTCTCGGGGAATGTCGCCAGTCAGACCTTGACGTTCGAGGCGGCGGTCACCGGAGTCGGAGCCGTCAATGCCAACAGCTATCTCGGCATCGACTCCACGACCGATCTCCAGATCACCGGTCCGAAGGGGACCTCGTTCATCCGGACGACCACGGCCGCCGATGACACCGCGTCCTACATCGAGAACAGCCAGAGCGCGATCGCGAGCGCCAAGGCTATCAACGAGCAGACGTCGACCACGGGTGTGACCGCCACCGTGGCGGCGACCTCGTTCACGACGACCACCGGCGGCGGCCAGTTCGCCAACGCCATCAACATCGACGGCACCACCAACAAGCTCACGATCAACGGCCAGTCCGTCATCGTGAACCTCAACGGCGCCAGCGTCGCCGCCCGGCGCCAGCAGCTTCTCGACGCCGTCAACTCGCAGGTGACGGGGGTCACCGCCGCGGTTGGCCCGGCTGCCGACAACATCACTCTGAGCGCCGCCGACGGCCGCAACGTCTCGGTCTCTGCGACCGGCACCGGCGCCAACACGGTCGGCGGTGAGGTTGCCGGCTTCACCACTGCCGTCGCCACGGAGAAGGTCGTCGCCCGAGGCGGTCTCAGCCTCCAGGCGAGCGGCACCCTCACGAGCACGTTCGCCGACGCGGCCCAGGTCACGGGCGAGGGGACGGCTACCGCGAGCGCGACCAAGCTGTCGAGTCTCAACATCTCGAGCTTGTCGGGCGCAAACACCGCGCTGATCGTCGTCGACTCGATCCTTGACACCATCTCGACAGCCCGCGGAGACCTCGGGGCGGTCCAGAACCGACTGGCCTCGACCGTGGCCAACCTGAGCATCATGGTCGAGAAGGTCTCCGAGGCGCGCAGCCGGATCCTGGATGCCGACTTCGCGGCCGAGACGGCCGCGCTGACGCGGGCACAGATCCTGCAGCAAGCTGGAATCGCGATTCTGAGCCAGGCCAACGCCGCCCCGCAGTCGGCGCTGGCCTTGCTTCGGCAACAGTAGTCCAGCGGAAAGTTCGTCGTTTCCGGCGGGACAGAATACCCTCCCGCCGGCGCCCTGATCCGGATGACGACGGTGGGGTCCGTAGGGAGGGGGTAATCACCCCGCGGACCCCTCCGGGTCGTTCTTGAGCCTCGGAAAGGAACCAGTATGGCGATCCCCGTCGGCGGCCTCGCGACCGGCCTTGACACCGAGCAGTTGATCGAGCGACTGCTGGCTTTGGAACGGCGACCAATCACCCTGCTCGAGACGCGCAAGCTCAAGTTCCAGGCTCTGTCCACGGTGTTTCAGGACCTGAACAAGCGCCTGGGCGCCGTGAAAACCGCCGCGGAGGCCCTGCGCGACCCGGCAACCTTTTTCCCTCGCACGGTCAGTTCCTCCACCGAGACGGTGGCGACGGCGACGGCGGCGCCGGGGAGCACGACGGGCACGTATACTCTGACGGTCAGCTCGCTGGCCCGGGGATCGCTCGCCGCCGCCGCAACCACGAAGAGCGCCCTCACCGACACGGTCGCCACCACGAGCGGCAACTTCCAGTTCAAGCTCGGCGCGACCGGGCCGGTCGTCTCGGTCGCCGTCGACACGACGACGACCCTCGACCAGCTCGCGAAGGCCATCAATGACAAGCAGGCCGGGGTCAAGGCCAGCATCGTCAATACCGGAACCACCGCCGCCCCCGCCTACAAGCTCACGCTCTTGAGCGTGGGAACCGGGGCGGCGAACAACATCGCGATCGTCACTGACCCGACGACGCTCAGCGTCGGCAACACCCAGACCGCGACGGACGCCGCGTTCACGATCGCGGGCCTGGGAAGCTTCACGCGCGGGACGAACAGCTTCTCGGACGTGATCGATGGCGTCACCATCACGCTGAAGGCCGGCACCGGGACCACCGACCTCGCGGTCAACGTCGACAAGGCCGGGACGCAGGAGCGAGTCAAGACGCTCGTCAGCGCCTACAACGACGTGGTGACGGCCATCTCCTCCCAGACCAGGGGAAAGCCCGACCTCGACGGCAAGCCGACGCCGGGGGCCCTCACCGGCGACGTCGTCCCCCGGCAGATCCTGCGGAACCTCGCCGCCGTCCTCGCGGGAAACGTTGGCGGCAGGTTCGACACGCTGGCGCGGGTCGGGCTCACCACCGAGCGCGACGGGACCATGACCCTCGACGCGGGGAAGTTTCAGAAGGCGCTCAATGATGACCCGGAAGCCGTGCGCGCGCTCGTGGCCGGGACCTCCACCACCGACGGCATCGCCGACCGGCTCGTGAGCGTCCTCGCCGACGCGACCAAGGCCGTCAGCGGAGCGATCGCGGCCCGCCAGGACGGGATCAACGCCTCCATCAAGAGCATCCAGCGGCAGATCGACGCGGCGGAGGAGCGGATCGAGACCTCCGAGCGGATCCTGAGGGCGCGCTTCACGACGCTCGAGCGGGTGATGTCCGACATCCAGACCACCGGCAGCTCCCTGCTCAGCCAGCTCCAGACGCTCAGCCGGCAGACTCTGTCGCGCTAGGGCGGGAACGAGACCGTACCGTGCCCAGCACCCAGCTCAGTGCCTATCAGGCAGTGCAAACGACGACCGCCGACCCGGCCCGGGTGATGCTCGAGCTGTTCGACGCGGCCGCCCGATTCCTGGGCCAGGCACGTCGGAGTCTGGAGCGCGGCGACCTGGCGGCGTATACCCGGCTCCAGTCCCGTGCGGTCGCGATCATCGCGGAGCTTTCGGATTGCCTCGACCACAAGGCGGGCGGTGAGATCGCCCGAAACCTGGCTCGCCTCTATACCTTCATGCTCCTGCACCTGACCGAGGGATTGATCGACAAGAGCCCGGACCACCTCCGCCGGGTCCTCGAGGTGCTCTTGACGATCCGCGACGGATTCGAGCGGGCCGTCGAGCAGGTCCGTGAGTCGGCCTGAGCCCTCGAGCCCGGGCGGTGAGGCGTGGCCAGGCCTCGAAGAGCTGCGTCGTCTCAGCGGCATCCTCGTCGCGCGGCTCGCGGGCGGGGACCTGGAGGGCATCGAGGACTTCCGACTGAGGCGACAGGCGCTGATCGACCGGCTGACCCCGTTCGATCGCGCATCGCTCGGCGCCGCCGAATCGGCGGCGGACCCGGAAGCCCAGCACCATCGGGTTGCGATCCTCCGGGAGGTGCTCTCCCTGGACGAGCAACTCCTGGCGGCGCTCGACGCCTGCAAGGCGCGGACTCGAGACCAGCTCCAGCAGCTCCGCCACGCACGGTGCGCGCTGTCGTCCTACCGAGGAACGGGCCCGAGCAGCCCGGCCTATCTCGAGTCGCAAGGGTAGCGGCCGCCCTCGAGGCGGTCAGCCCGGCGCCGGTCCAACGTCCCCGGGCGAGGGTCCAGTGGCGCGCCCGTCGATGCACGCATCGCGGAGATCCTGCAGAATCCAGGCGACACTCTGGAAGTCGCGTTCGCGAATCTTCCGAAGACAGTACTCGTAGACGCTGTAGAAGCCCTCGGCCACGGGGCCGTAGTCGAAGTTGATCGAGCCCATGAGCTCCGCGAACACCGCGGCGAGGGGCTCGGCGCACTCGCGTTCGCACTGCCCGATCGCATACTCGTACAGCCCGAGGATGCTGTCGGATGTCGAGAGCGCTCTCAGCTGAACAATCGTGTCTTCGAGCGAGACGTGCGACCGGGTGTCCATGTGACGCGCCTCCGGGTTGGTCGACGGTGAGCTGCCCGTTCTCGATCACCGACACTGGGCAAGGACCATACCGGCCGGAAACACCCGACATGCTGGCGGGTTCAACGCGCTGGACGACCAGTATTTGTCCAGCGGCGGAGAGAAATTAGCCGGGCTTACCGGAGGAAGTCGAGCAGCGAGGTCTGGAGCACTTCGGCGCCGGACGCGAGGGCCCGCTCGTACGCGAGCTGCATCTGCCGGAACTCGAGGATCGCGGTGACGAAGTCGAGATCTTCCGTTCGGGAGAGGGTGCTGGCCAGATCGACCGAATCCGACGTGAGTCGCTCGTCCAGGAGCTGCACCCAGGCCAGCCGGTTCCCCACGGTCGTCGATCCCGCGATCGCGCGGTCAAGCATCGTGGCCAACTCTCCGAGCGCCCCCTGGATCCCCGTCGTCCCCTCCCCGGTGAGCTGATCGGCGTAGTCCGCGCCGGCGGCGACCGTGGTGGAGATCGGACCCGACGCAGTGAGCCTGACCCCACCCCGGGCGACCACTGCCGTGGCCGGCCCGGTCCCGGTGAGCCCAGTCGCGAAGCCGAAGACCGTGGCATTCACCGAATTCGGCGAGACCGTCGCGTCGGTCTCGATCGAGATGTTCCGGCCATCGTCGGCGCTCAGCGCGAAGTCGTCCGTCCCCGGCACCGCGTCCGCGCGGACTCCCGTCGCCGCGGCGCTCGCGTTGACGAGGGCGACGAGCCGATCACGGCGTTCCCCGGGCGTGCCCCCGCTGACCGACCCGGTAAGGCTCTGGCCGTTGATCACGAGCCGCGCTCCCGGCGTGCCGTCGAGCGTGAGGTCGCTCGCGAACGTGCCGGCGGAGTACGTGATCCGCGCCGCCGTCACCGTCGCGGCGACCCCCGTGGCGGGGGTCGCCGCGGTGATCCGGGCCGCCGTGGCGATCGCGCTGGTCGCGTTGGCGGAGTACGACACGGCATCGTCGGCCGCCACGGTCAGCCCGACCGCCGTGCTCCCCCCGGGGCCGCGGACCTCCAGATCGGTGGCCGCGTCGACGCCAAGGTACTTGAGGGGGTTCGGCGCGCCACCAGGACCCACATCGGACTCGAGCGACAGGATCCGCGTGCCCGCGAGATTGTCCCGAAGACGGATCAGCACGTCGAACGCGTACGTCGGCGCCGTCGAGGCTCCAAACACGGTCGTCCCGGAGATTCCGGTCGCGATCGTGACGCCTTCGGCCACCTCGGCCAGGATCTCGCGATCGATCCCCCGGGCATTGGGCGTGACCTGCGCGATCCGCCCGGCCGAATCCCGGGTCACCGCGAACGGCGCCACGGTCGATTCCTGGCCTCCGAACAGGTACTCCCCGCTGTTGGCGCGGCTGTTCGCCAGGCTCACGAGGGTCTCGACCAGGGCATCGACACGCGAGGCCAGGCTCTGCCGGGCCAGCGCATCGTTGGTGTCGTTGGCCCCCTGGATCGCCGATTCGCGCGCCTGGGTGACCGTCTCGATCACCGTCTGCAGCACCGAGTCCGCGGTGCCGAGCAGGCCTCGCACTTCGGCGACGTTCTGCCGGAACTGCTCCCCCGCCCCTTGTCGCTCCCGGAGCGTGAGGGACCGCGCCGCGCCCCCGGGATCGTCGGACGGCGACAGAATTCGGCGACCGCTCGACAGCAGGGTCTGCTGGCGGACCAGGGCGGCGAGCGCCGCCTGCAGGTCGATTCCGACCCGGCTGTAGGTGGCGCTCGTCGGGACCCGCATGGTCGTCAGCGAGTGATCTGGAACAGCGAGTCGATCACGTCGTTGAGGGTCGAGATGTACCGAGCCGCCGCCGCGTAGGCATGCTGGGCCTGGGTGAGCGTCAACAGCTCTTCGTCCGTCGACACGCCGGAGGTCTGCTGCTGGAGGTTCTCCACGAGCTCCACCGCGGCCTCCTGCCGGTCGAGGGCCTGGGTCGCATCGCGGGCCTCGGACCCGACGCGGCTGACGAGCGTCCCCAGAAAGTCAACAAAGGTGGCGGTCCCGCCCCTCAGCGTCGGCTTGGTTCGGAGCCTGGCCAGGGCGAGCGCGTTCTCGCCGTCGCCGCGATGCACCAGCCCCGTCGAATCTACTCGGGCCGCGGCGATCTTGGCCACATCGCCGGCCACCAGGGGACTCTCCCCGATGGTGAGCGCATCGGTTCCCGTGAAAAACGTGTTGAGGCCGAGCGCCAGCAAGGTGTCCGATGTGTCGGACGCGAAGGCGTAGGTCATTCCAGAGGCCGCGCTCACCGTGAGGATGCCGGCCGAGATCGTCGCGGTCAGGTTGGGGTCGGCATCGATCGCGCTGCGCACGTCCTCGAGCGTCGTCACGCCCGCGGTCACGGAGACGTCGACCGTGGAGGCTACGGATCCTGCGCTGTCGTGAACGACGATCCTGAACGCACCGGTGAGTGGCGAGCTGGGCAGGCCCGCAGCCGTGAGCGCCACCGTTGACGAGCTGACCGCGTTCGCGGCAGTCAGCGTCGCGTGCCCGGTCAGGCCCGCGCCGCTGGCGTGGAGGCGATTGACCTCGTCGATAATCGACCTGGCAAGGGCGTCCAGATCGCTGGCCGCTTGACTGATCGGTCCGGTCGGCGAGTTCCGGGCCCCCACCAGGGCCGCCAGGGCGCCGCTCTGCGGGGCCACGACCTCGTCATCGACCTGCAGACGGACCGTGTTCGTGCTGCCGTCGAGGGCGACGGTGAGCGTCGAGACGAGATCGCCGTCCAGGAGCCGGACGCCGGTGCCCGCGATGGTCACCCGCACCGAGCCGTTCTCGTTGTCGCTCGCCGCGACCCCGGCGATTTCGCTCAGCTGAGCCACGAGCAAGTCCCGGCGATCGAGCAGGTCGCTCGGCTCGAGCCCGCCGCCCCGGGCCGCGACGATGCGGCGGTTCAGCTCAGCGATCTCCGTGACGAGCCCGTTCGCTGCGGAGACTCGGCTCTCGATCTCGGTGACGAGATCGGCCTTGAGCACATCGAGCCCCCCGCGGAGGTCCCGGAAGGTGGCCGCCACTTGCGCGCCCGCTTCCTTGACCGTGACTCGCAAGGCCGGGTCGGTCGGATGGACCGAGAGGTCCTGGAATGCTCGGAAGAAGCGCGAGAGGGTTGCTCCGAGGCCCGCCTCGGGATCCTCGGTGAAGATCGATTCGAGGCGCTGCAGCAGGTTGACCTGGGCCTGGGCCCGCCCGAGCCCGCCCCCTTCCTGAATGAGCTGGACATCGAGGAACCGATCCCGGAGGCGCCGGATCTGAGCGACCTCCACACCGTTGCGGGGGGCAACGGCCACCAGCTCGGCTCGCTGGCGGGCATAGCCCCGGGTGGCGACGTTGGCGAGGTTGTGACCCACCGTGTCCAACACCGCCTGATGGGCCGCGAGTGCCTTGCGCCCGATCTCGAATCCGCTGAAGAGTGACACGCTCCGCCCTCAGCCGCGACGATCGATCAGTCCGACCGCAGCCGCCTGCACGTCATGTCGACCCGACGCCGTGTAGGTCGCGGGGTGGGCCACCGCGCCGACCAGGCTCGACACGAACCCCCGGAAGTACCGGAGCGAGCGCTCGATGAGGAAGCCGTTGTGCTGGACCAGTGCCGAGAGCCGGCTGGTCAGCCGCCGGAGCTCGTCTCGCCGGGCCAGGAGCCGGCCAGCTTGCGCGGGCTCCCGGCGCGCGAGATCCGTCAGTGTCACGGCCGACAGATCGATGTGGAGCGCGCGTGCAACCAGGGAGAGGGCCTGCCGCCGCGTGTCTTCGAGCGCCGCGCGGTCGCGGATCCAGGCCTCCTTGCGGTCGGTGATGGCCGCCAGGGACACCGCTTCTCCGCGCCGGAGCACCTGCCCCTCCTCCTCGAGCAGCTCGAGCAGGGCCGCGAGATGGCGGCTTTCCGCGGCCAGCGCGTCGGATAGCGTGTCGAGGGCCGCGGTCATTTCTCGGGGCGGAGATCCAGCTGGCCCACGGTCGCCTCATCGCGGAGTATGGCCTCGGCGATGTCCTCTCCCGACACCCAATACGTGTTCTCGCTCACCTGGTTCCTGATGTGGGCGATCCGCTCCTGTCGGGACTCCGGAAGGCTGTCGAGCTGGGGCCGGACCCGACGGAACTCCTCGGCTCGCGACGACAGGACGAGCTCGTCGGTCCCGGAGCTCACCGTCGGCGTCCCCGGGCCGCGGCGGCCGGGAGTCACGGACGACGTCTCCTGGGACGTGCCGCTGATGTGCTTGGGATCGATCTTCACTTCAGCCCCTCCTCACTTGTGACGGCGTCGCGACCGGCGGCCGGGGGTGTCGGCTGTGTCAAGGTGATCGACTCCCCTGGCCTCGGACTTGACGCCTTTTTGTCCGCACCCATCCGCCGAGTCACGTCTCGCACCAGGAGGTCCGCGAGCCCCATCCCCCCACCCCGTGCCATCGCCCGAGCCAGCTCCTGGTCCTGGACGCTCTCGTAGATCTTCAGGGCGTTCCCCCGGGGGAAGACCCCCTTCTGGCCAACCGATTCTCGCATCGTTCGCAGGAGTGTCTGGATGAAGATCGCCTCGAAGTCCTGCGCGGCCCGGCGGAACTGGACCGCGTCGTCGGGCGGTGGAGCCGATCTCGCGGAGGTTTGCGAGACCGGGTCGAGCGGCGCCATCACATGATCTCCAGATCGGCGTGCAACGCGCCGGCCTGGCTGATCGCCTGAAGGATCGAGATGAGGTCCCGCGGAGTCACGCCGAGCGCGTTGAGGGCCTGAACCACATCGCCGATGCTCGCGCTCTCGGGAACGACCCCGAGGTTCCCTGACTCCTCCTTGACCGTGACCTCGCTCTTGGGCACCACCACGGTCGTCGCCCCGCTGGGCGAAAAGGGCGGCGGTTGCGAGACCAGCTTCTCCTCCTTGATCTGGATCGTGAGGTTGCCGTGCGAGACCGCCACCGTCGAGATTCGCACCTCGCTGCCCATGATGACGGTCCCCGTCCGCTCGTTGATGACGACCCGCGCCGGCTCATCGACCTTGAGCGTCGCCAGCTCGATCCGCGCGACGAACTCCATCAGCCGGGCTCGTTCCTCCTCGGGGACCTGCACGTTCACGGTCGAGGGATCGACCGCGCGGGCGACCGGGCTCTCGACCGCGTGGTTCACGGCGTCGGCCAGCCGCACCGCCGTGGTGAAGTCGGCCCGCGCGAGGGCGAAGGTAACGGTCGTCGTATCGAGGGTCACGGGCACCTCCCGCTCGACCAGGGCGCCCCTGGGGACCCGGCCGACCGTCGGGTGATTCTTCTGGACACTATCGCCCCCGGCCCCCGTCGCAACCCCACCGCCCACCGAGAGCGGGCCCTGGGCGAGCGCGTACACCCGGCCGTCGGGCCCGAGGAGGGGCGTCAGTAACAGCGTTCCGCCCTGAAGCGTGGTGGCGTCCCCCAGTGACGACACCGTCACATCGAGTGTCGCACCGGGCTTGGTGAACGGCGGGAGCTTGGCCGTGACCATCACGGCGGCGACGTTCTTACTGTTCAGGCGTTCCGCGGCGACGGCGACGCCGAGCCGCTGGAGCATGCTGGCAATGGCCTGGGGCGTGAACGGGCTCGAGCGGGCCTTGTCCCCGGTGCCGCTCAAGCCCACGACGATCCCATAGCCGAAGAGGCTGTTGTCGCGGACGCCCTGGACGCGGGCGACGTCCTTGACCCGGACGTCGGCGCGCGCGGGCGCGGGGAGCAGGGCAGCCAGCACCGCCAGCACCACGCCGGTCCAGGCCGCGCTCAAAACAGCTTCAGCCAGTCCCAGAGCCGGAACAGGATGCCCGGGCGCTGGGCGTCGGCCAGGACGCCGCGGCCTTCCATCTGCACTTCGGCGTCGGCGATCTGCGTGGAGAGCACCGTGTTCGAGGCCGTGACGTCCTGGGGGCGAACGACCCCACTGATGGTCATCACCTGGGTCTCGTTGTTGACCACGACCGCGCGCCGCCCCTCAATGAGCAAGTTCCCGTTGTCGAGCACCTTGGCGACCCGCGCCGCGATCTGACCGCTCACGCGATCGGTCCGGTCGATGTTGCCCGCCCCCTCATGGGAGTACTGCCCCGCGATGTCCAGCGAGAAGGACTCCCTGGCGTGGTCGCTGAGCTCTTTGTCCGTGAACCGCCGGATGAACCGCCGGGTCACCGGATCGAAGAGGGTCGGGAAGTCATTGACCGAGGCCGACCGGTTCGAGTCCTTCGTCGTCTTGGTGGTGGCGGTTCGGGACGACGACGACTGCTCGACGACGAGGATCGTCACGATGTCGTTGACGCCACGGGCGCGGTGATCCGCGAAGAGCATGGCTCCCGGGTCCCCGTCCCGGTAGAGCGACTGTCCGAGCACCAGGGAGGGCGTGCTCAGGAGCAGCAGGCCGAGCGCCCACGGCCGCACGTCACCCCTCCTACCGGTCGCCGCCGACGCGGACGAGGGCCGGACCGTCAGCTAAGCCCAGGACTTCGCGCTTGGACGTCGGATTGAGCACTCGCACCGAATCTCCGCGCTTGGCATCCTCGAGCGCGCGCCCAAGCGTCGTGACGCGGAAGCCGCGGCCCACGAACGAGAGGGTCACGAGATCGCCGCGGCGGATCATCATCCGGGGGCGCAGGACACGGCGCGTGAGCACCTCCCCCGGCTTGACGGCTCGCGCCACTTCCATGTCGGTCAGCTCCGAGACCGATGCGAGGGCCCCCCGGGCACTCTCCGCAGAGACGCGGGACTCGATCGTGACGTCCGCTGCGGTCACGGGGGTCGACGGCTCGAGGGCGCGCGTCGACACCAGGACCGGCTGGTACCGTCCGACCCGGAAGGTCAGCGGCACGACGTGCTGCTCTCGGCCGTCGACGCGAACCGTCACCGTCGCCGCGAGGGACGTGTACGGCGGCGAGGCGTCGATCCGGGCGGCCAGCTCGGCCTCCCCGGCCGCGACCCGGAGGTCCCCCGGTCGGCTGACCGGGACGAGCGCATACGGTCCCCCGTGCGGATCCAGCTGCTCGAGGTGCAGGAGCCCTTGCCGCGTCGCCGCGTCGAGGAGTGCTTGGCCGGCAAGCACCTGGACCGCCCGTGTCATGGCCACCCGATCGGGCGCGATGATCTCGACCTGGGACGGATCGATCCGGTGCTGGCGGAGCCGGAGGCGGATGAGCTCGAGATCGATCTGGTGGACGCGCCCGGCCAGCGGGGCCGGGCCAAGCCGCACGGCGCGCAGTCGCTCGGCCAGCCGTCCCTCCCCATCGATCTCCGCGACGTCCCCCAACCGCACGTCGTCGCTCCGCACGACCACCTCGGCCGGAATCCGGACCACGACGCCGGCCGTCACGGGGCTCGCAACCAGCGAGACTCCGACCGCGATGACGCCGGCGAGCGCTCCGATGACACTCGCCGCCCAGCCGCGGCCGGCCCGGGGCGACGCGGCTGCTTTGGCCCCGGGCTCGCCGTCCGGCGCGGCCTGCCAGCGGACCGGCTGAGGAGCGCGCGACATCACCGCCGCAGGTTATTCGAGATCTGGAGCATCTCGTCGGCAGTCTGAATGGCCTTCGAGTTGGCCTCGTACGCTCGCTGGCTCGTGATCATGCCGACCATCTCCTCCACGACCTTGACGTTCGCCAGCTCGAGGAAGCCCTGCGTCAGAGTCCCCATGCCCTCCTGCCCCGGGTTCGCGACTACCGGGTCGCCGGACGCCTGTGTGGCCAGGAAGATGTTCCGTCCATTGCTCATCAGGCCCGCCGGGTTGGCGAAGCGGGCGAGCTGGATGGAGCCGACCTGCTGCGCCGCAGGGTCGCCGGCCACGGTCACCGAGACCGTCCCGTCAGTGCCGATCGTGATGCTGGTCGCATCCGGGGGAATGACGAGCGCCGGCTCGAGTAGAAAGCCGTCCGACGTCACCACCCGTCCGGTTCCGTCTTTCTTGAAGGCGCCGGACCGGGTGTACCCGGTCGTCCCGTCGGGAAGGAGCACCTGAAAGAACCCGTCTCCTTCGATGACGATGTCGAGCGGATTCTCGGTTTGCTGAAAGTCTCCCTGCGAGAAGATCCGCTGGGTGGCGATCGGACGGGCGCCGAGACCGACCTGGATGCCAGTCGGGATGATCGTTCCCTCGGCCACCGAGGTCCCCGCCGGTCGCAGGGTCTGATAGATCAGGTCCTGAAAGTCGACCCGCGTCCGCTTGAAACCGGTCGTGTTGACGTTCGCCAGGTTGTTGGCGATGGCGTCGAGGTTGAGCTGCTGGGCCTGCATCCCGGACGACGAGGAATAGAGCGCTCGGATCACGTGACCCTCCCGATCTCGTTGACGGCCTGCCGGTCGATCTCGTCCACGGCTTGAATGGCTCGCTGGTGGGCTTCGTAGGTTCGCAGGATCTCGATCATCCGGACCATCGCGCCCACGGCGTTGACGTTGGACTCCTCGAGCGCCCCTTGCACGATCCGGTAGCCCGTGGGGGCCTGGGAACTGACGTCCCCCGTGAGCGCGAACAGACCCTGGCCTTCCTTGACGAGCGGAGTGGGTAGGGGAAAGTCGACGACCCGGATCGAGTCTACGACCTGACCATCGGCCCGTACCTCCCCCGTCTCGCTGATCTGCACACGGTCGGATCTGAGCACGATTGGCCCGCGCTGACCGAGCACTGGCATGCCGTCGGCGGTTGTCAGGAGTCCCTGCGCGTCCAGGACGAACCCTCCGGCCCGCGTGTAGCGCACGCCTCGCGGCGTCTCGACCTCGAAGAAGCCCGGACCACTCAGCGCCACGTCGAGGCTACGCCCGGTCTCGCGCAGACGGCCCTGCGAGAAGTCGGTCCAGGGAACAATCTGCTGCGGGTCGGCCCAGGGACCGGGCCCGAGCATCATTGCGCCGCCGAACCCGGGCAGAGGGGCCACAGTGGGGACAATGTCGACATCGTCCTGCTTGAATCCCGGCGTTGACACGTTGGCGAGGTTGTTGGCCACGATCTCGTGCCGCAGCCACTGGACACGCATGCCCGCTCCCAATGACGCAGCCGATGGTATGCGCTCGATCATCCCGAACTGATAGTCACGCAAGCGCCATGCCTCGGGCCGACGGGCACTGAATGGCCTTCTATCTAGATCGGTTGGCCCGAGGGCGGACCTGAGGCCTGTCCCGAGGGCTGGGCACCGCTTGCCGGTCCGGAGCGCCCGCTGCCGCTCACCGGCCACGTCCGCACTCAGGAACTCGGAGGGGGTCGTCCAGGCCCCTCCGCGTCACCGTCTCTCCAATGCCGTCAGGCCGGGCACGGCGGGACTCATCCCTACCCGCTCCGCTCGAGTCGGGTCGTCATGAGCCGACGGAGCGCGTCGGGTGGAAACAGGACCCGGCGCGTGGAGATTCGCGGCGGCGGGAACGTGCAGACGGCGACGACGGCACGGTGCCACGCCCACAGCGGCTCCCGACTGAACGCGGTGTCCAGGAACGCGGCCAGCTCGTCCACGTGGGGCGTGAGCAGCAGGACCACGTCCACCGAGGGCACGAGGCCGGTCCGCGCGAGCAGGACCGCCCGGCGCAGGGCGAAGACGTACGGCCAGCGCGCTCGATTGATCAGCGAGAACGTCTTGACGAACACCCGGTTGCCGCAGGGCGGCGGCCCCTCGAGCACGCGGTCGAAGCGGTCAGCGAACAGAACGTCCGGGGCCTCGCGGTAATCCCACAGGAGGCTGGCGACCCAGCCCGCCAGCTCGCCCGGCGGCACGGCGGCCGGCGTCGATCGCGCGGAGTGGGCGCGGAGCCAGCGATCGTACTCCCGGCGCCGCTCCGAATCGCCGAGTGTCGCATACGCCTCGATGATTCGACGCGCCTCGACCTGCTCGCCGCCGATGTCCGGATGCTTCTGAAGGGTCTTGAGCAGCGTGCGGTATGCCGCTCGAACCACGTAGGGATGCGCCGACGGATGGACCTGGAGGGTCTGATAGTAGTCCTCGCCGTCGAGCCCTGGCTCCATCGACCCTCATTTCTCGCGGAAGGGCAGGCGCGACTCGGCGGCGAGCAGGCTTTCGATGAGCCGCAGCTCGCGGGGCAGGAGCTCTCCGCGACGGGCCGCCTCGTCGCGGTGGCCGCCGGCTCGGAGCAGTGAGAACGCGGCGCGATAGCGGGCGCTGGGCCACGGCCGGTCGGTGCGGACGGGCGCCGTCCGTTCCGGTGGCGCGGCGTCCATCGCAGCCGGAATCGGCGACTCGAGCGCGGCGAGCACTGGCTCGGTCACCTGGAGCAGATCCTCGGTGAGCCGCAGGAACTCCTGATACCACTCGGGCGGGGCGTCGCTGGACCGAGTGCGTGGCCGATGACGCGCCAGCGCGACCACGAGCAGCACGATGAGGACGAGATCCAGCATGACCTGGCCAACGATGAAGACGGTCAGCACCACTCGCTCCTCCGCGACTCGGCGCGCCGCCACCGGCACCGCCGAGCGGCCATCCGGTCGCCTTTCACGCCACCACGTCCACCGACGTCTCGTCCGCAGGCGGGGTCGGGGGCGTGGCCGGGGCGGGGTCCGCTCGCGGGGGACGCGGTCGTTTACTCGCAGGCCCCTTCCCGGGGCGCCGGCCGCTCGGCGGACGGTCGTTGACGGGCGACGGGCCGGACGGGGAGGACACGGGGATGGAGTCCACGGGCCTCACCGGCGCCAGTAGCGCCACAGACCGGCCAGCGTGAGGTCAGACGGCGCCGGATAGATCGCGTTGGCGAGCTGGCCAACGGCCTCCTCCGTCGCGATCTGGAACGCCCGACCCCGCTTGTCCTCGATCTCGGCGAACCCGAGAACGCGCCACACGGTCTGATGCACTGGCAGATGAAACGCCTGGGCCTCGAGGCCTACTCGGGTGAACTTGGCGTACTTCCCCCACACCTGTTCGTAGGCGGTCACCGTCACGATCACGAGCGTCGACAGCCCCAGTCGCTCAAGCCGCTCGCAGGCGTCGCCGTCGGGCCAGCGGCCGAGCCGGAGATCCTCGATCAGCTGCTGAACCCAGGCGTCGTCGGCTCGCAGAACCTCGCCCAGCAGGTCCGGGGCGATCATCACGTCACCAGCCCGGCGCAGTGAGCGCGCCAGCCGGTCGGCCGCGGCCTCCGCCACGGGGCGGTTTTCCTCCGCGAGGGCCCGCCCCAGCACGAGCGCGCGGCCAATCGGCAGGCGATTGACCGATGGCTCGGTCGTCGGCCACGCCCCCACCGCGCATCCAGCGGCGCCCACCATGATGATGACGCCTACGACGGCATGCGCCAGGCGCCGGACCGCGATCACTGCCCGTAGCCTCCCTGGGCCCGGGCCAGCTTTCGGGAAAACATCAGCTCGGACTTCTGCACGCGCTGGCGCCGGAGCGCCGCGCGCAACCGGAGGACGGCGCTCGAATGGAGCTGGGAGACGCGAGACTCGGTGACTCCCAGGAGCTCGCCGACCTCACGCATGGTGAGCTCCTCGTAGTAGTAGAGCGCCAGCACCTGGCGCTCGCGGTCCGGCAAGCGGTCGATGAGCCGCCCCAGGATCGCCCGGCGCTCCTTGGACGCCAGCGTCAGCAACGGATTGGGCGAATCGACATCCTCCACGTTCTCGCGGGGCGAGCTCCCGCCCGCCTCGTGCGCCATCGGCGCGTCGAGGGAGATGATCGTCACGCCATCGGCGAGGAGCTCGCGGTAGGTCTCGACGGTCGTGTGGAGCTCCGCAGCAATCTCCTCGTCCGTGGGCTCGCGCCCGAGCCGTCCGGACAGCGCCTCGATGGCGCGCTCGGCCTCGCGGACCTTTCGGCGAACGGTCCGGGGGACCCAGTCCAGGCGTCGCAGCTCGTCGAAGATGGCGCCGCGAATGCGCGGGGTGGCGTACGAGGAGAACTCGACGCCCACCTCCGGATCGTAATCGCTGATTGCGCCCAGGAAGCCGAACAGGCCTGCCGAATACAGGTCGTCGATCTGGAGGTGGCTCGGCAGTCGTCCGGCGAGGCGGGCGGCCACGTACTTGACCACCGGGAGATACCGCTCGACGAGCTGGTCTCTGAGTCCAGGATCGTTGGTGCGCCGATACAGTCGCCACAGCTCGATGTCCCGACTACTCATGTCAGTCTCCATGACCGCTGGAGCACCCGGTCCCAGAACCCCGTGGGCGCATGCGGTGGCTCCGGTGGCGTACCCAGCATGGTGTCCGTCAGGGCCTCGAGGCAGCGTGTGGCCGGTGCTCGGGGCGCCAGTATGACGAAGGGCACTTGCTGGATTACCGCCCGACTCACCCACGGGTCGGCCACAACGAATCCGGCATACCCGGGGCGGTACCCGAGAAATCGCAGCAGGATCTGCTCGAGGGATGCGTGGACCTGTTGCGCATGGCTGGCGTCGCGCACCAGGTTCATCAGGATGTGGAACGGATACGCCGCGGCGTGCTGGACGACGACCTTCATGAGCGCGTAGGCATCGGCGAGCGAGGTCGGCTCGGGAAGGGTGACCACCACCGCCTCGTCGCTGGCCGCGATCAACGTCAGCACGGTGTCGTTAATGCCGGCGCCCGTGTCGATCAGAATGAAGTCAACGGCGTGCTCGATCTCGGACAGCTGGGCCAGCAGTTCGTTCCGATCGTCGTCGCTGAGGTTGGCCAGCTCGGCCACACCGGAGCCGGCCGGAACCACCAGGAGGCCATGCGGACCGCTGAGGATGATGTCCCGGAGGCGCCGGTCACCCGCGATGACGTGGCGAAGGTCGTATCTCGGCGTCTGCCCGAGCAACACGTGCAGATTGGCGAGCCCAAGATCGCCGTCCAGGATGGCAACCCGCCGTGCGCGCCGCGCCAGCAAGAGCGCGGTGTTGAGGGCCAGGCTCGACTTGCCGACGCCGCCCTTGCCGCTCGTGAAGGCGATCGTTCGCGGCCGGGCTGGGGGTGCCGGGAACTGGGCCGAGAAGGCCAGCTCGTGAGTCATCCATTGCCTCCCTGGAGCGCGCGGGTCACGAGGGTCCGGACCGTCGCGGGCTCGATGTCGGTGGGAACCTCGCGGCCCGTCGAGAAGTAGGAGAGCGGGAGGCCGGCGGCCGCGCTCACCGACACGAGGGTGCCGAGCTCCGCGGTCTCGTCGAGCCGAGTGAACAGCAGGTGGCTCGCCCCCGCGGTCGAGAACGCCCGGACGGCGGCCATGGCGTCGCTGGCCTTGGTCGTCGCAGACAGGACGAGGTGGACCTCGGTCGTCCCGGCCGCGCGCAGCAGCGTGTGGAGATCGGCGACCGCGCCGGAGTGCCGCGGGCTCAAGCCGGGTGAGTCGACGAGAACAAGCCCCCGACGCGCCGCGCCGCCCGCGGCGCGCGCCACGTCCTCCGGCGTCTGGGCCGTCGTGTGCGCGGCGCCCATGATCGCGCCGAATATCTCGAGGGGACTCGGCGCGCCGAGCCCGCCGTCGTCCAGACTGATCAGCTGTACGGCGGCGCCGTTCAAGTGGGCGAGCGCGGCCAGCTTGGCGAGGGTTGTGGTCTTTCCCGCGCCGGAGGGTCCGACGGCCGCGACCACCCCAGACCTGAGCCCCAGCGGCGGACTCTCGACGCGGATGAGCCCCCGCAGGGCGGCCTCCACCGCATGAGTGGAGACTTCGGGGTGGGCCGCGCCCGTCGAGAGCGTCGACACGAGTGTGAAGGCCATTGCTTCGTCGATCCCGGCCGCTATCAGCTGGCCGTACAGCGGCTGGAGCGCCGCCTCGACGATCGAGACGCCGCCCACCCGGATCAACAGGGCCCGCAAGTCCTCGAGCTGGACCCGAATGCCATCCCATGACTCGCGGGGCGCGTCCGCCGAGCCTCGCCGCTCTCGAGGCGCTCTCGAGTCCGGAAGATCCTGGGCGGCGCCGCGCGGATCGACCGCAGATTCCCGCCGGGCGAGCGCCGGGGGCCCGCCTGCCGGCGGGCGATCGATCGCCGCGAGCACTTCGACCCCGCCCCCACCCAGGAAGCGCTGCAAGCCGGCGGGGCCGTGCTTCGTGTGGAGGATCACGGCCTCGGGCCCCAGCTCCTCGCGGATCTGGCGCATGACATCGGGCAGGTGGCGACCGCTAAACCGCTTGAGCTGCATGGCTCATGTCCACTGTTCCCATGGCCTTGACGGTCAGCGACGGCGGGATCTCCGCGAACGAGAGCAGGCCCAGGTGTGGCAGGGTCCGTTCGGTGAGTCGCCGCACGTGGCGGCGCAGCGCGGACGCGCACAAGATGACGGGCTTGCTGTCGAACGGCGGCGCCGCCTCCATCGCGCGTACGATCGCATCCAGTAGCGGCGGCGACAGGCTGGGAGCCAGGCCCTCCTCGGCCTCGACCCGGCCGAGCGTCTCGAGGAGCCGGCCTTCCGTGAGCGGGCTCAGCAGCAGCACCTGCAGGCTCCCATCCTGGGCCAGGTAGGGATGACACACGGCATCGGCGAGCGCCGCACGCGCGTGCTCGGCGAGCATTCCAGGGTCCTTCGTGACGAGCGCCGCGTCGGCCAGCACCTCGAGGATCGTGGCCAGGTCGCGGATCGACACGCCCTCTGCCAGCAACCGCTGCAGTACGCGGTGCACGGCGCCGAGGGACAGAAGGCCCGGAATCAATCCCTCGATGACCGCGGGGTGCGTCTCCCGAAGGCGGTCGATGAGTGCCTGGACCTCCTGCCGGCCCAGGAGCAACTGGGCGTGCCGGCGGATCGTCTCGCTGAGGTGCGTGGCGATCACCGTGCTCGCGTCCACGACGGTGTACCCCTCCGCCAGTGCCACGTCCTTGCTCGTGCGGCTGATCCAGCGAGCCGGCAAGCCGAACGTGGGCTCGCGAACGTCGATCCCTTCGGGCAGCGCCCCGACCGTGGTCGCCGGGTTCATGGCGAGGAAGCGGTCGGGATAGACCTCGTCGCGTGCGACCTCCACTCCGCGAATCCGGAGTGCATACTGGGACGCGGCGAGGAGGGCGTTGTCGCGAATGCGAATCGGGGGCACGACGAAGCCCAGCTCCGTCGCGAACTGCCGCCGGAGGACCCGGATCCGGTCGAGGAGGTTCCCACTGCCCGCGCCGCCCTGGTCGACCACCGAGAGAAGGCCATAGCCGACTTCCACGACGAGTGGGTCGATCGCCAGGAGTCCGTCAACGCGCTCCGGACCCGCGGGCGTTGCCGGCCCGGCTGGCTCCACCGCCTCGGTCGCCCGCGTGGTCCGCAGGCGGTACGCGAGGAGCCCGAGTATCGAGGCCGGAACGAGGAACGGTATTGCCGGCAGGCCTGGCAGGATGCCGAGGACGCCGAGCACGGCGGCCGTCAGTCCCAGGGGACGGCCTCGAGCGGTCAGCTGGGTGAGCAGGGCCTGGCTCAGGTTGGACTCGGAGGCGGCCCGGGTGACGACGATGCCCGCCGCCGTCGAGGTCACCAGCGCCGGCAGCTGGGCGACCAGGCCGTCGCCCACGGTCAGCACCGTGTAGGTCGCGAGGGCCTCGGCGACCGGCAGATCCCTCTGGAGCACCCCGATCGCGAGGCCACCGAGGATATTGATGGCCGTGATGATGAGGCCGGCCACGGCGTCGCCCCGCACGAACTTCGAGGCACCGTCCATCGCACCGTAGAAGTCGGCCTCGGTCGCGATCTGCTCCCGGCGGCGCCGGGCATCCGCCTCGTTGAGGAGACCGGCGTTGAGATCCGCGTCGATCGCCATCTGCTTGCCGGGCATCGCGTCCAGGGTGAAGCGAGCCGCCACCTCCGCGACTCGCCCCGCGCCCTTGGTGATGACAACGAACTGGATCACGACGAGGATGAGGAACAGCACGGCGCCCACCACGAAGTTTCCGCCGACGACGAACTGGCCGAAGCCCTGGATCACCCTCCCGGCCGCGCCCGGCCCCTCGTCGCCGTGGAGCAGGATCAGGCGCGTGGCCGCCACGTTGAGTGACAGGCGATACAGCGCGGAGACCAGCAGAAACGACGGGAAGATCGAGAACTCCAGGGGCCGGCCGATGTACATCGAGACGAGCAGGGCCAGGAGGGACACCGTGATGTTGAGCGTGATGAGCAGATCCATCAGCACCGGGGGCAGCGGGACCACCAGGATCGTCAGGATCAGGAGGATTCCACCACCCAGGAGCAGGTCGCTCTGGCGCGAGAGGCGCGTCAGGGTCTCGAGCATTCCCCTGCTCCCCTAGCAGGCTGCGCGCTTTTCCCCACCCTGCTAGCTCCGGCGACCGCGCAGGGCGTAGACATAGGCCAGGACCTCCGCGACGACTCGGTAGAGCGCGGGCGGGACCTCGCGCCCGAGAGGCACGCTGGCGAAGAGCGTTCGAGCCAGCGGCGCATTCTCGACCACCGGCACGTCCCACCGGCGAGCCGCCTCGATGATCCTGACCGCCATGAGCCTGGCCCCCTTGGCCACGACCGTCGGCGCCCGCATGCGGCGCTGGTCGTAGCGCAGCGCGACCGCGTAGTGAACGGGGTTTCGGATCACGACGTGGGCCTTCCGGACCTCGATCAGCATGCGGCGACTGGCCAGCTTTCGGTGGAGCGCGCGCCGCTGGCTCCGCAGCAGCGGGTCGCCCTCGGTCTGCTTCTCCTCCTCGCGAACTTCCGAGCGCGTCATGCGCAGGCTTCGCTCGTGCGCCCACCACTGATAGCCGTAATCGAGCACCGCGATCGCCAGGTAGGCGAGGCCCACGCGAAGCCAGAGGCTCGCGAGGACACCGGCCAGGCCTGGAACCACCGTGTGGGCTCCCACCTGACCGAGGTGGGCCAGCACCCACCAATGCTCGCGGAGCGTCGCGAATGCGATCCAGCCGACGATGAGCAATTTAAGGCTGGCCTTGGCGAGCTCGACGAGGCTCCGGCCGCTCACGAGCCGCCAGAAGCCCTGCACCGGGTCGAGGCGGCTCCACCGGGGACTGAGCGCCGCCGTGGCGAGGGTGAACCGGGTCTGCAGGAGCTGAGCGACCAGGGCGAGGACAGCCGGCAGCGCCACCAGCGGCCACGCGATCCGCGCCACCGTCCACGCCGAATCGAAGAAGATCGCGAGGGCAGTGCTCGTGGTGAGGTGATACATCGCGGCGCCTTCGAGCCCGCGGCGCACGGCTTCGAGCGCGCTCCGCATGATCGACCCACCGGTGAGGGCCAGGACGCCCAGCGCGCCCAGGAGCACGATGGCCGCCGACAGATCAGCGCTCCGCGCGACCTGCCCCTTGCGCTGGGCTTCCTCGCGGTGCCTCCCGGTCGGTTGCTCGGTCCGTTCCTGGCCGGTCGGCTCACCGGATGCCATGCATCGCGCCTCCCAGGAGCAGGTCGAAATCGGCCGCGAGCGCCATCGTCATCCGCGCGACCGATGCCCCGAAGTAGGGGAAGGTCTCGGTAAGACCAACCAGACCAAGCCCGACGGTGAGGGGCAGTCCCACCGCGAAGACGTTGGTCTGCGGCGCAACCCGGTTCAAGAGGGCCAGGCCGATGTTGAGGACGAGGAGGAGAGCCAGGAGCGGCGCCGCCAGCTCCAACCCCGAGCGAAAGACCTTGCTGCCCAGCGAGCCGATCCCGGCCGCCAGCGGGGCCGCCCGCAGCGTGACCGTGCCGGGCGGAATCCGCTGGAAGCTCGACGCGACAGTCTGAATCAGGAGGTGATGACCGTTGAGCGTGAGGAAGAGCAGGACCGCGACCAGACCCAGGAAGCGGTCGATGGCCGTCTTCTGGGCGGCCTGGACGGGATCGAACAGCGTCGTGAACCCGAACCCCATCGCGGTCCCGATCAGCTCGCCGGCACTTTCGAACACGGCCAGCGCGACGAAGGCGACGAAGCCGATGACGAGGCCGACGAAGAGCTCCCCCATCACCGCAAGGGCGAGAGGGGTCATGGTGGTCAGGTTCAAGTCACGGCTCGGTCCGATCACCGGCGTCAGGAGCAGCGCGAGGAGGGCGCCCAGAGCAGCGCGGTGGGCCACCGGGATGCTGCGGTGTCCGAGCACGGGGGCGAACGCCAGCATGGCGCCGAACCGGACAAAGACGAGCAGGAACGTCTCGAGGTGCAGCACGCCCGTCGCCGTCAGCTCCCCGAGGTTCATTTGGCGTAGGTACCCAGGTTCAGGAGCAGCGTCGTCGTGAAGCCGACGAGCTGGCCGAGCATCCAGTGGCCGAGGAGGGTCAGCACGGCCATGATCGCGAGCATTTTGGGGATGAAGGTCAGGGTCAGCTCCTGGACCTGGATCACAGCCTGGACGATGCTCACCGCCAGGCCGGCGACGAGGCCGGCCAGCAGCACCGGGCCCGCGAGGTACAGCACCAGGCGGGTCGCGTCGTGGGCCAGCCCCATGACGAGGTCGGGGGTCATCGTCAGCTCACCGGAAGCCCGTGACGAGCGCCCGCACGACCATGTGCCATCCGTCGGCGAGCACGAAGAGGAGAATCTTGAACGGCAGCGAGATGACGATGGGCGGCAGCATCATCATGCCCATGGACATGAGAACGCTGGCCACCACCATGTCGATGACGAGGAAGGGCACGAACAGGACGAAGCCAATCTGGAACGCCGTCTTGATCTCGGAGAGCGCGAAGGCGGGCACGATCACCGTCGTGGGCAGATCGGCTGGAGTCTGGGGCGCCGAGCTCTTGGAGAGCCGCACCATGAGGGCGAGATCCGTCTCGCGGGTCTGCCGCAGCATGAACTCGCGGAGCGGCGTCAGCGCTCGTGTCAGCGCCTCGCTCTGTGAGATCCGCTTCGCCATGTATGGCTGGAGGGCGTTCTGGTGGATCTGCTCGCCCACCGGCGCCATGATGAACAGCGTCAGGAACAGCGCGAGCCCGATCAAGACCTGGTTGGGCGGCAGCTGCTGGACCCCGATCGCCTGTCGGACCAGCGACAGGACGATGATGATCCGCGTGAACGACGTCAGCAGCAGCAGGATGGCCGGCGCCACCGTCAGGACGGTCATCAGGAGGAGGATCTGCAGCCCCGTCGCGATCTCCTCGGGAGATCCGTTTGGACCGGCCTCGATCGTGATCTTCGGCAACGCGATCGTCTGCGCGGACGCGGGAACCACGAGCACGCACGAGAGGAGCAGGCCGAGCCCCCCCGCCGGCAGTCGAAGGAGCCGCAGCGCGACCCGCAGTCGGGTCAGCCCGGGCGCTATCAGAGGGGCCTCGGAGGGGCCCCGGGGGGTCCCCTCCGACCCTCTAGCGGCGCGACGCGCCCGCATGGCTGAGCCTGGCCAGGCGGTCGCGGGATCGGGCGAGCGCCGTTCGGATCGTGCTCTCCGCGAGGTCGCGCTCGGGCGCCGCCACCCGCAGCAGCTCGTGAGAGAAGTCGGATACGGCCGGGTCCGGCGCCATCGCCTCACGGCGTTCTGTCGACCGGGCAGGGCCCCTCCACGGACCGCCCGCGAAGGACGGGTCGGCCCCCTCGACATCGCGGCGGAGGGGCAGGCGCGGGGTCTCCAGGACTGTCTCTCGCCCGGCCGGGTCGAGTCGGCCGAGCAGCGAGATCGTGCTGGCCGTGACACCGATCAGGAACCGCTCGGTCCCGACCTCGACGAGGCAGATGGACTCGCGAGACCCGAGGTAGCTCCGCGTCACGACTGTGATGCGGTCCCCGTCGGCCGCCGCCGACGGGATCCACCGGGAGAACCAGCGCGCGTGCTCCCGGGCGCGGCCCCGCGTGCGAACCACGGCGGCTCGACTCGAGGCCTGCACGAGCCAGCGGTAGCCCGCGAGGCTTCCCCCAAGCAGCACCCCCACCGCGGCCAGTGCAAGCGCGAGGCGCACGATCTCGAAGCCAGGGCTCTGGCTCGCGAATGCCTCGCTTCGCGCGGTCTCGGATTCAAGGCTCCGGCCCGCCTTCGGCTCACCTCGCACTGCCACGGACTCAAGGCTCCGGCTCGCCGGCGCCTCGCCTCGCACGGTCTCGGAATCAGGGCTACGGCTCGCCGGCACCTCGCCTCGCACGATCTCGGAATCAGGGCTACGGCTCGCCTGCGCCTCGCCTCGCACGGTCTCGGAATCAGGGCTCCGGCTCGCCGGCACCCCGCCTCGCACGATCTCGGAATCAGGGCTACGGCTCGCCTGCGGCTCGCCTCGCACTGCCATGGACTCAGGGCTACCGCTGGCCGGTGGCTGCGCCGGCAATATGCCGCTCCGGGCGGCCGGCACCGGCGCCAGGACGAGGGCCAAGAGCAGGACGGGCCCGAAGCCTCGATTCACCGGAGCGACCTGATCCGCTCAGTAGGAGTCACGATCGACGTCAGGCGAACGCCGAAGTTCTCGTCGATGACCACGACCTCTCCCTTGGCGATCGGTCGGTCGTTGATGAGCAGCTCGACGGGGTCGCCAGCCGACTTATCGAGCTCGATGACCGAGCCCGGGGCCAGCCGGAGGAGATCCTGGATCTGCATGCGCGCGCGGCCGAGCTCGACCGTGAGCGGCAGACTGATGTCCATGACGAGATCGAGCCGCGAGGGCGCCGGCAACTCCGCGCTTGCGGGTCCCGGCACCGTCGCGGGCACAGCCGCGTCCTGTGCGCTTACCACCATGACGTCGCGAGCCAGGTCCTGCCCGACCGTGACCGCGACGTCGAGGACGAGCCCCCCGGGCGCCGTCGCCCGTGCCCGGAGCACCCAGACCCAGGCGGACGACTGCGGGGCGAGCTCCTGGGGGAGATCGTTCGTATCGGTGACCACCGACAGCGCGGGGGTTGAGAACGCGACCGACCGCGCCAGCAGCGGCATGAGCGTCGCGGCCGCGCCCGACAGGAGCAGGTTGATCGTCTCAGTGACCGCGTCGATCTGCGCGGGCGATAGGTCGCCGGGCAGCGTCTCGCCCTGCTCCTCGGCCAGTATGGTGCCCAGTTGAGCGGCCTGGGTGAGCGGCATGACGATCCAGTGCTTGCCCGCGACTCCCCGGCTGTACTGGCACTCGACCAGCACCCACGGGAGCGGAGACTGGGCCAGGATCTCGGTCGGCTTGAGGGCGTCGGCATTCACATCGCCGATCGTGACCGAGCGGCTCAGGAGCGTCGTGAGGGCTGGCCCGGCCCCTTCGAAGAAGGCATGCGCGAAGGCGCGCACCGCATCGGCGGGCTTAGGCGGTTGGGTCACGCTTGGTCTCTCCTCTGGTCAGGACCGCGAGGATTTGCAAGGCCTTGCGACCCCGCGAGATCCCCGGTCGCGCCATGAACCGGGGGGTGCCCTCGACCTCCACGATCACGGGCTGGTCAGGCGGCGTGCCCAGTGCGAGGACGTCGCCGGCCTGGCATGTCAGCAGCTCCTGCACCGTGAGGGTCGACTGCGCCAGCACGCCGCGCACCTTCAGGTGAATCTTGACGAGCGTGTCCTGAAGGCCCCGCTGCTCGTCCGACGTCGTGGCTCGCTGGAGGTTCGCGAACCAGCGTCGCGTGTTGAGCTTCGACATGATGGGCTCCAGCAGGAGGTGCGGAAACGCCATGGTCATCTGCCCCTCGGTCTCCCCGACCGTTACCCGGAAGGTCACGACGATCACGACCTCGTTCGGCGGGGTCAGCTGGAGGAAGTGCGCGCTCGTCTCGAGCTGGGCGATCCGGAAGCCGAAGTTCCCCGCGTTCTGCCAGCCCTGACGGAGATCGAGCATTGCGCGCATGTAGACGCGCTCGATCAGCACCTGCTCGACCTCCGTAAACTCCCGCGGCTTGATCGGAACGAGCCCGCTGCCCCCGAGCAGGCGGTCGATGAGGACGAACAGCACGTTCGAGCTGATCTCGACGGCGCCCACCCCCTTGAGGGGTTCCATGTTGAAGATCGCGATGCACGTCGGCGACGAGATCGACATGATGAACTCGCCGTAGTTGATCTGCTCGACGGTCCGGAGCTCCACGTCGCAGAGCCCCCGCACCATCGTCGTCAGCGACGACGTGTAGAATCGGGCCACGCTCTCGTGCATGGATTGGAGGATTCGAATCTGATCCTTCGAAACCCGGTTCGGTTTCCGGAAGTTGTAGCGGTACACTGCCCGCTTCTCGACCTCCGGCGTCGTCGCGACCGCGTCGCCGAGCTCGCCCCGATCCACGGCCGAGAGCAGCGCATCGACCTCGTCCTGTGAGAGCACCTGGTTCACTTGTCGTCTCCCCGCTCCCCCGCCCAGGGCGGGCTGGTCTCCTGCTCGCCGCCAAGCCGCGGGATCCTGAACGTGAAGGCCCGCGCAAGCCGAGTGCCACCCCGACCGGCGGTCGCAACCCCTCGTGATCACAGCCCTCGATGGCCCCCCCGGGCCCGCGGTCGACCCTGGTCGGCAGGCACTGCCGAGCGGCGGGCCGAATCTGCCGGCAGGTCGTGCGAGGCGAGCCCGCAATTCGAGCCGAGTGGCGCCGCAGCCCCGGGTGCCCGCGCCAAACTCAAGCGGAGGCTCGGAAGAGGGGCGAAGCCCTCCTCCGAGTGCCCTGGCTACTGGATGACGAACTCCGTGAAGTACACGCCGCCGACCTTCTCCAGGTGCAGCTCTTCCCGGATGCGGGCGAGCAGCTCCTCCTTCAGCTCGTTGCGCGCCTCGGGAGACGTCAGCTCCTCGACCTCGAGGGTGGACACCATGCTGATGACGAGGTCGAGGAGCTGGGCCCGGTGCTCCTCGATCTCCTTCGCGTCCTCCTCGCTCGGCACGCCGATATCGACGGCGACCTTCACATAGCGGCGCTGCTCGCCGGCCAGGTTGACGACCACCGAGCCCAGCGGAACCGTGGCCTTCACCGGGATCGGGGCCTCCGCAGCCGCGGGCGTGTCCGCGGAGCCAGCGCGCGTTCCCAGCAGCCGCGGCGCCAGGAACCACGCACCGCCTCCCAGACCGGCCGCGCCGACGACGCCGACGAGAAGGAACAGGATCAACCGAGATCTGCTCTTCCGGCCCGGCGCAGGCGCCTCGGGCGGCTTGGCGTCACTCATGATGGATTACCTCTTCAGGTTCACGAGCTCTTCGAGCATCTCGTTGGCCGTCGAGATCGTCCGGGCGTTGGCCTGGAAACCGCGCTGGGCCAGGATCATGTTCGTGAACTCCTTTGCGAGATCGACGTTCGACGCCTCTAGGGCTCCCGCGATGAGGCTTCCGCGGTCGGCGGTGCCGGGAGTCCCCACGGCCGGGACGCCCGAGGTAGCGCTCTCCCGCCACTGATTGATGCCGACCTTCAAGAGGCCGCTCGGGTTCGCGAACGTCGCGAGCTGCACCGTGTCGATCACCTCGGTCGTCCCGTTGCTGAAGAACGCGGTGATGGTCCCGTCCATGCCGATGGAAAAGTTCTGCAAGGTCCCGGGCGCGCGCCCATTTTGGCTGGCCAGGGTCAGGGTCAACGCGCTGGCCAGCCCGGTTACCGCTATCGGGTTGGTGGGCGACCCGAAATCGAGCGTCAGCGCCTGGGGCGTCGCCACGCTCGACGCGCTGGAGTACTGGAGCGAGATCAGCTGCGACACGCCCTGGGCGGCCGACGCCGTCGCCGGGCCCTCCCCGGCGATCTGATCGGCCGGGACATTGCTCTCCGTCGTCGTGAAGTCGCCGGTGGCTCGGAGCGTCAGGCCCCCGCGCTTGACGACGGTCTCGGTCGCGAGCCCGGTGGCGAAGCCGAGGAACACCGCGTTGACGGACGTCCCAGCGGTGGTCGCGTCGGTCCGGATCGAGATGTTGCGACCGTCGGCAGCGGCGAGCACGAAGTCGTCGGCGCCGGAGGCGGTCGCCACGACCCCGGTGGTCGTCGTCGACTGGTTGATCAGGGCCACGAGGGCGTCACGCCGGGCGCTGGCGCTCGACCCGGTGACGGCGCCCGTGATCGAGACACCGTTGATGACGAGGGCGGCGCCGGCGCTTCCATCGAGGGTGATGTTGCTGGCGAAGCTGCCGCCGGCGTAGGTGACGCTGGCTGGCGTCACCTGGGCGAACACGCCGGTCGAGTTCGACAGCAGGTTGATCTGCTTGGCGGTCGCGATCGCGCTCGAGGCGCGGCCCACCGCGGACACCGTATCGTCAGCCGCGGCCGTCGTTCCCACGAACGCGGTTCCCAGCGGCCCCGCGATCTGGAGATCCGACGCCGTGTCGATGCCCAGGTACGCGTTCGCGTTCGCGACGTCGCCCGTCACGTCGTCAGCCAGCGTCCACGCCTGTACCGACTGGGCTGCGAGCCGGCCGTTCGCGTCGAACACGAGCGCGCCCCGGGCGCCCACCACGCCGACAATGGCGGCGTCCGCCTCCGTCACCTCCCAGTCCCACCGGCCGGGCGTCGCCGCGAAGTTCTTGGTGAAGGTGATCCGCAGCTTGTGGGCGGCGCCCAGGGAGTCCCGGATATCGAAGGTCGCCAGGTAGGCCGTCCCGTCGGGAGCGGTGGAGTCGAGATTGCCCTTGAAGACGGCCGTGCTCGTCGCCTGCGCCGCCTGCTCCTGGCCCTGATTGATCCGGATCTCGCCGTTGGCGCCGAGCACCTTGAAGCCGGTCGAGGAGTCCACGAGGGCGCCGTTGGCGTCGACCGTGAACGAGCCGGCCCGGGTGTAGACGCGGTCCTCGCCGTTGGCGAGCACGAAGAAGCCCGCGCCTTGAATGGCGAGATCCGTGACCCGGCCGGTAGTCTGAATCGAGCCCTGGAGGAAGTTCGGCGTGATGCTCCCGACGGTGACGCCGAGGCCGACCTGCATCGGGTTGGTCCCACCACGCTCCGACGTGGGCGCGACGCCGGTGTTGAGCGTCTGGCCAAGCACATCCTGGAAGACGATAGTGGCCCCCTTGAACCCCGGCGTGTTCGCGTTGGCGACGTTGTCACCGATGACATCCAGCCACGCCTGGTGGGTCCTGAGTCCTGACACTGCCGTGAAGAGTGCGCGCGACATGTTCTGTCTCCTTCTTGCGAGAGCGGTCTAGGGCATCAGCGGAGGGTCACGATGTCTTCGAACCGGACCAGGCTGTCTCCGACGCGAAAGAAGATCCGGTTACCGCGTTGCTCGATCCCCGTGAGCGTCCCGGACGTCACGATCGGGAACGCCCGCGCCTCGGCCCCCGGTGCCGAGACCCGGTAGAAGTAGGTCCCGGCGCTGACCGGAAGGCCCACGTCGTCGGCCCCGGCCCACTCGATCGCGTGCGAACCGGGCTCGGGCGACGCCAGGGACATGCGGCGAACGACTCGCCCCTCGGTATCGAAGATCTCGACGTCGACGCGGGCGGTCGGAGTCCGCGTCGTGAAGGTCAACGACACTGGCGTCGATCCGTCGAACGTCACCCCCCGCGCGACCACCTCGACGGTTCGCCCCAGCAACGCCGTGGCCTCCACGAGGCTCGATCCGGTCGACATCGCCCTGAGGTCGTCGAGGACCGCGCTGATGTTCTGCAGCTCCTCGAGGGCGGTGAACTGAGCGCTCTGCGCGAGGAACTCGTTCTGATCGAGCGGGTTGAGCGGATCTTGGTGCCGGAGCTGGGTGATCAGAAGCCGGAGGAAATCGTCCTTGCCGAGTGCTCCGCCGGATCGTGCGGTCGCGGCCCGCGTCACGAACGGTGTCACAGTCGAAAGCGCCTGAGTCTCAAGCATCACAGAGCTCCTCTCCTCGTGAGATCGCCGCCGACCGTGCGGGACTGGGCCCCGGGGTAGCGCGCGTCATGCCCACAGATCAACCCCACCCATCAGCGCGGCCGGCGCGACCGGTGTCGCGTCCCTCGCGGCCGGTCGCACCGGCCTGGGGAGGGCCGGCTCCGGCTCGAACAGGCGATACCCTCGCTGGGAGTCGCCTCCCGGCGAGGCGTCGAGACCCAGGAACACGCGGGAGTGCTCCACCTCGATGCCATGCTGAGCCAGCGCCTCGCGCAGGCGTGGCAAGCCCTGCGCCAGGGCATCGCGGGCGGGCTCGCCCTCGGCGTGGATCACCAGGGCGAGCCGGTGCCCGTCCATGACCGCCTGGATCCGAACGATTCCGAGGTCTGGGGGATCGAGCCGGATCGACAGCTCGTGACGGCCATCCCCCCCGACGACCCGCAGCCGCTCGACGAGCTGCTCGATGACCGGGCGGGGCGTTCGGACTTCACGGGCGCCGACGCTGGGCGCGTCCGACTCGACCGGCGCCCGATCGGCCGTCAGGCTCACCGCCCCGGTTCGAGGCTCCGGATCGGTCTGGCGTCGCGCTTCTGGAGCGGGCTCGCGCTCGCTCGGCGCCTCCTGGTCGCGATCTGGCGTCCTGCGGCCGACCGGCTCATCCCGTGGCGGCCCATCGGCCGACTCGGCTCGCGGGACGGCCGCGCTCACCGATGGCGGGTCGGACCTGGATGGGCGGGAGCCGCTATCCACCGCGTGAGGGGCCGAGCGCGGCTTCGCCTCGCGCGATCCGAAGTCGTCCAGGACGGCGACGCCAAAGTGGGGCTGGACATCGAAACCGACAACCCATGCGGCCACTCGGTCCGAGAACGGAACCTCGCCGGTGATTCCTGGCGGGGGCAAGGATTCGAGGGCGCTGCCACCGGCCCGGAGCGCTCCATTGGACAGACGCTCGAGCGTCTCCCGCATGACCGGAGCCGGCTCGTCGCCAGTCAGCTGGCCTCGAACCGCGGGATTCGAGGGCGGTTCGGACTTCGGGGATAGCGGCCCGGCGGCCGGCACGGCAAAAGTCCCCTCCGAGTCGGTCAGCCGGCGGGAATCCACGCCCCGAGGCAAGTCGGGACGCACGATGGGCGTACCGGCATCCGGAGCGGGCGCCGGAGCTGGGTCGGTCAGCCCCCTCGTTGGCCCGCGGTCAGGCTTGGCTGTCGGCGACGCAAGCGTGCCGAGATCGGCTGGCGCTCCGAGGGTCGCGACCGGACTGCCGTCGGCCGTGGCGCGGTCCAGCGAGTCACGGTCGAGGAAGGCGGCTTGCGACACGCCGGGCCCGCGCAGGCTTGCCGGAGGTCGGGGACTCGCCAGGCTCGTGGTGCCTGCGGCTCGCGGCACGCCGAACCCGTGCGGGCTTGCCGGAGGCCGAGAGCTCGTCGAACTCGTGGTGCCGGCCCCCTGCGCCGTGGGCAGGTCCGCGGCCGGCTGGATCGGCAACGTCACCAGCGTGGGGACCATCCCTGTCCCGAGAGCGGCCGGATCCACTGTCAGATCTCCGGGGGGTCCGGGCTCGACGGCGGATCCCTCGGTTTCGCGCGGCTCCGCTCCGGCCTCGAGTGCGTCGCCGTGGGGTAGTCCGATCGGGCCCGGCGGCTGGCCGAGCTGGAGCAGCAGGAGCCCGAACAGATCCGCCGCCCGCGAGGCGGACGACGAGTCCATTTCCGCCCGGCCCACGAGGGCCGCCTGCGCATCCACGACGAGCCTGCCCGGTCCTGCCGCCGCGGTCATCGCGCTCCCTCTCGTCGGGGGGCCGGCACCGGGCTCGTCCGGCTCATCCGCGTCGTCAGATCCGCGGCTCGCTTCGGGCTGAGGCTCGCGAGCACCTTCGCGGCATGCCGCGCGCGCATGCCGAGGAGAATCCGGGTGCTGAGCTCGGGATCGAGCTGCTCCAGCACCGCCGCCGCCTGCGCGGGCTTCATCCCCTCGTACAGCGCGACCAGACGGTCGAGCTCGCGGTCGGCTCCAGCGCGGCTCTCCGCGCTCGACTCGACGCCGGGAAGCGAGTCACCCTTCGCGTCCCCGCGTGCCGGCTCCGCGGCGCCCAGCACGCCCGCGAGCGCAAGACCCGCGGCCGCTGCCCGCCGGAGCACGCGCCACGCCTGCGGCGTCATCGTGGTCGCTCCGTCGAACCGGGCGCGGTCCGCCGCCAGCGATGCGCGATCGTCGCCCGCTCATCGTGCTCGCGCTGCACCAGGGCCGCTGCCCGCCGGAGACGCGCGTCCCTGGCGATCTGCTGGAGACGCTCCAGCGCCTGGCGGTCCTGGGACGCCTTGACGAGCGCCCGGCGGGCGTGCTCTGCTCGCCTCCGCTCGGCGTCCAGGTGCGACCCGGCCCGGCCCACCGCGCGCGCGAGCGCGGCCGGCACCTCCGCCAGGACGTGTATGACGCCGGCTGGGGCCCCAGTGCGCGCGGTGTCCTCGAGTGCCGTCACCGCGTCGGTTACCTGCTCGCGGAGCCAAGCCAGATGGCGCAGGGCAGTCTCGACCGAGCGGACCGCCTCGGCGAACGCGCGGGCGCATGCGTCCTCCCGGCGGACGCGGTAGCGCAGGACCGGCAGGAGCCGGAAGCCAGGATCCATGCTATGCCGCCGCCCCGGCGCGCTTCGGGCTCGGGGTCACGGCTCCGGCGCCGGAGAACAGCTCGCCGAGGCGGCGCAGGGTTTCCGCGCGCGGGGACAGCTCATCGCGTCCCTGGCGCAGGAAGCGGTTGATGGAGTCGCGCATGTCGATGGCTCGGTCGATCCGAGGATCACTGCCGCGAACATAGGCGCCGATCGCGATCAGGTCGCGGGCGTCGCGATAGGTCGCGAGCGCCTCGCGCAGCTCGGCGGCTCCGTGGAGCTCCTCCGCGGTCAGCAGGTCCGGGGCCAGACGGCTGACGCTAGCGAGGACGTCGATCGCCGGGAAGTGATTGGCCGCCGCCAGGTCGCGCGACAGCATGATGTGGCCGTCCAGAATGGCGCGGACCGCGTCGCCAATGGGATCGTTCGGATCGTCACCCTCGATCAGGACCGTGTAGAGCCCGGTGACACTCCCGGCGTGGGGTGTCGTTCCGGCCCGCTCCAGGAGGCGGGGCAGCACCGCGAACACCGATGGCGGATACCCGCGCGTGACCGGTGGCTCACCCACGGCGAGACCGATCTCCCGCTGTGCCATCGCGAAGCGCGTCAGCGAATCCATCATGAGGAGAACGGTGTGCCCGGCGTCCCGAAAATGTTCCGCGATGGTCGTCGCCACGAAGGCGGCCTGACGGCGGAGCAGCGCCGGCTGATCCGACGTCGCGACGACCACGACCGAGCGCGCGAGCCCCGCTGGGCCGAGGTCACGCTCGATGAACTCCCGGACCTCGCGCCCGCGCTCCCCGATCAACCCGATGACGTTCACGTCCGAGCGCGCGTGGCTGGCGAGCGTGCCGAGCAGCACGCTCTTGCCGACGCCGCTGCCGGCGAAGATGCCGACTCGTTGCCCCCGGCCGATAGGCAACAGCCCGTCGATCGCCCGCAGGGAGGTCGGCAGCGGTTCGGCGATTCGACGGCGGCTGAGCACCGGTGGGGGCTGATCGTGAATCCCGCGCGACGTGGTCGCCGCGACCGGACCCTGCGCGTCGAGCGGGCGGCCGAAGCCATCGACGACCCGCCCGAGGAGACCGGGCCCGACGTCGAGTGTCTGGGGCCGTCCGGTTGCGTGGACCAGCGCTCCGGGGCCTAGACCCGTCACGTCGTCGATGGGCATCAGGAACAGTCGGTCATCCTTGAAGCCGACCACCTCGGCCCGGCACAGTCGACCCTCGGAGCGGATCTCGCACACCTCGCCAACCCGAGCAGTGAGGCCACTCACCTCGATCGCGAGGCCGAGCATCTGCGCGACCTTCCCGCCCGACTCCACCAGGTTCGCCTGCTCCAGGCGCTCGCACATCCGCGCCATCGGTCTCATCATTCGAGCTGCGCGCACAGCCGCCACGCCGCCTCGAGCTGCGCCTCGACCCGGCCATCCAGGAACCCGTCGTGGGTTTCCAGGAGCCAGTCCCCCGGGCCCAGCGTTGGATCCGCCTCGACCCGGAGGGCCAAGGCCAGGATCGGGTCGTCAGTCGCCGATTGATGGGCCGCCTCGAGTGCCGCCACCGCCTGAGGGCTCAAGCGGAGCGCAATCGGTCGATCGCAGCCCGCCAGGCGCTCGCTCACCGCGCGCACGGCTGTCCGGGCCGCCGTGTCAGGCTGGGCCAGCTCGAGGTGCAGGACTTTGCGCGCCAGCGTGAAGGCCAGCCGCGGGAGTTGCCGATCGACCTCGGCCGCCAGCTCGATGCGCCGCGCGAGAACCGACCGCGCCGCCGCTTCGAGGGACTTGGCCAACGCCGCCAGTCTCGGCGACCACTCCGCGAACGCCTCGGCCTGCCCCTGCGATCGCCCGGCCTCGTGCCCCTCGGCATGCGCCGCCTCGCGGAGCGCCTCGGTGGCCGCGCGCGCGTCCTCGGGCGCCGGAGCCCATCGCCCCTCGGCCGCGGCGGCTCCCCGCCCGGACCCCCGATCCTCCGCTCTGGCCTCGATCTCGAACCGCGGGAAGCGCACCGGACGGGCACCGCCCGAGTCGAGCAGGAGCCGGACACCGTCAGACAAACTGATCGCCTCCACCCTTGGTCAGGATGATCTGCCCGGACTCCTCGAGCTTGCGCGCGGCCGTGATCACTCGACGCTGAGCGTCCTCGACGTCCTTGAGCCGGAGCGGCCCCTGGAACTCCATCTCCTGCTTGATGATCGAAGCGGTGCGCTCGGAGATGTTCGCGAAGATCTTCACGGTCAGGTCGGCGCCGGCCGCCTTGAGCGACACGACCAGATCCCTCTGGTCGACGGACTGGATGATCTGCTGGAGCCCGCGATCGTCGACTCCGATGAGGTCCTCGAAGGTGAACATCAAGGCGCGGATCTGCTCGGCGAGGCTCGGCGCGTTCTCATCCAGCCTGGCCAGAATCTCCTTCTGTCCCGTTGGATCCAGGCGGTTCAGCACCTCCGCCACCATCTTGGTCCCGCTCACGAGCGAGGCGCCGCCGGTCGCTAGCCCCGACGACATCTGCTTCTCGAGGACCGACTCGACCTGCTTGACGATCTCGGGGCTCGTCCGGTCGATCGTCGCCAGCCGGAGGACCACGTCCGCCCGCGTCTCGATTGGCAGCCCCGCGAGGATCGCAGCGCCGTGCTCGGACTCCAGGTTGGCGAGGATCAGCGCGATCGTCTGCGGGTGCTCACGACGCAGAATGCTCGCGAGCTGATTGGGATCGGCCTTCTTGACGGCCGCGAAGCGGGTCGGTTGGAAGGCCGCCTGGATTCGCCCGACGACCTCGGCGGCCTTGGCGCGTCCCACGGCCTTCTCGAGCACGTCGACCGCGTAGCTGAGCCCGCCGGTGGTGATGTACTGCTTGGTCATCGACATCTGGAGAAACTCGTTCAGCACCAGTGTCGTGACTTCCTCATCGATGTTGGCCAGGCGGCTGATCTCGGACGAGAGCATCTCGATCTCCGGCTCGTCCAGGGACTTGAAGATCTGGGCCGAGGCGTCGGCGCCCATGCTGGCCAGGAAGATGGCCGCCTTGCGCGGGCCGGGGAGCGACTGGAAATCAGCGCGCATTCGCCGTTCCCGCCGGAGTGCCCGGCTTCTTCTTCACCATCCAGGCCCGGAGGAGCTGCGCCGTCGCGTCGGGCTCCGTGCTGGCAAGCTTGTAGGCCTTCTCGCGAATCGCCTTGCGCTGCTCGCCGATACGGGCGAACTCCTCGGACAGCTCGGGGATGGGTTCGGTGTCCGGCTCGAGCGTCATCACCTCGCGCGCGGCCTGAGGCCTGCTCGGGACCCTCGCCTCGACCCCGGCGCCGGCCAGCGGGGTGTCGAGGGTCCGGACAACCTCGGCCAGGGCGCGCCGGCGCGCGCCGGCGCGGCGGGTGAACCAGACCACCGCGACCAGCGCGAGCACGACCAGGAGGGCGGCCCCGCCCATCAGCCGCGGATCGAGCGCGCGGGCGAGGCCCTTCGGATTGACCGTCTCGTCGCCGAGCACCCGGTCCGGCTCGGCCCCGACGGCGTCGAAGGGCAGCTCGACGACGGTGACCTGGTCCCCTCGGGCCTGGGTGTAGCCGACCGCGCTCATGACGATCGTCCGGAGCTTCTCGAGCTCCTCGGCGCCCCGCGGGACCGGCTCCTGCACCTCCTTGCCGTCCTTCGGCGTGGCCCGGGTGTTCATCCGCAGCAGCACGGCGACCGACAGCCGCTGGATCTCGCCCGGCGTCGTGAGAGTCCGCGCGACAACCCGGGTCAGCTCGTAGTCGACGCTCTCGGCCTCCCGATTGGCCTGGTTCGTCGCGGTACTACTCTGCGTTGGCGGAGGCGGCGCGCCCCCCGCGGGAGGGGAAACCGCCAGGACCGGCGTGGCCGAATTCCCGTTCGATGTCTCGACCGTTCGAACCTCGCGCCGGACGACGGGATTCGGGTCGAACCGCTCTTCCGTCCGGTCTACCTGATCGAGGTTGAGCTGCGCGGATACCCGCGTCATGGCACGTCCCGGACCCAGTGCGCCCTCCAGCAAGCTCTGCACGCGGCGCTCGAGCCCCTCCTCGACGGCGGTCTTGATCTCCAGACGCCGCGGGGAGAGCTGAGCCGGGTCCGCGCCGGCACCGAGCGAGAGCACGCGTCCGGCCGTGTCGACGACGGTGACCCCCTCGGGAGTCAACCCTTCGACACTCGACGCCACCAGATGGACGATGCCGCGGACCTGGTCAGCGCCGAGCCGGGCGCCGGGTGAGAGCTGGAGGAAGACCGAGGCGGACGCGGGACGATCGCGCTCGGTGAACAGCGACGGCTGCGGCAGCACCAGGTGAACGCGCGCCCGGACGACCAGACGGAGCTGGCCGATAGTGCGCGACAGCTCACCCTGGAGCGCGCGCTGATAGTTGAGTCGCTGGCCGAAGTCGCTCATGCCGAAGGGGCTCTTGTCGAAGACCTCGAAACCGACCCCTCCGCCCAGCGGCAGTCCCTGGGCGGCCATCCGGAGCCGGAGCTCCCCGGCCTGCTCGGCCGGCACCAGGATCTGGTCCCCGCCCCCACCGATCCGGTACGGCGTCTTCGCCGACCTGAGCTCGGCGACGATCGCCCCCGCCTCCTCGGGGGTCAAGGAGGCGAAGAGGGACACGTACTGGCCCTCTCGCCAGTGCTGCGAGCCCAGGAAGATCACGACCGGGATCAGGATTCCGAGGCCGAGGACGAGCAGCTGCTGCGGTCGCGCGAGCCGCGACCAGAGCGCGGTCGGTGCGCCGAGCGCATCACGGAGCGGATCGGCCATCACTCAACCGGGCAGACCAACGAAAAAGACCCGACCCATTCGGGACTCCCGTCGCGCCGCGCACCCGAAACGCGCGCGGCCGTCGCTCCGCTCGAAGGGTGGGCGTTACCGCGCCGGGTGGGGTGGGGGCTCTCCCCGCGGGACACGCTGTGTCGCGGAGCGTCGCCGCACTCAAACGGGGCCACGAGATCGATGGTGGTCGGCTTCGGCGATCCGCAGAAGCCACGGTCCCGCGGGGAGAGCCCCCACCCCACCCGGCGCTTTGTCGGCTCATCTCTGACTCGGGACGCTAGACCGGCATCCGCATGATTTCCCCGTAGGCCTCCAGGAGCTTGTTGCGGATCTGCATCGCGAACTGAAACGTGATGTCCGCTTTCTGGATCGTCACCAGCGCCTGGGTCATGTCCTGGCTCTGGCCCGACGCGACCTCGGTGGCCGCTCGCGCCGCGTCGAGCTGCAGCTGGTTCACGTCACCGATCGCCCGTCCCAGCGACTCCCCGAAGGTCGGCGCACTCGGGCGAAGCTCGGGCAGCGGGATGGGGCGAATCGAGGCTGCGGCGTTCGCCGAACCGATCCGGAGATCCGCCATCGCGCAACCTACCGCAGTAGCTCGAGCAGCTTGGTGGCGAGGCTCTTGGTGGCCTGGAACGCGGTCGCGTTGGCCTCGTAGGCGCGCGTGGCGGCGAGCATGTCCAGCATCTCGACGAGTGGGTTGACGTTCGGCAGCTCCACGTAGCCGTCCGGTCCGGCCTGGGGATGCTCGGGTTGATGAATCCGCCGCGGAGGATCCTGGCTCTGGACCACGCCGCGCACTCGCACCCCTCCGGTGGGCGCGTCGCCGGGCGCGAGGAAGCCCGCGAAGCCGAGCGATCGGATCGGCTCGAGGAGCGTGAGCTTTCGCCGGTACAGGCCGGTCGGTCCGGGACCGGTGGTCTCGCTGTTCGCGAGGTTCTCGCTGATGACGTCCATGCGGGCGCGCTGGGCGGAGAGCCCGGACGCGCTGACTCCCAGCGCTCGAAAGAGATCCATGCGGTGTGCTCCCTTGTCTTTACAGGCGTCCGGAGATCGCCTGCTTGAGCGAGGCGAAGCGGCCGATCAAGATCTGGACCAGGGCGTGGTGGAACAGGGTGTTCTCGGCCAGCCGCGCCATCTGCCGGTCGGGGTGGACGTCGTTTCCGTTCGGCTTGGCCGGCCCGTCGTCCGCATACACGAACCGCGCGCGACGCTCATCGAGGCCGGCCGCGGGGAGCTCGGGCGAGAGGTCAGCGGTGACCCGCCCGAGCAACGGCTGGAGATGGTCCTCGAACACCAGATCACGACTCTTGTACCCGGCCGTCTCCACGTTGGCGAGATTCTCGACGAGCACGTCATGGCGGTGTTGGGTGTAGGCGACCCCGCGCGTGACCTGCCAGGTGGCGCCGTCGAAGAGTCGAGTCAGCATCGCACTGCCCGGACAGCGCAAGGGCGATGCCACCAGAAAGACTTCATGGAAGTCCAGCGACTGCCGAAGCTTAGCGGGAGGCTTGGAGCGCGCCGGCGGGCGCGGCCGGCAAAGCGTGCCTAGTCAAGGCGGTCCGCTTCGACCGCCTGACCGAGCGCGCGGTATTCCCGCAGACGGTTCCGGATCGTCCGCACCGAGACCCCCAGCGCGCGCGCGGTGTGCGTCCGGTTCCCGCCCAGCCGCTTCAGGGTCGTCAGGATCAGCGCTCGCTCCATCTCAGCTACGGTGTGCGCTCCGGCGATGACCTCGGTCGTCGCGGCGGCGAGCCCCTCCAGTTCGAGGTGCTCCATCCCGATCTCACGGCCCCCGGAGAGGATCACTGCCCGCTGGATCACGTTTTCCAGCTCCCGCACGTTGCCTGGCCATCCGTGCCCTTCCAGCATTCGCACCGCGCCGTCCGTCAACCCCTCGGCGACGCCCCCATGCATGGCCCGGTACCTCCGCACGAAATGCTCGCTCAGGGCTCGCACGTCCCCCAGGCGCTCGCGCAGCGCGGGCATCCGCAACCGGATCACCGCCAGCCGAAAGTACAGATCCGCCCGGAACCGTCCGGTCCCGACCTCGCTGCGAATGTCCCGGTTCGTCACGGCGATCACGCGGGTGTCGACCCTCACTGCGTGGGCGCTTCCCACGCGGACGACCTCGCGTTCCTGCAGGGCCCGGAGCAGCTTCGCCTGCACTCCCACCGGGATCTCCGTCACCTCGTCCAGCAGGAGCGTCCCGCCGTTGGCCGCCTCGAACATTCCGACGCGCCGGCCCACCGCCCCGGTGAACGCACCCCGCTCGTGCCCGAACAGCTCCGCCTCGATCAGCGTCTCCGGCAACGCCGCACAGTTCACCGCGATGAACGGCCCGCGCGCCCGCCCGCTCTCACGATGAATCCATCGGGCCAGGACCTCCTTGCCCGTCCCCGTCTCTCCCTCGAGGAAGACGGTCGCCTCCGTCCGCGCCACCCGCCCCGCCCGCTCCACCAGCTGTCGCATCGCCACGTCCTGCGTGACCAGCTCGGGGTCTCCGCCCCGCGGCGGGCCACAGACGCGGGTGACGATCCGCTTGAGGTCGTCGAGCCGGAACGGCTTGCTCAGCACGTAGTCGGCCCCGGACTCGCGCACCTGCTTGAGCATCTCCTCGTCGTCGTACCCAGTGACCAGGACCACGGCGGCGGTCGGCTCCAGCTCCCGGACGGCGCTGAGCAGCTCGAGCCCATCCATGTGGGGCATGCGGACGTCGGAGACGATCAGTGCGCTCCGGCATTCCCGGAACTTCTCGAGGCCTTCGACTCCGTCCGCAGCCGCGACCACCTCCGCGCCGCTCTGCTGGATGGCCGCGGTGAGCAAGCTCCGCATGAGCGGCTCGTCCTCGACGACCAGCACCGGAGCCCGCCCGTTGCCCGTCGCCCGCCACCCCCTCATAGAAGCTCCTCGTCGTCCCCCACCTCGTCGAGCCCATCATCCGTGCCGACTACGTGCGCCAGCCGCTCCCGCCGTTCCTGGCACCCGACGCACGTACGCACCTCCGGCAGCCACTCGAGCCGGGCCGGCGCGATCGTCTGACCACATTCCTCGCAGACCCCGTACTCGCCCGCTTCCAGGAGCTCCAGCGCCTCCGCGAGCCGCTGAGCCCGTTCCACCAGCCGACTTCGCATGGCAAAGTCGATCTCGCGGTCCCCGGCCACCCGGATTTCCTCCATCGGGTCGGCGAGGGGCGCGAGCCCCCCCGCCTCGCGCACCGTCAGCAGCCCGTCCAAGTTCTGCAGCCTCGCCGCAGTCTTGGCGAGTTCGGCCTCCAATCGGTCTCGAATCTCCATCGCCGTCCTCCCGGCCACGAGCGTTCGCGCCCGCAGTCCCTGGCGGACTCCGCAAGTCCAGTGCCGCTAGACCGGTGGGACGGGGTTCGACTTCAGAGTTCGCGACTTGGCTCTCACGGTGGCCCGCGCCAGCACACGGCGCGCCGGCCGAATCCTGTCCGCCAACCGGCCGGACCGACCACTCCTGAGCCAGCAACTAGTCGGAGGGGGCCTCGACGGCCCCCTCCGATCCTCCCCCAGAAAGGATTGCGCGGGCCAAGCCCGCGCTCGAAACTCGGCGAGTCTGGCCGAACCGAGCCCGGTCGCCTCGACAACGAGAACAGGATTCTCGTTCCGTCTCGCATTCTTCCTGGAAAGCGTCTAGGCGGCCCCCGTCCTTGGGACCTCGTGGTACCGCACGTGCCTCGGGACCACCGCGCGTAGGGACGCAACCAGGTTGACCTTGGAAGGCCTGTCAGCGGCGCGTCTGGGTCTTCCGAGGAGCCCGCCCGGTCTTGTCGGGAGCGCTCGCGCTACGCGTGGTCTCGCGAACTGGGGCTCCGGTTCGGTCGACTCGGGCCTCGACTGGTGCCGTGCTCGTTGGCTTCGCGTGGTCTTCAAAACGCGGGCTCGGCTCGATGGATTCGGGTCTCCCCTCGCGCCGCGCTCACGGAAGGGGTCGCGGCCGGCGCTCGGGGGCTTTCTCTGCGGGCCTGCGCAGAGCTTGCGCGCGGCGAGTGTCGAAGGCCTTTGAGTCTATTCCGCCAGCTTGGCGCGCAGGGTCTGTCGCGAGATGCCGAGAATCTCGGCCGCCTTCGTCTTGTTGCCACCGACACTGGCCAGCACTTTCTGGATGTGAGTTCGCTCGGCCTGGGCCAGAGAGCTCGACTCGGAGCGAGCGGGCGGGGAGTGGGAGGGCGGCGTGCTGAGCGATCCCGAGGAGCTTGCCGTGGTGTCGACCAGCTCCGGAGGGAACTGGCTGGCGTCGACGCGGTCACCGGGACACAGGAGCACGAGACGCTCCACCAGGTTTCGGAGCTCGCGCACGTTGCCCGGCCAGTCGTGGCGGAGCATCAGTTCCTCGGCATCCGCCGAGAAGGCGACGACCGGCCGCCGGTAGCGAGCGCTGGCGTCCTCCCGCCAGTACGCCGCCGTGGGCAGGATGTCCTCGCGTCGCGCGCGAAGCGGCGGGATCACGATGGACGCCACGTTGAGGCGAAAGTAGAGATCCGGCCGGAACCGCTCCTGAGCGACCATCGCCCTGAGATCGCGATTGGTGGCGGCCACGATTTGGACGTCGACGCGGATCTTCCGCTCGCCCCCGACCCGCAGGAACACCTGGTCGTCGAGAAACCGCAAGAGCTTCGGCTGGGACGCGAGTGGCATCTCCCCGATCTCGTCGAGAAACAGCGTCCCGCTGTCGGCCAGCTCCGCGAGCCCACGCCGCGCGCCGACCGCGCCGGTGAAGGCGCCGCGCTCGTGACCGAAGAACTCGCTCTCGAACAGCGTCTCGCTGACGGCAGAGCAGTTGACCTCGACGAACGGGCCGTCCCGGCGAGGGCCCATGGTGTGCAGGAGCCGGGCCACCAGCTCCTTGCCGGTCCCGCTCTCACCGGTGATCAGAGCCGCCCGCACTCCGGTTGTCCCCAGCCGGCGCACCAGCGCGATCACGTCCTGCATCGCCGGCGACTCGGCGACGAGCTCGACCGACCGCCCGCGGTCCGCCGCCAGGCGGCGCGGCGCCCGGGTCACTCCATCGTCATCCAGCATGCGCCCGAGGAGGGCGTCCAGCTCATCGAACGCAAACGGCTTGCAGAGGTAGTCCGCCACCTTCCCGCGGATCGCCGCCAGCGCCGAGGACAGCTCCGGGTACGCGGTCATGATCACGACTTCGACGTCCGGGAGGCTCCCCTTGACCCGACTGAGCACGTCGAGCCCGGACATATCGGACAGCCTCAAGTCCAGGAAGATGAGGCTCGGTCGCGTGTCTTGAGCCAGCGCGAGCCCCGCCTCCCCGCTGTGCGCCATCTGCACGCTGAGGCCGCGCCGCTTGAGCTGATAGCACAAGATCGACGCGAATTCGTGATTGTCATCGATTACGAGCGCACTGCGCATGTCGCCAGGAACCTGCAGGCCATCTTACTGAAAGGGTCCCGAACGGGTCAACGAAACCGGCTATCGGGGGTCGCCGCGCGGCTCTGCGCGGCGAGCCGGAGCTGCTGCACCAGCTCTCGGCCCTCGACGGCGGCGCGGCGAATGGATTCGAGGCACTCCCGCCGGAGCGCTGGATCGGCGCCCGTGTCGTCCAGGAGCATCTCGGCACGGCCGAGCGTAATGGCGAAGAGGTTGTTGAAGCTGTGCGCGGCGTCCGCGACCGTCTTCCGGAGCGTCTGGAGGGTGTCGTCCACCGCCCCCGTCCGATCGATCACCGCGCAGCGACTGGAGTCCAGGGTGACGTGGCCAAGCGAGGGCGCGGTCGGCCGCGGCCGGCCGTTCGGGTGGCGCGGATCACCCTCATGCGGTGGGGCGGCTTCGAACCACGGGCTCCCTCACGCGCGACCAGGGACCGGCTGGGCCGGGGGGGTCCCGCCCGTCGCGCCCTCGAGAGCCAAATCCTGGCGCGCGATGATCCCGCGGAGCGTGACATCCTCTTTGGTTAGGTCGATCTCGAACGGGTCGATCCGGCCCCCCGTATCGTCGCGCAGCACTCGAACCAGGGGCCGGTCCACGGCGGGATGCGGAACGGAGACGACGACGCCCGCGAAGCTTCGCCAGGGGCCCGACGAGACAACCACCTGGCTACCGACCGGATAGGGCGGAAGGCTCAGCAGGAACAGATCGACGAGCTCCCGGTTGAACCGGACTCCGGCCAGCCGTCGGATCAGGTGCCACACCTGGTCCGGCGGCAGCGCCTTCCGGTGCGGCTGGGTGGACGACGTCGTATCGTGGAAGTTCGCGATGGCGGCAATCTCCCCGACCGGATTGATGCGCCCTGGCACGTGGATCTCCTGGCCATGGGTGATACGATTCGTTCCTGTCAACCCTCGCGGGTATCCAGAGCCGTCCTGCCACTCGTGATGCTGATACGCTACATGCGACGCTAGCACTCCCAAGCGAAGATTGTCACGAAGAAACAGGTAGCCGAGCGAGGTGTGCTCTTGGAGCCGATTCTGGTCCTCGCTCGTCAGTGGCGTCCCTCGATTGAACAGCCGGTCGAGAAAGATATTGCCGATGTCGTGCAGCATGCACCCGACCGCGAGCTTCTTGAGGGTGTCGCGATCATACCCGGCCAGCCGCCCGATCAGTGTCGCGGTGACGGTCACGTCCAGGCAGTGCTCGAACGTGTAGCTGTTGTGGCTCCTGATGGCCCCGAGACCGGTCAGCACGGGCCGGTCCAAGACCTCGCTGACCAGCGTGTCCACCTTGTGGATGAGCCGCTCGACGGCCGGAGCCCGGTCGAAGTGCTCTTGGAACCGGCGGTCCTGGAGCACCTCGCGGACTTTGTCGACCGACGCCAGCTTGAGGTTCCGCACCTCCTGGGCCGTCATGTTGAAGGTCTCGCTCACGGCCCGCGTCGTGGCGAGGCGTGTCGCCGAGGAAATAGCTTGCTCGTAGGAGATGTCGCGCGTGTCCTCGTCGTCGATCCAGGCTGCCCAGTACCCAAGCTCGCGGAGCCGGCCGAGGTACTCGGTCGTGAGGACCATCCCGGGACCAAGGAGCGTGTGCCCTTCCTGGTTCTGGAGGGACATGCCGAGCACCATGCCCGGACGCACGTCCTCGAGCGCCATGAGGATCATTGCTCAGGTCAGCGCCGGATGGACGCCTCGGTACGCGGCCGCCGCCCGCCGGGGCGACGGCAGCCCCTTCCCGGACGCCAAGTCGAGGGCAATCGGATACATCTGGGCGCTCGACGCGAGCCGGCTGATCACTTCGGCCGGCGGGAGCTGTGACCCACTCGGGACGGCGCTCCGCGACCGGCGCGGCGCCGGAGCGGACGCCGGCCCGGCCGCGCTCGTCATGCGGTCGGCGAGGACCTCCTTGAACGCGGCCGTCGAACCCGGCGCAGGGCGGCTGCGCGCGGCGACCGCCTCCGCAACTCCCTTCGCGACCGTCGCGGCCAGTCGCACTCCAAGATTGACCGCGATCCCGGTGAGGATCGACCCCAGTATCGGCACCATGTCTCGTTCCTCCGAAACCCGGCAACCCGTTCCGGGTGGGACGTTGATCCCGGTAGAACATGCCCGCGGGTCGCCAATCGCTCGGGCTCGACGTCCCTTCACGAGCACAGGCCGTGCCACCGATTCGGCGGCACGGCCTGGCGCCGGCAGGTCACCCGGGTTGACTGCGGGGCGCGTCGGCCGGACGCGGCTCTCCACGGCGGACCAGGATCGTGATGCGGCGGTTGCTCGCGTGCAGTGGATCCGCCGGCACCTTGAGAAGCCGGTCGGCGTGACCGACGACGCTGTCGATCCGGCCGGTCGGGAGCGCGACGGCCTCCATCATTCGGCGCGCCGCGTTGGCCCGGTCCGCGGACAGCTCCCAGTTGCTGTAGTTCGGCTCGGTGGAGTACTGGCGGCTGTCCGTGTGGCCCTCGATGGTGATCTGGTTGGGGAGCGTTGCCAGCACCTGCGCAAGCGTCGCGAGGATCGGCCGCGTGAACGGCAGGATGATGGCGCTGCCGATGTGGAAGAAGAGGGAGTTGTCCCGCTCGGAGATCTCGACCCGGAGCCCTTCGGGGACGACCTCGACCGAGACTTGGTCGCGCAGCGACAGCTTCGCCTTCCCGCGTTCCAGTAATGCCTGGATCTGCGCGCGGGCGTCCTGCAGGGCCCGCTCCTCGTCGGCGGCGGCCTGCCGGTCGCTCGCGCTCTCGGTCTCGGTCTCCGCCGGCCCCGAGGCCGGCGCCGGAGGCCCGCCCGGCAGGATCCCGGTACCCCCGGTGTCGAGTGAGGGCGCGCCGCCGGTACTGAAGACCCCTGGGTCGCGGAAGTACTTGGCGATCGCCTCCCGCGCCCCGGCGTTCTGCCCAATGATCCACAGCACGATGAACAGCGCCATCATCGTCGTGACGAAATCCGCAAAGGCGACCTTCCACGCGCCACCGTGGTGCCCGCCTCCATGGCCGCCGCGTCGCTTGACGACAATCCTGACCTCTGGCTCCCCGCTCCGCATCAGCTCTTGCTCCCCGGGTTTCGACACGCCTCGGCCAGCTCCTGGGCGGTCGGGCGGTCCTCGCTGAAGATGCCGTGCCGGGCGACCTCCACCGCGACCAGCGGCGGCGCGCCCTTGGCGAACGTGACGAGCGCGCCCTTGATGCAGCGGAGCAGACGGCCGGCGGCAGTCACCCGTGCCTCGAGATTGCTGGCCAGTGGCTGGACGTACCCGTAGGACAGGAGGATACCCAGGAACGTGCCCACCAGCGCCACCGCGACGTGATGGCCGATCTCGGCGGGCTTGCCGTCGACGTGCTGCATCGTGATGACGATGCCCAGGACGGCGGCGACGATCCCGAGCCCCGGCAGCGTGTCGCCCACCTTCGTGAGCACCCCCGCGCTCCGGACCTCCTCGTCGTGATGCGTCTCCAGGTGGACGTCGAGCACGGCGTCGAACTCGTCGGGGCGGATCGTGCCATCCACGAGCATGCTGAGGGCCTCGCAGGTGAAGTGCACGGCGTTCTTCTCCGCGGCGAAGCGCGGGTGGCCCGTGAAGATCGCGCTGCTGTCGGGCTCCGAGAGATCCTTCTCGAGCGAGATGAGGCCGTTCTTCTTGGCCTTGACGAGCAGCTCGTAGAGGACCTGGAGGGTGGCGAGATAGAGGGCCTTCGAGTAGGGAGAGGGCTTGAAGGCGGCGAGTACCTGCCGAATGAGCTGACTCAGCACGCTCGGTGGCGTGCCGATCAGGAGCCCGCCCCCGGCGGCCCCGCCGATGATCATCAGCTCGACCGGCTGGACCAGGAGGAGGATCGGCCCGCCTTCGATGGCGAAGCCGACGAACACGCTCACCGTGACGACGACGATCCCTATGATCGCGAACATGCTGGCGGTCTGGGGATCCGGCTCCCTAGTGGGAGGGCTCCCCAAGCCAGACGTCTCGGGCACGCGCGGCGGTCACGTCGGCGCCCCTACGTCGTCGCGATGACCTGCGTGACCTTGGTCTTGAGCGTCTCGGCGTCGAACGGCTTGACAATGTAGCCGGTCACGCCGGCCCTGAGCGCGGCCACGACGTCGGCCCTGGCCGACGCGGTTGTTACCATCAAGATCGGCAGGAGCGGACCTGCCTCGCGTCGCCGGACTTCGCGCACGAGGTCCCGCCCGCCCATCTCGGGCATGTCCCAGTCGGTGATGAGCAGGTCGTACCGCGTCCGGCCGAGCATGGCCAGCGCCTCGCGGCCGTTGCCGGCTTCGTCGATATGCGCGAACCCGGCGCGCGTGAGCTGGCTCCGGATGATCTGTCGCATGGTCGCCGAGTCGTCGACGGATAGGATCCGCATGCCCGGTCTCACTCCGTCGGCAGCTCCAGGGTGAAGCAGATCCCCTCGGGCGCGCGATCCTCGACCGACACGGTCCCGCCGTGATCGGCGATGATCCGGACGGCGCGGCTCAGGTCGGGCCCAGCCGCCTCCAGGTCGAGCAGAGCCGCGACCGGCGCCGGAGGGCCAGGCGGCGCCCAGTCGGCAGTCCCCGGCCCATGGTCGGCCACGCGGATCAGCACCGGAGGCGCCCCGCCCACTCGCCCCGCTCGCGACCAGACCTCGAGGCGGATGGTCCCGGTTCGACGCGCGGTGACCAGCGCGCGCTCGATGAAGCTCACGAACGCCACGAGCGCCTCGGCGAGCAGGTGCTCGTCGCCCGCGATCGGCGGGAGGGCCGACGCGATGCGGGTCGACAGGGCGATGCCGGGCTGGAGCCGCGGCGCGATGGCCGCCAGCGCTTCGAGGGTGAGCTGATTCACGTTGATCCGCCGTCGCTCCGTCGCGCGCGGCCGAGCGGCCGCCACCAGGCCCGAAACGATCCGCAGCGCAATCTCGGCCTGCGCCTCGATGGCATGGAGCGTCGCGCGGACATCCGCACACTCGCCCCGCTGCAGGCTCTCGCGCGTGCGGGCGACCACGTCCGCGAGGGAGGATCGAGCGGCGTCGACCCCGCGCGCGACCTGCTCGATCAGCGCCGAGTCCTTCTCGCGCTGCACGGCCTGGGCGAACCGGAGCAGATCGTAGCTCGGCCTGATCGACGGTCCGGCGTCGGAGTGGATCATGCGCAGCACGTCGCCCGGCGAGAGGGCGGGGGGGCCGGGCGCGGGCCGGTTGCCGTTCCGTTTGTGGAGCACCGCTTGAGGCAGCATGACCTCTCCTTGGCGATGGTCGACCGGGCGATCTATCGGTGTTGAGAGCGGATGCCGATCGCGGTCAGCCGGCCGCCGACAAAGGCCCGTCTGCTCCGGAGATATCCCGCATGCGGGCCAGCCCGCTCCCCGTCGTCGAAGGACTTATCGGCAGGCGACTCTCCGGTCATGATTGATTGGGGCGGGCCGAACCCGCTCGCATCCGAGGGCGCTCGGCTCGAACGGCGCCGGGGTCGCAGGCCGCCGGGTCAGTCGAGCCGGGCGCCGGGTGGGGCTCATCTACGCCGATTCCGCCTCAGACATGGGTGAACGCGCTCGCGCACGCGCCCTATCGTTCGCTACCGTTTCCCGCGCCCAGGGGCTAGACTGAGGCTGGAATGACTCGCTTCCCGTCCCTCGAGGCGGGACCCAAGCGGTTCCTGTCGCTGAGTATCCGCGCCCGATTGCTGCTATTGGTGTTCCTGGCCATCCTTCCGGCCCCGGCGGTGATGCTTCACACGGCGACTGAGCAGCGCCGCCTCACGACCGCGGCGGTCGAGGCCGACGCGCTGCGCCTGGCGCGGGTCGCGCGCGACGGGCACGAGCAGGTCATCGAGGCCGGTCGCCAGCTGCTCACCACTCTCACCCGGCTTCCGGAGGTGCGGGCGGTGGCGCCCGCCGAGTGCGGGCGGCTTCTGGCGCGACTCCTCAGCGACCAGCCGACCTACGCGAATCTCGGCATCGCCGCGCTCGACGGCACCTTCGCCTGCAGCGCCTATCCGCTCGCCGGCCGCGCGAACGTGTCGTCTCGGTCCTGGTTCAGGCGGGCCCAGCACGCGCAGACGTTCACCGTCGGCGACTACGAGACGGATCTCACCGGGAAACCCGCTTTTGCGCTCGCCCACCCGATCCTCGGCCCGAGCGGCGCGCCCACGGCGATCGCCTTCGCGGCCGTCGACCTGACCCGATTCAACCGGCTCGCCGCGGTGGCCGGGCTCCCGTCCGGGTCGACGGTCAGCGTCATCGATCGGCAAGGGCGCGTCCTCTCCCGCTTTCCTGATCACGTGCGCTCGGTGGGCCACCGGTTGCCGGAGACGCTCATCATCAAGACGATCCTCGGCCGGCTCGGCGAGGGCGCGGTCGCGGCGGTCGGCCAGGACGGCCGGCAGCGCCTGTACGCGTTCGCCCCGCTGCGCGGGGGATCGGGCGACGGGGCCGCCTACGTGCACGTCGGCATTCCGACCGAGGTGGCATTCGCCCAGAGCGACGCCCTGTTCCGCCGGAATCTTGTCCTCCTCGGCAGTGCCGGCCTGCTGGCTCTGGTGGCGGTGTGGATGAGCGGTGACCTACTGATCCGGCGCCCCACCCGGTCACTGCTCGGCGCGACCCGACGGCTCGCCGCCGGTGAGCTGGGCACGCGCACGGGCCTGGCCGGCAGCGGCGAGATCGGCGAGCTGGCGCGGTCGATCGACCTGATGGCCGGATCGCTCGAGCGCCGCGAGCGGGAGCTCCGGGCCCTCGCCGACGAGCAGGTCCGGCTCTACGAGGAAGCCGAGACCCGGGGCCGCGAGTCCAAGGTCCTCGCGGACCTCGCGCGCGACATCAACCAATCGCTCGACCTCGACACCGTCCTGCAGCGGGTCACCGAGGGTGCGAAGGAGCTGTGCAAGAGCGACCTCGCCCGCATTGCGCTGTTCGACCCCCAATCGGGCACGATGAGCGTGCGGTACGGGATCGGCGCGTTGGCCGAGACCTGGCGCACCGGCGAGATCGAGCCGGGCCAGGGGCTCGGCGGGCGCGTGCTGCTGACGGGCCAGCCGTGGCGGACCGCCGACTACGTCACGGATCGAGCGCTCACGGGGGAGGCCGCCGAGCTCGCCATGGGCGAGGACGTCGTCACCGCGATGGCAGTCCCGATTCGCGGGCCCGATCAGATAGAGGGGCTCCTGTTCGTCGCCAACCAGATGGCCCGACCGTTTAGTGACCGGAACGAGGACATCCTGGTGCAGCTCGGGGACCAGGCGGCGATCGCCATCCGCAACGCGCAAGTCTTCAGCCAGGAGCAGGCGGTTCGCCTGCAGGCCGAGTCGTCCGAGCTCCGGTATCGGAGCCTCTACGACGGCGTGCCCGTCGGCCTCTACCGCAGCACCCCTGACGGCCGGCTCCTGGATGCGAACCCGGCCCTCTGGCAGATGCTGGGATACGCCGACCGTGAGTCCTTGCTCGCCGCCGACGCCGCCGAGTTTCACGAGCACCCGGAGGATCGGCGAACGTGGCAGGCCCGCATCGAGCGCGAAGGCCAGGTGCGGGACATCGAGGTCCGCATCCAGCGGCGGGACGGCCAGCTGATGTGGATGCGCAACAGCGCCCGTGCCGTCCGCGACGCCACCGGACGGACGCTCTACTACGAGGGCGTCTACCAGGACGTCACCGAGCGCAAGCGGGCCGAGGAGATGGTCTGGCGGTACACGGAACGGCTGCGCGTGCAGCTCCAGATCGACCGGGCCATTCTCGCCGCGCGCTCCCCGACGGAGGTCGCGCAGGCCGCGCTGCGCCAGCTCCGGCAGCTCGCGACGTCGGTGCGCGCGTCGCTGACGCTGTTCGACCTGGAGGCCAACCAGGCCACTCAGCTCGCGGTCGACCTGAGTAGCACCACCGCCCTCGGCGTCGGGACGTACCTGCCCCTGGAGATGGCGGGCGACACCGCCGAGCTGCGCCGGGGCCGGACCCAGGTGGTGGAGGATATCCGTCCCCTCCTGCACCTGCGGCCGGCTCAGGCCCTGCACGCCGAGGGCGTCCGGTCGTACATGGTCGTGCCGCTCGTGGCGAGCGGCGAGCTTATCGGCTTCCTAGACGTCGGGTCCGACCGCACCGGGCCCTTCGCCCCTGACCAGATCGAGCTGGGGCGCGAGGTGGCCGACCACCTCGCGGTCGCGCTCCAGCAAGCGCGCCTGCAGGAACAGATCCAGCGGTACGCGGCGGAGCTCGAGCAGCGCGTGGCGGAGCGGACGCGGGCGCTCGAGGAGACCAACCTGGCGATGGAGTCGTTCGCCTACTCCGTGTCCCACGACCTGCGGGCACCGCTCCGCGCGATGCAGGGCTTCGCGGACGCGCTGCTCGAGGACCACGCCCACCGGCTCGACGTCGAGGGCCAGGAGTACGCGCGCCGGATCATCGCGGCCGCGCGGCGTCTGGACACGCTGATCCAGGACCTCCTGGCCTACAGCCGGCTGAGTCACGCGGCCGTCCAGATCGGGCCCGTCAGCCTCGAGTCGGCCCTCGACGCGGCGATCGCCCAGCTCGAGGCCCACCGGCTCGAAGAGCGGGGCGAGCTCGCGGTGGAGCGGCCTCTCCCCGAGGCCCTCGGCCACCGGTCGACGCTGGCCCAGATCCTTGTCAATCTCCTCACCAACGCCTTCAAGTTCGCGCGGCCGGGCACGCGCCCCGAGGTCTGCGTGCGGGCCGATCGCCACGGTGATCGGGTCCGCCTGTGGGTCGAGGACCGGGGAATCGGCATCGCCCGCGAGCATCACGATCGAATCTTTCGGGTGTTCGAGCGGCTGCACAGCATAGAAACCTATCCGGGCACCGGCATCGGACTCGCCATCGTGCGCAAGGGGGTCGAGCGCATGGGCGGCACCGTCGGCGTCCAGTCGGAGATCGGGGCGGGGAGCCAGTTCTGGATCGAGCTGGCCGCGGTCGACGATCCGTGAGCGAGCTGACCGGAACGATCCTGCTGGTCGAGGATGACCCGAACGACGTCCTGCTGATCCAGCGCGCCTTCCGGCGGGCGAGCGTCACGAATCCGATTCAGGTCGTCGGTGACGGCGAGGCGGCGGTCGACTATCTGGCGGGCCGCGGCCCCTACCAGGATCGGAGCAGCCATCCCCTGCCCGCCATCATGCTCCTCGACCTGAAGCTCCCACGCCGATCCGGCTTCGAGGTTCTCGAGTGGTTGCGGCGTCAGCCGGGGCTCCGCCGGCTCCCCGTCGTCGTCTTCACCTCGTCGGCGCTGGCCGCCGACATCCGGCGAGCCTACGAGCTGGGCGCCAGCTCGTACCTGGTGAAGCCCCTCGAGTTCGATTCGCTCCAGAACGTGCTGCGCACCCTCGGCACCTATTGGCTTGGCCTCAACCAGCGCGCGGATCTCACGGACGATTGACGGTGGGCGGCGAGCTTCGCATCCTCCTGCTCGACGACAACCCGGATGATCGCATGCTCGTGCTCCGGGAACTGCGCCGCGAGTTCTCCGAGGTCCGGGTCGAGCAGGTCAACGAGCCGGTCGGCTTCGCCCGCGCGCTCGAGCTGGGCGACTTCGAGGTCGCCATCACCGACTACCAGCTCCGGTTCACCGACGGCCTGGCCGCGCTCCGGGCAATCAAGGCGCGGTGGCCCGACGTGCCGGTCATCATGTTCACCGCGACCGGGAGCGAGGAGATCGCGGTGGAGGCCATGAAGGCCGGCCTCGACGACTACATCCTGAAGTCGCCGAAGCACCGGCAGCGGCTCCGGGCGGCCGTCCGCGCGAGCGTGGAGACCCGGCGTGAGCGGGCCGCCGCCCGCGCCGTCGAGACGCGATATCACCAGCTCTTCTCGGGCGTACCGGTGGGCCTCTTGCGGGCTACCCCAGCCGGGGTGATCCTCGACGCCAATCCGGCCCTGGTCCAGATGCTGGGCCATCCGAGCGAGACGGCGCTCAAGGCCGTCCGCGTGGAGCACCTCTTCGTCAGCGCGGACGACCACGCCCGCTGGCAGGCCGCCATCCAGCGGGATGGCATCGTGCGCGAGTACGAGTCGGAGCTGCGCCGACTCGACGGGACGCGCCTGGCGGTCGTGAGCAGCGCGCGCGTGGTGCGCGATGCGGCCGGTCGCACGCTGTACTACGAGGGAACGCTCCAGGACGTCACCGAGCGCCGGCGCGCCGAGGCGGAGCTCCGGATCCGCGCGCGCCAGCAGGCAGCCGTGGCCGAGTTGGGCCACCGCGCGCTGGCCGCCGTCGATCTCTCGGCGTTGATCATCGATACCGTGAACCTCGTGGGCAAGACGCTGGAGGCGGGATACTGCAACGTGTTCGAGACGTCGCCGGGCGAGGACACCCTGGTGCTCCGGGCCGGCTTCGCCGTCGAGGGGCTCGCCGGCCGCACGATCAGCGCCACCAGCACCTCACATGGCGGGTACGTCCTGCAGGCGAGCGAGCCGGTCCTCGTGGAAGATTTCGCCGAGGAGGCCCGCTTCGGGCAGCCATCACTGTTGCGGGACCTCGGCGTCATCAGCGGCCTCGCCGTCGTCATCCCGGCCCGCGCCCACCCGTTCGGGATCCTCGGGGTCTATAGCCCCCGACGGCAGCGGTGGAGCGACGACGACGTCCACTTCATCCAGGCGGTCGCCAACGTGCTCGCCGCGGCCATCAATCGGACGCGGGCCGAGCAGGCCCTCCGCCGGAGCGAAGCCAGCTTCCGGGCGCTGTTCGAGGGCAATCCCCACCCGATGTGGCTCTACGATGTCGAGACGTTGAAATTCATCGAGGTCAACAGCGCCGCCGTCGCCGCCTACGGCTACGCGCGCGACGAGTTCCTGTCGATGCAGGTCAGCGACCTGGTGCCGACGGACGAGCCGGGCCCGCCGGGCAACGGCGGCGCGGGCCGCTGGCGAGGACGACCACGCGCCGGCGAGGAACGGCACCACCGGAAGGACGATCGCCGGCTGGACGTGGAGCTGACCGAGCAGGACCTCGAATTCGCCGGGCGGCGCGCGCGCCTGGCCCTTGCGCAGGACATCACGGAGCGCAAGCGGACCGAGGAGACCCTACGGCAGAGCGAGAAGCTGGCCGCGATGGGCTTCCTTCTGGCCGGTGTCGCGCACGAGCTCAACAACCCGCTGTCGGTCGTGATCGGCGAGGCGTCGCTCCTGACCCAGATGGTCGAGAACGACGCGGCGCGAGAGGGCATCGGGCGGATCTCGCGGGCGGCCAACCGGTGCGCGCGAATCATCGCGGACTTCCTGGCCCTCGCCCGCGCCCAGCCCGCCGCGCGGCAGCAGGTCACCATCAACGAGGTCCTCGTCGAGGCGGTCGAGCTCCTCCGCTATCAGCTCCGCATGAGCGGGATCGAGGTCGTGCTGGAGCTGGGCGCCGATCTCTTCCCCGTGTGGGCGGATCCCCACGAGCTCCACCAGGTGGCGCTCAACCTCATCACGAACGCGCACCAGGCTGTGCGCCAGGCGCCACCGCCGCGTCGCCTGACCCTCCGGTCGTGGACGGATCCGCAGCGCGAGCGCGTCGCCTTCTCCGTGGCGGACACGGGCCCCGGAATCCCGCGGTCCATCGCGCCCCGGATCTTCGAGCCGTTCTTCACCACCAAGCCCCCCGGCCAGGGAAGCGGGCTCGGCCTCGCGCTCTGCCAGCGAATCGTCCAGGCGCACGGCGGCGCGATCCACGTCGACAGCGCGCCGGGGAGTGGCGCGGTCTTCACGGTCGAGCTGCCGGCCCAGACGCTGCCTGTTACCGGCTCCTCTCCTGCGTCCGCCGAGATGCCGCCACCCCTCCCGGGCAAGACCATCCTCGTCACGGAAGACGAGCCGGACCTGGTGAGCATCCTGACCAAGATCCTCGAGGCCGAGGGGCACCGCGTCGAGACGGCGCCAAACGGCGTGCAGGCACTCGCCAAGCTCGGTCAGCGCACGTTCGATCTGATCGTGAGCGACGTCCGCATGCCGGAGCTGGACGGGCCCGGGTTCTACCACGAAGTGGCGAGCCGGCACCCCGAGCTGCTCTCCCGCTTCGTCTTCCTCACCGGCGACACCTTGAGCCCGGAGACCTCCGAGTTCCTCGCCCGCACGGGCTCCGCCCGGCTCGCCAAGCCCTTCACGTCCCACGACGTCCGCCGGATCACGCGCGCGGTCCTGCGCTCGCGCGCCTGACCGGCCCCCCGCCCCCAGTCGGCCTCCGCCACCTCGCCCGCCAGACCCGCAGGCCCAGACGGAGTCGCCCTGGGTGGGCCGATCTGACGTATGCGACACTGTTCCTTCGGCGGGGAGGGAACCGGAGATCGGGCGGCACTGCGACCAGCCAACCTTCTGAGCGAGACGAGGTGACCTACGCCGTACGCGCGGACGGACGACCGGGTGCGGATCTATTACGAGGAGCATGGCGCCGGATTCCCGCTCGTGCTCGCTTATGGGATCGGCGGCAACACGGGGATGTGGGACGTGAACCTCGAGGCGCTGGCGTCGCGCTACCGCCTGATCCTCTGGGATCCGCGTGGCCATGCCCGGTCCGACAGCCCCGAGGACCCAGCCCGGTACTCGTTCCGGCGCTGGGCCCTCGACCTCCGTGACCTCCTCGATCACCTGCGGATCCGGCGGGCCTACGTCGGCGGGCTCTCCATGGGCGGAGGCATCGCGACGCGCTTTGCCTTGCTCTACCCGAAGCGGGCCGCCGCGCTGATCGTGACGAACTCGTCGTCCGCCGTCGGGCTTCCCCTGTCCCCCGACAGCTTGATCATGCGAGCCCAGTCGATCAAGATCACGCTCGAGCAGGGCATGGACGCGATGGCGGAGTTCGCGATGACGGCCAACCCCAACGTCGCCGGCCGGCTCGCGCTCGATCCCGGCGCGAAGGCCGAGTTCTACGCCGAGTATCGCGCGCTCGCGCCGATCGGCTACGCCAACTCGCTGCGGGCCCTGCTCGCCATGGACCTGATCAGGGACCAGCTCCGCACGATCCGCGTGCCGACCCTGCTGATCGGGGGAGACCAGGATCCCTCGCTCGGGCCGATGCGGACCATGCACCAGAAGATCCGCGGCTCGAAGCTCGTCGTGCTCTCGCCGGCCGGCCACTTCGGCAATCGCGACCTGCCGGTAGCCTGGAACCAGGCTGTGCTGGAATTCCTCGCCCGTGTCGACACCCGCCGCCGCTGAGCTTCAGGTCCTCGAGTCGATCCAGCGGCGTGTCCTCTGGCTCGCCACCTGGATGGTTCACCACGCCAACTTCGGGCGGGACAACCCGGATGGCACCAAAGTCGGGGGCCACCAGTCGAGCTCGGCATCGGTCGTCACGCTCCTGACCGCGCTCTACTTCAAGGTGCTGCGCCCGACCGACGTGCTCGCGGTGAAAGCCCATGGCGCCCCGGCCTTCTACGCCTGCCAGTATCTACGCGGCAACCTGGATGCCGACACGCTGCGCCGGCTGCGCGAGCTGGGCGGGCTCCAGGCGTACCCGAGCCGGCGGAAGAACCGCGCAATCGTGGACCTGTCAACCGGCTCGATGGGGCTCGGGGCCGTGTCGGCTACGTTCGGGGGCTGGACCACGCGCTACCTCGCCGATCACGTCGGGTCGGCTCAGCCCGAGCGCTTCATCGTCATGGTGGGGGACGCCGAGCTCGATGAGGGCAACGTGTGGGAGGCACTCCAGGAAGAGATGGTCGCCCGGCTCGGCAATGTGCTGTGGATCGTCGACCTGAACCGGCAGAGCCTCGACCGCGTGGTTCCCGACGTCCGCCGGCGCCACATCACCGAGATGTTCCGGACGGCGGGCTGGCGCGTCATCGCGCTTCGCTGGGGCAGCCGACTGCGAGAGCATCCCGCGCTCGTCGAGCGCCTGGAGGCGATGTCACAGACGGAGTACCAGAGCCTGCTCTGTTCGCCGGCCGACCGCGTGCGCGAGCTGGTCGGCGCGCCGAAGGAGCTGGTCTCAGACGTCGGCGGTCATGATCTGGCCGCGGTGCTCGCCGCGCTGGAAGTCGCGGGACACGATCGCGAGCGCCCGACCGTCATCCTTGCTGACACGATCAAGGGCTGGGGCCTGCCCTTCGCCGGCGATCCGCTCAACCACGGCATGCTGCTGACCGCGGCCCAGCTCGAGACGCTGCGGGAGTCCCTGGGAATTCCCGCCGACGACCCCCTGGCCCGCTTTGCGCCGGGGAGCCCGGAGGGCCGCTGCATCGCCGCCCTGCCGCCGCTGTTCAGCGCGCCCCGGCCAGCGTCGCCGCACCCGATCGAGGTGCCGGACGCGCTCGACTCGACCTATGCGGGCCAGATCTCAACCCAGGAGGCGTTGGGCCGTGTCCTCGGGGCGCTGGCGCGCTTGCCCGTCGCGGAGCGCCTCGTCACCGTCTCGGCTGACGTCGCCGTGACGACCCATCTGGCGGGCTGGATCAACCGGCGGGGCGTGTACTTCCCGGAGAAGCGGGCCGACCACTTCGGCCAGCAGGGGATCGCGCAGGCCATGCAGTGGCGGGAGTCGCCGGGCGGCCAGCACATCGAGCTGGGGATCGCCGAGCACAACCTCTTCTTGCTGCTGGCGGCCCTCGGACTTGCCGACGATCTGTCGGGCGAGCCGCTGCTGGCGCTGGGCACGCTCTACGACCCCTTCGTCGCCCGTGGCCTGGACGCGTTCCTCCACGCGCTCTACTCGGGCGCCCGGTTCGTGGTCGCCGCGACGCCATCCGGAATCACGCTCTCCCCGGAAGGCGGAGCGCACCAGTCGGTCATCACCCCGTCGATCGGGATCGCGCTGCCGCACTGCACCTACGCGGAGCCCACCTTCGCCCAGGACACCGAGTGGATCCTGCTGGACGGCCTTCGCCGGATCGCCGACGGATCGGGAGAGAGCCTCTACCTGCGGCTCTCCACCCGGCCGATCGACCAGGGCCTGCGGCCTCCGTCCGTCGAACGCGATCAGGTGCTCCGGGGCGGCTACCGGCTCATCGACCACGGGCGGCCCGACGTGACGATCTGGGCGACCGGGGTCATGGTGGCCGAGGCCGCCGAGGCGGCCCGACGGCTCGCGGCGGATGGGGTGGCGGGCAGCGTCTTCGCGATCACGAGCGCCGACCTGCTCTATCGCGAGTGGGTCGCGGCGCGGAAGCGGGGCGAGACGTCGTCGCACCTCGAGTGGCTGGTGCGCGACGACGAGGTTCCGGCGCCCATCGTCTCCGTGATCGACGGCCACTCGCACGCCCTGGCCTTTCTCGGCTCGGCGCTCGGCACCCTCCAGCTCCCCCTCGGCGTCGACGACTTCGGCCAGTCCGGCACCCGCCGGGACCTCTACCGCCACTACGGCATCGACGCCGAGGCGATCGCCGACGCGGTCCGCGCGCTCCTGGATTGACACCGGGCTCGGGCGTCGCAGCCGGCAGGTGAGCAGTCCGGTGCCCGGGTCCAATTGTTGGCCGCGTAGACGTAGGAATTGAGAGCGCCCGGCAGGTGCAGCGCCCGGTCGGGGTTGAGGACTACCAGCAGGTCGGGCCTCAGGAAACGCCCGCGCCGCGGGTCGTAGTAGCGCGAGCGGCAGTAGACAAGGCCGGTGTCCTGGTTTCATCTCGTCGCCGAGGACGCGAACCCCGCGGCGCCCGCGCCGCTGCTGAACGCCGGAGTTCTGAACGGAAAGTAATCGAGCTCGTGCAGGATTCTCGCCCCCAGCTCCGGTGACGAGCACGCTCGTGCCCGCCGCGGCGGAGCAACCACTACGGGTCGCCAAGGGACGTAAAAGCGTTACCGCCCGTCTCCCTACGGTAACCGGCCGCTGTGGAAGACATGACATGACCTGTGGCAGTCGAGCTGGATCGTCGGGCGCTCGCAGAGCCGTGATGAGATCTATGCGCGCTCAGCTGCCCCCAACCGGGACCTCCGCGCCGACCTGCTGTTGGTCACCGCCGAACGTGTCGAGGAGGAACCCGCGCAGGGCATCCCATTGGTGGTACACGGTCGCGTGGGTGATCGTCCCCACGCCGGCGAATACTGCAGGCCGCAGCAGCGCCTCCAGCCCGCGTTGGGCGTGGGGGCCGACTGTGCTCGCTGCGGCGTTCCCCGCGTTCTGCCAGAACTGGCCGGCCTGACCGGGAATGGGCACGTCCTGGGTCATCGGTTGGCCCGTCGGGCCCAGGTAAGGCTTGCCCGTGGCCGGGTTCTCCACCGCCATCGGCATCTCGCCGGCGCGCTGAGAGAGCGATTGTGAGACGTTCGGCGGGTTGTAGCGCAAATACCCCGCGAGTCCCCCCATCACCGCACCGATGCCGAACCCGATGGCCGCGTTGAGCAGCATCTCCTGCCAGCTTCCGGCGCCGCCCGCGAAGCCGACCGTGGCCCCGTTGCCGGCGCCGACGATCGCCCCTTCCGCCGCCCCGCCGAGGATCGATCCCCACATACCGCCGATCGCTCCGGTGACCGCCGCGCCGAGCGCATAGCCGGCCGCACCCGCCGCGGCGCCGACGAGCGCGCCGAACAGGAAGCCATCGGCCAGATCGCCGCCGCGCCTCGCGGCCGAATACACGCCGACACCCGCGCCCGCCGTCGAGCCGATGGTCGCGGCGAGCAGGAGGCCGAACGCGAAACCGCCGACGCCGGCCGTCAACACCGTCGCCACCACCAGCGCGGCGATCAACAGGCCACCGACCAACCATTTCCACCACGCGCCGTCACTGTCGACGAGCCGCACGGGATTGTTGGCCGCGTAGACGTAGGAATTCAGCGCGCCGGGCAGATGCAGCGCCCGGTCGGGGTTGAGGACCACCAGCAGGTCGGGACTCAGGAAACGCCCAAGCCGCGGGTCGTAGTAGCGCGAGCGGCAGTAGACAAGGCCGGTGTCCTGGTCCATCTCGTTGCCGAGGAACCCGAACGCCGCGGCGCCCGCGCCGCGGCTGAACGCCGGAGTTCCGAACGGAAAGTAGTCGAGCTCGTGCAGGATCTCGCCCCCACCGCCGGTGACGAGCACGGTGCTTCCCACGTGATCGCGATGGAAGAAGCGCTGCTGGCCGCCTCCCGACATCGCCGCGACCCGCACATCCTCGTTGAACACGAAGCGCGTCACGCTGCCGTTGCGCACCTCGTACAGCCGATCGACGTAGATCGTTTCCGTCGTCACACCGCCGTGGGTCATGCGCGCGCGCACCCGTTCGCCCTCGAAGCCGTAGGCGTACGCGATGACCGCGCCGTCGCCGCGCTGCACCCGCACCAGGCGCCCGCGACTGTCCCAGTCCAGGGCGAGCCCCGGCATCACCGTGGTGTTGCCCGCGGTGTCGTAGTCGAAGAGCGGCGTGTCGACGCCGCCGATCCGCACCCCGCGCACGCGGTTCGAGCCGGCCGGATCGAGGAACACCGGCTCGGGCCGGAACTCGTCGTTGCGCGTGAAGTTGCCCGCGCTGTCGTGCGCGTACTGGCGGGCAAAGGCGACGCCATCGAGATCGCCCGTGATCCCGCGCAGCCGATAGAGGGCGTCATAGCTCAACTGGCGTTGGAAGCGCCGGTGTCCGGCCGCGACCACCTCGTCCTGAATGCTCAATGGATTGCCGACGGCGTCGTATGCGTACGTCATGTGGTAGTAGGGCTCGGGCCTCGACGGACCATCGACGCGCGATTCGTTCAGGAAGAACGTGTGCGGGTCGAAGGCGTGCGTCTCCTCAACACCGTTCACGTAGCGCACGCCGACGAGTTGGCCGAGTGCGTTGTAGTCGAGGCGCTCGACGACGCCGTCGATCGCCTGCGTCAACCCGCGCGTGCTGTAGCGGTACTTGACCACGGCGCCGTCGGGGTACGTGAGCTGCGTCATCCGCTCCGCTGAGTCGTACCGGTAGCGGACGGCGAAGCTCTGGACGCCGGCGAGCGTCGGGACCCGCCGGGTCTTCTCGGCGATCAGGCCGCGCGGCGTGTAGCTGAAGTCGATCTCTCCGGCCTCGTCCTCGACCCGCGCCAGCCGCCCGACCAGGTTGGCGCCCGCGCCGGCGTCGTAGTGATAGCGCTCCGCCAGGACGCCGCCGATTCGTCTTTCGAGCGGCCGGCCCAGCGCATCGTGGCTCGTCTCGATCGACGTGCCGCCAGGCGCAATCGTCGCGGCGAGATGGCCATCGGCGTCATGGAAGGCGCGGTGCACGCCCGCATCGACGTGCGCGGATCGGATCTTGCGACCCAGGAGATCATAGGTGTAGCGGGCGACTTGGATTCCGCGCGGGTCCACCAAGCGCAGGACCCGCCCGAGCGCGTCATGCGTGTAGGTCGTCGTCGCGGCGGGCGCGGCGCTGCTGTTGCGTTCGGTGACGGCAAGCAGTCGCCCGCGGGCGTCGTAGCGTTCGGTGCGCGGCGTATCGAAGTGACCGCGGGCGACGTTCTCCGGGCTTGCGTCGCGATCGGATACGTCGAACCGGGTGATGGTCCCCGGGGCGTACGCGTTGCCGCTCGGTCGTCCATCGGGGGTGAAGGTCTCGACCACGCGGCCCATGGCGTCGTATCGAAACGTGCAGCGCCGCGCATCCAGCGCGCCTTCACCAGGGACATACGCGAAACCCGCGGACACGAACGGCGACGTGCGCTCGGCGAGCCAGCCGCGGACATTGTAGCGGGCGAATCCGTCGACGACCACTTCGCCGCCTTCCGCGGCCGAGCGCCTCTGCAACGAGCGCCCGAAGCCGTCGAAATATTCGACCATGTCGGTGGTGGCTTCGTCGCCCGCCTCCTGCCGGAGGCGGGTGCGCACGCCGAGTGGCCGCTGCGCGTCGAGATACTCGAACGACGTCGTGGGAAGAGCGTCCGCGTCGCCGGGCTTGACCACCGCCGTCAGCCGGCCAACCGCGTCGTAGTGGTAGCGGGTCTCATGGCCGTTCGGCTCGCTGACGCGTGCCACCTGCCCGGAGCGCGCATCGTACGCGATCGCGTGCGCCCGTCCCAACGGATCGATCGCCGCGGTGGGGTGGATCCCCCGCGCGTCGTACAGCGTCCTGCCGGTATGGCCCTGACTGTCCTGTCGCCGGTCGACGTTGCCCTGCGCATCGTGCGCGAGTCGCAGCGCATCGATGCCCCAGCCTTGCTCGCCGCCGCGGGCGGTGATGCGGTGATAGCCGAGCGCGGCGTGATCCGGAGGCGCCGCCCCGTACACGTCCGCGACGGCGGCATCGGTCACGACCATGGCCTCCCTGCGCACCAGGTTGCCGCGCTCGACCCGGCCCAAAGGCAGCCCCACGAACGAGGGGCCGTCGTAGTAATAGCGCTCGAGGCTCAGCAGCGCGCCCGCCGTGTCGCGGCGCTCCATCTCCACCGGCAAGCCCAGAATCCAGCGGTCGGTGTCGACCGTGTAGCGCATGCGGCTGACGACGTGCTGGGTCCCGGGTGCCGCATCCCACTCCTCGCGCTTCTCCACCGGATTGCCAAAGTCGTCCCATTCCAGGACCGTGCGGTCGGTGAGCGATTGCGCCGTGCGCTCGGAGACGGTCACGATCGATTCGGCGAGGTGCGGGAAGCTGACCGCCACCCCATTGATGCCGACGGCGAGCGTCCGCACGTGGTAGCGGTTCTCCTCCACGCGGAACGGCACCGCCGCAAGCGCGCTTCCATCGGGGCTCAGCACCTCCACCCGGCGCAGCCTTCCGGCGAGCGCCCGCCGCTCCTCCTGCGTCTCGCCCGGGGTCTCGCCACGCCGGCCCTGATAGAAGTGCGAGACGATCAGTCCCGGGGCCGCGCTCGCGTCCCCTTCCTCGAGCGTTTCCGCCCGCGCGAACCCGCGGAACTCGCGGTCGTGGCCGTCGAAATACCCGTCGTAGTACCGAAAGATGCGGGTCAGCGAGGCGCCGCTCAGCGCATCACGCTGGGTGAGGCGCGACACGGTCTGCACCGGAAACGGCGGGCTCGACTGCCACGGCGTGCCACGCTCCGCCGCCTCGATCGCATGCTCCGTCGACGGCCGGTACTCGACCTCGGTCACGAGACCGGTGCCGTCGTCGATCGACGAGAGCAGATACGGACGCACACCCGTCGTGAAATCGAGGTACTTGTAGTTGCCGGGCTCCTGCCGCGAGGCGGGAAACGACCAGAGGAGCCCCCAGGTGCCGGTCCCCATCATGTCGGCCACCGCGACATTGTTCGGCGTCACCGGCGGCGTGTGGCGAACGACCGCGGCCACTCGCAAGGCCGCTCCCGCCTGGTTGATCCAGACGCGAACCTGCTGGTCCTCGACGTAGACGACGTCGGCCAGCCCGTCGCCGTTGACGTCGGTGAGAGACAAGCGCTCGGGATCGAAGCGCGCCGCGATCGACGGCTTCAGAGCCAGGGTCACGCGCGGTCCGAAGCGCCCGTTGCCGAAATGTGGCCAGTAGTCGAGGCGGCTGCCATGGACCCAGACGATGTCGACGATGCCGTCGCCCGTCATGTCGGCGAGCTTCACCCGCGGATCGCTGAAGAATACGTCGGGAAATTCAGCCAGGTCATGCCGGCGCGCGACGGCGACGGGCTCCGCCCACCCCGAGGCGCCCAGATTGCGGTACAGGTACAGCCTTCGTTGCCCCGTCCGCATGGCGTCGACCAGCCCGTCGCCGTCGAAGTCGATCAGCCGCACGTCAAGGTCCGCCAGATCGAACGCCGGCGCCGTGCGGAACCGGGCGCGTCGAACCCAGCCCTGCCCCGGCTCGTTTCGCAGATAGCCGAGCGGTGACTCGGCTAGCAGGAGCAGGTCGGCGGCGCCGTCGCCGTCCATGTCGGCGATGCCGATGGCGGGATTGGCGAGGGTGAGCGTCGCCGGCGTCCGCCGCAGGGATCGCGGCGGACCCCAGCGTCCGCGGCCCTCGTTGGGCCAGAACCGTTGCGTGACACCGTCGAGTTCGATGACGCCCGGCAGGCCGGTACCGTCCAGGTCCACCAGGTCATACGTGGCATCCGCCAGCGTTCCCGGGGGTGGCGCATTGGACGCCGACGCGAAGGATCGATGCCGGCGTCCCGGCTCGAACCTCGTGTAGCCGAGCCAGAGCGTCGGCAGCGCCGCGATCTCCTCGCCGCCCTGGGCAGTGCGCCGTCCGGTGCAGCGAACGGACGCGAGCAGCGACAGCCCGGAGTAGGGGCACTCGTCATACGCGATCGCGTACGTGCGGAACAGGGGATCGGCATCGTCGATCAAGCGGTACTCGATGCCGGTGCAGCGGAGCGCCGTCGACACCTCGAACCCGGGCCGGCGGTCGGTCAGAACGTCCGTGCGCCCTTCATACGTGAAGTCGACCGTGCAGTTGCCGTACGCGATGCGCTCGAGGTACAACTGGCCACGGTCGCGGCGATAGCTGTAGCGAATCTCGTTGCCGTTGGCATCGATGACACGCTCGATCAACCACGCGACGGTGCGGGCGGCGCCGGCCACGGCGTGCTCGATACGGGCAGCGCCGGTCGAGCCGAGGATGAAGCGCCGGGCCGAGCGATCCCGCACGTCCCAGCCCTCGCCCTGGCGCTCGACGCGCATGAAGTGTTCCTCGCGCCGGTGGCGGTAGCGTCCGCCGCCCACCGGGACGAGCTCCTGGCGGTCCAGGAGCAAGATATCGCTATCGTCGTACCGGGGCAGCCCGCGCTCGGAAGAGCGCGCAATCTGCATCTGGGGGAGCAGCCAGCCCATGCCGAACGGTCCGTTGCCGCCGCTGCTGCTGTAGACCAACGCCATCTCGGGCTGGAAGCGGCCCGGGCCTCGCGGAAAGAACAACGGGATGCGATAGCTGCCGGTCCCCGTGTGCAGGTCGGGCGCGAACGTCTCGCCGATGCCGCGAATGGCGCCACCGCCGCTCGGGAGCGGCACCACTTCCGGCGACACGCCAGATTGCCCGGCCATGGTCGTCTGTCTGGGGAGCCTACGCCGGTTGCACCGACAGGGCCAGGAAACGGGCTTGCGTATTGCCCCAGGAGAGGAAACCCACCCGTCCGGGCGCGACCAGGGAGATGTCGCGACCGCGCAACGCTTCCACGCCATCGATGAATACCTTGACCGCGTCGCCCACCGCGCCCACGCGGATGTCGTACTCCTGGTCCACGACGTAGCCGTTGGCGGTGTCGACCGCGGGCGTGGCGAGCTCCTGGAAGACGCCGCCGAGCTTCTTGCCGACCCGCCGGTAACCGCGTAGCGCGTCCATGAGGAAGAAGTAGAAGTTGTCGACGTCCTGGTAGCGGAAGACGATGCCGATGCCCCCGGTCGCCCCCGACGCCAGCCGGCACCGCACCAGCACGTCGGAGAGCGGCCGCTCGCCGGCGGCGGTCTGCCAGACGAGGTAGGTGCCGGGCTTGTCCGGGTCGGTGTTGAGGTTGAGCGCGCCGGCTGGGCCGTGGATGTTGGACGTCTGGACGATGCGTCGATCTCCGGCCTCGTACGCCCACGCGGATGGTGCATCCTCGGTCGCCTGCGGGTCGTCCACGACGTCGAAGGAAGGCAGCGGATCCTGCGCGACGTCCACGGCCCGCTCGACCTGGCCGCGCGGTGTGTACGTGTATTCGGCGAAGACGAAGATGTTCCCGACCTGCTCCCAGGCAAAGCCGGCGGCGAACAAGGGTTCGTTGGCCGCACGGTCGATGCGCACCGTCCAGGTCGCCGCGAGGGCCGTGCCGCGGAACACGTTCAGCGGTTCCGCGCCGCCGCCGGTGCCGACCATGCCGTTGACGTCGAGGGGCTGGTCGGCGGTGACGCCGCCGGCGGCGACCGAGCCCACCAGTCCTGGCGGAGCCGGCGCTCCGGAGGTCTGGATCATGACATGCAGCTCCGTGACGTGCGCCTCGGTGTGATCGAACGGCAGGTAGGCATTGTCGACGGTGAAGGTCACCTCGCCGGTGTCCTGGAATGCGAAGAACTCGTCCGGGAACTGGTACCGCAGGCCCAGGCCCAGGCTGTACTCGCGGACGGCCGTGGCGGCCAGGTCGGCGCGCACCGCGTTGGCGACGCGCTCGTTGTGAAACGCCTCGAAGTAGAAGACCAGATGAATGTTGCCGATGGCGGCGTAGTCGATGTCGTTCGACCCGGGCGGAAAGTCGAGGATCCAGCCGCTCGCCACGCCGCTGTTCTCGAAAACGGCCAGCACATCTTCTTCGGAGGTGAACACGAAGCCGTCGTGGCGCAAATCGAAGCGAGACAGTAGCAGCGTCTCCGGCTTCTGGGCGCGAATCCGGCGGGTGCCCTGACGGTCGCGGTAGTACGAGATGCCGGAGTTGCTCAGCGTGCCGTGCATCCCCCGCGCGCCGACCAAGCCCTCCACCACCACCTCTACGCGCCGCAGCTTGTGCAGGTGCGCGCCGGGATGCAGGCGGTCGAAGTCCTCGAGGGAGATCTCGACGTCGAGGCGACCGGTGCGCTGGAACTGCTGGCGGAACTGGAACGGGAAGCGGTCCGCGAGCGAGACGATCACCTTGGCGGGGACCAGCTTCTCGGTCTCGAGCAGGCGATCGAAGCTGAATGAATCGATGTCGGCGAGGAGGAAATCCGCGGCGAGCAACCCGTTGAGCTCGCTGCGCGTATAGTCGAACCGGATGCGGTTGACGTCGGTGTCGTACTCGAACTCGAAGGCCCGTTCCATCAGGAACGCGGCGCCGATCGCCCAGTCCAGGTACCGTCGGCTGATCTCACGCTGAGCCTGCGCGAGGTTGTCCCAGAGCTCGGGGGTGAACTCCTGCGCATCGAAGAACGAGAGCTGCGCCTGCGCCTGCTCCATCCGCAGCTCGGCGAGTTCCTGCTGCGCCACGGCCACGTCGAGCATCTTGCCCGCGACCGCGACCTGGGCGTCGGCGACGGCCTTGGCGCCCTGCATTTCCTTGATCTGCCGGCCCATGTTGCGCAGCTCGTAGTCGCGACTGATCTTGGAGCGGCTGCGGGTGAGGAGCTGCACGAGACCGTGCGCCTTCATGGTCACGGACGTCGCGCCGCTCTCCCAGCCCTTGCGGGCATCGTCGAGCCCGAGGGTCTTGGCCCAGTCGTAGCTGATGAAGATGCTGGCGTTGGAGGACGCGGCGTTGGCCGCGGCGATCACCTCGTCCCGCGCCGCGAGCTGGTGGGAGACGGAATTGAAGTCGGTGCGCTGCGCCTCCGCGTTCGCCAGTCGGGTCGTGGCCAGGTCGGCGCTCAGCATCGCAGCACGGCGCTGCTCGAGCGCAGCGCTGACCCGCCGACGCTCGACCTCCACCGCGGCGGCCTGGGCATCCACCGCCTGCTCCAGCGCGAGGCGAGTGAATGCTTCCTTTTCCGCCGAGTCCTTGAAGCTGATGTAGGACCGTTCCGCCTGGCTCGCCTGATTGGCGAAGTACCGCGCGAGGTTTTGCAGGTAGCGCCAGGAGTGGATGGGGATGATCTCCTCTGGGAACCCGAGGTAGTTGATCCCGTTGAGGATCTGGTTGAGATTAGCGCGGGCTTCCAGGATCACCAGCCTGCGGCCGTAATCCATCCCGCCGAAGGCGCGCCGGTCGGGAGCGTTCAGGAAGGCCAGCGTCTCGGCCACCAGTGGCGCGAAGCCATTGGTGTAGAGCGGTCCCGTGAGCTCAAAGCCGCCAGGAACGATCCGAACGACCTGCTCGTACTTGGCCCGGGCGCCCGGCATGTCGCGGTCGCGGTAGAGCCGGTTGGCCCACTGCACGTACGTGCGCGCCAGCTTCCGCCACACCATCGGGCGCTCGATCGCTTCGTTGAGAAACGCATAGTCACGGACGCGCACGTAGTACTGCTCCGCCCGGGAGTAATCGCCCATGGCGAAATACGTGTCCCCCAGCGCCAGCGGCAGGACGAAGCCGGACACGTGCGCGAGGTAGCTCACGAACTGCGGCAAGGCATAGAGGTGCGGCTCGAGCTCCTTCAAGGACGCTGCCCCGATGCGGGGCTGCAGCACTCGAGCTTCGATCTCGGCCGCCCCGTCGCCCTGCAAGTCGACGCGCACGCTCCGGTCAGCACGCACGACGTCCTTGAACGCCGCGGGCTGCTTCGAGACGCCGCTCGCCATCTCCGTCCAGCCCCCGCCGACGTCGGTGGCGAGGAGTCGCAAGCCGTCCGCCCCGGCCGGGCGCGTCACCGATGCGATGCCGGGGTTCGCGGTATGGGTGACGTGCCAGCCGCGCGAGCTTGGCGCCGCGATGGACGCGTCGGCGAAGATGCGGCCCGCTTCCTCCGCCTGGCCACTCATGGTGAACGCGACACCCAGGTTGTGCCGCATGGCGGCGGCGCCCTGCCGATCGCCGGTGCGCTCCGTGATCTCCAGGGCGCTCGTCAGCGCTTCGCGGGCCCGCCCGGGGTCACCCCGCTTGAGCGCGATCGATGCGATCACCGCGCGGCCCGAGGCCTGCAGCCGGACGTCGTTGCCGGCCAGTTCCAGCGTGCGCGTGATGAACGCTTCGGCCGCGTCGTCGGCGCCGGCCTTGGCGAGCGTGCTCCCCACCTGGTAGAAGTGGTCGGCCAGGTTGAACGACGCCCCCGAGCGCTCGGCGATCTCGACCAGCGCACCCGGCGGCTCGACCGGAGCGATGATCGGCTCCTCGGGACCCACCACGTCCCGCAGCTTCATGATTTGAGCGCTCGCCTCCATCAGGTGCCGGCCCAGGTCCACCTTCAGCAGCTCGAGCTCGTGAACACGAACGGCCAGATCGGGGAAGATCTTGACGACGAGCTTGGGCAGCAATCCCCACGCATCGAGATAGTGGTGCAGCGCCCTCGCGTACTGCCCCAGGGCGGCCGCCTGATTGCCGTTGGCGATCGCGATCTGGATGGCCACCTCGGTCGCCGTGCCGGGATGGGCGACGACGCGAGGGTCCCGCAGCGACCAGCCCCGGTAGGAATAGAACTCACAGAGGTATCGTTGCACCATGGACTATCGCCTCCGTCTCACGCACGACGCGCGAGGATGCCCCTTGTGGAGACTGCGAAAGGCGTAGATTCTTCCGTCGTTGGTTCTTTGCTTTTTGCGATGAAAGTCTCTGGACTCGTCACGCCGCCTCCGCGTAGAACGCGGGGAAGTGCAGCTGGCGGAGTCGGACCGACGCGCTCACGACCCGATGGCCTGCTTGCTGTACCGCACCCCGTGGTGCGCCAGCTTCCGCGCCAGCCACTCGTGCGCGTTGACGTAGACCTGCACCTGGAGCGGAAACCATGTCTGCAGCCGCACATGGATCAGGCCGAAGTCGCGATCCATGAAGTAGTAGTACCGGATCAGGCACTTGCGCCGGGCCGACTGGATGC
>Ga0187892_10000363_pt1 | contig 119477 bp, 89 predicted proteins | sample MA1701073metaG_FD_139345 | JGI IMG/M metagenome (GOLD analysis project Ga0187892, IMG submission 139345) | Bio-ooze microbial communities from a basaltic lava cave in the Kipuka Kanohina Cave System on the Island of Hawaii, USA - MA170107-3 metaG ... | reverse complement strand
TGTGGGGGTAAGTGCCTGAACCCACGGAAGAACTGCTTGGTAGGGGCAGTGATGAGTCGGGCTGCCTCACCCTCCTCGCTGAGCCTGCTAGCGGTTCTACCCACACGAGATCCTGAAGAGCCGAAGTTCTGGGCGATGATCTCCTGCGCCTCGGGCGTGTAGAGGAACTCGAGATAGGCCGTCGCGGCCGCAACCGTTCCTTTGCGTTCCGCGTTCTTGCCGACCACGGCGACGTGCGGCTCGGCGAGAAAGCTGATCGGGGGGTAGACGAGCTCGACCGCCCCCTTGGCCTCTTCGACCTCGAGGTGCGCCTCGTTTTCCCAGGCGAGGTGCACGTCGCCGATCTTCTTGTGTACGAACGTCGTCGTGGCGGCACGGGCCGCGAGGTCGAGCACCGGCGTGTGCTCGTAGAGCTTCTTCACGAACTCGAGTGCGTCCTTCTCGGAGCCTCCGCGCTGCGTGACCGCACCCCACGCGGCGAGAAACGAGAGCTTGCCGTTGCCCGAGGTCTTGGGGTTCGGGGTGACGATCTGCACCCCCGGCTTGATGATGTCGGGCCAGTCCTTGATGCTCTTCGGATTCCCCTTGCGCACCACGAAGACGATCGTCGAGGTGTAGGGCAACGAGCGGTTGGGCAACTTCGATTCCCAGTCGAGCGGCAGAAGCCCCGACTTGGCGACGGCGTTCGTGTCCGGCCACATGGCGAGCGTGATCACGTCGGCCTCGAGGCCATCGATGACCGCCCGGGCCTGCGTGCCGGAGCCGCCGTGCGACTGGCGGATGGCCAGGCCGGTCCCGGTGTCGGCCTTGTACTTCTTCGTGAACGCCGTGTTGATCGCACGGTAGAGCTCGCGTGTGGGATCGTAGGAGGCGTTCAGCAGCTCGACCGAGTCCGCGTGCGCGCTGACGGCGCCCGCGAGCAGGAACAGCAGGAGTCCCAGGAAGATGGCGGGATGTCGTAGCTGGAGGCTCGGCTTCCTAGGCCTTTGAATCGCCGCACCGACAAAGGCACCTCCGAGCCGGGACGCGGGCGGCGCGCGCCGAGTCACCGGCGGAGGCGGCCGTCGGGATGATACCAGGCCACACGAGCGTGCCCGTCGGGCACCGCCCGCGCGTTTGAAGGACGGTCTCGATGAAGCGGCTCATGATCTTTCCCCTTTCGCCAAAAATACAAAGGCCCGGGAGGTCGAAACCTCCCGGGCCTTCGGTGTACGTCGTTTGCTGTGCGAATTACTGTGTTGCGAGCGCGCACACGCCACGACCGCCGAAGCGGGAGGTCAGATGGCGACAACAACAGCTGCGCAGCTCGCGAACCATGACGATGATCACGATGCCACGCTCGGAGGCGGCCTGTCAATCCCTATTCGCCCCATTCGCAGGGACGCTGACGTTCGAATCGCTCCGTGCGGGACCCCTGCCGGAGACGTGATTCAGGCGCTCGCGGCACTTCTGACCGGCCGGAGCGCTCAGCCGGCCGCCTCCTGATCGCCGTCCACATCGACGCTCGGTCGCGCTGCCAGCCGTGCGACGATCACCGTTAGGATGCGGCGGCCCTGAACCTTCTCGACGGTGAAGCAAAAGTCCTCGATCTCGAACGTGGCGCCCTCGGCGGGGATCGTGCCGGCCAGACCGAACACCAATCCCCCAACCGTGTTCCAGCGATCGTGTGGCAGCTCCGTGCCCAGGAGCTCGTTGAGCTCGACGATGGGCAGTGCCGCGTTGACGCGAAAGCGGCCGTCGGCGAGCGGGGCGACATCGGGCATCTCGACGTCGTGCTCGTCGCTGATCTGGCCGACCAGCTCCTCGAGGAGATCCTCGAGGGTTACCACGCCCGAGACGGAGCCGTATTCGTCGCTGACGATGGCGAGGTGGGATTTGCCTTGTTGCATCTCCTGCAGCAGCACGGCCAGCCGCTTCGATTCCGGCACGAAGCTCACCGGTCGCAGAATTTCACCCAGGGCCCCGTCCCGCCGCCCCTGATGCACCGCGTGCAGAACGTCCTTGACGTGGACGAAGCCCTCGATGTGATCGAGGTCGCCGCGGTAGACCGGGACGCGGCTGACGGCATGGCGTGCGATGAGGTCGGCGGCGGCGTGCACGGGGCTTGCGACCTCGATGGCGACGATGTCCGGACGCGGCACCATGGTATCGCGGGCGATCCGGTCGCCGAACTGGAACACGGAGTGGATCAGCTCCTTCTCGTGCTCGTCGATGACGCCTTCTTGGTGCCCCTTGTCGGCGAGAGACCGGATCTCGTACTCGGTGACGAAGGGGCCTTGTGTGAGGCCCTTGCCGGGCAGCAGGACGTTGGCGAGGCCGATCAGCGCTCGTGTCGGCAACGACAGCGAGCGCCCGAGGAACCACACGAACGGCGCCAGGATGAGCGCCACCCGATCACTGTGCAGGATCGCGAAGGTCTTGGACATCGCCTCGACGACGACGAAGTACGCCAGCGTGAAGGCGACCGAGGCGAGGACGAGGCCGGTGCCGGTCAGATACTGATCGGCGAGGAACGCGACCAGAATGGCCGAGCCATTCTGCGCGAACATCACGGACAGGTAGATGGCATTCAAGTAGCGGGCCGGGTGGCTCTCGATCTCTTCCAGTGTGGCGGCGTTACGGGCGCCTTCCTCTCGGAGCGCGATGGCGCGCACCGGGGTCATGCGGCTGATAGCCGCCTCGGCCAGGGCCAGCACTGAGCCCAGGACGACGAGAACGACAACGGCGAAGACGAGCACGCTCACGGCCGCGATCCCCGCCTCCACCGCCCCGCGCCTGTCCGATCGACCTGCGGGTCTGCGAGCACCAATGGAACGTTACCATCCCGATCCCCGTGTGGCAAAGCTGGTGCCTCGAACGCCGCACCGCCGAGAGCTTTCCGGCAGGAGGCGAGAACGGCGGCTGCTGGGCGCGGTGTGTGCGCCGTCGGCGCGTGGGCGGGCCGCCGGCTAGGGTAGCGCCCGGCTGGCGAAGTAGATGTCCGAATCGCCGTCGCGTGTATCCTCCCACACGGCATAGCAACGCGTGATCTCGTTCTTGCGGTCGATCGCGACGTCGGGGTTGTACTGATTGCTCGAGCCGGTGCCGGTATCGTCCACCCGCTCGTCGACGCCGAACGTGGCGCCTCCATCACCGCTGGCGGTGAAGAAGATGTCGTTGTCGCCGAGCCGGTTGTCCTGCCACGCAGCGCAAGCGTCGTCGAGGTGCGCGGCGACGCTCGGCGTCCACTGGTTCGACGGCGTGTCCACGTCCGGGTCGAACCCGGCCCGCGACGCATCGAGCTGCGTATTGGCCGAGAAGGTGGCGCCGGCGTCGGTGCTCGTCGCGAAGAGGATGTTGGTGTCCGCCTCGCGGGCGCGCAGGTCGGTCCACGCCACGATCACCCGTCCGTCGCTCGGTACCACCGCCACCGCCGGGTTCTGATGCAGCCGCTCGGTGGTAGGCGCGAGATCGTTCACGCGCACGTTCGGGCCGAACGTCACGCCGCGGTCGGCGCTCGACGCGCTGAAGATGTCCCAGCTGTAGTTGCGGAAGTCGGCCCAGGTGACGGTGAGCGCGCGACGATGTGCGGCCACCGCGGGCGCCCACTTGTTGTTGAGCGTCGTGGCCAGATTCACGGGCGCTCCGGCGTCGATCCGCTGCGGCGGCTCGAAGGTCCGGCCGCCGTTGCGGCTGCGCGCCAGGTAGACGTGCTCGAACGGAAAGCCGGTGGCGGGCGCGACGTCGCGCTCGTCGATCCAGGTGACATAAACGTAGCGGCTTGCCGCCGCGACGGCCGGGCGCCACACGCCGCTGTCGTCGCTGGCGTCGTCCACGCGCACGTCGGTGCGGTACTTCCGCCCGCGGAAGCTCAGGCGCGCGAGCTTGATCCGGCCCCGGTCGTCGTCGGTGCTCGTCTCCATCTCCTGCCAGACCGCTCGGATCTTTCCGTTGGCGATCACGACGTCGGGGTAGAGCTCGGCCACGGTCCCCGGGGCGTTGTCGCTGACCTTGACCGGCGCCGCAAAGCTCGCCCCACCGTCGGTGCTGGTGGCGAGATACACGGTGGGCAGTCCGTGTCGGTCGTCCTGCCAGATCACGGCCACCTTCCCGCGGCTCGCCGCCACGCGGGCGTTCTTTTGCAGCGAAGGGGTGAGCCCATCGGGCGGGTTCACGCGCAGGTTCACACCGAATGCGGTTGGCACCCGTGGCCCCGGATCCGGCGGGACGAGCACCCGAGGCCCGTCCGGAAGCTCCACATCGGTGTGCACGATCGCCTCGCGGTACCCGTTTTGGCACGCGCCAACGGCGAGATCGTCCGGGCACAGAACGGGCGACGTGGGCAGGAGCGCCGCGCCCGTCGCGGCGAGCTGGGTGCGGCGCGCGGCGAGCGACAGGGCGGGGCTTGCGATCCCCGGATCGTCGATCACCCACGGGCCGATGCTCAGGAAACCGGTATCGGGGTTCTGGCCGACCCAGGCGTTGGTGGCGGAGAGCGGTCCGGGATCCGTCTTCGATTTCTTGCCGAGAATGGTCGTCTGCCCGTCGAAGGTGATGTCGAACAGATTGCCGGTCATGCTCGGATCGACGTTCACGAGAAAGCTCGGATTCTTCTGCAGGAAGGAGAATCCGCCTTCCTTGAAGATGTCCGGCCACCACTCGGTGGTGTCGAAGGCCCATTCGCTGAAGGCCTCGGACTGCAACAGGAGCTGCGCGTTCTTGGCTTCGAATCGGTCGTTGACGTCGGTCATCCACGCGTCCTTGGAGATGACCACGCCGATACGGCCGACGGGCGTGTCGACCACGTCCATGTCCCGCACCGGCGTGACCACGAGCCCGAGGAGCAGGAGCTCGAGCGGCGTGAGGTACGCCTTGGTGATGCTCGGCAGAATCGCGCCGCCGGTCTCGGATGGCGAGCGCAGGGTCGAGCCATCCGCCTGCGGCACGATCACCTCGCCGTCGGGATCGAAGATGAAGACGCAGTTGCGCGCCAGCGGGGAAATCGCCTCGTAGGCGTAGGTGCGCCCGGGCTCGTCGGGATCCCGGAGGAGGGCCACGAGCGCCGGATTGTCGACCGCCTCGATCCGTCGGGCCGGCGTGACGTTGGCCGACGCGGTCACGTACACGCCGTAGGTCATCGCCATCTCGCGGAAGGTCTCGTAGAACGAGCGGTAGAAGGTATCGGTGGCGGCGATGAAGACATCGCGGACCGGATGCGTGGGGCCGAAGACGCCGTTGTAGTAGGCGATTTGGGGTTCGTACGCCCCCGTCAGCTCGGCGACGGCATCCGCGGCGGTCGCCTGGGTCCTGGCCACGGCGGCGCGCGATCCGATGAGCCCGGCGAGGAGCCCGACATCCTCAGGAAAGTTGACCAGTGCGAGCGGCGGGGCCGCCGGGTCCGCCGGCTGCAGATGAGTGACCACGTCGTCCACGCCGTTTTGCACGAGCGCCGCCCGCCCGGGAAAGCTCGCGTCCACGAGCGCGAGCATCTTGTCGCGATAGGTCTGATAGGTGCTTGCGTCGGCGAGTCGCTGCTTGTGACCGACGGCGAACACGCGAACGGTGAGTGCAGGCGCGCTGTCGGCGAGCAGGAGCGTCGCGCCGAATGAGGCGGCCGACAGCCACGCCGTCCACACCCACGACGGCCTCGCGATCGAGGCGCGCCGGCGGCGAACGCGTCTAGCGACGGCCCGCATGCGCCGAGCTTACCCGTGATGGCTCCGCAGGGTCAATGCATAAAGCCAGCGGGCGTCGGCGTGAGCAGGCGCCCATCGACCAGGGAGAATCCGGCAGGCCCCCGGGTAGCCGTCCATACCGATGCCCGCAGTGCGCCCGGGGGTTTGCATGTTGCCCGCGCCCGCAGTAGCCGTCAGCCCGCCTGGCTGCGGAGTTGCCGCGGCGGGCGGTTGCCGAGCTGCACCATGATACCCGCGAGCACGCGCGCCCCGCGCGAGGCGAAGATCCCGATGGGGGCGCTTCGCTCGCCAATCCCGTTCCTGGTCTTTTTCTGCGCCTACGCGATTTTCCTGGTTGTCGAGCTGCCGCGGTACGGCCTTACCTTCGACGTCCCGTACGAGTTCTCGCGGGCGACGGCCTACGTGGAGCGCTTTCTCTCCGGGAGAACCGATCCACTGCAGTCGCCGCCGGAGCGGCGGCCACCCTGGCACGTGCTCTCGTGGGATACTGCCAAGAACTCGCTGACCCTGTCCCTCCACGCCTCCCTCCCGTCGATGATCGCCGCCGTGAGCGGCAAGCTCTTCTTCGAGAAACTCGGGCTTCTCGGCGCCGTCGATGCCTTCCATCTGGGGCTGACCATCCTCTGGCTCGGGCTTCTGGTCTACTTCTACCTCTGCCTGCGCCAGCTCCACGACGGTGCGGTCGCGCTGCTCGCCAGCATCGTGCTCGCGCTCGCCCCGCGCGTCGTGGGCGAGGTCCACAACAACATGAAGGACGTTCCCGCCATGGCGTTCAGCACCCTCGCGCTCCTCGAGGTGGCCGTCGCCGTGGTGCACGCGCGGCCGCGCCGGCTCTACGCGGCGGCCACGCTCTTCGGTTGCGCTCTTGCCTCGAAGCTCAGTGCCGCCACCGCGATGGTGCCGGCGGCGGTGCTCCTCCTGCTGTGGCATCGAGCCGGTGGCCTGTGGCCCAGGGTGCCGCGGGGATACTGGGTGCCGCTCGTGGTGGCGCCCCTGGTGGCGCTGTCGATCGTGGTGGCGTGCTGGCCCTACCTGTGGGCACTGCCGCCCGAGCTGTGGGATCGCCTCGAGAACCTCCGTGCCCATCTCGGGCTGCGGGTGAGGGATGAGGTCCGCATCTCGTCCTATCCGCTCGCGATGGTGCTGTACACGACCCCGCCGGCCGTGCTGGCTCTCGCGCTCGCGAGCCTCACCGCTCCCGAGGCGTTGAATCGGCAGGGCCGGGCGACACGCTTTCTCTACTGGTACTATGCCGGCTGGCTCGCGTGGGTCCTGTTCTCCTTCTCGGTCTCCCGCGTCCAGCTTTTCGACGGCATTCGCCATTTCCTCCTGGTGTGGCCGCCGTTGGCGATTCTCGCGGCCGTGGGGGCCGTGCACTGCGGGCGATGGCTCGGGCGCGGCGGCGCGACGCGGCGGCTCGCGGCGGGCGGCGGGCTCGTTCTGCTCGGCGGCAGCCTCGTGCATCCGCTCGTACGTTATCATCCGTACGAAGTCACCTACTTCAACGCGCTCGTGGGCGGGCTTCCCGGGGCGACGACGCTGGATTTCGGCGACGCCGTCGATGACTTCGAAGCGCGGGACTACTGGGGCACGAGCCTGCGGGCGGCCGTCGGCTGGGCGAATGCCCACCTGCCCGCCGGCGCGTACGTGAGCTTTGGCGTCCCACCCATGGTGGGCGACTACTACGAGCTGCGGGCCGACCTCCAGCCGGTGGAATGGGAGCCCGGCACGACGTACGCGCCGCACTATGCGATCTTCATCTGCCGGTCGCGGTGGTATCGAGGCCTCGAACACGCGGCCCTCGAGCGCGGCGAGCTCGTGTACGAGGTGGAGGTCGAGGGCGTGGCGCTCAGCGTCGTCTACCGGCTGCGGTGATCATCCACGCGCTGGCGGAACGCTCGCAGGTGCGCGGGAAGCAGGAGCAGCTCGGCGGTGGCCTGTAGCATGCTGGGGAAGCGCAAGCTCGACCCGGGCGTCTCGGTCCAGCACTGCAGCGGCATCTCCAGGAGCGACGCTGCCCGCGGCCGTCCGCGCGTCTCGTTGAGCGTCATCAGGCGCCCGAGCAGCTCGACGTCGAACGCCCAGCGCGAGTGGAACGGCTCCTGCAGCGCGGCCCGCAGATCGCCGTTCGCGCGGAACACCTTGGCGCCGCACTGGGTGTCGTAGACCGGCGCGCGCAACACCACGGAGGCGAGGGTGGCGAAGACCCGACCGGCGTAATGCCGGGGCGCGCGCCGGCGGATCCGCGTTCCGAGCATGGCGACGCGCGAGCCCAGCACGGCGTCCGCGCCGCAGGCGTCGAGCGCGCGCACGAGCCGCAGGAGCTCGGCCGGTGGGGTCGACAGATCCGCGTCGAGATAGCCGACTGCCGTTGCCTCCGCATCGAGGCCCCGCAGCAACCCCCGACGCACCGTCTCTCCCTTGCCGTGGTTCACGGGCGAAACGAGCACGTCGACTCGGTCGGGTGCGCGGTCCTTCAGCTCGCTCAGGATCGCGCGGGTCCCATCCGTCGATCCATCATCAGCGAGAACCGCATGCACCTGCGGATCGTCCAGGAGCGCGAGGACGGCATCGCCCCGGAAGCGACGCGCCTCGTTGTAGCACGGGATCGTTATGACGACCTTCGACATAGCGCCCATGCGGAGAGACCGGGCAGGCGCACGCCGGCTACGGCGGCCAGCCGGGAGAGGCCGTTGTCCACCCGGAGCACGCCGTCGACCAGGCGTCGCAGCCACGTGGCGTGGTTCCAGCGCAGCTCCGCGGGCGCGACGGCGCCGTTGGCCGGCGGCTCGATCCAGCGCTCGCGCAGGCGCTCGAGCACCCGCGGCACGAGCAAAGCGTGGAAGAGCCCGCCGGCAATCTCGACGCGCAGCCCGCACCGGGAGGCAAGACGGGCGAGCTCGCCGGGCCAGTAGCGCCGATGGTGCTTGAGGGCGGCATCGTGAGGGCCGTAAAGCGGCGGCCAGGCCGGCACGCTCAGCAGCACCGCGCCACCGGGCGCGAGGTTTTCGGCAACGAGCGTTTGCAGCAGCACCGCGTCGTCCGCGACGTGCTCGAGCACGTCGAGCAGCAGCACCGCATCGAAGGGCTCGTGGGCCGGTCGGTCGCTGCGATACGTCACCCGCGCATCCGACACTGCCCGCAGGGCGGCGCAGGTCTCGTCGTCGTATCCCGTATCCCAGCAGACGATCTCGGCGCCGATGTGGGCGGCGAGCTGGCGAGCGAACCATCCATCGCCCGCACCCACGTCGAGAACCCTCGGCGCGCCGCGGGCCATTGCGTACGACCGCACGATCGCCGCGAAGAAGCGAAGGCGCGCGACCTCCCACGGATGGCGGCAGAAGGGTTCCCGGGCAAGCTCGCGCAGGTCCATCGACGAAACGGCAGGCAGCCCACCCGCGGGCGATCCGCACGGCGGTACAGCTCGGCGGTGCGGCCACTCTGCCCACAGACGCGGAGCGGCCGCAAGCCGCGCCGCCCGCCGGGCAAACTGTGCCCGGGCGGTGACGGGGAGCTCCGGGCGATCAAGCGGACTCGTCTGTCGCCGCGGCGGCGTTAGCCCGAGGACCGTTCAATCGCCGGGCGCTACGCGCGAGCATCGCTCCCGAGACTGCGAGGAGCGCGATCAGTGTCAGGCCAACGGGAGTGGCCGAGCGCCCTTCGTCGAGCGCATACGGAAACCAGCGCAGCGAGGAGCGCAAGCCCTCGAACCCTTCGAGGTGCTTCCACAGCGGCGAATAGCTCGGAAGAAAATGGATGAGGACGTTGTCGTCCGGGCCGATGACGAGGGAGCGTTCCACGGCGGCCTGCTGGCGATCCCACTTGTAGGCGTAGTCGGGGCGGATGGGCACGAAGACGCCCAGCGCCTGCACCCAGAAGCTCAGGGCGGCGACGGCCAGAGCCGTGCCGCGCGCGGCCATACCCCAGGACGCCCACGGCGCCCAGGCGATCGGCAGCGTTGCGAAGGGCAGCACGGTCACGAGAAACCGCGGGCCCCAGCTCGCATCGCCGGCCCAGTTCCAGAACTTCGCGTAGGTGACGAGGCCGAGGGCGATGATCACGAACGCGGTCGCTGCCTCGGCCGTGCGCGCGCGCCGGAAGCCAGGCCAGCCGAAGAGCGCAACGGCAAGGATCGGGTTGTAGAAGAACACGCCCTTGCCGGCGCTGAACAGCTGTCCGTAGAGACCGAGCGCGAGGGGTGTTGCGAAGGTCTCGCCGCCGTAGCCGGTTTCCCACGCGCTGCCGTAGCGCGCCAGGTTCCACAGGAGCGCGCCGACAGGCCCGAGGGCCGCCGTGCCAACGAAGACCGAGGCGCCGGCGAGGGCGGGGCGCATCGCCGTCGCCCGCGCGTGCAAGGCGTACAGAAGGTATCCGCCGAGTGCCACGCCGTGGATCCCCGCCTCCGGGCGGGTGAGCATCGCGAGCGCCAGACACAGCCCCGCCCACACTAGCCTGCGAGCCCGCCCGTCCTGCCGGAAGTGGACGAGGAAATGGAAGCTCGCGAGAAGGCTCGTGGCCACGAGCGGCTCGGACTGGGTGTCGACCGCGTAGGGCCACACCATGGATCCCAACCCGTAGAGCGCCGCCACGCCGAGCGCGGCGCGGGGGCGACCGGAAAGCGCGGCGCAGACACGAAACATCACCAGGCACCCGAGCGCGGAGACGATCTGGTAGAAGAACAAGCAGAGCTCCAGCGGCCAGTCGGTTGCGCTGCCGGTCACGCTCTGCACGAGCCTGCCGGCCAGGTAGAGCGGGGCCATCGCCAGGCTCGCGCCGATGAAGAACTTGTCGTCGTGTTGCGCGAGCCCGGGAATCGTCACCATCCCATGCGCGACGAGGAAGTGCAGCGTCTCGTAACGCATGGCGCCGTCGATGGCGAAATCGAAGTCCACGCGCACCATGCTGACGGCATAGAGGCACGCGAAGGTGGCGCAGAGCCACCAGCCGGCGCGACGGTGCTCGCCGGAGGACGAGCGGCTGGGACGCGGATCGGACTTACCGGGCATCACTCGAATCGCGCCTCGACGTTCCGGTGAAACTCCGCGCTTCGATCGGGACACGGTCCGAGATCGTAGACGCGCACGTCGGCATCCTCGAACAGGACGCCCGCTGCGGCGGTACCGGCGACCGGGTCATCGTGGCGATTGGCAACGATGTACGCCACGCCGTAGCGCTGGCACAGCACGTCGAAGCGGCGCCGCCGGAACAGCGCCTCCTTCACCTTACCCTCGCGAACGACGCTCGCCGGCAGCCGGGAGACGTATCCGAAGCAGAGCGGCTTCTCGTGCACGGTCTGATAGTAGAGGTCCCGTTCGGCATCGGCCGCGGTATCAATGAGGGCTTCGTGCCGCGGCGCGCGCCGCAGGGCCTCGACATAGGGCGGCGGCTCGATCCGGGTCGTGGGAATAGGAAAGGGCAGGTACTCGAACCACAGCAGCGCGAGCCACGGGAGGAGGACCCAGCGCCGCCACGGCCCGGCGCTGAGCACCGCCTTGACGCCGGCCGCGCACAGGACGCCGGCGGCGAGAGTGACCATGACCATCATCCGCACCGGTACCCCGGACAGCCTGAGCGGTGGAACCAAGCGCTCGAGCCACGCATACGGCAGCACGGCGCCGCCGATCGCGTGCCCGCCGACGTGCAGCACGGGGCCGAGGCTCAGCACCCCGAAGACGACGACGAGCAGAAACCACGGCGCCAGCGCTTCCACTGCGAGCGTCCGGCGGCGGCGCCAGACGAATGCCATCATCCCGAGCACCGCAAGACCGAGATGCACGCTGCTCTCGTGAATCGTTCCTGGAAGATTCAACCAGTAGAACTGCGTCCAATCTCGGTAGCGCCAGTGGCCGCCGGGAATGAGAGGTGCGAGGAGATCGAGCGACAGCTCCGTGGTCGGATGCGAGCCGGCGAGCGGATCCGCGGCGTTGGCGAGGACGAGCGCGATCGCCAGCGCCCCCGAGGTGGGTGCCGCGGCCGCGAGAAAGACGGCAAGGGGGCGGCGCAAGGGGGGACGCAGCAGGGCCAGCGGATCCCGGACGCGAACGCTGTGCCAGATCCCCGTCACGACGGCCGCAATGACGCAGTAGAAGAAGTAGTAGTAATCGCAGAGGATCACGAGGAGGAGCGTCGCCGCCGCCGCGAGTCCCATGGCCGGGGTCGGCCGGGCGAGGAGCGCGAGCCAGCACAGCATGAACAGCGGAATCCACTCGAGGGACACGAGCTGGAGGTGACCTTGAGCGTGGGCGAAGTGGTAGTTCGAAAACGTGAAGACGAATCCCGCGACGAGACTGCCGGCCACCGATCCCGCCATCCAGTACGCCAGCCAGAACGCCGTGAGCCCGCCGGTTACGAACGCGCCGACCACGATGCCGTTGTGGGCCTCCACCAAGGACACGACGCGCACGAGCGGGATCGCCACCAGGCCGTTCAGCGGGTTGAGGGTATGGCCGATGAGCGAGGTTCCGTCGGGCGCGTGGAGGTAGGGGGTGCGCCACGGCGATTGGTGGAGCTCGGTGACCGCTTTGTTCACCCACCACAGGTTCCACACGTTCTGCAGCCCGTCTCCGTCGTCGGCGAAGTAGTGGGTCGAGAAGCGCGCAAGAAGCGGGTGGGTGAGCAGCGCGAACGCCAGCCCGTACGCGGCAAGGGGCAGGAGCACGAGCCGCGCCATCCCGTGCCGGACTACCCCGCTTGCGCCCGCCGACACGCTCATGCCCTCGCAAACGCGAACTCGTTTGCCGGATTCGATGGGGAGCTCGACGTCTGCGTCGGCGTCGCGTCAGCGCGCGAACGGTCTACGCCTCACCCCGGCCTCACCCTGGGGTCGGGCCGGGCGGCTGCGTGTCTGTGTGGTCGTGTCCTGCGCCAGTGGTCTCGATCGGCTCGATGAGCAGCGCCGGCGGCTCGGCCTCGACCAGGTACTCGAACTGGGCGCGGAACTCCTGCAGCGACATCCCGCCCGTCGCGGCGAACTTCGCCAGCTCGTGCGGGTCGGCGAAATCGTCCCGGCGGAGCCGGATCATGTAACGGCGGGCGATGGCATACCGGGTCGAGTGAATGTCCACGTAGCGCAGGCGCGCGCGCGACGTCGCCGGGTCGATGAGGGCGGTGAAGGGCACGGGCACGAACCGTCCGCCCTGCATCGAGACCATCGCCGCGTTGCCTCCGCTCAGCAGGTACTTGGCGGCACAGTAGCCGAGGTCGCGGGTGTACTCCATGTCGTACGGGATGGGATCGGCGCATCTGAGCTCGTAGCCGATGTTCTTCGCGACGATGCTGGTCTTGGACCCGAGCTCTTGAAGCCGCCGCTGCACGGCGCGCTTGAGGATCTCGCCGATGTCGACGTCGGCGATGCGGAGATGCCCGTGGGCATCCCGCTCCACATGCTCGAGGCCGCTGAGGTCGTCGGGACGAAACCCGAGCACGACCCCCTCCGCGATCACCGCGACGCCATCACGCCGGCCGTAGCTCTGCCGCTTCAGGATGGCGCCAACCAGCGTGTCGACGATGGTCCTTGCGCGGATGCCTTCGAGCCCGAACTCCTCCGGGATGAGCGTGAGGGTAGCGCCGGCGGCCTTGCCGATGCCGAGCGCGAGATGGCCGGTCTTCCGGCCCATCGTGATGCAGAAGTACCAGCGCGAGGTGGTGTGGGCGTCCACCATGAGGTTGTGGACGATCTGCACGCCGACGTGGCGCGCCGTCTGAAACCCGAAGGTGTCCACGTGGGCAGGCAGGTCGAGATCATTGTCGATGGTCTTGGGAACGTGGACGACGTGAATGCGTCCGCCCGATTGCTCCTCGAGCTTCATGGCCGAGAACGCCGTGTCGTCCCCGCCAATGGTGATCAGCTGGGAGACGTTCAGGCGCAGCAGCGAGATCACCGTGTTCTCGAGGAGGCGAGTATCGGTCGTCGGGTTTGCTCTCGAGATGCCGATGAACGAGCCGCCGCGGAAGTGGATCCGGCTGACGGCGTCGATGGTGAGAGGCTCGATGTGGTCGACGTTGCCCCGCATGAGCCATTCGAAGCCGTCGTGGATGCCGACGACCTCGACGCCATCGAGATTGGCGCGGATCGTCGCGGCGCCGATGACACTGTTGATCCCGGGCGCCGGTCCGCCGCCGACGAGGATTCCGAGGCGCTTGCGCTGGCTCATCGTCCCTATGATTGTCGTTCCGATTCCCGGCGAGGTCAATCCACGCGCCCTCTCTTGACGAATCGTCACTGCCGACAGTAGTAGGCTGCGCCTGGAACGCCGACGCCGGCTCGGAGCAGAGCATGGGAGAGGCGGCGACGGGATCGCCGCGTGTCGGCGCCGCGCGTGAGCTACGAGCCGGGGGATGGCGTGAGAGCGTGTGCGTGTCTGCTCGCATTCACGGTGGCGGCGGCGTGCGGCGAGGGGGACGATCCGATGCGATCGAGTCGCGGCGACAGCGAGTGGATGGAGCGGGTGACGGGCCCAGCGGCGCCAGACGACGCCGCGCAGCCGCCCCTCCTCGTCATGCTGCATGGTATCGGGGCCGACGAGAACGACCTGTTCCCGCTTGCCCGACACCTCGATCCCCGCTTCAGGATCGTGACGCTGCGCGCGCCACGGAGTTACCAGATCGGCTACGCCTGGTTCGATCTCGCGATCCGAAGCGACGGCTCGATGCGGCCGGACGCGGCGCAGGCCGAGGAGACGCTGATCCAGCTGATCGCGTGGCTCCGCAGCGCCCCGCAGCGGCACGAGACCGATCCACGCCGGACTTTTCTCCTCGGATTCAGCCAGGGCGCGATCATGAGTCTCGGCGTCCTGCGCACCGCGCCGGAGCTGCTCGCCGGCGTCGTGGCGCTCAGCGGCGCCTCGCCCGATGCACTCTTCGCGCCGGGCGCAGACGCCGGCGCGGTGGCGCGGGTGCCGCTCCTCATCGCCCACGGGACGCTCGACGACGTCCTGCCGGCCGAGCATGGTCGTCGCGCCCGGGCCGCGTTCGCCGGCTCCGAGGATTTGACGTACCGGGAGTACGCCGTGGGGCACGGGATCGGCGGCGACGAGATCGCTTTCGTGGCGCAGTGGCTCGCCGTCCGCCTCGACGCCAGCGGGCCGGATCCAGGGCTTCGCCCCGACCCCGATCGATGAACGACGAGGTGCAGCACGCGTTCGCGGCAGCGAGGTGCCGATCGGAGCAGGACTGGCGTCCTCCGCGGCGCTGGGGGTGGCCCTGATCGAGACCGTGATCGCCCTCGGCGGCGGCGAGGCGACGCAGCTCGAGAAGGCCCGTTCGGCGCAGGCGCTCGAGCACCGCTTTCTCGGTGTCCCGTGCGGCATCATGGACCAGCTGGCGGCGGAGCACCGTGGAGTGGCTGAGGGCGTGACCGTGAAGCACGCGGCCCGGCGGCCCGGATCGCAGTGTCGAGGAGCGCGCCGCGGGGGCGGCGATGGCCTCAGTCCCCTTCCGGGGAAGGCGCGCCGTCGAGGGCGTCCACCGGCTGTCCGGAAATGGCGACGTACGCCGTCCCGCCGTGCTCCGGATGGAACGAGCCGAAGAGCTGGAGGCGCAGGCCCCAGCCGAAGAGGCGCATCGCCGGGCGCGCCTGGAGTCGAGCGCCGATGCCGAGAAAGCGCAACGCGTCACCGTCGAGCGCGTGATCTTCGTAGACGGCGAGGGAGAATCCCCGCTCGTTCAAGATGTCGGACACGACCGTGCGCTGGAGGAACAAGCGGTCCTGGGGGTCGACGCTCGCGCCCGGGCGAGTGAGCGAGACGAGCGTGCCGCCCTTCGCGCGCGCGATCAGGGCGAACGTCGGCGGCTCCGTCTCTCCGTCTTTTTGCTCGTCGGTCTCGGTGGGCAGCAGCGTGAGGAGCGGTAGCAGCCCGATCCGGCCCTTCAAGCGATCACCGACCTTGTCGTAGAACGCGTTGACATCCTTCGGCTTGGAGTCGTCTGTGGTCTCGAAGAGACGGAAGACTTCCTCCGAGCTCAGGTGCAGGGGATGGCGGCGCAGTACGTGGCCCTCCTGGGCGCGTGCGGCACCGACGGTCACGAGGGTCAGAACGAAGATCGTGGTTCCTAGTTTCATAGCGGTATCTCCGGTATGCCCCGGATGATTCCGCCACCTCGATCGCGATTGTAGGGCCGAACGCATCGTGCGTGAAGACCACTTTCGTAACGCGGTGAGCAATGCCCGCTCGTGCCGCGCTCGGTTGCCAACTCCTCTCGACGAGCAGCGTCGTCGACACAGTTTTCTTACACCGCTGCTGCAGCAAGTGCCAGCGCAATCGCCATGTAATGTTGCGCGCATGTTACCGCCGGCACTGTGATCGATCGTTCATCAAGACACATCCTTGACCCGAAGCGTCAGAACGTTGGTGCCGCTGCCGCGCGTCTCGCTCCGATGGTGCCACCTCGCGAGGCGTCACGACCGATCGCGGAGCCGAAACCCGATCAGCTCCTCGAGCTCGGCCAGCGCCAGATCCGGGTCGGTCACTCGGATCGTGCGCATGCCGAGCTCGCGCGCCGTCTTCAGGTTGCGTCCGATGTCATCGAGGAAGACCGCCTCCGGCGGGGTGATGCCGAGCCGCTCGCAGGCGAGGTTGTAGATTCGGGGGTCCGGCTTGTGTAAGCCCACGGCGCTCGATTCGACGACCAGATCGAAGTGCGGCTCGAGCGGGGCCCCGACGGCGGTACCGTCCTCACCCACCCAGGTGTTCGTCAGGGCGGCGACCCGGAGTCCCTGCTCGCGCAGGATGGCGATGGCGGCGAGCATGGCGGCCCGCGGCTGGGCCGCGCGGCCGATGCGCTGCATCAAGCCGCGGGCGTCGACGGCGAAGCCGTGCGCCTCGCAGTCCTGCCGAAACGCCTCGTAGAAGGTCCCGAGCGGCAGCTCCCCCCGTTCGAGGCGCGCCCACGCCCCCGTGGGCCCGGTTGCCACCACGACCTGGTTGATACAGCCATCGGGGAGCCCCTGATCGTCCTCGAATCTCGCGATCTCGTGCAGCGGCGATTCGAGGACGACGCCTCCGAGATCGAAGATCACTGCGCGGTAGGTCATGGTGGGCCTAGGCCCCTTGGCTATCCCACGTGGCTATACCACAAGCTGGCCTGACAAGAAGTGGTCAAATGACCCGGCTGTCGATTGTTGACCGCCCGGGGGTCTCTTGCGATGCTCCGCCGCTGGCAATCTCACCGATGGGGGATTCCCGGCTCCAGGGCGGTAGCCGGTGGGTAGCGATGGCCGACGACCAGTCCAGCCTCCGGCTTCTCTACGATCTCGCCTGCGCCTTCGCCGCCCGCATCGAGCTCGATGAGCTCATCCCCCACGTCATCAAGAACTGCTGCGAGACGTTCAATGCCGAGGGGGCATCGCTGCTCCTCCTGGACGGGGAGTCCAACGAGCTCTGCTTTCCGTACGTCGCCGGGGCATCGCCCGAGGTCGAATCCCGGCTCGCGCGCCTGCGATTTCCGGCCGATCGTGGCATTGCGGGAACCGTGCTCCAGAGCGGTCGGGGGGTGCGGATCGACGACGTCCAGGCCGACCCGCGCTTCTATGGAGACATCGACCAGGCGACGGGATCGACGACGCGGGCGCTCCTCTGCGCGCCGCTCGCCACGAGTCGGGGCGCGCTGGGTGTCATCCAGGTGGTCAATCCCCGGTCAGGCGGCCGCTTCAGCGACGACGACCTAGCGCTGCTCGACGCGCTTGCCGGCGCCATCGCCATCGCCACCGACAACGCCCGCCTCTACGCGCGGGTGAAGGCGTCCGAGCAGACGTTGCGCGTCCAGGTGGGCGTGCTGCGCCGCGTCCTGGCGCGCCGGGACCGGTTCACCGAGATCGTCGGCACGAGCGCGGCGATGGCGGAGGTGCTGCGCCTGATGGATAGCGCCGCGACCTCGTCGATCGCGGTGCTGATCGAGGGCGAGACGGGAACCGGGAAGGAGCTGGTCGCCCACGGTATCCACCGGGCGAGCGCGCGTGCCGAGGCGCCGTTCGTGGCCGTCAACTGCGCCGCGCTGCCGGAGCAGTTGCTGGAGAGCCAGCTCTTCGGGCATCGGCGCGGCGCGTTCACGGGGGCGCTGCAGGATCAGCGCGGGTTCTTCGAGGCGGCAAACGGGGGGACGATCTTCCTCGACGAGATCGGCGACATGCCGGCGCCGATGCAGGCCAAGTTGCTGCGAGTGCTCCAGGAGGGCGAGGTGGTGGCGATCGGCGATGTCCGGCCGCGGCTGGTGGACGTCCGGGTCATTTCGGCGACCAACCACGACCTCGGGAACGCGGTGGCGGCCCGGGCCTTCCGGGCGGATCTCTACTACCGGCTGGCGGCCTTCCCCATTCGCCTCCCGCCGCTACGCGATCGCCGCGACGACATCCCCGTCCTGGTGGCTCATCTGCTCGGCGCCGCCGCCGAGCGTCATCAGAAGGCCATCCCGGGGGTCGAACCGGCGGCCATGGATCTCCTGGCCGCCTTCACGTGGCCCGGCAACGTCCGGGAGCTGCGGAACGAGATCGAGCGGGCCGTCGTCCTTGCCCGTGACGGTGAACGCATTGGCCTGCATTGTCTCTCGGCGAAGCTCGGCGCGCGAGCGGGGGGCCCGGCTGCGGATGCGCCCCGCCGCCCGGAAGACGAGGCGGGAGCGGACGCGCCACGCTCGTTGCGCCGGGCTCGCGCACTCTTCGAGGCTCGGCACATCGCCGAGGCCCTCAAGGAGCACCGGGGCAACGTGTCGCGGACGGCCGAAGCGCTCGGCCTCTCCCGCGTGATGCTCCAGAAGAAGATGAAGGACTACGGCCTGCGCTGAGGCATGGGTGCCGCCCGCTCACGACGCGACCTCACGAGTGACCGACCACGATCGCCCCGAGGGCTCGAGCACCGGCGTCCGATCGTCGCGCGAGAGCAGCTCCGCGTAGGAGCCGAGCTTGCGCTCGTACGCGCGATGATAGAGATCCGGAAGTTCCGCCGTGCGCCCCTCGTGAAAGGCGCGAAAGCGTGAATCGGACCGGAGCAGCCCCCCGAGCCTCCGGAAGGCTGCGAGATCCTGTCGCATGCCGAACGTGCGCACCGCGTGAAGAAAGCGCTGGCCCACGGACTCGCGCGTGCGCAGCCGGCGCCACAGCATCTCGCTCGACGTCATGACGGCGTAGATGTCCTCGAGCTTCCGGTAGTAGTCCGCCGGCTCGTAGTGCCGTAACGTCGTGACGAGAAACGGCGTGTAGTAGAAGGTGAACGGCATCGCTCGAAGGATCCGCCCTTCGGCGAGATAGCGGTCGTAGAGCGGGGTATTGCCGAACGGGGTCGGGACGTTCACCGTCGGCCACACGAACGGGAGGCGGCGAATGAACTCCTTGGTGAGCTCGACGGGCTCGTCGCCGCGGTCGGTATCCGTGCCGAGCATGAAGTTGGCCTGCAGCCCCATGCCGTGGGCGTGCAGCTCGCCGAAATGATCGACGAGACGAGCGAGCTTGGCCGAGCCCGTCGTCCCTCCCGCGCCGGCCTTGTTCGCATAGTCGCGCCACGACTCGATGCCCGGCGCGACGTAGATGCAGTTGGTGTCCCGGAGCCGGCGCAGGCGCTCGCCGCGGAGCACCGAGAGCGAGCTTTCCATGATGTAACGGTTGCACGCCCGTCCCACGCTCCGCTCCATCACCGAGAGCACCTGATCGAAACGGACGGCGAAGTTCGGATCGTGAAAGCTCACCATCACCGCCGGCCACCGGCGCGCCAGGTAGGCGAGATCCGCCGCCAGTCGCTCGGGCGACAGGACGACGTAGGGGCTGCGCCAGTCGATGCAGAAGTCGCAGGTGTATGGGCATCCGACGCTGGCGAGGAGCGGCACGGTGCTCGTCGGAATCGGCCGCCCGCGGGCGAACGCCGAGGCGGCGATCTCCGGCATGCGCTCCTCGACGCTCGGGAGATCCGACAGCGGTGCCGCCGTGGTGACGATGGTTCCCGGATCGAAGGCGCCGCGCAGCATGTCACGGACCAGGCCCTTGTCGCAGGCGTCCACGGCGAGGTCGAAGAAGCGGAGGCAATCGGCCGGAAACGAGCGCGCATGCGGCCCGCCGATGATGGTGAGGGTGCCGCGAGCGCGGTACAGGCGCGCGAGCGCGTAGGCGAGGGCGCTTGCCTGCGTGTACGCCGACACGAACAGCACGTCGAGGTCGTCGGGCATGAGCTGGTGGGGCGCGCATTGCCCGTAGTAGGCCGCGTAGCGGACCCGGTGCCCGAGCTGCCGGCACCAGACTGCGACCGCCTGCGGCATGATGCCCGCGTATTGCTTCTTGAATACGGCGCGATAGGCGCGATCGAGCCACCCGCGAGATGGTGCCTCGTCGATCAAAAGGTCGAGCACGCCGACGCGCAGCGCGCCGACCCGTCCGTTCGCCGCCGACCTCATGGGAGCTCTGCGAGCGCGTGAGGGCAGATGAGTGTCATGCGGCTTCCGCGCCAGTGATGGGCTCGCCACCGAGCTCGGTAGGGCGGCGACGGGCCCGGGCCAGCATCCCCGCAGCGGCGACGGCTGCGCACGCACCGGCGAACAGATCGCCGGCGCGACAGTAGAAGGTCACGGTATCGGCGCTCCGCACGGTGCCGGCGATCCACACCTGCGCGAAGGGCTCGGACGCGACCTGCGGCCGTCCCCACGGGTCGACGATGGCGGAGAAGCCGGAGGTCGAGGCGCGAACCAGGTAGCGCCGCTGCTCGACGGCGCGCACCGACACGATGTCGAAGAGTTGCTCCGAGAAGGTGCGATCGCTCACCCAGGTGTCGTTGGCGAGGTTCACCAGGTACGCCGCGCCGTCGCGGACGCGCGCAGCCGGGATGTCGGGGAACACGGCTTCGTTGCAGATGACGATACCAGCCGGCCCTGCCGGCGTCGGCAAGAGTGAGGCTGAGACACCCGGCGTGAATTCCCGCACCCGGGCAAAGCGCCGTCGGAGCAGCGCGATCGACCGCAGCGGAAAGTATTCGGCAAACGGGAGGAGCCGGTGCTTGTCGTACCAGCCGAGAATGCGGCCGTCCGCAGCGAGCAGGAAGGCCGTGTTGTAGTACGTCGGGGCGTCGCGGCTGCCGACGGCACGTGGCGCGCCGGCGATGAGCTGGGCGCCGTGCGGTTGCAGCACCCGGGCCAAGGCCGCTCGGTAGAGCGGTTCCTCGTCGAGGAAGAACGTCATCGCGCTCTCCGGCCAGAAAACCACGTCCGGCCGTTCGGCCTCGAGCGCCGCCTGCGTGAGGCGCATGTAGGCTTCCAGGTTTCGTCCGTAGAATTCCTGGCGCCACTGGGAGCCCAGATCGAGATTGCCCTGGACGATGGCGACCTTGGCCGTGGTGCCGACCGTCGGGCTGCCGGTGTCGGCCGCCTGCCGGAGCCGCCAGCCGCCGTACACGAGCACCACCGCCACCGCGGCGCCGGCAACGGCGAGCCCTGCCAGCGCCGGGCGCAGTGAGGCGGGCGTTTCCCGGATGGCGAGCCATGCTTCGGCGAGGGCGGCGTTCACCGCAACCAGCACGAAGGTCACCCCGTAGATGCCGGTCACATCGGCGATCTGCACGATCGGCGCGACGCGGGCCTGCGAGTAGCCGAAGAGGGCCCAGGGGTTCCCGGTGAGGAGGTTCGTCCGGGCGAGCTCGGCCGTCACCCACGTCGCCGCGGCGAGCAGTGGGAGGGTCATGGGCCCCCGTCGGCGGGCCAGGGCGCGGTAGGCGAGGGCGAACGCGATGAAGTACGGCGCCGCCATGACGGAGGAGACGCCCGCGAAGAAGCCGATGCCGATGGCGACGGGCTGCTGGTAATAGGTGGACACCGAGCGCGCGAACCAGTCGCCCACCGCGTAGGCGGCGCCCACCGTCCACAGCCAGGCGAGTCCCATGGCGCCGAGTGGCCGAGCCCGCCGAACGGATACGAGAAAGGGGACGAGCGCCACCCACGCGAGGCCGCGCCACGCCGTGGGCGGGAACGCGAGGCCGTAGAGTGCGGCGGACGCCAGAGTCGCGGCGGCCCGGCCGAGTCGGAGCATCCGCACGGGACCCGTGGTCATGCCGCCCGGCGCTCGAGCGCTCCGAGGCGCGCCAGGTCCCACTGGAGGTTCATCTCCGTGAACGATCGGCGGGCGCTCTCGAGGCACGTCTGGGCGTCCAGGCCGTTCACCTGCTGTCGCTCGCCCGCAGAGAGGCCGAGCCGCTCGGCGATCTCCAGGTGGGTGCGGGCGATTTCGGGCCTGACGCCGAGCCGTTCGCCCTCGGCGAGGCTGCGTGCCCACCAGGCCATGGCCTTGTCGCGCCGGCCGAACAGCCAGGACAGGCGTCCGGCCAGCCGGAAGCCCTCGGTGCGCGCCTTCGCCACCGTCTTCGCGATCCGGATCGTGCGCTTGCCGCTCGCCTGGGCGCGCTTGCCGAGCAGCCGCGCGGCCCCTCTCTCGCCGCTCGCGAGCGCGTGCTCGAACCGATCGAGGTCGCAGTGCAGGCGGCTCAGCGCGTACTCGCTCAAGTGCCACGGGGAGACCCGCCCGGCGCGGGTGATGAGCGCTTCGGTCGCCTCGAGGGTTCGTTCGGCCGCTTCGAGCTTCCCCTGCAGCACGTAGATTTTCGCTTTGAGGCCCAGCGCGAGGATATTCATGACATCCTCGTGCCGGGAGGTGTAGTAGACGTCGGCCGCCGCGAGGGCCTCGTCGAGGCACCGCCGCTCCAGGTGCTGGATCGCCGTGTAGGCGTACTCGAAGGAACGGGCGAAGTCGTACGCGAACACATCGCCGATCTCCACCAGCTTCTTGATGAGGTCGTCGACCTCCCCGAACGCGCCCTGGTGCGTCTTCACGTCGCAGTGACCGAGGTAGGTGCACACATCCCATAACTGGCCGTAGCGCAGGGCTTGGTCCACCAGGTCGTTGGCGATGGCGTGCTTCACGTCCCAGTCGCCGCGCAGATAGTGGTGCACGTAGCGCATGGACCGGTACACGAAGAGGTCTTTAGGATTGCCCTTGGGCACGAGGCGCTCGGCCACGTCGAGGAAGCGCGCGCTCGCCCGGAACGAAACGCCCGAGAACGCGAACAGCGCCGCGGCCCCCGCATACATCCACCACGCCTCGTCGAGCGCGGCGGCGTCGGTCTGGTTGAGCCGGCGCACGCTGGCGATGGTGTCCATGAAGAATCTGTGGGGATCGCTCGTTGCCTGCGCGCGCGCCCGGTTCGCCTGAATGCGGAGCACTTCCTGATCGCGCTCGAGAGACCCGGCCGGCCCGCGCCGCCGTCGGGGGACGTAGAGCCGGTAGAGCACCGCCAGCAGGTCCGTGCTCACTTCGAGGCCTGTGCCGATGCGGCTCGACGGCCGCGCCACGCCCAGGAGCTCGAGCGCGGCGTCGAAGTGCGGGATGCACTCCATGAGCTCCCCTTTGTTGAGGAGCGCGAGCCCGATGTTCTTCTCGAGCAGGGCACGCCGCGCCGGGTCGCCGCCATCGGCGTGGATGATCAGATAGAGGCGCGAGGCCTCGCGGAAGTACGTGAGGGCCTCGCTCGACGCCGCCGCGCGCGCCGCCTCGTCACCGGCCTTGAACAGGTACGCCTCCGCCCGCTCGAGGCTCTCGGCTCGGCTGAAATGATACGCCAGCATGCCGTAGAAATCCGCGAGCCGGTCGGCGAAGTTGCGCTCGATCGATTCGGCCACCTTGAGGTGCAGCTCCTTGCGTGTCTTCTGCAGGATCGACTCGTAGACGGTTTCTTGCGCGAGCGCGTGTTTGAACACGTACTCCACCTCGTCGGTGAGCATGCGCCGCCGGACCGTGGCCGTGCGCCGGGTGCGGCGCTCGAAGATGAGCTGCTTGTCCTTGAGCGTGGCGAGCTCTCGGTCGAGGTCGGGATGCTCGGCGAGCAGATCGGCGACGATGCGGTGGTAGAAGCTCCGCCCGATGACCGAGGCCACCTGCAGGGCCTCGCGGGTGGAGCCGTCGAGACGATCGACGCGGGACATGATGACGTCCTGGATGGTGCCGGGAATCACGACCGAGGCGATGCGATCCGTGACCCGGAACTGCCCCGTGCCGTACTCGATGATGCCGTCATCGATCAGGGAGCGAATGACCTCCTCGATGAAGAAGGGGTTGCCCTCGGCCTTCTGCCGGATGAGCGTCCGGGTCTCGTACGGGATGCTCGTCCGCTTGAGCAAGTTGAAGATGAGGGCGTCGCACTCCTTGTCCGTCAGCCGGTCGAGACGGATGCTGCTCGTGCGATCGCGGAGCTGCCCCTCGGTGAGCTTCAGGATGCGATCCGACGTGTCCTCATGGTCGGGACGGAACGCGTTGACGAAGAGCATGCGGCTGTGCTCGACGAGACGGAAGAGCGGCTCGAGGAAACGGATGGACGAGAGATCGGGCCAGTGCAGATCCTCGAAGACGAGGACGAGCGGCGTGGTGGCCGCCATGCGCAGGAACAGCGCGCGCAGGTTCTTGAGGGTGACCTTCTCGAGCGCCTCGCCCTGAATTCCCTTGAGACGCTCGGCGTATGCGCCACCGGGTCGCATGCCCATGAGATTGGCGATGAAGGGAAAGACCTCGTCCGCATCGGGGCCGAGGACGGCGCGCACACTGATCTCGAGCTTGGCGACGACTGCGGGGTCATCGGTTGCCTCGTCCTCGGAGATGCCTGCCCACTGCCGCAGCAGGTCGATGAAGGGATGGAAGCTGAGGCCGTGACCGAGCGCCAGCGAGCGGCCCTCGAGGATGGTGATCTGATCCGACCGGCCCTGCACGGTTGCTTCGGCCACCAGGCGTGACTTCCCGATCCCTGCCTCGCCGATGACGTTCACGATACCCCCGCGACCCCGACCGGCGAGGGCAATGGCGTCGGTCAGCAGCTGGAGTTCGGTCTCGCGCCCCACCAGCTCGGAGGCGATGCGCCGCTCGGCTCCCGCCCGCTTCGGGCGATGAATCCGTTCGTGCTCGGAGCGCACCTCGAAGGCGGTGAGCGCCTCCTCTTTGCCCTTGACCTCGAGCGGCGGCAGCTCCCGATAGTCGAACTGCTCGCGGGTGTGGCGGTAGGTCTCGCTGCCGACCCAGATGGTGCCGTTCGGCGCCTTGTCCTTCAGCCGGGAGGCGACGTTGACCGTATCGCCCATCACGGTGAAGTCCCGCTTGACGGCGCCGCCCACCTCGCCGGCGATCACGAGCCCGGTATTGATGCCGATGTGGACGTCGAGCTTCGCCGGCAGGCGCTGCTGCGTGCTCAGCTCCCGTACCCGTCCCCGGATCTCGATGGCGGCGTTCACCGCGCGCGCCGCCGCGTCCTCGAGCGCGTTCGGAACGCCGAAGAGCGCCATGATGCAGTCGCCGATGTACTTGTCGACGTAGCCCCCGTGGTCGCGGACCACGACCTCCAGCATCTCGAAGCACTGGTTCATGACCGCCGTGACGTCCTCCGGATCCGACTTCTCCGACATGGCGGTGAAGCCGGAGATGTCGGCGAACATGACGGAGGCGACGCGTCGCTCGCTGCCCCGGCTCGGGGCGTCAGGTGGCATGGCCGCGTTTCCCAGACGGTGGCGGTAGGTCCCCGCCCGACGTGCTCTTGCCGGATGGCACGGCGTACGGGGAAAGCCTGTAGCCCAGGGCCGGCGGGTCGGCAAATGGCGTTTTGAGACCGGTCACCGCCAGCGCGAGACCAGGGATTCGCTGTCCCTATTCGGGACCGCGGCGTTTCGGCGTGTGGACAGTCGGGGGGGGGGGGCTGCAAAGCAAGGTTTGCTGCGCGGTGGGATGCTGCCAAGCGCCCTTAGCAGGACGTTCCGGCGCCGCCGGACCCTTCCGCCCGGATTCGAGGTGATTTCTCCATCCTCACTGTTGCCGCTGCCAGTCGGCACTTCTCTTGCTGAAGCAGGGACGCAGAACGCGGGCGACTCGATCCCCGGTGCCAAAAGGGGAACAAACGAAGGAGCGGCCGTCGATGAGCAAGCGAGGAGCCATTTTGATTACCGGCGCGACGGGCTTTCTCGGCAGTGAGCTCGCCGTTCGGCTTCTTCGGCGCGACGACGACCGCCGCCTGCTGTGCCTGGTGCGCGCCGATTCCGCCCGGGCCGGCGCCCGCCGGGGCCTTGCGGCGCTTGCGCTTGCGCTGGGACGACCGTTGACCGCCGTCGAGGCGTCGCGTGTGAGCTGGCTTGCCGCCGACGTCGAGATGCCCGATCTCGGCCTGCCCCCGCCCGTCCGACGCTTCCTGGCGAGCGGGATCGAAGAGATCTTTCACTGCGCGGTGTCGACGCGCTGCGATTTGCCGCTGGGAGCGGCCCGACGGATCAATGTGGATGGTGTGCGGACGGTCCACGCGCTGGCAGCGGAGGCGGCGGCGCTGGGTCGCTTTCGCCGGCTGCACCACGTGAGCACGGCGTACGCGGCCGGTCGCCCGCGGGGCCGTCTCGACGCCCAGGTGCTGCCGCCGGATCGTCCCGGCCGCTTCCGGAATACGTACGAACGCACGATGGCGGAGGCCGAGCGCTTTCTGCACCGTGGCTCCGCCGTTCCGACGACCATCTATCGCCCTTCGATCATCGTCGGCGACAGCCGGACGGGACGCACCAGCAACTGGCATGGTGTCTACGTCCTCCTGGGCCTCATGGCGGCCGGGCGGTTGCCGTTCGTCCCTGGCGGTGGCGTCGCCCGCCTCGATTGCGTTCCCGTCGACTACGTCGCCGATGCGATCCTGGCCCTTGGCGCGCACACCGACAGTGCCGGCCACACCTACCACCTCACCGCGGGACCGGCCGCCCTTACCGTGCCCGACGTCATCCGACACACGTACGCCGCCATCGCTCGCCATCGGTGCGCGCCGCTTTGTATCGGCACTCGCAGCGTAGGGCGCATCCGGTGGTGGCTCATCGAGCAGGCGTATCGTCTCCGGGTCGACGGGCGGGCGCGGGGGTTGCTTGGGGCGCTTCGCCGGTATCTCCCCTACGCGCGCAGCAGTAGCGTCTTCGACAACACGCGTGAATCGGACCTTCTCGCTGCGACCGGTGTTCAGTCGCCACGGCCCGAGGATTTCTTCCCGCGCGTCGTCGACTACGCCCTCGCCAACGACTTCGGCCGCCGTCGGCCGCAGTCGTCGACGGCGCAGGACCTCACGCACGGATCGCAGCTGGCTACACGCCGCGAACATCGTGAGTACCGCGAGCCGTGCCGCGGTCTCATGCCCGCATCCGAGCGCGAAGCCGTATAGTTCGAAGGAGGGATCTTCATGGACGGTCTTCTGACACCTGCGTGTGTTCTCGTCGCCGCGGCGTACGTCCTGCTCCTGGGCCTCGTTGCGACGACGTGGCTCTATCGGCGGTTTCTCCTCCGGCCTTCGCCGATCGATCCGAGCTACGAGCCGAAGGTGGAGGTGCTCGTTCCGGTGCAGGGACTGGATCCGGAGTTCGTCGACCATGCCCAGTCGTTGCTCGCGCTGGACTATCCAAGGTACGGCGTCGTTTTCGGGGTCGCCGACACCGACGATCCTGCCTACGACGTGCTGCGACGGCTGTGCGCCCTGCACCCGCGACGCTGCCGCGTGGAGCTGGCGGGTGTGCCGACGACCTGCAGCGACAAGATCCACAATCTGCTTGCCTGCCACCGAGCGGCGGCCGCCGATGCCGAGGTGCTGGTCATCGTGGATGCGGATGTCGAGGTGCATCCGTTGCTACTCCGGCGCCTGATCGCACCGTTGCGCGACCCGACCGTGGGCGCGGTGACCGGGTACCGCTGGCTCGTGCCGACGTCGCCGAGCCTGGCCCGCACGATCGCCACCATGAGCAATGCCGCGAGCGCCGTCAGCTTCTGGCTCTCGAACAACGTCTGGGGCGGCACCTTCGCCATCCGGAGACAGACCTTCGAGACGCTGGATGTGCCCCGCGTGTGGCGGGCGGCGGCATCCGACGACCTCACGTTGCGCACGGTGCTGCGGCGACACGGCCTGCGCGTCGTTCCCATCTCCGACGGGCTCGGCGTGTCGCATCAGGCCCATACCTGGTCGACGCACTGGGAGTATCTCGTGCGCCAGCTGATCGTCACGCGCGTGTACACGCCCGCCCTTTGGTGGCAGGTGGTGGCGTTGTACGGCGTCCCGATGGCCGCGGTGGCCTACGGCGTGCTCGGCAGCCTCGCCGTGGCGGCGGGCTGGTCGGCTACCGCCGCGCCATTTTGGGCGCTGCCGCTGCTCGGGCTGTACATGGTGCAGGGCTGGCTCGTCGTCGGCGGCGCTCAGGGGGCCATCCGGCGGCGCGGCGACGTCATCCCCGAGATCGGCTGGCGCCACATGCCCCTCTACCTCGTTGCCATGGCCGTCGGTCTCGCGCAGGTGCTCGCGTCGGCGACGCGCAGCTGGATCCTGTGGCACGGGGTGCTCTACTGGCTCCGTGCGCCGGATCGCATCGAGGTGATCCGACCGGGGAGCGCCTCCCACGAACCGCCTCACACCGCTCGGACGCGTGAGGTCATTGCTCCGATCGTTGCGGCGCCGCACCCGATCTGAAGCACAGCCTGCGTCCGATGTCCGCTCCTTGACCGGCCTGTCGCCGCCATACTAGGCGTACCGCCATGAAACGGCGCCGGATCCTGGCTCGGCTCGACGGAACGCGAGCGCGGGCCGTCCGAGCACTCGCCCTTCTCATCGCCTTCAGCGGCAGCATCTACACGGCGCAGGCCAAGTCCCTCGAGGACGCGCTCAACGAGCTCACCGAGTTCAGCGGTGTGACGGTGCCGAGCAGCGTGACCCAGAAAATCGTCGAGATCGAGCAGAGCGCCGTGCGCACCGCGGATTTCGTCGCCACGGCGACGACGCCCGGGGTCTACTATCGGTTCGACGTGAAGCTCGATGTGCCCGAGCGCGTCTCGTTCTCGCGTGGTCCCATCTTCATCGAGCCGGCGTACACGGTCGGACGCGGGCACTTCGACGTCGGATTCAACTATCTATATGCGGATTTCACGGAGCTGGACGGGACGTCGCTCACTGAAGCGCTCGACGATCTCAGCACGCCGCCGGATGGCGGCGTCCACGGCGGCCACCACGCTGTCGAAGGTGGCGAAGATGGCATCGCCGGCGCTGGCCTCGGCGCGCCCCCCTGCATCGGCCACGATGCCTTGCACGAAGACGTTGAGACGTTTGACCGCTCGCGCCGTGCCTTCGTCGTCCTCGCCCATCATGGCGCTGAAGCCGCTGACGTCGGCGAGGAGCACGGCGCAGACGCGGCGGACGTAGGTATCCTCAGGGGCCATCGTTCTGCGCGCTCCGCCCGGGTCCTCCTCATAGCACAGGGGAGTGTGCTTTCCGCCCGCGGGCCGTGGGTTGTCCTTCCCGAGACACGGCGGGCGGATTTTACCGGGATGGCGACCTCCGGATGCGCTGCGGGAACCAGCGGGGCGGCGCGCGGCCCGACGCGTACGGGGCCACCGCCGCGCGATCATCGTGCGGCTCGGGAGTATGCCCTGAAGCGAGAGGCGGGGTCTTCGCTCGCCCTCTCAGGGCTGAGAGCCGCGCACCGCCGCGACGCTCGCCGACCAGCACATCGCCGGGTCGTCGCTGCGCACGAGCTGCACGGTGAGCGGGGCGGCCGGTGTGGTTGCCGGCAGCGGCAGGAGCGCACCGCGGGCGGCGACGGCGATCTTGCCGGCACCCTGCGCACGCAGCAACATCTTCGTCACCCCCGTGGTGTGCCCGGCACGGTCGCGGTAGCGAAAGCCACCGGGGCGCGATTTCCAGCACGGGCGCCGGTTGCAGGTGCCGCCGGCCGCGGCGCCGGCAGCGATGGCGAGCGTGCCGCTCGCGTCGTAGATGCAGAGCGCGTAGCCGGTGCCACCGCGCGCCGGATCACCGAGGTCGGGGAGCGCGATGCCGGTCTCGCCGACCCACTTCCACCCCAGGCGCCGCTTGACGACGTCGAGCCGGAGCTTGGCGCTGCGGCCGGCGGCGCAGGTCGCCACCGGAGCATTGGCGCAGCGACCTACCGGTGGGGTGGGCGGGGGTGCGTCGCCCACGAAGAAGTGCCGATCGACGCGGGTCACGTTGCCCTGGAGATCCTCGACGCTCGCGTGGACGTGGCCTTCTCCGGGGGCGCTGAGCGGCGTGGCGAGCGTGATCTCGTGAACGCCGTCGCCGAGGTCTTGCGCCAGGTCCGCGAGCTCCACACCGGCGCCGCGGCCGTTCACGGGGAAGTCGGCGGTGATCGAGAGGGTTCCGGGCGCGAGACCGTGGGCATCGGCGATGCCGACACGGATGCGGTCGAGCGGCTCCGGGTTCTCGCCCGGCCGCGGCAGGCTCAGCGCGAGCGTCGGCCGGATCTCGTCGAGGAACCAGCCCCAAGGCGTGGCGCCGTCGTCCCCGGAGTTGATGGGGCAGCCGAGATCGATCCAGCGTGCCACCATCATCTTCTCGTCGATCGTGAGCGGCGGCACGCCGCTGCCCGTGGGGGGCATGATCGCGCCCGTGTAGTCGATGTCGGCCTCGTTCGGCGTCGCTCCGGGCGGCAGCGTGCCGGCGTTCCCGGGCGTGCTCTCGGTCGGGTGATCGGCGTTCGACCAGCCGTCGAGCCGGGCGCCGAAGAGCTTCCAAACCAGCAGGCTGCGGCGGCTCTGGAACATGCGGATGTAGCGGCTGGCGTTCGACTGGCGCCACGTGCCGCTCGGGATGACGGGCGGGTAGCCGTGGCTCGCGTCGCGATCTTCGGCGAGCCGCGTGTAGTCTCTGGGGAGGCCGCTCTGTCCGATCGACGTGTCATCGAGGGCGAGGTCGCCGTCCGGGCTCGCCCCGGCGTGGCAGCCGCTGACGCAACTGCGCTGCAGGAGCGGGCGGATGTCGCGATAAAATTCGACATCGACGACTGGCTGGCTGTCGGTCCGCAGTGCCGGCGCGCCGCCGCCGTCGTGCGTGAGCAGCGGCGTCGACTGCGACAGATCCCAGACGGCAGAGCTGGGCGCGGCCGCGGCGGTCGAAGCGAACGCGAGCGGCTGCTGGCTGTGCGCGTGGCAGCCGCCGCAGTCGGCGCGCATCTCGCCCGGCCGGAGCTGATGCCAGGTCTGCGCCATCGTCAAGACGGCGGCGTTGCGATCGAGGAGCTGGAAGGTGAACGGCGTGTCGGCGGGGATCTTGGCGAGGAAGCTCGTGTCCGGGTTGTCCTCGGTATCGAGCACCGGCGCGCCCCCGGGCAAGAACTTGCGCAGCGGAATCTCGCCGAGGATGCGGAGCCGCTCGTTGGCATGGCTCGAGAAGAGCTGCCCGCCGCTCGGGCCGCCGTTCGGCCCGTAGCTGCGATGCGTGCCGGGCTCCATGGCGAGGATGCGCACCGCCCAGATGTCGGCGTTGGTGTAGCGGCCGGCGTCGCTCCCTTGCGTGAACCAGTTCGAGCTCTGGCCGTTCTCGCTGGTGTTGAAGGCATCGAGGCCGTCGAAGGTGTCGGCATACGGCGAGACCACGCCCGGAAAGCTCTCGCGCTTGTAGAAGCTTCTCGTGCCGACGAGCCCGTAGGGCGTGCCGGCCGGCAGCGCCGCGTGCACGCTGCCGTCGTTCGGCAGCCATGGCAGCTCGGCCGGTACGGCAACTCCGTGAACCGCTTCGTACGGCACCACCGCGCGCGGCCATGCTTCGTTGTACGCCGGGTCGTTCTTGATGCGCACGAGCTGCGCGGGACTTTCGACGGTATCGCCGTCCGGGATCAAGTAGAGGCCGGCATCGTAGTACGGCAGCGGCGTTGGCCGGTCGAGATCGTTGGCCGGCCCGGGCGTCCAGACGACGAGCAAGTCGTTGTCGGGCGCGGCGGAGGGGTGCGTGAACTTGCCGACGCGCACGCCGTTGGGCCCCTCCGGCGCCGCCTCGTCGTTCGCAGTCGTGAACGGCGTGATCGAGTAGAGGCCGCGCGGCGTGAAGGGCATCCGGAAGGGGTAGGGGAACCCGGCGCCGACGGTCTGATCGATCCCCGGGTTGTCATCGAGGAGCGCAGGGTAGAAGCGCGGCTCCCCGGCCGGCGCGCGCACCGGCAGCCGGTAGAGCGCGCCGAAGCCGTTGTTGTTGAGGTTGTAGTAGTCGACGACGATGAGATCCTCGTTGCCGAGCTGGGTCATGAAGTGGAACGCCTGCCCGTCGCGGAAGGCGCTGACGACGGGCTCCCACAGCCTGCCGTCGGGCCAGATCCCCCAAATCCCCCACATGCGCTGATCGCGCAGCCCCTGCGACTCGTGCGACGAGAACATCACCCGCCCGTCGCGCAGCGGTGTGGGATGGAGCGCGCTCGAGATGTTCATCGGCGCGATTGGCGTCACGTTGCCGCCGTCCTCGTCCATGACGAAGAGCTGCAGGGTCGGGTTCGTATAGCCCTTGGGCGGCAGAAAGCCGTTGCGGTTGCTCGTGAAGATGATCTTGCCGCCGGCGATGGGCGCGGGACCGAGGTTCAGGATGCCGTAGCCGAGGTGGTCGTACTCCGAACCAGGGTCGACCGGGTTCGACTCGTCGAAGACACCGGCGCCGGTGTTGGGGGTATACTCACCGAAGGTCAGGCGCACGATCTGGCGCGTCGGCAGATGCAACTTGTAGATGTCGGCGCCTTCGTAGGGCAGGTCACGCTGCGAGTTGATGGCCTGCGGCCGCACGTCCGGAAAGTAGCTGTAGTAGACCCAGGCGCCGTCGAAGGAGACAAACGGATCGGTGACCGCGCCGTGGCCGCCCTGGACGAGCACCTCCTCGCTGCCGTTCGGATGGAGCAGCACGAGATCGGCGCCGGGATCGATGCGTGCCGGATGGAAGATCTCGGGCCACGTGGTGTTGTCGTCGTCGCCGAAGCGGGGCTGACGGACGTAGACGATGTCGTACGGGACGGCGGGCGCCGCGGCCGCAGTCCCCGCCGTCGCACCAAGCACGGCGAGCGCCACGAGCGCACGGCCTCCCATGGTCCGCAGCACGCCGCGCATCGGGAGGCTGAGGTGCAAGGGCCATACCGCCGGGAAACTGGCGCAGTTCTGGACGTCCGGCTGTTACGGTCGGTACAGCGGCGTACGCTGCGGTGATGGTTTGACGCGCACAGCCGAGGACCCCGACGTTTCCTGCGGCGATCGCCGGTCGGGACCGAGGAGTTGAATCCGTACCGGAAGGCGCACTCCGCGTCCGTCAAGTGTGGTTGGAACGCCGGGGCGGCGCGTCTCCGCGGCGCAAGGAGGCCCCAGCTCCGCCTGCATGCGACCGCCTCCGGCGTTCCCTGAAGCGAAGGAGCGTTTCTCCGACCACAGCGAGACCCCGCCCCACCAGAGTACGCTCCCCCTGTTTCTCTTTCGCACCTACACCGAGCCGATGCCTCGCATCACCTCCTCTGTTCGGTCGGATTCACCGGATTCATCAGGAGACTATGGCAAGACGTGTGCCAGCACTTCTTCCGATCGCACCCCTTACTTTGCTGGGTCGATGCCCACGGACGGTGGAGTGCCTGCTGTCTGACCAGCAGGCCGCTGGTCCGCGTGTTCCGCCGGCACCAGCGGCGGGTGTGAGCTGGTAGTCGCCGGGCGGCGCCGCGGGCCGTCAGCCCGGCGACCCGGCAACCTCGATCTGGCATCGGACGTAGCGATGGTGTGGAATTCCGGTGAATGGATCCCGGTCCTGCACATCCGTGAGCTCGTTCTGATTCACGCCGTCCGTCTCGAGGCTCCCGCTCTCCGTCCGCGGGTACAGCGCACCGAAGCCGTTCGGGATCCACACATGGCCAGTGCGCAGCTTGGCATCGACCTGCGCGGGTAGTGTGACCGAGCCCCGGCGCGTCGAGAGCCGCACGGAATCGCCGTTGTGGACCCCGAGACGGCGCGCATCCTCGGCCGACAGGTTGAGGGCGCAGTGGGGCCCGCGGCCCTTTCTCCACGACGGATCGCGCTGGATGGTGTTGGCTGTCCAGCGCGTGCGCAAACCGGCCGCGAGCACGAAAGGATAGTCGACATCGTCCGCGGGCGGGTTGCCGACGGCTCGGGTGATCTCCTCGAGCATCGGCTCAAGGGCGAGGCGGATGCGGCCGTCGTCGAAGCCGACGTGGTCCTCGAGGTTCGTCTCCTCGGTGAGCCGGGCGATCTCGACGCCTTCGGGATGGGCGAGGATTCGGTGGAACAGCTCGGTGCCGACCTCGAGCGGTGATCGCGACTCCCACTGCGGGCCGAGCGTGCGTATCACGGCGGGCGAGCGCAGCATGGCGTTGATGTGGCACTGGAGCCATATCGCGGCGAGCGCGGGGCCGGGCAGGTGCGGCCCGAGCACGCGGTAGGTCCAGAAGAGGGCACGCTCCTTTGCCAGCCGCGGATCATCGGCGGCGGCGTGCTCCTGGAGCGTGGCGAGGAACATGGCCGCGCCGTCGGGCTCGAGCGCGTTCGGCGCGAGATCGTGGAGCGCCGCCGGCGGCTCGCTGAAGAGGCCCATCGCCTCCGCCAGGCGCGCATAGATCTCCGGCTCGGGGAGCGCCTCGGCGGGCCCGGGAATCACCGGCGGTCGCACCTGGACGTAGATCTCCGGATATCCCTTCGGGAAGTTCGCAAACTCCCACTTCTCGTAGCCGACCGGCGCGGGCAGGACGTAGTCGGCGTCGCGCGCCGTCTCGGTCATCGCCGGCTCGATCACCACGAGCAGGTCGAGCCGCGCGCGCGCCTCGCGCCAGCGGCCGGTGTCCGAATACGACAGATACGGGTTGGCGCCTTCGACGATCAGCGCCCGCAGGCGCTCGGGGTGGTCGAGGAGCACTTCTTCGGGTACCAGGGTCGGCGAGAACATGCCGAAGTTGCCGAGTGCGGAGATGGCCTCGATGCCCGACGCCAGCGCCCGCTCGCGCTCCCGTCCGACGATGCGCTCGCCCGAGGGCGGCAGCAGGGTCTCGAAGAACACGTTGCCGCCGGTGCGGCCCAGGTTGTCGGTGATCACGAGCAGGACGCGGATGAGATACGAGATCAAGGTCGAGAACGGAGCTTGCTCGACGCCGAGATCGTAGAGGATCGAGGCCGACTCGGCCTCGGCGAACCCGATCGAAGTGGCGACGAGCGCCTCGGGCTCGATGTCGCACCGGCGCGCCATTTCCTTCACGTCGACCGTCGCGAGCGCGTCGCGGAGCTGCGCGGCGCCGATCGTCTTCTCGGCGAGGAACGTCTCGTCGGCGAGGCCGCGCTGGACGATCGTCGCCGCCATGCCGAGCAGCAGGTAGGCGTCCGTTCCCGGCCGCACGCGCAGGTGGCGCGTCGCGCCCCGGGTTGTCTCGGTGTCGCGCGGATCGACGACCACCACGACGCGGCCCTCGTCCTCGGCGAAGCGGCGGAAGGTTTCGGTGGCGTTGTGCCCGCGGTTGCTGATGCGCGGGTTCGTGCCGAGGACGAGGATGAAGCGACTGTCGCGCTGATCGGCGTGCAGGTAGGCGGCGGGCGACGCGTCGAACATCCACTGGTCGAGCAGCGCGTGCTGGGTCTTTTCCTGGGCGAAGGCATTGAACCAGCGCCGCGAGCCGAGGGCGCGGAGGAAGCCGAGGCCATAGGGCGCATCCATGTGGTTGCCCTGGCCGCCGATGCCGACCAGGCCGATGGCGCGCGGGGAGTGGTCGCGGCGGATCGCGCCGAGGCGCGCGGCGATCTCGGCGATGGCCTGCGACCAACCGATGCGCTCGAACGAGCCGTCGGGCCGGCGGCGCAGCGGATGCTCGACGCGCTGCCGGTGCTCGACGTAGTGATCGAGGCTGAAGGCCTTGTTGCAGATGTAGCCGGCGGTGATGGGATTGGCCTCGTCGGCGCGCAGCGCCGCGATGCGGCCGTCGCGCACGTCGACGCGGATGCCGCAGTTGTGGCTGCACAGCACGCAGATGGTCGCGAGATCGTCGGCGTCTAGGGGGAGTGGCGTGCGCGAGATGGACGGATCGACGGTGCGCGTTGCGATCATGGAGTGGTCCCTCCTTTCCTCAGGCCTTCCATCCTCGTTTCGTGCCTCGTTTCGCGGCCGCGCCGTTCGCGCGGGGCGGCCGGCGGCCGCGGTTTGCGGCGTTGCCATTTCCCGCGCAGCGCGGGCCCCGGAAGCGCTTCCATGTGACGCGGATCGATCGGCTCGCTGCATCCCGGACACGTGAGTGTCGGCACGATGCTGTGGCCGCAGCTCCGGTGGATCAGCTCGATCGGCGGGCCGTCGGCTCCCGCCATCCACCGGTCTCCCCAGCGTGTGAGCGACACGACCACCGGGTAGAGGTCGCGACCTTTCTCGCTGAGGCGGTACTCGAAGCGGGGCGGGTGCTCTTGGTACGGCACGCGATCGAGAATGCCGTGCGCCACGAGCGTGCGCAGACGATCCGCGAGCCGGTGCCGCGTCGTGCCGAGATCAGCGTGAAAGTCGTCGAAGCGCCGGACGCCGAGAAACGCGTCGCGCAGGATGAGCAGTGTCCAGCGGTCGCCGACGACCGAGAGCGCGCGCGCCACCGAGCAGGTGAGGCCGCCGATGTCCCGCCAGCGCATTCGATAGGATTAGTTCCAAAATAGAACTGATGTCAAGAGCTGTGATTCAGCGATCATCTGAACTTCCCACGTGGGAAGTCGGGGGGCACGATGGGTGTGGCGAGTTCCGTGACGCTGCTCATCCACGCAGGCTGCGGTACATGAAAAAATTCCAGCGCTTCGATAGGAAGGAATCACATATAGTGTTGGTGAGAGATGCGCGGGGAACGCTACGACGGATGAGGTTGCGGGTCCCTTGGTGGGTGTGCTTCTTAGTAGCGAAGGTGCTGGAGCTCTGAAGGGGAGGCCTCGATGGACCTGAAGACGTACCGCAAGCTGTTCATCGGCGGGGAGTGGGTCGATCCCGCGACCTCGTCCACCATCGAGGTCATCTCGCCTCACACCGAGGAAGTCGTCGGGCGCGTTCCCGAGGCGAAGGAGGCCGACGTGGACCGTGCCGTCGCCGCGGCGCGCGAGGCTTTCGACCGCGGCCCGTGGCCGCGCATGTCTCCGGGCGAGCGCGCCGACGTGATGGAGCGCCTCAACGGAGTGCTGCAGGCGCGCGCCGACGAGATGGCCAGGACCATCACCACCGAGATGGGGTGCCCGATCTCCTCCTCGCTCGCCGTTCAGGTCATGTCGTCATCGATGGTGCTGGACTTCTACACCCGACTCGCGCGTGAGTTCGCCTTCGAGGACGTGCGCCCCGGCCTGCTCGGGCCGACCCTCGTCCGGCGTGAGCCGGTGGGCGTCGTCGGCGCCATCATCCCGTGGAACGTGCCGTTGTTCGTCACCATGCTGAAGCTCGCCCCGGCGCTGGCTGCTGGTGCCGTCGTGGTGCTGAAGCCGGCGCCCGAGACTCCGCTGGATGCGATGCTGCTCGCCGAGGCGGTGGCCGAGGCGGGCGTGCCCAAGGGCGTCGTCAACATCGTGGCGGCCGGCCGGGAAGTCGGTGAGCACCTGGTCAAGCATCCCGGTGTCGACAAGATCACGTTCACCGGCAGCACGGCCGCGGGCCGTCGCGTGGCATCGCTGTGCGGCGAGCAGCTCAAGCGCGTGACTCTCGAGCTCGGGGGCAAATCAGCGGCCATCGTGCTCGACGATGCGAACCTCGACGAGACCGTCACCGGTCTCATTCCCGCCGGCATGCTGAACACGGGCCAGGCATGCGCGGCGCAGACGCGTATCCTCGTCTCCCGGCGCCGCTACAAAGAGTTCGTCGACGCGCTCGCCACCGCCGCCGCGGCGTTTCCGGTGGGCGATCCGATGGATCCCGGGACGTTCTACGGACCGCTCGTTGCCAAGCGCCAGCGCGAGCGCGTCGAGGGCTACATCGCGGTCGGCAAGAAGGAGGGGGCGCGCGTCACCACCGGCGGCGGCCGGCCGGCGGGGCTCGCGAAGGGCTGGTACGTGGAGCCGACCGTGTTCGCCGACGTGAAGAACACGATGCGCATCGCCCAGGAGGAGATCTTCGGTCCGGTCCTGTCCGTGATTCCGTACGAGAGCGAGAGCGATGCGGTCCGCATCGCCAACGACTCCGACTACGGGCTGTCCGGGTCGGTGTGGACCGCCGATGTGGCCCACGGTATCGAGATCGCCAAGCAGGTACGCACCGGCACCTACACCGTCAATGGCTTTACCATCGAGTTCGCCGGGCCCTTCGGCGGCTTCAAGTGCTCCGGGGTGGGGCGCGAGCTCGGTCCCGAGGGCCTCGCCGCCTATCTCGAGCTCAAGGCGATCAACGCGCCGATGGGCTACGACTTGAAGGCATCGTAGCGCGGGCCCGATGGGCTAGGCCCGCGGACGATTCGTTGGTGTCAGCGGGCGCACCACGCCTTTCGTTCTGAGCTCCCGCAGCGTGAGGATGTGCCCGCTGTACGTGAGCTCCTGGTCGATCAGCCAGCGGACCGCGTCGGCCATGATGACGGCATCCTCGAAGCCCGACGTGTCCAAGTCTGCGGGTAGCGTCGCCTCGAATCCCTCGGTCCAGATGGCGAGGTCGATGCGGATGCAGTTGACGGCCACGCGCTCGCGGAGCTCGTAGGCCAGGGCCTGCGTCAGCCCCTCGAGCGCGAGCTTCGTCGCGGTGTAGCTCGGCCGTCCGAACTCGGGCATCTGGACCGCGTTCGACGACACGTTGATCACCCGTCCGCCGCCGGCGCCCGCCATGCGCCGGCACAGATGGTACATCAAATAGAAGGGCCCGTTCAGGTTGACGTCGACGGCGAGGCGCCAGCGCTTGATCGAATCCTCGAGCGCGGGCCTCGGCGGGGCGACGGCAGCGTTGTTGACGAGCAGGTCGCAACGTCCCCACTCGGCATACACTCGCGCCGCCAGCTCGGCGACGGCCGCTTCGTCCTGGACGTCGAGCGCAACAGCCATCGCACGCTGGCCGCGTTCGGCGACCAGGGCCGCGGTCTCCTCCACGGTGCCCGGGAGCTTCGACGGGGCGTCGTGCGAGCTGCGCGCTGCGCAAACGACATCGTAGCCCCATGTCGCCAGATCGACACAGAGCCGCTTTCCAATGCCCCGGCTGGCGCCAGTCACCACGGCGACGGGTGCAGTCACGCGTGCCTCCACGGTCCGGAAAACCTTGCCGTGTATTCGCCCTTTACCCCCCGGAGCGTCAAGAGGGCGACCCAGGGTATTCCGCATCCACTGCGCCGCAATGGCATGCGGTTGGCGGCGGCGCCCCGGCCGATGATATTCCACAGCTGGAGGTTCCGGCATGGCGATACGCCGCAGCAAGCTTCTCGAGCTGTTCTGGAAGATTCACCCAGCGCTCTATCGCTGGACCAGCGGGCGAATCGGCGGCCAAATGATGAATCTTCCGGTGCTGCTCCTCACCACCACAGGGCGGCGGAGCGGGGAAGCGCGCACCCGCGCGCTCATGTATCTGCCGAAGGGCGACCGCTACGTGGTGATCGCGTCCTACCTGGGCGAGCCACGCCATCCGGACTGGTGGCTCAATCTTCGCGCCGATCCAAAGGCGTGGATCCAGGTCGGCGGCCAGCGCCTGCGCGTCGCCGCCCGCGAAGCGGATGGCGACGAGCGCGCGCGCCTCTGGCAGGAAGTCCTCGGCCGGCAGGGTGACTACGCCGAGTATCAACGCCGCACGGAGCGTCGTATTCCCGTGGTGGTCCTGGAGCCGCAGTAAGGCTCGGGACGCCGCGCCGGCGGGCTACCGAGATCGAGAGCGCACCGAACCGGGGCAATCGACCGCCTCACGGAACCGCATACGGAGAGCGCCCTGGCGGTCGCGGTCGCGGCGCCGTTTCGATCGTACGAGTCACGTCCTCCAGTCACGTCCTCCAGGAACCCCGTATCCTTTGGGGCCTCCGTATCGTCTTCCCTCTCGGAGACGAACCACCCCTCCGTTCCGGGGGGAAGGAGGAGCGCAAATGGTCTATGCCGTCCTCGTCGTCAGTGGCGTGATCCTGGCCTCCCTCGAGCGCCTTCCGGGGCTCCGCTATCGCAGGGCGCCGCTCTTCCGAGCGTTCTTCGCCAGCGACGTCTTCTATCTGCTCACCGGCTTCGTCGCCGGGACGTCGCTCGCGACGGCCTACGTCGTCTCGGCCTCGGCGGCACTCGGCTCGCTCGGGATGCCGCGCCTCGCCGCCCTCGATCTGCCGCTCTGGGTCAACGCGGTGGTTGCCCTCGTTTCGCTCGATCTTGGCAACTACGCCGCGCACTGGCTGATGCATCGCTACGATGCGCTGTGGGAAATCCACAAGGCGCATCACTCGAGCCGCACGCTCGACTGGCTGGCGACGTTCCGGTCCCACCTCCTCGAGCAGGCGCTGCGGCGGCTGCTGGCGCCGCTCGGACTGATCGTGGTCGGCGTCCCGATCGAGGCCGTGGTCCTGGGTGCGAGCGTGTTCAACGCGTGGGCGATGCTCATTCACTCGAACCTGAGCGTCGACCTGGGCGCGCTCGAGCCGATCCTGGTGACGCCGCGCTTGCACCGCGTGCATCACGACCCCGAGACGACGCACAAAAACTTCGGCACCTTCCTCACGCTGTGGGACCGGCTGCTGCGCGACGGGTTCATCAGCCGCGAGGTCGCGGCTGGCGTGACGTTCGGCGTTCCCGACGAGGTCGAGGGCTACCCGCAGGGGTGGTGCCAGCAGCTGGTCGAGCCGCTGCGGCGTGTGGGACGGAGTGCCGGCGCCCGCGCCACGCTGCGCCGTGCATAGTCGCGGCTGGGGCGGCGTGCGCGCCGAGATGCCTTCGGCACCCGATAGTGCGGCTTGGGGCCCGCCGCTGGGTGGCGAGGGATGTTCGCCTCCCGTATCCTTTGGATCGATTGGAACGTCCTCGTCCGAGACGATGCCGGAATCGTCACATGCCGCACCGACCGCCGGTCCGCTCGTCACCATCGAGCGCTGCCGCGGCCGGCTGTGGGCGCTATGCTACCGGCTGACCGGAAGCCGCACCGATGCCGACGACCTCGCGCAGGAGGCGATCGCACGGGCGATCGAGCGCGCGGCGCAGCTCACCGATGCCGCGGCCGTCGAAGGGTGGCTCTTCCGCATCGCGACCACCGTGTGCCTGGACCATCTCCGCCGGCGCGCCCGCGTTCGACGGGTGACCGACCTGGTGGATCCGTTGGATCTGGGGGTGATGGCCGATCCGGCGGCACCGGATCCGTTGACCGCCATGATCCGGCGCGAGGATCTCCGCTTCGCCGTGGTCGTGGCGCTCCAGGCGCTGTCGCCGCGCCAGCGCGCCGTGCTGGTTCTCCACGACGTCTGCGACCGGCCCCTCGCGGAGGTGGCCGAGGCGCTTGATTCGAACCCGAACGCCGCGAAGGCGTTACTCCACCGCGCGCGCGCGGCGTTGGGGCGCGCGCGGCACCGATCGGATCTGGACCCCGTCGCCGACGCGGCCGTGGTCGAGCGCTTCGCGCGGGCGATCGAAACCCACGCCGTCGAAGATCTCGCCGCGCTCTGCACCGAGGACGTCTGGGGTGTCGTGGACGGCGGTGGGATCATCCGCGTCGCGACACGGCCGTCGGTCGGGCGGCGTGCCGTCGCGCGGCGGTTCGCGAACGCGTTGCGGCGGCTCGGTACGGCGAGGATCGCCTGCACCGTGCGGCAGCTCAACGGCGAGCCGGCGGTGCTCGTGAGGCTGCCGGACCTAGACGGGATGCCGTTCGCGACGGTTCACCTCGAGACCCGCGGCGGCGCGGTACAGGCGATCCGCGTGGTCCGCGATCCGGAGAAGCTCGCGCCCTTCGGTCCGCACAAGACGTCCTCGCCGGGTCGAGCCGATCCGGCCGGGAGCGGGTAGCCGACTACAACTCATTTCGCCGCGAGCTACACCGCGAGAACGGAACGCCGGGCTCTGCTCGGCCATGAAGGGCGCCGCAACGCCCGGCGTCTCGGCGTACCGCAGACTCGAAGTGGCTCCAGGGGTGCAGCCGTGTCAGCGACTCACCGGCAGCTGTGCGTCCGCCCAGGCGAGCATACCGCCCTCGAGATTGCGCACCTGCCGGAAGCCCGCCGCACGCAGGATGGCGCAGGCCGAGCGGCTGCGCGCGCCGGCGCGGCACACCACCACGACGCTGCGATCGACGTAGCCGGCGAGCTTCGGCAGGCGCCGCACGAGAGCGTCCATCGGGATCAGGAGGGCGCCTTCGATGTGGCCGAGGTCGCTCACGAACTCCTCCGGCTCGCGCACATCGATGATGAGCGGGGGCTGAGCGCCGCGCAGCTCGCCGGCAATGTCGCGCGAGCTCGCGCCGGGCACCGTGGCGGCATCGGTGACGAGCGGGAACCCGCCGACCTCGTCGGCTTCGAAGCCCGACTGGTTCACCTGCAGGACCTGCTGAACGCGCTCGGGCAGGGAGAGCGCCAGGTTGCTCATGAGCGCGATGTACTCGTCACGACTCTTGCCCGCGAAGCGGGGGTTCATGTGCTTCTCGTCGCCGATGGTCGAAGACGTCCGGCCCTTGTAGTCGTGCGCGGGCCACACGGCGAAGTGATCCGGCAGACGAAAGAGCTTGGTGGTGACCGAATCATAGGAAGCGCCGGGGTCGCCGCCCGCGAAATCCGTCCGCCCCGAGCCGCCGATCAGGAGCGCGTCGCCGGTCAATAGCGCCGTGCCGCAGACGTAGGACACCGAGTCCGGGGTATGGCCGGGGGTATGCAGGACCTTGATCACGTCGCGGCCGAGGGGGATCTCGGTTCCGTCGTCGACGTGCTCGTCGACGAGCGGGCTCGGGCTCTCCCGGTGCATCAGCACTCGGGTGCCGAGGGCGATCTTGGCGTCGCGACCGATCATGAGGTGATCGGCGTGCGTGTGCGTCTCGAGGATCACCTCGAGGGTGAGGTGCTGCTCGCGCAGGGTATCCAGGTATCGATCCGTGCGCTCGCGGACGGGATCGACGAGTGCCGCAGTGGCTCCGGAGGTGACGAGGTAGGTCTTGCAGTTCGCGTCGTTGAGCTCTTCGATGCGAAAGGCCATTGGCCCCTCCCGCTGCGGACTCACTCGGGCGCCCCGAGGACGTCCGCGGTCCTTACTACCTCGGCACGGGGTGTCGTGGTAGCGGCCCGCCGGGGCGCTCGGCGACGGCATGAGCGGAGAGCCGTGCGGCGCATCCCGAGGAGCAGTGCCTCCGGGCGCCTCGGCGCAAGGGGGGCGCCCTTGCGGTTTCCGGCTCCCTGGTCGTAGACCTCATGGAGCTGGTGGCGGGCACTGACTCAGGGAGGAGCGGTTCATGAACGAATATCTCCTCATCGAATCGCAGGACCCACTGGAGAGCGGCGATGTCCTCGATCACTATCGGCTCGCCGCGGAGCTGGTGCAGGCCGGGAACCGGGTGACGCTCTTCCTGGTGCAGAACGGCGTGTTCCCCGCCAGATCGAGCCCGGCGAGCGACGCGCTCGCGAGCACTGCCTGGGCCGGCGTCACGATCCTCGCCGACGGGTTCTCGCTGCGCGAGCGGGGGATCGCCTCTCGCCGCCTCATCGACGGCGTGGCGGAGGCGCCGCTCGACACAGTCGTCGATCGCCTGGCGGCCGGTCATCGCGTGCTCTGGCACTGAGCCGGGAAAAAAGGGGGCTGACGATGGCCACCAAGAAGACGCTCACCTTCGCGATCATGGACGGCCCGTACGAAACCGCCCGGAGCACGACGGCGCTCCGGCTGATCGACATCGCCGCGCGGCGCGGCTACGACATCAAAGTTTTCGCCTACGAAGGGGCGGTCGGTCTCAGCTTCGCCAAGCAGGCGGCACATGCCAACGCCGTGCACGGCCGCAGTGTCGAAGAGGAGAACCATCCGCTACCGCGTCGCTGGGTGGCGGCCGTCATGGAAGAGGCGAAACGCAACGGCGGCAGCGTGGAGTGGGTCAACTGCGGTCTCTGCGCCGACGAGCGCGGCGCACAGGAAGCGATCGAGGGCGTACGGCGCGGGAGCCCCGGCGATTTCTGGAAGTTCGTGCAGGCGTCCGACAACACGCTCGTCATCCCGACGCGATGAGGAGAAGCTCATGCGCGCGCTCAACATCGTCTCCACCGCGTACCGCGCCACGCTCGAGGAGCAGGACGACACCATCATCTGGCTGACCCACGCCATGAAGGACGCGGGCGCCGATCTATCGGTCCTGCTGCGCGGCAGCGCGGTGAGCTACGCCGTCGGCGCCCAGGATGCCTCGGGGCTCGCCTTCGGCGCCGACCGCCAGACCCAGCCGCCGCAACTCGCGGAGGACCTGAAGAAGCTCCTCGGCAAGGGAGTCACGGTCTACGTCGTCAGCGACGACCTCGCGGCGCGCGGGATCTCGCGGGAGGAGATCATCGGCGGCCTCACTCTTCTGTCCAGAGCGGAGGTGCCGAAGCTCTTCGGGGAGTTCGATCACGTCTGGGCGTGGTAGGCGGCTGCCCGCCTGGGGGAAGATCATGAGAACCCGGACGCTGCTTGCAGTGGCGGTTCTCAGTGGCCTGCTCGCGGTGGCGACGCGCGCCGGCGCGGCGGCGTTCTTCATCCCGGTCCACGATTTTCGGCTCGGCACCTGCGCCGATGGCTCGGCATGCCAGTGGGATTGCGCGCAGGAACGGGCAGAATGCGCCGACGGCTCGGAATGCCGGATCGATGCCGAGACCTCGCTGCGGACCGCGTGAGTCTCGGCGGCCGACCAACGGAGCCGCAGATGGAGTCGACCGCGCTCACGCACGTCGGGACGTATCGCCGTCGCGTTCGCGCGGCCGCCGCCCGGATCTGGGAGAACGTGCTCGACTGGGAGCACCTTCCGTGGCTCCACCGGACGACCTTTCGCGACGTCCGGCTTCTCGAAGCCCGACGCGATGGATGGCGCGTGTCCACCGGGCTTCAGTCCGCCGGCGCGGGTGCCCGCATCGGCATCGAGACGCGCCTCGAGCAGAGCAAAAGCCGCTACCTGACGCTCACGACGGACGGTCCCGGTCAGGGTACCGAGATCTGGACGCAGCTCGAGCGGGCGGCCGAGGGGGCGACCGACATCGAGGTGCGCTTTCTGGTGCCGGCGGTACCGCCTGAGCGGGTGGCGAGCATCGGCGATGCCTACGTGCGTCTCTACACCCGGCTGTGGGACGAGGATGAGGGGATGATGATGCGGCGCACGGAGATGCTCGCGCGCCGACCGGCGAGTCCCGTCACAGCTCGAGCCGCCACGACGTTGGACCTCGGCGACGTCGAATCCGTGCGTTCCCGCCTTCCGTTGCTGCTCGAGCTGGACGGGCGCCGCTACCGACTGGTCGACGTCGGCGGCGAGCTTGTCGCACACGGCACCACGTGCCCGCACCTCCTCGGACCTCTGGAGGAAGCAATCATCGCGGACGGGTGCCTCCGTTGCCCGTGGCACGGGTATCGCTTTGATGTGCGTACCGGCCGCGGAATCGAGCGACCCGACCTGCAACTCGACGTGCCCCGCGTGCAGATCGATCCCCGGACCCTCCGGGTGACGATCACGGCGGCGCCGTTGGCTGGCTCACCCGGCTGGTGCGAGACGTAGCAGCCCTGACCGGGACGGCGCTAGCTCGACCCGTCGGAAGATGACGTGATTTCAGCGGTTTAGCATGCCGACCGGCCGCGATCCCACGCTCCGCCCCACACGGCGCCCGAGCCCCTTGCCGCCGCCGCCCGCGGGCGCGGATTTTATGCCGTCGCCACGCTTCAAACTCTGGCGCTCCCCCAACCGGGTTGATAAGTAGTAGCGCGGCGCGTCACCCGAGCGACCCGTCGCCGAGGCAGCGGAGGAGTCGGCGCGTCCGTCGAGACGAGTTCCGTCGAGAGTGTTCTGGGGATCTCCATGGAAGGCTATCTCGTGCGCACTGCCTGACCGAGCGGTCAGGCAGTCCAGCTGGAGGGGGTCCGACGCACGTGGACACGCTCGGGATCATCGCCCAGTTCCTCGTCCTCATCCCGGTGTTGACCGGTTCGTTCTACGCCGTCCTCTCCGCGGCCGCGGTGCTGTTCTTCTGCCGCCGCCGGCGCGCGGCTGGCGAGACGCCCGCGGTGTCGTGGCCGGCGGTCTCCATCCTGAAGCCGATCTACGGCCTCGAGAAAAATCTGGCGCAGAATCTGCGCAGCGCGTGCACGCAGGACTATCCCTCCTATCAGGTGGTGCTCTCGGTCCAGCGACTCGACGATCCGGCGCTGCCGCTGCTCCGCGCGGTCGAGCAGGAGTTCGGCCCGGAGCGGGTGACGGTCGTGGCGGCGGTCAGCGAGCCCGTTCTCAACGGCAAGGTTCAGAACCTGCGCATCGCCTTATCGGCGGCGCGGCACGATGTCCTCGTCATCAGCGACAGCGACGTGGCGCTGCGGTCCGACTACCTCAAGACCATCGTGGCGCCGCTTTGCGATCCCGGGATCGGCTACGTGTGCACGGGCTACCGGGCGACGCACGCCGAGCGCTGGTTCGAGCGACTGGAGCTGCTCACCTTGAACGCCGATTTCGTCACCAACGTCATCTTTGCGAGCGTAACCGGCGCGTCGGGCTTCTGCCTGGGGGCGTCGACGGCGCTTCGGCGCGAGACGCTCGAGGCGATCGGCGGGTTCGAGCCCCTGGCCGACTATCTCGTCGAGGACTTCGAGATGGGCCGGCGCATCCGCGCCCGCGGGCTCGAGGGAGTGCTGCTTCCGTACTTCGTGAATGCGATCGTCGACCTGGAGGACGCGCGCGCCTGGTGGCGACATCAGGTGTACTGGGACCAGAACACGCGCGCCGCGCGTCGCGGGGGATTCTTCGCCTCGGTACTCACGCGCGCGGTGCCGTTTGCGGTGCTGTTCGCGGTCCTGCGGCTCTTCGACGGCTTGGGATTGACGGTGCTCGCGGCGACACTCGCGACGCGGCTGCTCACGGCGGCGGCAGCGCTCGGTCGCGCCGGCATCGACGACCCGATCGGTCGCCGCAGCCTGCACCTTCTGCCGGTCCGCGATGTGGCTGGCCTCGGGTCGTGGTTCGTCGCCCTGTCGAAGCGGACCTTCGTCTGGCGTGGGCTCGAGTTCGGGCTCACGCGCGATGGCCGAATCGTCGCGCGCACGGCGAGCCGGAGCGCAGCCCCCGCGACACGGATCGCTGCGCCGGATCCCGTCCGGGTGGGCGACCGCGACGACACGCGTCGAATGACGAACGGGAGCGGCGGCCGGTTCCCGGCCGAGGCGCATTGAAGGATGCGAGCGAGGACATGACGGCCCGGCCATCCGACGTGACGGTCCCTGCCGCCCGCGTCGATTTTCCGCCCGAGGATCGCCAGTGGATCGCCGATCGCATCCAGGAGGTGCTGGCCTCGGGGCAGCTCACGCTCGGCCAGTACGGAGCGACGCTCGAGCAGCGCTTCGCGGCCCGCTGCGGGGTGGCGCATGCGGTGGCGGTGGCGAGCGGTACAGCGGCGCTCGAGATCGTCCTGCGCGGCCTCGATGTCGAGGGCAAGGACGTGCTCGTGCCGGCGAACACGTTCTTCGCGACGGCGGCCGCCGTCGTGCACGCGGGCGGACGCCCGGTGCTGCTCGACACCGATCCCGAATCGCTAGGGACGGCGCCCGAGGAGGTGGAGCGCCGCTTGACCCCGCGCACCGCCGGCGTCGTCGTCGTCCACATCGGCGGCATCGTGTCGCGGCGCATGCCGGAGCTGAAGGCGCTCGCGCAGCGCAGGGGCATCTGGCTGGTCGAGGACGCGGCCCATGCCCACGGCTCCTCTCTCGGCGGCGTGTCCGCCGGTGCCTTCGGCGTCGCCGGGGCGTTCAGCTTCTATCCCACCAAGGTGATGACGGCGGGCGAGGGCGGCATGATCGTCACCAACGACGAGCGCCTCGCTGCGGAAGCGCGGATCTACCGCGACCAGGGGAAGGCGTCCTTCACGCAGAACGCGCACGTGCGGCTCGGGTACAACTGGCGCCTTTCGGAGCCGCACGCGATCATCGCGCTCAAGCACCTCGAGCGGCTCGACGACATGATCGCCGCGCGGCAACGCATCGCCCACTGCTATGACGCTGCCCTCGATCGTTCCGCCGGGCTCGTGCCGTTGACGGTGCCCACCGCCGGGGTGAGCAACTACTACAAGTACGTCGTCCTGCCGCGCCGCACGGTGGACCGCGCGGCGCTCAAGGCGGCGCTGCGGGAACGCCATGGCGTCGCGCTCTCGGGCGAGGTGTACGAGGCGCCGCTCCACAAACAGCCGATCTTCGAACGCTGGGCCGACGGGCCGCTACCCCACGCCGAGGACGTGTGCGCGCGCCGCCTCTGTCTGCCGGTGTTCGCGAGCATGAGCGAGGCACAAGCGCAGCAGGTGATCGACGGGCTCGAGGCAACCATCGGGTGACGCAGGAGGACGCATGGGACTGAAGGTTCTGGTGACGGGGGGAAGTGGGTTCATCGGCTCGCACGTCGTCGACTCGCTCGTGGACGCGGGGCACGACGTCACCGTGATCGACCACCGCGTGTGGCCACATCGAGAGGATGTGCGGTTCGAGGACGTGGACCTGCTCGATCTGTCCTCCGTGCTGGTTGCCACGAAGGGCGTCGATCACATCTTCCACCTCGGGGCGGTGTCCAACGCCGACTACGCCCACAAGTACCCCGTGTACAGCACCGGCCTCAACGTCATGGGCACGACCAACGTGCTCGAGGCGGCGCGCCAGAACGGGGTCACGCGCGTCCACCTCGCGTCCACGGTATGGGTGTACAACGGCGCGCCGGACGGTACCGGTGCTTCTGCCGACGAGTCGGTGCCGTTTCATCTCAACGGGGCCGGGCACATCTACACCTCGACGAAGATGGCTTCGGAGATGCTGTGCCATAACTACGGCACGCTCTATCACGTGCCATTCACGGTGCTGCGCTACGGCATTCCCTACGGGCCGCGCATGCGGGAGGAGCTGCTCATCCCCATCTTCCTGAGGAAGGCGCTGCGCGGCGAGCCGCTGACGGTGGCGGGAGAGGGGAAGCAATACCGCAAGTTCCTCTACGTGACGGACATCGCCGCCGCGCACGTCCGCGCGCTCGATGTCAACGCGGCCGGCGAGACCTACAATCTCGAGGGCCTGCGGCGGGTGACGGTGCTGGAGGTTGCCGAGGGCATTCGCCGCCTCCTCGGGGATCACGTGCGGATCGAGTTCGTGCCGGCGCGCCCGGGGGACTTCGGTGGCCGGGAGGTCTCCGGCGAGAAGGCGGCGCGCGAGCTCAGCTGGCGCCCGGTGGTCGAGTTCGACGAAGGGCTCAAGCGCACGGTGGAGTGGTTCTGCGAGCGCTGGGGACGGCCCCTGCGTCGTCGCGCATACGCACCGCCGCCGCGCAGCCGCGGCGTCGCCGTCGGTGCCGGCGCGGCCGCGCTCCAGGCGCGTCCCGCCGACGACGAGTGACCGCGCGCCGCCTGCGACTCAGCAATACGACTGCAGCGTCCCGCGCCGTCTGATGTCGAGGGTGGCGCAGTGAAACGCGCCCCCGAACGGCGCGAAGTTGAGAAACGCGCACGGGATGGGCGTGAATCCCCAGTCCGTGAGCTTGCGGATCATCGACACCTGCGACCTCTCGACGACCACGCGCGTCTCGTCGAGCATGAGCACGTTCATGCTGATCCAGTCGCTGCACATGGAGACCTTGGCGCGCCAGGAGCTCTCCGCGGCGGGATCGGGATCCGGCGCGACGAGCACGTCCCAGGACCGCAGCGCGCGCGGAAGCCGCGAGACGTCGATGTACTCCGGGTTCACCAGGACCTTTCCCGGCGCGAGCGGCATGAAGGTGGAATCGATGTGCATCGGCTGGCGGCAGCGGCTTTCGATGCGATGGATCCGGTAGCCGTCGCCGAGATGGCGCGCGAGCCACGTGATCCCGGCCTCGTTGGTGACGTTGCTCTGGGTGACGAACAGGTCCCGGCCGCAGCGCACGAAGTCGGCGGCGTCGAAGACCGGCTCGATCTCGTTGATCACGTAGCGGACGGGCTCGCCGTCCGTGGGCAGCCTGAAATCGTCATCGTAGAGCGCGTCGAGCAGCTGCGGCTTCGGCGCCGCGACCCAGCGCGCGCCCTTGGCGAAGTATTCCTGGAAGAGCGCCCGGTACGCGAAGGTCTCGAAGTAGCGGGAGCGCCACGCCATGGGCGTCTCGATGATCTGGTCGCCGATCACGAGGATCCCGTCCCGCGGGCAGGTGGCGGCGAAGCCCCGCGATCTCCATGCGGGCGTCCGGTAGGGCACGGCGAAGTCCACGACGTCGGGTCGGCGCACCGTGACCCCTTCCGCCTCGAGGACGTGAATGAACTCGTCGAGCTCGCGCTGCGCCGCGGTCGTCAGGATGCGCGGGTAGCGCAGGCCGCCGACGAAGGCGTGGATGCGGGCGAGTGCGCGCGGGACGTTGAAGGTGACGCTGACGTGATGCGAGGGGATGGTCGCCCCCTCGAGGCGGCCCACGATGATCTCCTCGAGCGGATCCCACTCGTTGTGTGAGTTGACGGGACAGGCGGTGGCGGCCGGCGGTCTGTCGCCGGCGACCGCGGGCTCCCCGACGAGCTGCCCCGTCGCTTCTCTCGCACGCGCGACCCCCTCGCCCCCGTTGCGCGCCATGGCATACGCCGCGGCGCCCTGCACGCGATGCGCGCGGCGGTCGCCGGCCGCGCATCATCGCCAACGGGTCACGGGTCGTCAAGATGTTCGGACAGGTGCGGCTCGCCTACAGCACGCGCGCCGTGTCGGCGGCGAGCGCGGCGCAGGGCACCGTGGGATCCTGGGCCGTCGGGGAGGATCGCCCCGCGCTCACTCGATCTTCGCGAGATCGGCTTGCTTGATCATGTAGCCGAACAGGTTGCACATGTCGTCGTCCGCGAGCTCGCCGAAGACGAGGGGGATCGGCTCGCCCTCCTGGTACACGCGCGGCGTGTCGTGAACGCCGAGCTGCACGCCGCGCCGGAAGGTGCAGGTCCGGGTCGTGTCGTCCCAGCCGCACGAGCGGCAGCCCTCGTGACACTTCTTGGGCGGCCGGGTTGGGTCGCCCGCGACGCCGTTGGTATGCGTGCAGGTCCAGCGCAGGCCCTCGTTCTTGTTGACGAACAGGTAGGGCTTCTGGAAATCGACGACCGGCGCGTTGTCCCATTGGGTGGTGCGGTAAATGGTCGTGTCCTCGGCATCCGCGGTTCGGATGCAGGTTTGGCCCTCCATGCAGTTTCGTTGCCAGTCCTCGGCGCCGATGGTCTTGTACCACGGCTTGCAACGACAGTCGTCGTCGCGGCCGCACAGGATGCCGCTCGACGAGCAGGTGCCGCCCCGCACGTAGTCGGCCTGGAAGAGGCCGCCGCGCTTGTGCATGTGGCCGAAGAGCTGGAACACCGCGGCGTCGATGATCGGTTCCCCGCCGATGACGCTGTTGAGTACGCTCACCGGCCGCCAGATGGAGCTCATGGTCTTGGTCTCGTAGGGCTCGACGACGAGATCGCGGGAACCAATCCCGAAAATCCCGTCGAGATACGCTCTGATCGTGCCTGGTGCTGCGACGTAGAGGTTCAGCCACGCCTCGCCGACGATCTCCTGCGCCGGCAGGAAGGGATTGGTGTAGTGCAGGTTGACGATCAGGACCGTGTCGCGGTCGATGATCGGCAGGCCGACGCCGCTCGGGTAATTGACCTCGTAGCGGATGCCGGCCACCTGGGTTCCGCCGATGGGGATGGTATCCCCGGCGTCGGGGGGACACTCACCAGGGTTGATGCAGTTGGTGGCGGAGCAGGGGAAATAGCCTGTGGGCCACTGATCCGGGTACTCCCCGTTGTATGCCCACAGGAGCAGGTGGTGGCTGCCGCTGTGCATGCGATACACCTGCCGAGTGATGAGCGCCGGAAGGATGGCGTTGGGCTTGCCGCTGTCGGTGGCGATCTGTTGCCAATCCGGCTTGAATGCCAGACAGGTCTCCCACTCGGTCCCGGGCTCGACGGGGCGGGGCGGCGCGTAGAGCTGGAACCCCTGGCCCTTTTCAGGAACCTCCAGCGGCGGCTCCGGCTGCCAGACGTAGTTGCCAGCGTCGATCGGGGCATCGTCACAGATCGTCTGCGCATGGGTGCCGTGGGCGGCAGTCTGTGCCTCGCCGGTGTCCGTGAGAGCCGCCGGGCACTCCTCGGAAGTGCCGTGGGCGCCCCGCGTGATCCACGCCTCGATGATCTCGATGATGTCCTCGGGGAGCTGCGCGCCGACGGGCATCCGGTCGCCCGGAGCGAGGCCTCGCAACTTCTGGATGAGGAAGCTGTTCTCCGGGTCACCGGACCTGACGCGCATGAGTCCGCCGGCTTCCGGGTGTTTGGCGGGGCGATCGACCAGGCTCTCGTACGACACGTCCTCGCTGTCGAGGACGAGGTCGCCCTCGCGCGCGAGCGCCGAGTGGCACGTCGGGAGCGCGCAGCTCTGCGAGAAGATCTGCTGGACCGCCTTGAACGGCCGCGACAGGCAGGAGCCCTCGGAGGTGCAGGCGCCGACGGTGTAGCGGGCGCCGTTGCACACCGAGCCACCGCTGCAGCTCTCCGCACTCTTGGCGATCTTCGCCTTCACCTTCCCCTGCTCGTTCTTCTGGCAGCAGACCACGGCGGCCGCCTGACCGCAGGTGGACTTGGATTCGCAGCCCTTCACCGCCTTCTTGCAGGGCTTCGGCAGGGTCCCGCCCTTGATGGCGGCCTTGATGCCGTCCTTGACGCATTTCATGTAGGCCTTGCGCCCACCCGTGCCGCCGCAATCGCAGTCGGCCGCGATCTGCAGCCGCACGGCCTCGACGGCCGCCGCGTCGTTGCACTTGCCGTTCACCGTGCAAGCGGCTGAGGCCACCTGGGCCGACAGCACGAGGATCGCTCCCGACAGGGCGTTGCGCATCACCTTGTTCATGGGGTCCTCTGCGTGATCCGAAACCCGAGCCGTCCACCAACGACGAGACGGCCGGGATCGCAGCCTCCGAGCGCGGGCGCATGCTATCACGCGCAGGTGGGCCGGGGTCAAGGAAGCGCGCCAGCGGAAGCCTCCGAAGGCTCAACCGCTCTTTCGGCTGCCTGATCCGTTGCCCCGGCCCGCGGTGGCGGCGGGCTCGCGATCCGGCGATCGGGCGACCGGGACGGTCTGAGGCTCGGCCTCGACCGTTGTGCGGCGCGTCAGCGTGGGTATTCGAGGCGATCGCGGCCCGCTGCGCGCGTCGCCTGTGGCACGATCGAGGCCACATTCCACTGCGCGAACGTTAGCAGGCGGGAGCGCGCGGCGGCGTGCGACCTCGTGATGTGGGCGACGCGCGCGACGCACGCCGTGGTCGCACCGCTCTCGAGCTGCACGCCGCCGCATGGCGCTCCGGGACTCGACAGGACTCCCGCCACCATGGTAGCGCTGAAGCCGGCTCGTCAGCGCGGAGGTGCACTATGTCACGTCGATACGAAGATGACTACGATCCGCCGGTGCCTTTCCCGGTCTGGGCGATCTCCAACGGCGAGTGGCTGCCCGCCCCGGTGAGTGAGAAGCAGCGTCTGGCGGTGAAACTCATCGCCGAGGAGACGGGCGCCCGCGCGCGTCGTCACGGGATGACGCGGAAGGAGTTCATGCGCACCGCGGCGGCGACCGCGACGGCGTTCGCGGTGCTCAACAAGATTCATGGGCTCGACGCGTGGGGCGACAACGCGGTGCTGCCCGTGAAGAAGGTCCACTGCGACGATCTCGACGCGGGCAGCGAGCTGCTCGACCGCAAGATGTTCGTCATGGACGTCCAGACGCACCACGTGGATCTCGGCTTGCGGGTGCCGCCGAGCATCTTCTGCTTCCTGCGCTTCGGACCCGGTCGAGAGATGGACGCGCTCACGGGCTTGCAATGCCCCGAGAGCCTGGGGCGCATCAACTACATGAAGGAGCTGTTCCTCGACAGCCAGACGAGCATCGGTGTGATCAGCGGCCTTCCTGGCGGGTTGCCGCTCGGCCCGAGGGCCGGCGCGGAAACCCGTGACATGGTGAACGAGGCGGCCGGCACGCAGCGCTGTCTCATGCAGATGATGGTCGATCCCACGGTCGCGCCCGGCGCCCAGACCTCCATCGCCAACATGGAGAACCAGGTCGTCAACTTGAAGGCGCTGAAGGTCATCAAGACGTACACCTACAACGGCAACTGGTTCCTCGATGACGAGACGGTTGCCTACCCGATGTTCCAGGAGGCCACCCGCCTCGGCGTCAACCTCATCAATGTCCACAAGGGGTTGCCGGCCACGTTCGCGCCCGGCAGCGAGCAGACCGTGCGCACCATCGACTTCCCCAAGGCGGTGCGCGACTGGCCGGACCTCAACTTCTGCGCGTATCACTCCGGCTGGTTCGAGCAGGCGGGCGACGGGACGAGCACGCATCCCGAAGGCAAGAACGACATCACCGAGTTTCTCGAGGTCGTCTCGAGCATGCCGAAGAAAGAGCGCCAGCGCGTCTATGCCGAGATCGGCAGCACGTTCGCCATCGCGCTGTCGCAGGGTCCGGAGACCGCGGCGCACCTCATCGGCCGGCTGCTCAAGACCCTCGGTCCGCGGAACATTCTCTGGGGCTCGGACTCGATCTGGTGGGGGTCGCCGCAGTTCCTGATCGATGCGTTCAAGGATCTGCAGATCCCCGAAGCCATGCGCAAGCAGTTCGGCTATCCGAAGCTCACGGAGAAGGTGAAGAAGCGGATTCTCGGCCTCAACGCCGCCAATCTCTACGGGCTCAAGAAGCCGGATCGGACGAACCTGTGCGCGATCACGCCGGATCGCTTCGAGCAGATCAAGGCGGCACAGGGAGGGTTCCGCGCCGCGCGCAGCCTGCGCACCTACGGGCCGCTCACGCGCCGCGAGGTCCTGGCGATGGCGTTTCGCGACGGACGGATCCCATCGCCCAACGTCTGAGCTACTCAGCTCATAGCGGTGGAGCGCAGAACCCGAGGAGCGCGGGCGTGGCCGGGACCACACCGTGCTCCGGCGCTCCGGCAGCGATCCAGCGCTCGAGGGCTTCGAGCTCCCCGGTCCAAAGCGGCGGGTCGCCGATGGGCATTGCCCGGAACGGCACGTCCGGGCGGCCGAGCGTCCGGGCCGCGAGCTTGCGCCACAGCATGCTGTCCGCGGGGGCGCCGGGCGCGACGCGCATGTAGGTGGCATCGGCCTCCGACGGTACGTTGATCAGGTCGTCGTACGCCGCTCGCGCGGTGAGGTCGAGGTTGGCGCTGCCGGGCGGCGTGCCGTGGCAGGCGGCGAACGTGCACGCGTGGCGCTGGAATACGAGCGTCTGGATGGCCTGCCAGGTGCTCTCGATCACGTGAACGCAGTCGCACGTCGCCGCCTGGGCCAGCACGCGCCCGCGCAGATGGCGGTTCCCTGCCTGCACCAGGCCGGCGCCGGTGAATTCGGTGCACCACCGCGTCGTGCCGATCTCCAGCACGACGCTCACCCGGGTCTGCGGCCGCTCGAGGCTGTATGACCATGCCTCCGTGCCGCCCGTGATCTTGAGGCTGCCGCCGTCGGCGCGTAGCCGCACGGTCACCGAGCGGATGCCGCCGCTGCGCGCCTTCCGATCGAGGTAGCGAAGGGTCTTCCCGCGGTTGAGCCAGTGGCCGGCGGAGAGCGTGATCGTCCGGCTGTCGCCTTCGCCCGCCGCGCCCATCACGCGCAGCAGGGCGCCGCTGTATTCGGGCGCCACCGCGGGCCGGCCCTGGAACCAGCCGCGAAAGACCATGCGCCGCTTCGCGCCGTTGCGAAGGTGGAGGTGCGCACGGACGAAGGGGTGCTCGGCGTTGACGAGCTGGTGGGTGGCACGCCTGACGCCGCCGCCGGTGGACTCGCTCGGGTGAGCCGGTGTCGGTGGCGATCGTCGGTGGCTCGCCGCGGCGGACCCGAGCGACAGTCCGAAGGTCGCTACCGCGATCGCGACGGCAAATCGCATACCCCGCCGCGACCAGTGCTGGCGCATGGATCTGCGAACAGCCTCGGGATGGACGTCGAGCATGCTGGCGCTACGTCGCCATCCGCCCCCGGCCCGTCACCAGGGGAAGATCCAGGGCGGAGAGGAGGCCCGGTCGAGCGGCGCAGACCGCTGGAATGGCGTTGACGAGACGAGTGGCGGTGAGGAGCACGCCGCCCACGGCGTGATCGCCACGCTCGTCGGCGAACTCGAACTCGCACCGCATCTCCGGGACGCCGCGGATGACTACCCGGTAAGAGCCTTTCCCTTGCGGCCACTCCGGGGCGAGGGCGTCGTCGAGGCGCGTGACGTGCTTGACCACGATCCGTGGCGTGCCGCGGACGATTCCCTGAACCTCGAAGCGCAGGGCGGCGACGGTGCCCGGCGCGACGACATGAGCTCCGACGGTGATGGGTTTGGTCGCCGGGCGGCGCTCGTAGCTTTCGCGGATCTCGTCGAGCGCGACGCCGAGCCCATCGGCCAGGAGCCGGACGGTGCCGCCCCAGGCGAACGATAGCGTTCCCGGGGTCAGCAGGAGCGGGGTGTGGTCGAGCGGCTTGCCAAAGCCCATGGTGTCGAACAGCACCGTCGGCTGGTTGTAGGTCGCGTAGTTGATGATCTCGAGGATGCGAATCTCCTCCCAGCGCTCGCACAGGCCAGAGAGCGTGAGGGGCAGGATGTCGTTGGCGAAGCCCGGATCGATGCCCGAGGTGAAGAAGGACGCGTGCCCCGCCCGGCACGCCGCCTCGAGCTTGTCGCGCACCTCCGGGAAGAACGATGTGGGATGTACGAGCGGGACCACCGAGCTCGACACGACGTTCTTGCCGCTTTCGAGAATGCGGCACATGTCCTCGATCGCGTCGAAGGGCCGGAGATCCGCCGTGGCGGTGTAGCACACGCAGTCGGCCTTGGTGGTGAGCAGTCGATCTACATCGGTGGTGGCGCGCACGCCGACACGGGCTCGCCCGCACAGATCGCCCGCGTCCTGTCCTGCCTTCGCGCCGTGGACCCACAGGCCGACGAGCTCGAGCTCGGGATGGTCGATGATGTTGCGGAGCGCGAACGCGCCGACGTTCCCCGTGCTCCACTGGATGACTCGGTATGGCATCGTCTGCGTACCTCCTGACCTCTAACCCCCTAACCCGGGTGACCTCGGACGCCGCCTCATCGCCGCTGCGACCAATCGCCGATCGAAACGCTCCTGATGCGAGCCGGGTGGTCGGGGCGACCGGTCGGTTCCTTACCATAGTTGTCGGCGACGCGCGTAGACCGGAAGCGGTGGCGCTGGAGTCAACGTGCCCCGCGGTACATTGACGTCCGGCGCCGCTCCTGCGACATGACGTCCATGGACCTCGGCCGGCTCGCGCTCAGCTTGCCCATCCCGCCCGATGTCGCCACCTGCCTCGACTGGGCGGGGCGGGCCGAAGACCTCGGCTTCGAGAGCATCTGGATCGCCGAGACCGGCGGGCCCGATCCATTCGTGCTGGCTGGCGCGGTGGCCCAGCGGACGAAGGCGGCGCGCATCGGGCTCGCGGTCTCACCCGTCTACTTTCGCACGCCGGCGACCATCGCCGCGGCCACCGGAACCGTGGCGCAGCTCGCGCCCGGGCGTTTCATCCTGGGCTTGGGCTCTTCGAGCCACGCGATGGTCGAGAACTGGCATGGCCTCCCGTTTGCGCGGCCGGTTACCCGGATGCGGGAAACGGTGACCGTCGTGCGCGCGATGCTCGCCGGCGACCGGGTGAGCTTCGCGGGGAAGGCGCTGCGGACGAAGGGCTTCCGCCTGCTCGTCCCGCCGCCGTCACCGGTGCCGATCTATGTCGGCGCGCTGCGCCCGCCGATGCTCGAGCTGGCGGGCGAGGTTGGCGACGGCGTGATCGTCAATCTGTTTCCGCCCGAGGCGCTGCCGAGGATGCTCGCCCACGTCGCCACGGGTGCGCGCCGCGCGGGAAGGGAGCCCGCGGTCGAGTGCGTGTGCCGGCACCAGGTGCTCGTCACCGACGACAAGGCCGGGGCGCGCAGCATCTTCCGGGCCGGACTCTCCGGCTACTTCGCCACGCCCGTCTACAACAAGTTCCTGGCGTGGTACGGGTTCGAGGAGGAAGCCGCCCTCATCGAGCAGGCCTTTCGCAGCGGCGATCGGGACCTCAGCCGCCGGGCGATGACCGATCGTCTGGTCGATAGCCTCGGCATCTTCGGCTCCGCCGATGAGTGTCGCGCGCGTGTCGCCGAGTATGCCCGCGCCGGCGTGACGACAGCCGTCATCAGCCCGATGGCGCTCGCGCCCGATGCGGTCCGGCGCACGATCGAGGCGTTCGCCGTCTAGTCTCGAGCCGCTGGCGGGATGCAGTGCCTTGCGCCTCGGGGCGCGCCCGCCAGCGCCGAGCCCGTGGGCGGCGCGCGGGCCTCGGGAGCGGCGCTTCACGAGGAGTACGTTCCTTGTCCATACCCCCGGCCAACCCACCGCTGCGCGCGAAACCGGCGGCGTCGCATGCGTACTGTACGATCGCCGGCATTCTGTGTGCGCTCGCGTTCGCTGATCTCGCCCGCGCCCATCCCCTGGCGCCGGCGCTCCTCGATCTGCGCGAGAACGCCGCCGGCGACGTCGCGGTCACATGGAAGGTGTCGGCGTTCCGCGCTCCGGGCGTCGAGGTCCGTCCTGTCCTGCCGGCGAGCTGTCGACCGCACACGGACGCGGTCACGACGACGGAGGAGGGGAGCGGCATCGTCACGCGCTGGACCGTGAGCTGCGGGCCGGCGGGCCTGGTCGGCGCACGGGTAGGGATCGCCGGCCTCGAGGCGGCGAAGATCGACGGTCTCGTGCGGGCGATCCTCGCCGACGGCCGGACTTTTCAGACCGTGCTTCGCGCGCGGGCGCCGTACACCGTCATCCCGGAGCGTCCCCGGCGGCTCGACGTCATCCGCGCCTACGGCGCGCTCGGGGTGGAGCACATCCTCACCGGCGCCGATCATCTGCTCTTCGTCTTCGGCCTGCTGCTGCTCGTGGACAGCGTCGGGCTCCTGCTGAAGACCGTCACCGCCTTCACGGTCGGGCACAGCGTGACGCTGTCGCTGGCGGTTCTCGGCTTGGCCCGGCTGCCGTCGGCGCCCATCGAGGTGGCCATCGCCGCCAGCGTGCTCGCGCTCGCGGTCGAGCTGGCGCGCGAACCGGCGGTTCCGACGGTGATGCGGCGCTTCCCGTGGCTCATGGCGCTCGCGTTCGGCCTGCTGCACGGGCTCGGCTTCGCCGGCGCGCTGCGCGAAGTGGGCCTGCCGTCGGGCGAGGTGCCGCTGGCGTTGCTCGCCTTCAACTGCGGCATCGAGCTCGGCCAGCTCGCGTTCATTGCCGTCGTGTTGGCTGCGCGCTCGGTGCTGCGCCGCTCGGACGTCGCGCTTCCGGCCTGGGCCTACCGTGCGCCGGTCTACGCCATGGGCTCGCTCGCCGCGTTCTGGTGCATCGATCGGGGGCTCGCGATCTTTCAGTGATGTTCCTGCCGAACACCCACGACGCGACCCAGGACGCTGTGTCGGCGACGTGCGGCAGCAACCGCCTTGACCCGTTTCGGAGCCGCCGGTAACCTCCCCTTCCAGACGGGCCCGAACGCGAGTATCCCTCGCGCGATGCACGGCGGCCTCGTCACGGACGGAGCGACATGAACCTGGGGCGCATGCTGGAGAAGTGTCATCGGGACCAGTGGAAGGTTGGGGACCTCGATTGGAGGCGAACCCCGCGCGAGATGGGCCCTGACGACGAAGTGAAGATCGTCCAGTACTTCACCGACATGGCGGGCATCGAGCGGCTCGCGGGTGCGCTCTTCGAGGAGCAGCGGCGCCGTGTAGACGACCCACTCTTGCGGGACATCTTCACGACGTTCGTCGTCGACGAGGTCCGCCACGCTCACGCCGCCCAGATGCTCGCCGACTTCTACGACGTGCACCACTACCGGACCTACCAGCAGAACCCGCACCTGACGTCCTTCACCCCGGCGTTCGTCGACGCGATCAAGTACCTGTCGCCCGGCATCGCCAATGCCTACATCACGGCCGGCGAGCTGCTGCTCGACATCGCGCTGCTGCGCTCGCTCGACGCGTACGTCAACGACGAGATGAGCCACGCGGCCATGACGCTCATCAACCGCGACGAATCGCGCCACCTGGCCATCGACTACTACATGACCGAGTACTACTGCTCGGACGAGTACGCGGCGAAGCTGGCTGCCGCGCCAGCGGCGCCCCTCGACGTGCAACTCAAGGCGGGGTGGGCCTTCGCGCTCGTGCTCTACCACGCCGCCCCGTTCTTCCGCGACGTGTTCTTCGGTCCCATGGAGCTCGTCGATCCGGACGGCAAGCGCCTGCTCGCCGCCTTCAAGCGCATCCAGCTCCTGGGACAGAAGGACGCGGTGGCGAAGCAGCCCTTCACGCGCTTCATGCAGACGATGCAGGGGCTCTATAACAATCCGATCAGCGGCACGCTCTTCGGACCGGTCCTGCAGCGCATCATTGGCACCGATCCCCGCGTGATCGTCAGGCTCTACGACGAGGCCGAGCTCGAGTGGGCCAGGCGGGCGAGCTTTTCCGAGATGGCCGAGGAAGCCCTGCAGCAGAAGTACTTGAACTGAATCGTTACTTCGAATCGCGCCCGGCGCTCTTGAGGAACACCACCGCCAGCGGCGGCAGCGTGAGCGTCAGCGAGCGCGGGCGCCCGTGCAGCCCGACCGGCGCCGCCTCGACGCCGCCGAAGTTTCCCTGGCCGCTGCCGCCGTAGTACGGCGCGTCGCTGTTGAGCATTTCCTTCCAGAACCCGTCGCGGGGTACGCCGACCCGATAGTTGTACCGGGTGACCGGTGTGAAGTTGCAGGCGACGAGGAAGACGTCGCCGGTGGATCTGGCCTTGCGCAGGAAGGTCAGGACACTCGCGTCGCCGTCGTTGGCGTCGACCCACTCGAAACCGGTGGGATCGCAGTCGAGCTCGTGGAGCGCGGGCTCGGCGCGGTAGAGAAAATTGAGATCGCCCACCCACTTCTGCAGCCCGGCGTGGGGCGCGTACTGCGTCAGGTGCCAGTCCACGCTGCCGTCGTGCAGCCACTCGCGCCACTGGCCGATCTCGCCGCCCATGAAGAGCAGCTTCTTGGCCGGCTGACCGTACATGTAGCCGAACAGCAGCCGCAGGTTGGCGAACTTCTGCCAGTCGTCGCCGGGCATCTTGCTCAACAGTGAGCCCTTCCCGTGCACGACCTCGTCGTGGGAGAGCGGCAGGACGAAGTTCTCGTGAAACGCATAGATCATCCGGAACGTGAGGCCGTTGTGGTGGTAACGGCGATGGATGGGCTCCTTCACCATGTATTCCAGGGTGTCGTGCATCCAGCCCATGTCCCACTTGAGGCCGAACCCGAGGCCGCCGACGTACGTGGGTCGCGAGACCATGGGCCAGGCGGTGGATTCCTCGGCGATCGTCTGCACGTCCGGGTGACTCTGATACACTTCCTCGTTCAGGCGCCGGAGAAACCCGATGGCATCGAGGTTCTCGCGCCCGCCGTACGGGTTCGCGATCCACTCGCCTTCCTTGCGTGAGTAGTCGAGGTAGAGCATCGAGGCGACGGCGTCCACGCGCAAGCCATCGAGGTGGTACGTGTCGAGCCAGAAATTCGCGCTGCTGATGAGGAAGCTCCGCACCTCGCTGCGCCCGTAGTTGAAGATGCAGCTGCCCCAGTCGCGATGCAGGCCCTGGCGCGGGTCGGCGTGCTCGAAGAGGTGCGTGCCATCGAAGTACGCGAGCCCGTGCTCGTCGGTGGGGAAGTGGGATGGCACCCAGTCGAGGATCACGCCGATGCCGTGCCGGTGCAGCTCGTCGATGAGGAACATCAAGTCCTGGGGCGTGCCGTAGAAGCCCGAAGGCGCGAAGTAGCCGCTCACCTGATAACCCCAGGAGCCGAAGAAGGGGTGGTCCGTGATCGGCAGAAACTCGACGTGGGTGAAGCCGAGCTTCGAGACGTACTCGGGGAGCGTCGCTGCGAGCTCGCGGTACGAGAGGGAGCGGTTGCCTTCCTCCGGCACGCGGCGCCACGAGCCGACGTGCAGCTCGTAGGTCGACATCGGGGCGTGGAGCGCATTGCGCTCACGCCGCCGGGCCATCCACTCGCGATCGTTCCACGCGTAGTCGAGATCCCAGACGATGGACGCGAACTTCGGCGGGATCTCGTTGAAGCGGGCGAAGGGATCGGTCTTGTCCACGCGGTAGCCGCCGTAGCGGGACACCACGTGGTACTTGTAGAGCGCGCCGCGGCCGACGCCTGGGAGGAACCCCTCCCAGATCCCGGAGCCTCCCCGCGGACGCAGCGGGCTCACCCCCTTGTTCCAGTCGTTGAACGTGCCGATGACGAAGACCCCCTCGGCGTCGGGTGCCCACACGGCGAAGTAGGTGCCGGCGGCGCCGTCAACGGTCATCGGATGGGCGCCGAGCTTCTCGTACAGGCGGAAGTGGCTACCCTCGTTGAACAGGTACAGGTCGTCGTCCGTGAGCAGGCTCGGGACCTGCGCGGACGCCGGCGGCTTGGGTCGCGTCAGCACGGTGCTCGGTGGCAGCATGGGATTCCCTTCTTCCATGATGGGAGGCCAGCCGTCACGGCTTCTCCGGAAGCATCTCCAGGATGCCTTGCACAGGCACATCGATCCAGTCGGGGCGATTGTCGAGCTCGTAGCCGAGCTCGTAGAGGGCCTTCTCGAACAGGAGAAAGTCGAGCAAGGGCCGTCGTTCTTCCTGGGACGGAGGCAGGAAGTCCGTGCCCGCCGTGGCGGCGAAATAGGCTCGCAGGTAGCCCACGCAGGTCCAGCGGCACCAGAAGCGCGCCCAGCGGGCGAGGGTGGGCATCTGGGCCGGCGGCAGCTGTACGCTGCGCCGGGCGCGGGCCGCCGCATAGTCGAAGGATCGCAGCATCCCCGCCACGTCGCGGAGCGCCACTCGCTTGAGCCGCCGCTCGCCCAGGGAGCGCGCGGGCTCGCCTCGAAATCAATGATCACGAAATCCCTGCCGGTGTAGAGTACCTGGCCGAGATGGTAGTCGCCGTGACAGCGGATGCGCTTGGCGGTGATGCGCGCCTCGAGGATGTGGCGGAGCTCGCCGAGCACGTCCTCCTTGCGTGCCGCCAAGCGCTCGGCCGCGGCGCGGGTTTCCTCTGGCAGCGTGCGAAGCGCCTTGGCGAGCAGGGTGAAGGCGCGGTCCGCGAGCGCGCGAACGCTCTCGTACTGTGCCCGCCGATGAAACGGATCGAACGGCTCGGGGGCGAATGCCGGATCTTTCGCATCGGAGGCGAGGGCCGCATGCAACTCGCCGGTCCGCCGGCCGAGGAGCTCCGCCGAGGCGAGGTACGATCCGATGGTATCGCGGACCGGGGAGGGGATCTCCGCCTGCGCGAGGTCGAGGATGTGGCCTTCCGGGATCGCGGGTTCCTCGCGCCTGCGTGCGAGCGCCTCCTCGTAAAACTGTTTGAGCCGGTCGAGCGTGTAGGACCACGCGTCACCCTCGTTGGGCACCAGCTCCTTGAGGACGGCGAGTGACGAGGGCTCGCCTTTGGCGGGTCGATATTCGAGGCTTCCCGCGAGGGCGGCGATGGCGCGGAAGGTCGTGCGCTCGGTGAGGAAGTGCCCGATCTCGAGCTCCGGGTTCGTGCCGGTCTGCCAGCGCCGAAAGATCTTGAGAATGAGCCGATCGCCGAAGACGACGGACGTGTTGCTCTGCTCGCGTAGTACCGGCGACGGCTCGAGCGCGCCGCCGGCGCCGAGCGCGCGGCGCAACGGCTTGCCGGAAAACGCGACCAGCTCGCCCCCTTCGCCTTTGAAGCGCCGCCGCCGCGCCATCATGTCGAGTAGCGCCGAGCAGAATCGCGGGTTCGAGAGGGCGTCGTAGAGCATGCCCCGCTCTCCGGTCTCGGCAATACGTATATCCGCGATCATGGCGGCGGGCTCGGCGCGCGCTTCCGGTCCGGACTCGGCCGCGCCGGCAAACGCGACCGGCAACACGTAGGTCTCGGGCGTTCCCTCAGCGTACTGCACTTCCGCACCAAGCAGGAACACGTCGGCGTCGTCCACCGGCAACGGGATGGCTTCCGTGATCTTGATGGCGCGCGGGCGGCGCGCCTTGCCGCCGAACCAGCGGCGGCTGCTGACGTGCGCCGGCAAGGTGCGCTCCAGATCGGCCCGACCCTGATCCGTGAGGAGGACGTCCTGCCATCGCTCCGCGACCGTGATGACGGGCGCCTGGGTGACGTGCGCCGCGGCCGCAGGTCCGGGCCCGGCCTCGAGGCTGAACCAGTAGAACGAGTGCGGTCCCAGGGTCAGGAAGTATGGCGCATCGCCGATGACGGGAAACGCGGTCTGGCCGAAGAGCTCGACGGGCCGCAGACCCCGGAACGCCGAGAGATCGAGCTCGGCGTAGTTCACGAACCGGGAGAGGTTCGCGACCACGAGGATGGTTTCCTGGTCGAGGCGCCGCACGAAGGCGAGGATTTTCCGGTTCTCGGGGTAGAGGAACTCGATGGAGCCGTGGCCGAAGGATCGGAAGCGCCTGCGCAGCAGGATGAGCCGCTTCGTCCACCAGAGCAGCGAGCCGAGATTGTGTTGTTGCGCCTCCACGTTGACGGCTTCGAAGTGGTTCTCGGGATCGATGATCACCGGCAGGTAGAGCCGCTGCGGATTCGCGCGTGAGAAGCCGGCGTTGCGGTCCGCGCTCCATTGCATGGGCGTCCGCACGCCGTTGCGGTCGCCGAGGTAGATGTTGTCGCCCATCCCGATCTCGTCGCCGTAATAGATCACCGGCGTGCCGGGAAGAGAGAAGAGCAGGCTCTTCAGGAGCTCGTACTTGCGCCGGTTGTTGCCGAGCAGCGGCAGGAGCCGCCGGCGGATCCCGAGGTTGATCCGCGCCCGCGGGTCGTTGGCGTAGACCTGGTACATGTAGTCCCGGTCCTCGTCGGTCACCATCTCGAGCGTCAGCTCGTCGTGGTTGCGGAGAAACAGCGCCCACTGCGCGGTCGGCGGGATCGCCGGCGTTTGCCGCAGGATGTCGATGATCGGGTAGCGATCCTCCATGTGCAGCGCCATGAACAGGCGCGGCATCAGCGGAAAGTGGAACGCCATGTGGCATTCGTCGCCGTCGCCGAAATACGGCACGGCCTCTTCCGGCCACTGGTTCGCTTCGGCGAGCAGCATGCGGTTGCGGTGATTCCGGTCCACGTGCCGCCGGAGGTTCTTCAGGAAGCCGTGGGTCTCGGGGAGATTCTCACAGGGCGTCCCCTCGCGCTCGTAGAGATAGGGCACCGCGTCGAGCCGCAGGCCGTCGACGCCCATGGCGAGCCAAAAGTCGAGCGCCTCGAGGATGGCCTTGTGGACCTCGGGGTTGTCGAAGTTGAGGTCCGGCTGATGCGAGTAGAACCGGTGCCAGTAGTATGCCTTCGCGACCGGATCCCAGGCCCAGTTCGACGGCTCGAAGTCCTTGAAGATGATACGCGCCTCCCGGTACCGCTCGGCGGACTCGCTCCAGACGTAGAAATTCCGGGCGCGGCTGTCGGGCTTCGCCTCCCGTGCGCGCTGGAACCACGGGTGCTGGTCCGAGGTGTGGTTCACCACGAGCTCGGTGATGATCCGCAGCCCGCGCACGTGGGCCTCGCGCAGGAAGGTCCGGAAGTCGGGTAAGGTGCCGTAGTCGGGATGGATGTCCGTGTAGCTGGCGATGTCGTAGCCGTCGTCCCGTAACGGCGAAGGATAGAACGGCAGGAGCCACAGGGCCGTCACCCCGAGGTCCTGGAGATAGTCGAGCTTGTCCGTCAAGCCGACGAAGTCGCCAATGCCGTCGCCGTTGCCGTCGCAGAACGCGCGGACGTGCAGCTCGTAGATGACGGCGTCTTTGTACCAGAGCGGATCGTCCTCGAGCGGAACGGTGTCCGGGTCGCGCTTGCCACGTCGCATGCGAGCTCCCCGCACCGCTCCTACGTGAAGTAGTCGAAGTCCCGCTCGGAGTGTGCCCGCCGGCGCAGCCGGAAGACGTGGGCGGGCACGGCGTGCGGATCGAGACCGATGTAGTTGCGCGGCCCGTGCCACCGATAGTGTGCGTTGGTCAGCAGGTCGTGCAGCTGATAGGGCTGGTGCGGATCGAGGCCGAAGTTCTGGACAGGAAAGTCGAGCCACCCGGACTGAGCGTGGTGCGGATCCAGGTTGACGACCACGAGCAGCACGTTGGCACCGTGCGCACTCTCTTTCGTGTAGGCGATCAGGTGGTCGTTGTCGATGTCGTGAAAGCGGAGGCCCGCGTCACTCTGTAAGGCCGGGTTTTCCTTCCGGATGCGGTTCACGCACGTGATCAGGTCGCGGAGACTGTCGGGCCGATCGAGATCCCAGCGTTTGATCTCGTATTTCTCCGAGTGCAGGTACTCCTCGCTTCCCGGGGCGAAGGGCTCGCGCACGCACAGCTCGAACGCCGGCCCGTAGATGCCGTAGCTGGCCGCCAGCGTCGCCGCCAGCACGAGGCGCGTCACGAAAGCCGGCCGTCCGCCGAGCTGCAGGTACTCATTCAGAATGTCCGGCGTGTTGGGCCAGAAGCTCGGCCGGAAGTATTCCCGAACCTCGGTCCGCGTCAGCTCGGTCAGATACTCGGTGAGCTCGCGCTTGGTGTTGCGCCAGGTGAAGTAGGTGTACGACTGGCTGAAGCCGAGCTTGGCCAGACGATACATCACCTTCGGCCGCGTGAAGGCCTCGGCGAGGAAGATGACGTCGGGATGCGTGCGCTTGATGGTCGAGATGAGATGCTCCCAGAAGGCGAAAGGCTTCGTGTGGGGGTTGTCGACGCGGAAGATGCGGATCCCCTGATCGATCCAGACGCGAACGACGTTCGTGAGCCCGTCCCACAGCTCGGCCCAGTGCTCGGTCTCGAAGTCGAGCGGATAGATGTCCTGGTACTTCTTCGGCGGATTCTCGGCGTACTGGATGGAGCCGTCCGGGCGCCGCCGAAACCAGTCGACGTGGCCTTTCACCCATGGATGGTCGGGGGTGCACTGGAAGGCGAGATCCATGGCCACTTCCAGGCCGTGCTCGGCCGCGGCCGCCACGAGGGCCCGGAAATCGGCCAGGGTACCGAGCTCGGGATGCACGTCGGTGTGGCCGCCCTCCTCGGCGCCGATGGCCCACACGCTGCCCGGGTCGTTGGGGCCCGCCACCATGGCATTATTGGCGCCCTTGCGGTGCGCAAGGCCGATGGGGTGGATCGGCGGCAAGTAGAGGACGTCGAATCCCATCGATGCGACGTAGGGAAGCCGCCGCTGACAATCTCTGAAGGTGCCGTGGCGTCCCGGAACGTCGGCACACGAGCGCGGGAACAGCTCGTACCACGTGCTGAACCGTGCCCGCTCCCGATCCACGACCACCACCAGCTCCCGCTCGTAGCTGGTCGCGAGCCGCCGATCAGGGTAGCTCGCCATCAGCGTCGCGAGCTCGTCGCCGAGGGTGCATTCCATCCGATCGGCATCGTCGGATCGCAGGGTCCGCGCGTGGGTTTCCAGGATCTTGCGATCGATCCCGACCGCCCGGGCGCTGGCCTCGGCGACGAGAGCGGCGCCCACCAGCAGGTCCACTTCGAGGTCCTGACCCGCCTCGAGCTTCTTCACCACGCCATCCCGCCAGGTCGTGAAGCGGTCGACCCAGGCCTTGAGCGTGTACCGATACCGGCCGAGCTCGCTGACCGTGAACGCTCCCTGCCAGCGATCATTGCCGAGCGGCTGCATCGGGCTCTCGCTCCACTGCGGCTCGTCCTCGCGCCGATGGAGGAGCACGGCAGAGAGCTGATCGTGGCCGTCGGCGAAGATATCCGCTTCGACGGCGACGCGGTCGCCGACCGTTCGCTTGGCGGGGAATCGCCCGCAATCGATCTCGGGCTTGACGCCCTCGATGACGACCCTGCGCCGACCGTCCTCAGGCAGCTTCATGGTGCCACGTCCACGAGGGTGATGCGGCCATCGATGCTTGCAGCAGTGAGCATGAGGGGAGCCCGGGCCGGACCATTGTCCTTAACGCATTCGTCCATGCATCTCAATGTCATGCCGACCGCCGGGATCGAAGGATGGCCCGGCGCATGCGCGGGACTCACCTGCTAGCAAGCTTGCGGCGGCCCGCGGGGACGGGGCACGCACCGGGCGACTTGACACGCTCGGTGTGGCGGATTGTCACACCGCAAGCGGCGCGGACCCGCTGCGGACGTGCGGGACCGACCGCCGGCTACCCGTGCCAATGGCACCCGGGTTGCTTGCGGCCGCATCGTGGGCGAGCGGGGCGAATCCTTTCCGGACGGAGCGGCCGTGGCGCGCGCCGGCGCGCTGCGCGCGGCGCTCCGCACGGCGCTCGCGCATGGCCCCGCGCGCCGATATCATAGATACGTCGTGCACCGGAGCTTGCGCTTTCAGCTGACCGCCGGGATCATCTTCACGGTGGCGGTGGGGCTCGGCGTGTCGCAATGGTTCAGCACCCAGCAGTCCGAGCGCATGCTCGAGCGCGACCTCGAGGAGCGTGTCTCGCTCGTGGTCACGGCGGTGGAATCGCTGTGGGACCGAGCGGAGCCCGAGGACTTCCGCCGCGAGATCCAGGCCGTGGCGAACGGGCAGCGCAACGTCAGCGCCATCGACGTGTTCCGTGTGGATGGCGGGCGCGTCGCGCCGGCCGAAACGACGCGCAGCTCGGACGAGGTGGCCCGGCGCCGGCCGCTCACCGCGGACGACGTGGCTCGGTTGCTCGCGGGGAGCACCGTGAGCATCCCCTTGTCCCCGGGCGACTGGGACGCGGGCTGGAGCGTCGCCGCCCCGGTGCGCCGCGCGGGCGTGGTGAAGGGCATCGTCGAGATGGAGGTGCACCCCATCGCCTTCACGCGCCTCAAGGGTCGCCTCCGCGCGCTCGACAGCGTCGTGTTCGCCTGCTCGGCGGTCGCATTGATCTTCTTCCTGGCCGCGCTCCTCGAGCGCGGCGTGGCGCGCCCCGTGACGACCCTGGTGAACGGGATGCAGCGGGTGGAGCAGGGCGATCTCAGCGCGCGTGTGACGATCCCGCGCGGGAGTGAATTCAACTTTCTCGCGCGTGGTTTCAACCGGATGATCGAGCGCCTGGGGGAGCTGACTGCCGGTCTCGAAGCGCGGGTGCGTCATGCCACCGAGGCGCTGGCGACGAAGAACCGGGAGCTGCAGGCGGCCAACGAGCGCTTGTCGCTGGTGCAGCTCGAGCTGGCGCGGGCGGAGCGGCTCGCGGCCACCGGTTACATGGCCGCCGCCGTGGCCCACGAGCTCGGCACACCGCTCAACTCGGTGCTCGGCTACACCCAGCTCCTCCTGCGCGCCGAGGCTGCGCCGGAGCGAGTGCAGAAGCTCTCCATCATCGAATCCCAGATCCAGCGCATGACCGAGACGATCCGCGGCATGCTCGACCAGGCGCGTGGCTCCGCCGTTCGACGCATACCCGTGACCATCGCGCCGCTCGTCCATGAAGCGGTGACGCTGGTGGCTCCGCGGCTCGACGGCAACGGACTGTCGGTCGAGCACCCCGTCGATCCCCACCTGCCCGCCGTTTCGGCCGATCCGATCGGCTTGCGCCAGGTGCTGATCAACCTGCTCACCAACGCGATCGATGCGACCGGGAGTGGCGGCCGGATCATCGTGAGCGCTGCGACGGTGGTGGAGGGCGGCGGCCGGACCTCGATGCTCGAGGTGACGGTCCGCGATACGGGACGGGGCATGACCCCCGAGCAGATCCGTCGCGCGACCGAACCCTTCTACACCACCAAGGCGCCGGGTCTGGGGACCGGGCTCGGGCTCGCCATCGTCGATCACATCGTGCGGGCGCATCGCGGTCGCCTGCAGATCGAGAGCGCGCCGGGTGCCGGAACGACCGTGCGGGTGAGGCTGCCGCTGGAGGCCTGATGGCGCGGATTCTCGTCGTGGATGATGATGCGGTGACGTGCCGGCTCCTGGGCGAGGTCCTGGAGGGCGACGGTGCGGAGGTCCTGTGGGACATCGATCCCCGCAGCGCCATCGAGCGTCTGGACGCGGAAAGCGTCGATCTCGCCATCCTCGACATGCGCATGCCCGAGATCGGCGGCCTCGAGTTGCTGCGCCGTCTCCGGCAGCGGCGACCGGACCTTCCCGTCATCATCATGACCGCGTTCGGCTCCGTCGACACGGCGGTGGAGGCCATCGCCGCCGGCGCCGTGGACTACGTGAGCAAGCCCATGAACGTCGAGGAGATCCGGGTCGCTGTGCGGCGGGCGTTGCGCCAGCCGGAGGAGGCGGCGACGGTTCTGCCGGTGGGCGAGAAGGTCGCGGGCATGGTCGGGCGCAGCGCGGCCATGGTGGACGTCTACAAGACCATTGCCCGCGTGGCGCCGGGCAACAGCACGGTGCTGATCCTCGGCGAGAGCGGTACGGGAAAGGAGCTGGTGGCGCGAGCGCTTCACCAGCACAGCGCGCGCCACGGCAAGCCCTTCGTCGCGGTCGACTGCGCCGCCATCCCGGAGAATCTGCTGGAAAGCGAGCTGTTCGGCCACGTCCGCGGGGCGTTCACGGGGGCGGTGAACGATGCGCCAGGGCTGTTCGCCGAGGCGCACGGCGGGACGCTGTTTCTCGACGAGATCGGGGAGATCGCCGCGCCGCTGCAGGCGAAGCTCCTGCGCGCGCTCCAGGAGCACCAGCTCCGACCCGTCGGCGGCGTGCACTGGCGCACCATCGACGTGCGCGTGGTCGCGGCGACCCACCGAGATCTCGCCGGCGCGGTGAGCCGCGGTCAGTTCCGCGGGGATCTCTACTATCGACTGAAGGTGGTCACGATTCAGCTGCCTCCCCTGCGCGATCGGCGCGATGATGTGCCGTTGCTGGTGGACCACCTCGTGCAGCGCGCGGCCGTCGTCGTCGGCAAACGGATCACCGGGGTGTCGGAAGCGGCGCTGGGTGTCCTCGGTAGCCACGACTGGCCGGGCAACGTGCGCGAGCTCGCCCACGTGGTCGAGCGCGCCGTCGCCCTTGCCCAGCATCCGGTGCTCGGCGTCGACGACCTGCCGGTGGAGTTGCGGGAGGAGGCGCGGGCCGAAGCGGCCGAGGAGAGCGGTGATGGCGACTTGCTCGATGGGCGGCCGACGCTCGCCGAGTTGCGGCGCCGCTACATTCGGCACGTCCTCGACGAGAGCGGCGGCAACGTCACCCGGGCGGCCGCGGTCCTCGGCGTCGACCGGCGGTCGCTGTACCGCATGCTGGAGCGCTACGGATTGACCCGCCAGGGCACGCCCGAGGCCTGATCCGAGTGACCCGGAGACGGGAATCGTCACCCGTTCGACGCCCGGGTCGCACCCTGCTACGTCTTAGCCCCCCTCGGTATGGAGACGCACGGGATTCGGAGCGTCCGGCATCGGATCGGGCGATGGGTCGGCCGCGCCGGGGCCCTCGCCAGTGTGATGCTGCTCGCGCAGTGTGAGCGCACGCCAATCGTCGAGTTCCGCAGCGACGACGGCAGTCGGTCGTTGACGCTCAATCACAGCGGCCTCGTGCTTCAGGCCGAGGGGCTCGGCCGTCTGGTTCTCGGCGCCGGCCCGAAGGGCGGTCTCGGCGTGAGCGTGCACGACGCGCAGGGGAAGCGACGGCTCACGGCCGGGATGCAGGCGAACGGACGGCCGCGTGTCGCGCTCTTCGACGCCGACGGCGCGCCGCGGACGGTTACCGATCTGCGCGGCGACGGGAGCCCGAGCGTGTCCCTTCTCGACCCGGCGGGGACCGATCGCGTGACCATCGCGGTGGAGAGCGACGGTAGTCCGCGCGTGACGCTGCTCGATGCCGGTGGCGCGCAGCGCGCCGGCCTGGTCACGAACGTCGACGGAGCGGTCGGCCTGGTGCTCTTCAGCGACGACGGGGCGCAACGCGCGTTGCTCAACGTCGAGCCGGATGGTCTGCCGGGACTGGTGCTCTACGACGGTGAAGGCGTCGCCCGGGTGATCGTCGAGATACTGCCCGATGGTCGTCCGCGGCTCGAGCTGTGGGACGAAGGCTACCGGCACGAGGAGGGCAGCCCGGAGCAGTCCGAGCCCGAGGATCCCGATGCCGAGTCCGACGAGCCCGAAACGCAGGCGGACGCCGGTCCCGGCTCGAGCGACCGCGTCTGCTCTGCCGATCGCGCGCGTCCGGGCGTGCGGCGTTCGGCGGCGCCCGCGGCTCCGCGCACGCCGGTACGCGTCAGCCACCTCGATCGGCGCTGACCTTGGCCCCCTGGGCTTTCTTGCCCGCCTGGGCGCCCTTGCCCACCCGGACGGCCTCGCCCTCGCGGGCAGCCTTGCCCGCGCCCGCGCGGGCGAATTGTCCCCGTCGACGCCCGACGTCCGGTGCCGCCACGTGCGCGGCGGCGGCCCTCGCCGTGCTCGTCACCTGCACCGCGGCGTTCGCCGTTCCCGTCGATCAGCTCGAGCCGGGACGCGACTGGCGGATCCGGCGCCTGCGTGTGCGCGGTAACGAGGCCGTTTCGACGCGCGCGCTGCGCGCCGAGATGCTGACGAGGACGCGCCCCTGGTACACCTTCTGGCGTCGCCGGCCCGCCTTCGACCCGGTGACCTTCGCGGCGGACCTCGAGCGACTCCGGCTGCTGTATCGAAGGCGGGGGTACTATCGAGCCCTCATCACACACGACATAGAGATCGAGCCCGGCGGCGATCGGGTCCAGGCCCTCGTGTCGATCGACGAGGGTCTGCCGGTTCGTGTAGTGGCGATCGAGGTGGCGCTCGCTGGCGCGCTGCCCGCGCCGGACGCGGAGACCGAGCTGCGCGCCGGACTGCCCTTGTCCGCCGGGGACGTCTTCACCGAGGACGCCTACAACACCGCGGTGGCGCACCTGCGCCGCTACTACCGGGAACGCGGCTACGCGCAGGTCCGGGTGGACAAGCGTGCGCGGGTGGACGTGACGAGCGATACGGTCGATGTCGCCTACCGGGCCGAGAGCGGAGCACCGGCCACGTTCGGGGATGTGGCGGACGTACAGGTCGAGGGCATCGAGAAGGTCGACGAGAACGTCATCCGCCGCGAAGTGGCCTTCGAATCCGGCCAACCGTTCGACGAGCGGCTGATCGAGCGCACCCGGCGCAACCTCGAAGCGCTCAAGCTCTTCAGCACCGTCACCATCACGGAGGAGCCGAGGGACGGGCGCATCGATCTGCGCATCGGCGTCAAGGAGCGCCCGCCTCGTGAGATCCGGCTCGGCGTCGGGTTCGACAGCGAGGAGCTCGTGCGCGGCTCCGCCGCCTGGACCCACTACAACTTCCTGGGCGGTGCGCGTCAGTTCCAGGCGAGCGTGCGTGCCTCGGTACTCGACCGCACCTTCACGGCCGGCCTGCTGCAGCCCCATTTCCCGCTGCACGCCAGTCGAACGAACTTGCTCTTCTCGGAAGGGCAGCAGAGGGAAGAGCCGTTCACCCTGGACCTCACCCGCGTGAGCCCGCGCATCGACTGGGAGATGACGGCGCACCTGACGACCTTCGTGTTCTACCGTTTCGAGTACAACCTACTCCTGGACGTGAAGGAGCGGATCGAGGACAGCTTTCCTGGTATCGCCCCGGGCGACGGCATTCTCTCCGGGCTCGGCGTCGGCGCAAAGTGGAGCACGCTCGACGACGAGTTCAATCCGACCCGCGGCTGGGCGACGACCGCCGCCGTCGAGCCCGTTGGCGGCTTTCTCGGCGGCGACTACTCGTTCGTGCGTTTCACCTGGGAAGGGCGAGCGTACCGGCGGCTCCTCGGTCGGCTCGGCGGGGCAGCGCGGCTACGCCTGGGCGCCGCCGATCCGACCGGGTCGTCGGAGGAGATCCCCATGTTCGAGCGTTTCTTCAGCGGCGGCATCAACTCCGTCCGTGGCTATGGCCGCTGGCGGGTGGGGCGCATCTTCGGGGATCCCGTGGGTGGCCGCACGCGCGTGGAGTTCACGACGGAGCTGCGCCACCCGATCACCGATCGCCTCTCCGGGATCGCCTTCGTCGACGGCGGGCAGGTCTCGGTGCGGAGCTACGTCTTCCCGTTCAACGAGATGCAGTACGGCGCGGGCGTCGGGCTCCGCTATTCCTCGCCCGTGGGCGCGCTGGGGCTCGATCTCGGCTTTCCAACCGATCCGCCGCGTGACGACCCGCGCTGGCGCGTTCACGTCACCCTGGGCGCGACGTTCTGACGGGCGCAGCGAGGCTCGCGCGCCGCGGGATTCCCGCAAGGCGGTGCCACTCCGTCCACAACGCGCGTGTCACCTGATATGGTTTCGCAGGAGGGCGATGTCGGCAGCACCGCACGATGCCGAACGGCACCGGATGAGCCGCTGGGGGCGCCGCGTTCTGGCCCTGGGAACGTGCGTCGCGCTCATCGCCGCCGCGGCGTTCGTCGCGCTGCGTAGCGGGATGGCGGCCAGGGTCTTGCGCGAGCAGGCCCTCGCGCGCCTCCGCTCGTCGTTTGCCCTTGCCGATCTCGACCGCGTGGAGCTGACCCCGGCGGGCACCGTCGTGCTCCACGGACTGCGGATCGGTGACGAGGCTCAGGCGAGCGTCAAGCTTCCCCTGGTACGCATCTCACTCGCGCCGCTGGGGCTGCTGCGCGGCCGGCTGATGCTGTCTCGGGTCGTGGTCGACGATCCGGCGATACGCATCATTCGAAGCGCTGGCCGCTGGACGTTGCCCGCGCTCACCGATGGCTCCTCCGCGGCGCTGCCGATCGAGATCGACAGCCTGCGAGTGCGAGGCGGGGAGCTGACCATCGCGTTCGAGGACGAGCCCGTTCACCGGGTGGTCCTTGCCGATCTCCGGATGCGGGCGCGCGCGCGCGCCGACGGCGAGCGTCAGGAGCTCCACATCGACGGTCTGCGTTTCGCCTCGCAGGGCATCGACGTCTCGCCCCTGCGGCTGCGGGGCGCGGTGCATCGTCGGGTCGAGGGGCCGATTTGCGTGAAGGACCTGCGGATCGTCTCCGACCGCAGCCGGATCGTGACCACGGGCTGTGTCGATCCCGGCCGCAGCATCGATGCCCGGTTCGCCGTCGGGCCGCTCGATCCCGCTGAGCTGCGCGCCCTGGTCCCAGCAAGCCCGATCCGCATTCCGGTAAAGGGCGCGATCGACGCCCGTGGTACGTGGGAGGAGCCTCGCATCGGTCTGGTGGCCGATGTCGGTGCGGCCGGCACGTTGCGTGGGGACGGCGCGATCGCACTCGGCGCGGGACCACCGGCCTGGCGCGGGCGCATCGCGTTCGCGGGCCTGGATCCGGAGGCCGTGGTGGGGCCGGGACCATCGCCCACGTCCCGGGCGCACCTCACCGGACGGACGGTGTTTCGTGGCGTGGGCTGGGACGCGGCGGTTCATCTCAGCGGCCGGGTGGTCCTCGGCCCGTCGGTGATTCGCGGTGAGCCCGTCGAGGCGGCATGGATCCGTGGCCGGCACGATGCACGGCGGACCAGCGTGAAGGCCCGCGTGGACACGGAAGCGGGACGCGCCGCGGTCGTCGCCGATGCCGTACGCGGGGACGAGGCAGCTTACGACGGCCGGGCCCATGTGCAGCTGCGGCAGGCGGAACGCCTCATCCCCGCTGCCTCGGGTTCCGCCAGCGCCCGCATCACCATCCAGGGCGCCGGCAGCGATCCACGGACGGGCCCGGCGACCGTGCGGGCCCTGGTGCGTGATCTCACGCTCGGGGGGACGAAGATCGCCGTCGCTCGCGCGCGGGCGCAGGTGAAGAACGGCACGGTGCGGGTGCAGGAGCTCACCGTGCAAGGCCCGGAGCTCGAGGCGAAGGGCGCGGGAGTCGTGCAGCTCGCAACACGCGCGGTCGATGCGACCGCGCAGGCGCGTATCGCCCTCGCGAATCTCGGCTCCACCGGTACACCGCCGCTGCGCGGAAGCCTGTCGGCGCAGGTCGAGGTTCGTGGAACGCCTGACGACTTTGACGTGCGGCTCCGGGCCGAAGGAAGAGAAATCGGTGGACAGGTGGGAAGTCTTGCGAGCAGCCTGGCAACCCATTCTGCCGGCAATCTCACTGTTGGCCTCAGCACGATGCAGCTGCTGGCGGAGGGCCGCCACCTCGGCGGCGCCGGCGCGACGCTGGCGGTCGTGGCGAGTGGCACCGATGTGCGGGTGGGCTCCGTCGCGCGCCCGGCCGCGCGCATCGAGGCGGACTGGCGGCAGGGCCAGCCAGCCGACCGCACGCACCTGATTGTGACGGCTGGCCCCGGGGAAGCGGCCACCGATCGGCTGCGCGCAACGGTACGCCGGCGAGCCGGGAGTGCGGAGGTCGATGTCGAGGAGCTCCTGCTGACGCCGGCTCCGGACGTGGCGCTCGCGCTCCGGCAGCCCGCCCGGGCGGTCGTTGCCGAGGATCACGTGCGCATCGTTTCTCTGGAATTCGGCCCGGTGTCGAACGAGCAGGGGAACGCCGCTCTCGTCGAGCGCGTATCGCTCGACGGCAGCTTCGGCTTCGGCGGGCACACCGACGGCCGTCTCACGATCGAGGCCTTGGACCTCGCGCCGCTGTGCCTGGCGGGACACCTCGGCGCGTGCCAAGGACGGGTCGCAGGCCGGCTGCGCATCACGGGCTCCGCGGCGGCCCCGGAGATCACGGGGAGCATCGGGACGAGCAACCTCGTGATCGAAGCCGTGGACTGCGGCGTTCTCGAGGTCGCGGTCGATGCCAGAGCGGCCGGTGTGCGGCTGGCCGGCGCGCTACGCCCGCCGGCGGGTGAGCCGCTGGAATTCGACGCGCGCGTGCCCGTCGATCTTTCCTGGACCGGCTCCGGTCGCGATACGAGCTGGATGCCGCTCTCCGTCGTCCTGCGCTCCGATGGGCTCGACCTTCACCTGCTTGGTGCGCTCATCCCCGGCGACGTCCGCGATGCGGGCGGGCGGCTGCTGCTCGACCTGCGCGTGGACGGCACGCGCGCGGCCCCCAGGTTTGCCGGCAGCGCGCAGCTCATGGGCGGCTGGATCAAGCCCGCCGCAGCTGCGACGGTATACAGCGACGTCGAGGCGACGGTAATCGCCGAGGACGAGCATCTGCGCCTGGTCGGGCTGCGCGCCCGCAGCGGCGACGGCCGGCTCGAAGGCGACGGCGCGATCGACCTCGACGGCGGCGGTCGATTCGGCGCACTGGCGCTCGACCTCCGCTTCACCGATTTCGTCGCCGTCCGCAAGCAGACGATGGAGGCGGCGATCGGGGGCACCGTGCGGCTGCGTGGGCGGCCGGAGGCTCCGGTGCTCACGGGTGCGCTCGACATCACGCGGCTCGCGCTGCGGCCGGTCGCCATCGAGGCGCTCTCGTCGGCCCCGTTGCCGCAGCCGGACGCCACCATCGAGATCGCCGGCGCCCCGGAGCCACCGCCCGCCGAGCCGGGGAAGGACGGACGGGCTGCGCTCGACCCGCTTGATGTGGCACTCGACCTGCGCCTGACGCGCGACGCATGGATCCGCTCGCCGGAGGCCGAAATCGAGCTCGGCGGCACGCTCCGCATCGAGAAGGCGCCGTACGGCGTGGCGCAGGTCACCGGAACGATAGTCTTGCTGCGGGGGTGGTATGCGTTTCAGGGCCGCCGCTTCAACGTCAAGCAGGGAACGATCTCCCTTGCGGAAGGCGGTGGCGAGCCGCAGCTCGACGTCACGGGGGTCTATCGCGTCCGCGGCACCGGCGTCGCTCCGGGATACGACATCTTCGTGACCGTCCGCGGACCGGGCTCGGCGCCGAAGCTCACCCTCGCATCGGAACCGGCACTCGAGGAAGGCGACATCCTGTCGGTGCTGCTCTTCGGCAAGACGATGGACGAGCTCACGGCGGGTCAGGCGACCGGACTCCAGCAGCAGACGATGCGTCTCGCGGGCCAATACGTGATCGGCGAGCTCGGCGGCTCGGTGCGGGACGGCCTCGGCCTCGACACCCTGGAGGTCGAGCTACCGGAAGGAGAGGAGGACACCGGGCAGGTCACCGTCGGCCGCCACGTCACCCGGGACGTACTTGTCTCTGTCGGCCACGAGTTCGGCAGCACGGTCGCCGAGGTCTTCGGCGTCGAGTACGGCATCACGCCGAGCATCTCCGTCCGGGGCTCCACCACGACCGACGGCCGCAGCGCGGTCGACCTCTTCTGGCGGCGCCGGTACTGAGCGTCAGTGAGCCTCAGTGGCGGACGGAGAGACCCAGAAACGGGTTGTAGTCGTCGGCCGAGTCGGTGACCCCGATGTTGACGCCGCAATCGAGCTGGACGTTCGCGGTCAGACCGTACGTGAAGCCGACGTCCACGGTGCCGACCCACTCCGTGTCGGATTCCGTGCTGACGGCGTTGAAGAACTCCACGTAGCCGCCAATGGGCCCGAGGAGGTCGCGTCCGACCTCGATGGTATGGATGAACTCGGCGTGGTGGCCGCCTCCCCGCTCGTCGCGGTTGAAGTCCACTTCCGTCATGGCGCCGAGGTCAAAGCCGGCCGGTAGTCCGACGCCGAGCGGCAGGATGATGCCGCCTTCGACGCTGTCGTTGCCGACGTCGTCCTGGCTGGTCGGAAACTTGACGAAGGGCATCACCGCGAGGGCGGTCGTACCGCCGTCGTTGCCCCACAGGTTGACCTTGACCCGACTGGTCAGGTCGCCGAAACCGGACTGGCGGGTCGTCGGGCCGGCGACGCGATCCTCCGTGGTGATGTGGTTGTAGGTCTCGATGACGGTCTGGAGGTCGACGTCGTTGAGGAGCCCGATCTTGAAGTTGATGTGCGCCACCGCCCAGGATTCGACACGCGTATCCCCGCCGCCCGACTCGTCGTCGTTCCGGCTGTAGCTCACCAGATCCGACTCGACCTGGAAGTGGCCCGCGTCCACCGTGTGGGGACTCTCGGTCTTGTCGGGGCGGTCCGTGCTCATCTCTCGGAGCTGATCGTCCGGCACCGGGTTGAACAGATGATAGCCGGACTTGTCGAGGCGATTGGCGGCGCCGCTCTCGGCGGTGGCGAGCAGCACGGACGCGAGCGGGGACAGGCTGCGTAGCAGGCACCGGGCGGTTCGCCCGCGTACCGACGACGGTGCGCGACCCGGCATGGAGTCACGCCGACGATCGGTGAACGAGGTCGTCGGGGGTTGCGAATCCGGGCGCCATCGTGTCGTCCACCTGCCTGCGGCGGCGATCGGTGATGCCACAGGATCGCCGGAGAACGCTAGGGACTGGGAGGTGCAGTGCTCGCGGTTGCGTCCGTCCGGTCACGATGTTAGGGGCTGGGCGGTTCCTTCGCGCGCCGTCAAGGACGGCGCGGCACGATGAGGTGTGAGGGGTGCGGGCGGCGGGTGCTGCGCAGAGTCCCGGATCCTCGATGCCCCAAGGTCTGCGGGCGTCGGCCATCGTCACCAGCTCGTCCACGGCGCCAATGATGAGCATGGATAGCTCCGCGCCCTGGTGCCTCGAGCGCGGCGCCACGGTGCTGCCCGCGGGCGCCGTGCGCTTCAGCGTGTGGGCGCCGCGGGCGCGTCACGTCGCGGTAGTCGCGAGCAGTGGCGACGAGATCGCGGTGACAGCGCTCGACGACGTCGGTGGGGGAGTCTTCGCAGCGGCGGTGCACGGCCTCGGCGCGGGGACGGACTACCGCTACCGGGTGGACGGCCACGAGCGACCCGATCCGGTGAGCCGTCACCAGCCTCTGGGCGTGCATGGGCCGTCCCGTGTCGTCGATCCGTCCACATTCGTGTGGACGGACGGTGGCTGGCGGGGCGGGGAGATGGCCGACCTCGTCATCTACGAGCTGCATGTCGGGACTTTCACCGCGGCCGGAACCTTCGATGCCGCCGCGGAGCATCTCGAAGCGCTCCGCGCCCTCGGCGTCACCGCCATCGAGCTCATGCCGATCGCGGAGTTCGACGGGTCGCGGAACTGGGGCTACGACGGCGTGCATCTCTACGCGCCGCAGAGCACCTACGGCGGGCCCGACGGGCTTCGTCGTCTCGTGGATGCCGCACACCGTGCGGACGTCGCCGTCATCCTAGACGTCGTCTACAACCATCTCGGGCCGGAGGGGAACCACCTCGGCGACTTCGGTCCCTACTTCACCGACTTCTACCACACCGCGTGGGGCGCCGCGCTCAATCTCGACGGCACCGACAGCGACGACGTGCGCCGCTACGTCGTGGACAACGCTCTGTACTGGCTGACGGAGTTCCACATCGACGGGCTCCGCCTCGACGCCGTCCATGCGATCTGCGATCGCAGCGCCACGCACATCCTGGAGGAGATCGGCGCCGCCGTGCACACCGAGGCGGGGCGGCTCGGGCGCCGGGCGGTCGTCATCGCCGAGAGCGATCTCAACGATCCTCGCCTCGTGCGGGCGCCGGCGCGCGGCGGCTATGGGTTCGATGGTCAGTGGAGCGACGATTTCCACCATGCGGTGCACCGTGCCCTCACGGGCGAGGTGGCGGGCTACTACGCCGACTTCGGCGGCGTGGCGCCGATTGCCAAGGCGCTGCGCGACCGCTTCGTCTACGAGGGCCAGCGCTCACGCTACCGCCGCCGGCGCCACGGCGCGCCGGCCACCGACGTGCCCGCGGACCGCTTCGTCGTCTGCATCCAGAATCACGACCAGGTCGGCAACCATGCTGGCGGCGAGCGCCTCGGCACGCTCATCGGGCTGCCGGCGCAGCGGCTGGCCACGGCGCTGCTGCTCCTGTCGCCGTATGTACCTCTCCTGTTCATGGGCCAGGAGTGGGGCGCGACGAATCCCTTCCTCTACTTCGTGAGCCATGCGAGTCCGGCGCTGGCGGTGGCAGTGCGCGAGGGGCGGCGGCGGGAGCTCGCGAGCTTCGGGTGGGCGGGGGAGCCGCCGGACCCGCAGGCCGAGGAGACGTTCGCGCGCTCTCGCCTCGATCGGAGCCGTGCCGATCGCCCTGGCCACCGCGAGCTGCTGCTGCTTCACCGCGACCTGCTGCAGCTGCGCAGCGCCGAGGGCGCGCTTCGGCCGGGCGCCGCGCGCTACCAGGTGGCGGAGGATGCGGCACACGGCTGGCTCGTCGTGTCGTATGCGCGCCCGGAACCGCCGCCAGCGCCACGTCCGCGCTCCGCCCCGGCAAGTCGGGCGCCGGGGCGCGGCGTCCTCGCCGTGTTCAGCCTCGCCCGCGAGGAGCGACAGGTCGCGCTGCCGAACCCGGACCGGACGGTGCGCTGGCGCCGGCGGCTGTCGACCGAGGAGGAGCGCTACGGCGGTGGTGGGGCGCTGCCGCCCGCCGCGCTCGCGGGAGCCGATCTTGCGATCGCCATGCCGGCCACGAGCGCGGCGCTCTACACCGAGGATCTCGACCCGTGACGCGCGTCCGGCCCGGCCATCCCTATCCGCTCGGTGCCACCTGGGACGGGGAGGGGGTCAACTTCGCGCTGTTCTCGGAGAACGGCACCGGAGTCGAGCTGTGCCTCTTCGATCGCGCCGAGGACCAGACGCAGTCGCGGATCGTCCCGCTCAGCGAGCGCGATCAGTTCGTCTGGCACGCCTATCTTCCCGACGTGCGCCCGGGCCAGCTCTATGGCTATCGCGTGCACGGGCCGTACGCGCCCAAGCAGGGACACCGGTTCAATCCGGCCATGCTGCTGCTCGATCCCTACGCGCGCGCCATCAGCGGTCCCATCACCTGGAGCACGGCGCTGTGCGCCTATCGTGCCGGCGACCCGCTCGAGGATCTGTCGCTCAACACCGTGGACAGCGCCCCGCACATGCCGCGGTGTGTGGTCGTGGAGACGGCCTTCAGCTGGGGCGACGATCGCCCGCCACGGACACCCTGGAACCGCACCGTGATCTACTAATGCCACGTGAAGGGCATGACGGTGCGCCACCCCGGCGTACCGGAGCCGCTGCGAGGCACGTATCTCGGCTTGTCGATGGATCCCATCATCGAGCATCTGCTGGCGCTCGGCGTCACCGCGATCGAGCTCATGCCGGTGCATCACTTCGTGCATGACCGGCACGTCGTCGAGCGGGGGCTGCGCAACTACTGGGGCTACAATTCCATCGGCTTCTTCGCGCCGCACGTCGAGTACGCGACCAGCGGCTTTGGCCGGCAGGTGACCGAGTTCAAGACCATGGTGAAACGCTTTCACCGCGCCGGCATCGAGGTGATCCTCGACGTCGTCTACAACCACACGGGCGAAGGCGACCATCTCGGCCCGACGCTCTGCCTGCGGGGGATCGACAACGCTTCCTACTACCGCCTGGTGCCCGACAACCGCCGCGGCTACATCGACTTCACCGGCTGCGGGAACGGCCTCAACATGCAGCACCCGCGCTCGCTGCAGCTGATCATGGACAGCCTGCGCTACTGGGTGACGGAGATGCACGTCGATGGCTTCCGCTTCGATCTCGCGCCCGCGCTCGCCCGCGAGCTCTACGAGGTCGACCGGCTCGGCAGCTTCTTCGACATCATCCAGCAGGACCCGGTTCTGTCGCAGGTGAAGCTCATCGCCGAGCCGTGGGATCTCGGCCCGGGCGGCTACCAGGTCGGCAACTTTCCGGCCGGATGGGCGGAGTGGAACGGCAAGTATCGGGACGCCGTGCGGCGGTTCTGGCGCGGCGATCCCGGCTACGTGCCGGAGCTGGCGTCGCGGCTCTCGGGCAGCAGCGATCTCTACGGCTGGAGCTCGCGCAGCCCGTACGCCAGCATCAACTTCGTCACCTGCCACGACGGCTACACGCTCGCCGATCTGGTCAGCTACGAGCACAAGCACAACACGGCGAATCGCGAGGACAATCGCGACGGCACCGACGCCAACTGGAGCCGGAACTGGGGCGCGGAGGGGCGGACCGACGCGGCGCCGATCGTCGGCCTGCGGGAGCGCATCAAGCGTAACCTTCTCGCCACGCTGGCATTCTCACAAGGCGTGCCGATGCTGAGTCACGGCGACGAGATGGGCCGCACGCAACAGGGGAACAACAACGCCTACTGTCAGGACGGCGAGCTCACGTGGGTGAGCTGGGATCTCGATGACGACGAGCAGGCCCTGCTCGCGTTCACGCAGCGGCTCTTCGGCGTCCTGCGCGACAACCCCGTGTTGCGGCGGCGGAGCTTCTTCAGCGGCCGCACGGTGTCCCCGGATGGGCACAAGGACGTAGCTTGGCTGCGGCCCGACGGCCGCGAGATGGCCGAGCGGGACTGGACGGGGGCCGACCGACACTTTCTCGGCATGCTGCTCTACGGCGGCGCGACCGACGAGGTGGACGCCGGCGGGCGGCCGCTCACCGGGGACACGCTGCTCCTCTATCTGAACGCCGGGGCGCGTGCCGTCGCGTGCACGTTGCCCTCCATGACGACGGCGGGAGAATGGCACGAGATCGTCGATACGGCGCAAGACGGCGCGCGGGTGGTCAAGGGCCAGGGGCTGAAGCTCGCCGCCCACTCGCTCGTCCTGCTGCGCTTCGCCGAAGCCGCGGACGGGCGGGCGGCGCGGAAGGCGGCGTTCGGCACTCGACTCGCACGAGCACCGGGTCCGTGAGCGCGCGGCCGTACCTGCGGGCCTTGGCGAAGCGCGCCGCCATTCTCCCGTTCTACGTCGATCAGGGAGGCGTGCGTCGCGACACCGCCGACGGCACGCGTATTGCGCTGCTGGCGGCGATGGGCGTCGATGGTTCGACGGAGGAGGCGGCGGCGCGAAGCCTCGGCGACCTCCGGCGCGCGGCGGCCGAGCGCTGCGAGCCGGTCCGGGTACTGCAGCAACGCATCACCCGCACGCTCGGGCCGGCGGCTTTGCACGGCTTTCGTCCGGCGGGCCAGCCGGTTGCCTGGGAGGTGGAGATCACCGAGGAGAGCGGCCGACGCCGCCGACTCGCCGTGCGCCGTCCGGTGTCCGAGGCCGCCGTCTGCCTGCGCCAGCCGCTGCCGCTCGGCTACCACCGGGCGCGCTTCACGCTGCGCACCAGCGATGGCCGGCGCTACGAGGGCGAGCACGGCGTCATCGTGACGCCGCACCGGTGCCTGCGGCCGCAGGACGTCGCGGGGCAACGGCGGGCCTTCGGGCTTCTCGCGCAGCTCTACACCCTCGGCAGCAGGCGCAACTGGGGAATCGGCGATCTCGGCGATCTCGCGACACTCGCCGAGTGGGCCGGTGAGATCGGCGCCGCCTTCGTCGGCCTCAACCCGCTTCACGCGCTGCCGAACACGCAGGGACAGATCAGTCCCTACAGCCCGACCAGCCGCCTCTACCGCAACGTGATCTACCTCGACGTCGAGGCGATCCCCGAGTGGCGCGAGGCGCCCGCCCTCGGCCGGCGCGCCGGGGCGGCGAGCTTCCGCCGCAGCCTCGAGCGCCTGCGCGCCGCCGCCCACGTGCCCTACGACGGGGTTCTGCGGGCGAAGCGCCCGATGCTCGAGGCGCTCCACCGCGTCTTCGCCGCGCGCCACCGTGACCGCCCGACGTCGCGCGGCCGGGCCTACCGGCGCTACCTCGAGCGGGCGAAGCCGTCGCTCCAGGAGTTCGCCACGTTCCTGGTCCTGCAGGAGCGGCTGGCGACGCGCCACGGCGCTGATTGGCGCCGCTGGCCGGCCGCCTATCGCGATCCGCGCTCATCCGCCGTCGCGCGCTTCGCCGCGGAGCACGCACGCGAGATCGATTTCCACTGCTATCTCCAGTTCGAGATCGACCGCCAGCTGGCCCACGTGGCGGCGCGTGCGCGGGCGGCCGGCATGACGATCGGGCTCTACCAGGACCTGGCGATCGGCTCGTCGCCCACGGGCAGCGATGCGTGGGCGTTTCAAGGGCTATTTCTCGACGGGGTGTCGATCGGCGCGCCGCCGGATGCCTGGTACAGTCGCGGCCAGGACTGGGGCTTCCATCCGCTCGACCCGCGCCGGCTGGCAGCCGCGGGATACGGGTACTGGATCGCGCTGCTGCGCGGCGCCCTCGGGCATGCCGGGGCGTTGCGCATCGATCACGTCCTCGGGCTCTTCCGGCAGTTTTGGGTGCCGGCCGGGCGCCCGCCGTCGGAGGGTGCGTACGTTCGCTTCCCTGCCGAGGACTTTCTCGGCATCCTCGCGCTCGAAAGCACCCGCGCCGGAGCGCTCGTGATCGGTGAGGATCTCGGCACGGTGCCGCGCGGGCTCCCCGAGACGCTGGCGGCGTGGGGCATTCTCTCGACCGCGGTGCTCTACTTTGCCCGCACGCGCGACGGCGGGTTTCTGCCCGCGCGCGCTTACCCGGAGCGAGCGCTCGTGTCCGCGAACACGCACGATATGGCTCCTCTCGCCGGCTACTGGCGCGGACGCGACCTCGAGCTGCGGGAGCGCTTCGGGCAGTTCCGCTCGGCGGCGGCGGTGCGAGGGGCGCGCCGGGAGCGCAGGGACGAACGGCGGGCGCTCGTGCGACGGCTCGTCGCCGAGGGCGTGCTCGCGACCGGCCGCGGACGGGACGCTGATGCCGGACTGCGGGGAGCGATCCACGCGTTTCTCGGCCGTACGCCGGCGGCGCTCCTCGGCGTGTCGCTCGACGATCTCACCGGCGAGGTGGAGCCGGTGAACGTCCCCGGTACCGGACCGAAGGAACATCCAAACTGGTCGCGCCGACTGCGGCTATCGGTCGATATGCTTGCGACCGATCCCCAGGTGAAGGAAGCTCTAGATGGGGTGCGGCACAGCGATCGAGCCAGCCGCGCGAGGCGCGCCAGGCAGGCGGCGCGCCGCCGGTCGCGGCGGCTAGACGGCGGACGACGGCAGACCGGGCGCGCCCCGAGGTAGCGGGACGGCGAGCGCAAGGACGGATCCATGCGGCAGTTCCTGAGCCCGTTTCTCGAGATCGGCCTCGCTGACATCATCGACATCGTCATCGTCACCGCGCTCGTCACGGCGATCCTGACGCTCGTGCGCCGCACCCACGCGGGCTTCGTCGCCATCGGTATCCTGATCGTCGCGGCGCTCTACGTCGTCGCCCGGGCGCTGAACCTGCAGCTGACGGCGTGGATCTTCCAGGGGTTCTTCGCCGTCTTTCTCGTCATCGTCGTGGTCGTGTTCCAGGAGGAGCTGCGCCAGCTCTTCGAGCGCATCGCCGTCTGGAGCCTGCGGCGCCGGGAGATGCCGCGCGGCACCATCGATCCCACCGACGTCGTCGTGAAATGCCTCGCCGATTTCGCGCGGCAATCCGTCGGCGCGCTGATCGCGTTTCCGGGCACGCAACCCCTGCAGCGCTACATCCAGGGCGGCATCGACCTCGACGGGAAGGTGAGTTACCCGCTGCTTGCCAGCATCTTCGACAAGCACTCCCCGGGGCACGACGGCGCCGTGATCATCGAGAACGATCGCGTGGTCCGCTTCGCCGCCCATCTGCCGCTCGCGAAGGGACCGCACGGGCTCGCCGTCGGCGGCACGCGACACAGCGCGGCGCTCGGCCTCAGCGAGCGCACCGACGCGCTCTGCTTCGTGGTCTCGGAGGAACGGGGCGAGGTATCGGTGGCTCGGGACGGGCGGTTGCGCATTCTCGGTCGTCCCGAGGAGGCGGCGGCGCTGCTGCGGGCGTACCTCCGCCAGAAGCATCCCGAGGCGGAGCATGGTTTCGTGTGGGCGCAGCTGGTGCGCGCCAATCGCGTCGAAACGTCCGTGGCCCTCGGCCTCGTGATCGCGCTGTGGTATCTCTTCGTTCCCGGATCGCGCAGCGTGGAGTTCACCTTCGAGGTTCCGGTGACGATCCAGAACCTGCCGTCAGGATACGAGGTGGAGAGCCTCGAGCCCAAGACGGTGCGCGCGAAGTTCACCGGTCCGCGCCGATCCTTCTATATCTTCGACGAGGAGCGGCTGGAGGCGACCATCGATGGCTCGCTGGTGAAGCTCGGGCGGCGGACGTTTCTGCTGAGCCACGAGAGCCTGAACTATCCGAAGGATCTCACGCTCCAGGACATCGAGCCCGAACGGGTGCGCGTCGTGTCCCGCAAGGCGGGGGAGCCGGCCGCCAACCCGCGAACGCCGTCCGCGTCCCCGTCGGCACCACCGCAGCCGACGCCGCGCCAGCCCAAGCCGCCCAAGAAGGCCAAGGGTCAGTGACGTCGGGCCGGCGCGCCGGCGCCGAGTGCTGAGCGGGCGCGGGCAGAGCCGCGCGGTCTGCCACATTGGTCTCAGGACCCGAAACCAGCAATAGTGCCACCCGATGCATGACGGGGTGAACACGGGCGTCGTGGCGTACTTCTCCATGGAGATCGCCCTCGACCCGCGGCTGCCGACCTACAGCGGCGGCCTCGGCGTCCTCGCGGGCGACACGCTGCGCGCCGCCGCCGATCAGCGCGTGCCGATGATCGGCGTGACGCTACTGCATCGACAGGGCTACTTCCGCCAGCATCTCGATGCGCACGGAACGCAGAGCGAGAGTCCCGTGCGCTGGGTCCCGGAGGAGCATCTCGAGCCGATGGCCGTGCGCGCGGGCTTGGCGATTGCGGGACGCGCCGTCCAGATCCGGACCTGGCGATACGTCGTCCGTGGCATCTCCGGTCACGAGGTGCCGGTGTATCTCCTCGACACCGCGCTGACGGAGAACGCCCCCGAAGATCAGGCGCTCACGAACCAGCTCTACGGAGGCGACCTTGGCTACCGGCTGAGCCAGGAGGCCATCCTCGGCCTCGGCGGCATTGCCGTCCTCCAGGCCCTCGGGCACGACGACGTGCGCGCCTACCACATGAACGAGGGGCACTCGGCGCTCCTCGCGCTCGGGCTGCTCGGGCGCGAGACGGCCGGCCGCGGGCTCCGCGCTGCAGGGGAGGCGGACTACGAGACGGTGCGCCAGCGGTGCGTGTTCACCACGCACACCCCCGTGCCGGCGGGTCATGACCAGTTTCCCTTCGAGCTCGTCGGCCATGTGCTCGGCGAGGAGCCGGCGGTGGCACTGGCGGCGACCGGGTGCTGCGATGGACAGCTCCTCAACATGACCCAGCTCGCGCTCTTCTTCTGCCGCTACGTGAACGGCGTCGCCATGCGGCACGGCCAGGTGTCCCGGGACATGTTCCCGGAATCGCCGATCAACGCGATCACCAACGGCGTGCATGCCGCGACGTGGACCGCGCCGTCGTTCCAGACGCTCTTCGATCGGCACATACCCGAATGGCGCCACGACAATCTCAATCTGCGCTATGCGGTGGACATCCCGCTTGCGGAGATCCTGGAGGCGCACGTCGAGGCCAAAGCCGCGCTGGTGGCCGAAGTCGAGCAGCGTGCGGGCGTGAAGCTCGATCTGCGGACGCTCACCATCGGCTTCGCGCGGCGGGCGACACCGTACAAGCGCGCCGACCTCTTCGTGTCGGACCTCGAGCGGCTGCGCAGCATCGTCCAGCGCGTCGGCCCGATCCAGGTCGTCTACGCGGGCAAGGCTCACTCGCACGACGCCGGCGGCAAGGAGATGATCCGCCGCGTCTTCGCGGCGCGCGACGCGCTCGCCGGCGTACTGCCGATCGTCTACCTCGAGGACTACGACATGGCCTCGGCGCGGCACCTGTGCGCCGGCGTGGATCTGTGGCTGAACACGCCGCAGAAGCCGCAGGAAGCCTCGGGGACGAGCGGGATGAAAGCCGCCCTCAACGGCGTGCCGAGTCTCAGCGTTCTCGACGGCTGGTGGGTCGAGGGCCACGTGGAGGGCGTGACCGGCTGGTCCATCGGCGAAGGCACCGAGGACGAGAGCGAGCGGTGGAAGGAGGTCGCCTCGCTCTACGACAAGCTCGAGCAGGTGATCCTGCCGACGTTCTACGGCCAGCCGGCCGCGTTCACCCGCGTCATGCGCTCGGCCATTGCCCTCAACGGCTCCTTCTTCAACGCGCAGCGGATGGTCTTCCAATACCGTGCCAACGCGTACAATCTGTAGCCCAGACTTCCTCCTGTAGCCCGACTTCGGCGTCGAATCTTCCTTGCGCCAGCCTTCTTCCGCGCCGTATACGGCCTCGGGAGACAACGCGGACCGGGGTCGCCGCCGGGGTGAAGATCCGTTGCGCAGCGCGGCCGGCCGCCCAAACCAAAAGGGAGGGACAAACGATGGCGACGAGAAGCGTCCTGCTTGCCCTGATCCTCACGCCCATGCTGTGGAGCGCACTGGCAGAAGCCGCGGACAGCCGCGAAGTCCGATTCAAAGTGAAGTACTCCGGCAGCTCGATGTCGACGCACGCGGATACGAACGACGACGGCCTCAGAGCCGGTCTCGGAAACGTGACTGGCAAGTCCAACCTCGGACTGTATACGTCGCAGGGAGTGGGCGAGGCATTCATCATCGGTCCGGCAACCTGTCCCAACGGCAACCCCGGGATCAACCTTGGTATCCTTCCGGGAACGGGGCACACGGTGTCGTGGTTCGAAAAGACCCGAGACTTGGTCTTCAGCGAGATCACTTCGGAGACGGTCTGCTATGACCCCGCGACGAGAATGCAGTTCAAGTCCGGGACCGCGAGGATCACCGGCGGAACGGGCCGATTCGTGGGCGCGACCGGCAACACCCAGTTCGAGGGCACTCAATGGCCGCTCTATGTCGATGCCGACGGGAACGGCTTTGCCGCGCAGACCGGCACATCGACGGGAACGATCATCCTGTTGCGTGAGTAGCGCGGTGCTTTCACGGACCGGCACCGGCGGGACCGCCGCTCCGGCGTGGCGGAGGTCGCACGTCGATCCGGACCCGAACCGGATCGCCGATGGGACCGACGTCCTGCTGAGCCAGGGCGAGTGAGAGGTAGTAGGCCGACTCGCGTCGCGGCGCCTGCAGCGGCACCCGCAGCGTGACGCTCTCGCCCACCGGTACGTCGTTGGCCAAACGGACGGTCACCGGACGAGGGCCCGGCGATCCGTCTTCCCTTTCCCAGGTGCCCGAGAGCACGACCAGCCGACTCGGGTCGACGGCGACTCCGGGCCAGGGGAGCGGCCCCGGATTTTCGAATTGCACTCGCAATTCCCCGAGCTGACGGGGCCAGAGCATCCGTGGCGCGCTGAGTACCCGCAGATTCACGGAGCCCGCCGGTCGCGGAAGAGGCGCAAGCGCGGTGCCCGCGAAAGTCGTCTCGGGGTTCCCGGACCAGGCGAGACGCGATTGCCATTCGGCACTGACCGGCAGCCCCAGCTCGAGGAGCAGATCAGTGCCGAACTCGCCCGCCACCCGCACGCCGGGATCCCCTTGCAGGAGCATCCACCGACGCGCCTCCTTCCCCGGGAACGGATCGCGATGCAGCAGAACCCACCGCAGCCCCGTCATTCGCACGAGCGATTCCAGCGCCGCTCGATCGGGAATCTGATCGAGCAACGCACTGACCACGGCAACCGAGGGCGGAGCGGCGTGCCCCGAGGGCCCGTTCAAGAGCGGCAGCCAATGATAGGTACTGAAATATGCGTAGCGGGTTTCGAAGTACCCGAGGCCGCCCCGGAAGGGGATCTCGAGCACCGGCGCACCTTCGCCGTGCTCACCCAACCAGCGGTAGACCGGGGGAATCTCGTTGCCGACCGGGACCGTGACGACCGGGAGATCGACCGGTGGGACATACGCACGCCACAACCCGATGAGCACGACGCCGGCGGCCAGCGCTCGCAGCGTGGGCCAGCGCAGGTAGCCGTTGATGCGGGCGAGACCGAGGCCGGCAAGACCGCTCGAGGCGAAGGAGACGAGAAAGACGAACCGAAGCGGCATGCGCATGGCCCAGAACCCGGGCACGATCGTGGACAGCACCTGGTACGGCGCCGGGACGGAAAACCCTGCGAGCGTCCACGTGAGTGGGCCAAGCGCGACGGCGTGGCCTGCGACCACGAGCAGGAGAAGTACCCAGCGCCCCCAGACGGGCGCGATCGCCGGCCGCGATCGCGCCGGCAACCAGGCCGCCGCCGCGAGCCCGACAACGACGGGTCCGACGAAGGGGTTGACGCTCACGAAGCGAGGGACGTCCCGCCACAGGTACGCCTTCCACGTCGACAGCGACCCGGCCGAGAGAATGCCCGCGTCCGTGGGATCCGGTGTCGCGCCCGATTGCGCCAACCGCAGGTAGGGCACGCTGACCACCGCGAGCCCGACCCCGGCGACGGCGATCGCTCCGGCCACGGCAGCGTACCGGGCGGTCGGCACGGCGCCACGCCGCGCCCACCACGCCGCGGCAAGGGTGGCCACGGCGGCCGCAACGGCCTGGTACGCGAGGTAGTAGGAGGCCAGCATCTGCAGGGCGAGCGCTGCGGTGAACGCGAGCAGGTCGCGCGTGCGGCCGCCTTCGAAAAACCGGTCGGCAAAGAGCAGCAGCAGCGGCAGGTAGTAGACGATCAGCAGGTGCATGTGTCCGAGCTCGCTCAGGCGCCACGGGGCGAACGCGAAGATCACCCCGCCAACCAGCGCCGCCAGCTCGTCCTTCGTCCAGCGCCGCAGCAGCGCGAACATCGCCAGGCCGGAAAGCGCGAACGATGCGAGCAGCGAGATCTGCTTGGCGAACACGGGGTTCCCCGTAACGACATATAGCGGTGCGAAGATCGGCAGCAGCCCGATGAGATGCTCTCGATAGGCGAGGCAAAGCGAGCGGGATGGAAGACGTTGGCGTCGAACAATCCTGCGGGATCGGTCCCCAGTGCGTGCGTGACCCAGCTGAGAATCCACAGGTCCAGGTATGTGTTGGCGCGCATGATGCGACCGCCACCGCCGTAGTACTTGAGCTGATCCAGGGCCGTTCGCCACGGATCCTGCGCCAGTGGCCATGTCACCCAGGCGGTCAGCGCGGCGAACAGGACGCCCGCCGCTAGCAACGTGACGAGCGTCGATCGGCGAAGAGTAATGGGATGCACGTGGGTGGTCCCCATACGGTGCGGGCGAGGATCATGTCAACGAGAATCCTACAACGCCCGTCCGCGCCGATCGGTGAATTGGTGGCGCTCGGCGTCGCCGGCCCGCAGCACCAGATGCCCGTCGTGCAGCTGCCGGTGATGCTGCGTGCAGAGTGTCAGTGGATTCTGCGTCCGGTGCGCGCCGCCGGGCGTGTCGGTCCGACAGGCGTCGTCCTTCGGGGTTCGTGCGGCCCCGCATCCGGCTCGGGCAGGACGAGCTCGCTCACGACCCCACCGACGCCGCGCGGCTGCTCGGGCGCTCCGCGAGCCATCGCAACAGGGCCTCGACGGCGACCATGTTGGGTAGGCGGCGGCGAGCGTACGTCTGGCGTTCCGCGCTGCCTACCCGAAACGTGAAGCCGAGTCCGGCGAAGAGTCGGAATGCCTCTTCATCGGCGTCCTCGTTGCCGACGTAGACGACGCGGACCGACTCGGACCAGGCGGCCCCGTACCGGCTGCGCAGCATCTGCAGCACCGCCTGGCCGCGGTCGAGGGGCACCGGAGCGGGCATCTCGGGACTGTCGCGGCCTACCGCGGTGACGCGCGTATTCTCGAGCAGCTCGGCGACGGCGGCGCGCGGGCGGCCGCTGAGCACGGTGACATCGCTGTCGGGCCGTTCGGCCAGTTCCTCGAGAATCCGGCGCGCTCCGGCCGAGAGGCGGACGTGCGGACGGCGCTCGCGCTGCAGCCCGAGCGCGCCGTCGCAGGCGAGAAAGAGCGCCAGGCGATAGCCGGAGAGAAACGGTCCGAGCCAGGTCTCGAAATCGCCGCCGGTCGGAGGCGCCAGCTCGGCCGGCGCGTGCAGGGCCGCGGCGAGGAACTTCTCCACCCAGGCATACACGTTGTCGCGCCGCTCCCGCCGCCGCAACGCCGCCAGACGCGACCAGCGCTCCGCCTCGTCCATCGACAGGGCCCGGTGCAGGGCGGCGGCCGAGCCATCGACGTTGTACGGATTGACACGGATCGCCTCGTGCATCGTCTCCGCGGTGCCGGCGAGATTGGACACGACGAGCACGCCGGGATTGGCGACCTGGCAGGCGACGTACTCCTTGGCGACGAGGTTCATCCCGTCGCGCAGCGGACTGATGAAGGCCACGTCGGCGTCGCGATAGAGGGTCGCCAGCCGCTCGTGCGCCAGGCTCTGATAGAGGTAGCGAATTGGCGTCCAGGTCGCGGTGCCGAAGCGTCCGTTCACGCGGCCGACGAGCTCATCGATCTGTCGCTTGAGGGCGCGGTACTCGTCGACCCGCGATCGGGTCGGCACCGCGATCTGGACGAGGGTGAGCTGCTCCCGGTAGTCGGGATGGAGCTCCAGCAGGCGCTCGAAGGCGCGGATGCGTTCGGGGATGCCTTTGGTGTAGTCGAGGCGATCGACGCCGAGGATGATGCGCCCGCGCCGCTCGCTCGCCGCCGGCGCCAGACGCGCCAGCTGCTCGAAGCGATCGAAGTCGATGCCGAGAGGAAAGGCCCCCGCATGACAGGTACGATCGCCTTCCTCGACGAGCAGCGCGCGTCGATCCACGCGCGCGCCGAGCAACCGCTCCGTGCAGTCGAGAAAGTTCTGCGCGTAGTCGGCGATGTGAAATCCGACGAGATCACAGGCGAGCAGCCCGCGCAGCAGCTCACGCCCCCACGGCAGGATGCGGAAGATGTCGTAGGGTGGGAACGGGGTGTGCAGGAAGAAGGCGATGCGGAGGCCGGGCGCGAGGCGGCGCAAGTGACGGGGGGCGCGGAAGAGATGGTAGTCGTGGATCCACACGAAGCCCGTGTCGCCGGCGAGATCGGCCGCCCGCTGTGCGAAGCGCAGATTGACGCGATCGTAGGCGGTCCACTCGCGTCCGTCGAAGCGGGCGCGCTCCACGAGCGAGTGAAGCAGCGGCCACAGGGCGCGATTGGAGAAGCCGTAGTAGTAGCGGCTCACCTCCGCCTCGGTGAGATTCACCGGCTCGAGCGTGTAGGCGAGCTCGGCCTCCGGCAGCGACTCGCCGTGCCGCAGCTCCAGGCCCGGCCAGCCCACCCAGGTGCCGCCGCGCTGTGACAGCACCGGCTCGAGCGCGGAAACGAGGCCGCCCGTGGAGCGGCGGAGCTCGAGGCCATCGGGGCCGCGTTGCAGGGTGACCGGTAGGCGGTTGCTGACCACGAGAACGCCCGTGGAGCGGGCGGACCTCGGCCGCTCCGGCGCTCCCGGCCGGCGCAAAGGTACGACCCTGCGCGACGTTCTGGGTGCCATGGGCTTGATGCAAGGCTCGTCGAGCCCGCGACGAAGGAGCCCCAGTATAGCGCGTGAGCCGTCGCAGCGTCGAACGCACGCGCGCGGCCCAGGGGGGCGCTCTGTAGCGTCCCATCAGGAAGTGCCGGCGGTCCCGTTCGACTCGCCACCATCAGTTCGGCACCATGCCGCTGGTACACGGCGGACGGGATCGACATGCACGCGTCGAGTGACGGTGGATCAGCGCAGCGGCGCCGCGGCACGGGCACGCCGCGCCACCTTCTCGGGACGATGCTCGCGCTCTGTGCGCTGGCCGGGCTCATCGGGCCGATGGCGCCGGCGCTCCCGACGACGGTGATGGCCGCGGATCAGCCAGGGACGCGCGAGCGCGCGGCCGCCGCCACTCCCGCGGGAGAGCGGTATCGCTCGGAGGCCGGGCGGTTTGAGGTTCTCATGCCGGGCACGCCCGAGGTCGTGTCGACGTCCCGGCGGACGTTTGGTGGCCGCGTCACGTCCACCGAGTACTCCGTCGAGCGCGACGCGTTCGAATTTCGGGTCGAGCATCATGATCTGCCCCGCATTGCCGAGGTGCTGCTGTCCACCGGGGGAATCTTCAGCCGTGCGAAGACGGACTTTCTCGACGCTGTCCGCGGCAGGGAGCGGAGCTTCGTCGAAACATTTCTCGACGGCAATCCCGCGCGCGCGCTGTCCTTCGACATCCCGGGGGAGCGTGAGCTCGTGGGCGATGGGTTGCTGACGCTGGTTGGCAACCGCCTCTATGTCGTCGCCGCGATTCACCCGCGGCGCGACCCGCGAGGCCGGCTGCTCGATCGACTGCTGAAGACATTCACCGTCTGGCGGCGCTGACGAACTCGCTTCTCACTGCGCCACACGGGCCCACTGGCAGGTGCACTTCGACCAGGCGTGCACGAGGGGGTCGGGTCTTGGAGTCCGTGGGGACTTCATGCTACACCGCACGGTCGCTGCCGGAGGAGAGAGATGTCTCGTCGACCCCTTGCCAGGCTCGCCTCGTTGATCGCCGTCGCACTCGTGATCTCGTCGTGCGCCAGCACGATGCAGGCGGTCGAGAACAACCCCAAAGCGGTGCTCGGAAGCGTGCTCGGGGCTGCCGCCGGTGCCGGGATCGCGGCGGCCGCGGGCGGCGGCGCGGGTGCGATCGTCGGCGCGGGTCTGGGCGGCGCGCTCATCGGCGGCTTCGTCGGCAATCGTCTCGACGCGCGCGACAAGCGGATGGCGTCGGCAGCGGCGCAGCGGGCGTTCGAGAGCAACCACACCGGCCAGGCGTCGGTGTGGCAGAATCCCGATTCCGGCAACTCCGGCTCGATCACGCCGACCCGTACCTACCAGATCGCCAACGGGCAGTACTGCCGCGAGTATCACCAGACCGTCATGGTCGGCGGCGAGCAGCATCAGGCCTACGGAACCGCATGCCGCCAGCCGGACGGCACGTGGCAGATTCAGAGCTGAGGAGCACCGTCATGCGCGTGATGGGAACGATGATGCTGGCGGCTCGACTGGCGCTCGTGGGCAGCTTGGCTCGGGCCGAGGCGCCAGCGCCGACGTACGACCCGCGGGCCGCGTTCGCCGAGTCCGATACGAACCACGACGGCGCCGTGGATCACGGGGAGTTCCACGCGCGAATCGTGGAGGTGTTCTACAGCGCCGATGCCGACAAGAACGGCTTCCTCGACGCCACCGAGCTTCGGCGCTTGACCTTCCCGGAGGATTTCACCGCCAACGACAAGGATCGCGACGGCCGGGTGGCGATGCGCGAGTTCCTGCGGGTTCGCTTCGCCGACTACGATGCGGCGGACAAGGACGGTGACGCCGTGCTGTCGGTCGACGAGGTGGTTGCCGCGTACGAAGTGAAGGCGAACCGATGAGGGCGCTCCCCGCGATCACGCTCGCTCTCGCGGGGTTGCTGGCGCAGGGGTGTCCGTCGGCCTATCAACGGACCTACGACAGCGAGATGCAGAAGCTCGAGAGCGAGCAGCGCGCCACCGACGCCCAAGCGGCCGCCGCGCACGCAGAAGCGAGTCGGTACGCGGCGGTCGTCTACTTCGACGTCGGCAGCGCGGTGATCGGAGAGGACGGCCAGCGCGAGCTGCGCTGGTTCGTCGGCAAGATGCAGCCGTACCCCGAAGCCGTCGTTCTGGTGCAGGGGTTTGCCGACGCGACCGGCGCCGAGGCGCAGAATCGGTCTCTCTCCGAGGATCGCGCCCGGGCCGTGGCCGGCTTCCTGAACACCGAGGCATCGGCCCAGCGCGCATCATCATGCAGGGGTTCGGGACGGCATCTCCCGCCGCGTCCAACGTGACGCCCGAAGGCCGGCGCAACAATCGGCGCGTCGAAGTCACCGTCCGCTGAGCGCACGCGTGGTCCCAGCCCGGCGGACCGACGCGTGCCCGCTGCCGTCAGGGGCCGGGTGTGGCCGCCGCCGGCAGGCGATCCGCAGGGACGTGGAAGCCCCGAGGCGACGATTGAGGTTGAGCAGCAGCGCGGTGGCGTGTTCGATGTGGCCGGCCATCTCGAGCGGCCCCACATCGACGACGTGAGCGCCGGCGCTCGCCAGCAGCGTGGACACGACGGCGCGCGCATCGGGGTCGTCGCCGCAGACGAGGACGTCGCCGGAGATCGCCGCGCCGAGATACGCCGGGCTCGCTGACCTTTCGTCTTGAGCGCGCAGACCACCCGGGCGCCGGGGAGCCGACGCCGGATGCGCTCCGCCGCCGACCCCTCGGGCAGCTACCGGCTCCTGTCCTGGATTTCTGTTGACACGGCCCTGTCGGCGCAACTACATTCTAGCGCCCCAAATGTGATTCAGGGGAATCGGAGGCTTGGGGGCAGGATGAGGTGCGTATCATGCTGCTTCGTTCTAGCGCCTGCGTGACAGCGGCCCTGTTCGTGTTGGGGACCGCTCTTCTACCCTCTCCGGCGACCGCGGCGGGCCGGCTTGGAAAGTGCAAGCTCCTCACCGGACTCCCCCCAGCCTGGACGGACTCTGACGGCGTGAGGCCCGGGGTGGAAGGCTGTCACTACCCATTCACTGATGTGCCTGTAAACGGCATGGGAGGTTGTCAGAACGCCGGCGCCGCCGCAGATATATTCGGTGAGTATTGCGAGAAACAGCCGGGTGCGGACGCCGGGGGTGGCTTGAACTTTTGTGGCCCAGCCGCGGCCAACGCTGACAACCCCGACGTCCTCATCGAGAGCAATCCCCAGAAGAACAAGTGCCACGACCATCCGGGCAACGCCGGTAAACCCTATCGTTATTCCTGCGACGCATGGTGCAAGGGCCTGGGATCCGCGTCCGGGAAGTGCACCGTTATCGCCAATCATTGTGGCGTCAACAAAGATAGCGCGCGGTGTGAGTGCACGCCCCCGGCGGTGCCCGCCGTCTCGCTGGCCGGCCTCCTGATCATGCCGGCCTCGCTCCTGGCTGCGGGGGCGCTTGGGCTGCGCCGACCTCGCGGCTGGAGGCGAGGACCGAGAATGATGTCGCCTTCGAGAATTACCTCCCCGTCGACGATCTCGTAGGCACGCGCTACACGACGTTTACCACGAGCAACCTCAGCGCAAGCCAGACCACTACCCTGGTGGCCGCGCAGAACCCCGTGTCGCCGTACTGAAATCAGCCCGGCCGCCGGTGCTCGGCCGGTCTGCGCCGGCCCCGTGTCCCGGGCCCCCGGCAGTAGTGGGTCAGTCGCCGTCGTTTGAAACTCCCATGGGACGGCAGATAGTCTCGTCCGGCGAACCCGGCAGCGCTCGGGGACCCGGCGGGGGCGCGTGGCACGAACGGGGGGGCCGGGGCGGGGGACCTCCGCCGGAGCAGGGATGCTGAGGCAGGCAGGCAGACAGATCGAGCTGCTGGGCGCCGTCATCATGGACGGGGTGGCCGCCGTCGGCGATTTCGTGCTCCTCCTGGCCGCCGCGGTGCTCAATATCTTCCGGCCGCCCTACAAGCCGCGGCTCGCCATCCGCCAGCTCCGCGCGATCGGCGCTGATTCGTTCCTCCTGATCGTCCTGATCGCAACCTTCACGGGAATGGTCCTCGGGCTCCAGGGGTACACGACGCTCAGGCGGTTCGGCTCCGAAGGCGCCCTCGGGACAGTGGTGGCGCTCATGCTGGTCCGCGAGCTCGGACCCGTCCTCACCGCCCTCATGATCGCCGCGCGGGCGGGCTCGGCCGCCGCCGCGGAGATCGCCGCCATGCAGGCGACCGAGCAGATCGACGCGCTCACCACGATGGCCATAAACCCGATCCAGTACCTCGTCTCTCCGCGGGTGCTCGCCGGCGTCATCAGCTTCCCGCTCCTCACCTCCGTCTTCGACGTCATCGGCATCCTCGCCGGCTACGGTGTCGGCGTGGGGCTCATGGGGGCGCCGTCGGCCAGCTATTTCCATGGCATCGCGCGCAACCTCACCGGCGAGGACATCGCCACCGGTCTCTACAAATCGCTGGTCTTCGGGCTCGTGGTGATGTGGGTCTGCTGCTACAAAGGCTACAATGCCCGGCGCATGGCCACCGGGGTCAGCCGGGCCACCACCGAGGCGGTGGTGCTCTCGAGCATCCTGGTGCTCGCCTCGGACTACGTGCTGACCTCGCTGCTGCTGTAGGACGCGGATGGACGTGGGTTCGACGAACGGCCAAGGTAGCCCGGCTAGCCGTGCCGGCAACGCGATCGAGGTGCGTGCCCTGCGCAAGTCCTTCGGCCGTCAGGCGGTCCTGCGCGGGGTGGATCTCGACTGCCCGACCGGGCTCATCACCACCATCGTCGGGCCGAGCGGGTGCGGAAAGACGGTTCTTCTCAAGCACCTGACCCTGCTGCTGCGGCCGGACGCCGGCAGCATCGTCATCGACGGCGCGGATGTGCTCCGGCTCCGGGGATCGGCGCTCGACGCCGTGCGCGAGCGTTTTGGCGTGCTCTTCCAGGCGGGCGCGCTGTTCGACTCGCTCACCGTGTTCGAGAACGTGGCGTTCCCGCTGGTGGAGAAGACCGGGATGTCCGCCGGAGCCATTGCCGAGCGGGTGGCCGAGACCCTCGCCGCCGTCGGCCTCGAGGGGATGGAGGCCAAGTTCCCCTCGGAGCTGAGCGGCGGCATGCAGAAACGGACGGCCCTCGCCCGGGCGCTCGTGCGCCGTCCCAAGATCCTGATGCTCGATGAGCCGACCACGGGGCTCGATCCGAGCCGCACCCGTGCGATTCACGCGCTGGTGCGCACCACCCAGCAACGATTCGGCCTGAGCGCGGTGCTGGTGAGCCACGACGTTCCCGGGGTGTTCGAGATCTCCGACCGCGTCGCCTTCATGCACGAGGGCACCGTGCGGCTGTGCGGCCCGGTGGATGCGGTGCGGGCGGCGAACGATCCGGCCTTCGAGCGTTTCCTCGCCGGGCGCGCCGCCGGCGACGAGACCGTCGCGGCGATGGGAGGGTGAGGTCCGCATGCACGCCAGCGCAGGCACCAAGCTGCTCGTTGGGATCTTCGGCATCGCCGGCATCGCCGCGCTCGCCATTCTCTCTCTCCGGCTCGGGCGCATCACCGTCGTTCCGGGGCCGGGCTATGTGCTCCATGCCAAGTTCGACGACGTCGCGGGGCTCAAGTCGGGAGACGACGTGGAGATCGCCGGCGTCAAGGTTGGGAGAGTGGTCAGAATCAGTCTCGACGGCGCCCGCGCACGGGTGGAGATGCGCATCGCCGAGGGGGTGCAAATCGACGACGAGGCGATGGCGGCGGTGAAGACCGCGGGCATCATCGGCGACAAGTACGTATCGATCGCGCTGGGGGCCGGGGAGGAGTCGCTCGGCGATGCCGCCGTCATTCGGGAGACGCAATCGGCCTTCGTGCTGGAGGACGCCATCGGCAGGCTCATCAGCAATGCGACGGAGGAGAACGGCGCGCCAGGCAAGAACGGGGAGACGGACGAGAATCACCCCGAGGGCGAGGAGTAGTCGAGGCGGCGAGTGCCGGGGAGCGCGGCGGAACGGGAGGGCGTAGTCATGCGGCGGGGGAGGGGAGAGAGAGCAGGGGTGCGCGGCGGGCGCGACAGGAGCGGCAGGAGAAAAATATCCGGGCCGTGCACGAGCCCGCGCCGCGGGGCGATGCTGCGCCTGGGCGGCGCGCTCGCGTTCGTCGTCCTGGCGCTGCAGGGCGGGCCGGTGGCCGCGGCGGAAACGCCGGGCGCCGCCGACGGTGGACCGATGGGGGTGGTGCGGCCCCTGGTCGAGGATGCCCTCAGCATCCTGCGCGAGGATCGCACCCCCACCGCCGAGCGCCAGCAACGCCTGCGGACGTTGATCACGCCGGTGTTCGATTTCCGGACCATGTCGCGCTTCGCGCTCGGCTACCACTGGCGCGATCTGACCGCGGAGCAGCGCACCGAGTTCACCGACGTCTTCGCGCACTTCATCCAGGATTCCTACTTGAGCCGGATCAACGAGTACTCGGGTCAGGAAGTGACGTTCGGCAAGGTGACCTCCGAGAGCGCGGACTATGCCCAGGTGCACACCCGCATCCTCGAGCAAGGCAAGCCCGCCACGGCGGTGAACTATCGCCTGGAGCGGGTGGACGGCGCCTGGAAGATCTACGACGTCACGGTTGAGAATCTCAGCATCCTCGCCAACTACCGCAATCAGTTCAGCCGGGTGATGAACAAGCAGGGCTACCCGACCCTCATCGGCGACCTGCGCAAGAAGCAGCAGGCCCTGGCGTCGTCGCTGGGTGCTGGGGCCGAGTGACCGGCGGCCGGCGCCGCGCGCATACTCCCGCAAGCCGCATTCCCTGGATCCATGCCGTGCCCATCATGGCGCCGAGCGCGCCAGGCTGGGTTTTTCTGCCGTTCGGCTGGAGTCTCACCGCGTGGTCAGGTACAGGGAGCGGCGGAATGACACGCCGGCGAGGCGGGCGATGGGAGGAGCGATGAAGGGGACGCGATCCGGGTGCGTGGCGGTGTCGCTGGTGCTGCTGCTGCGGGCGGTGCCGGTGGGAGCCGCCCAGATGCCGATGTTCAGGGGAACGGCCGAGAGCGCGGAGCGCGAACGGGCCGTCGAGGTGCCGGTATCCGCGGTGGTCGTTGCGGCCGCGCCGGCGACGTCCGGGGCGGTCGACGAGAGCGGTGAGCGGCCACTACCCCCCGGGCTGGACGCTGGAGATCGGGGCATGCATCCCGATCCGCTGGCGGGCTTCAACGAGCCCGTTTTCGGCTTCAACCGCTGGCTCGACGACTGGCTGCTGCGGCCGGTGGCGCGAGGCTATTCCGTCATTGCGCCCGAAGGGGTCCGCCTCGCGGTCGGCCGCTTCTTCGACAATGTCAATGTCATTCCCCGGTTCGTCAACAACGTGCTGCAGCTGCGCTTCGAGCGCGCCGGGATCGAGACCGCGCGCTTCGGCATCAACTCCACGATCGGCCTGGCCGGGTTCTTCGATCCGGCGCAGAGCTGGCTCGATCTCGAGCCGGCGCCCAACGACTTCGGCCTGACACTGCGCACGTACGGCGTTCCCGGTGGGCCTTATCTCATGCTGCCGTTCTTCGGACCGGCCACCGTGACCGATACGGCGGGGCGCGTCGCGGACTGGTTCATGAACCCCGTACCCTGGCTCGTGCCCTTCTACGTTTCGGTCGCCGTGAGTGCCACCCGCAACGCGCTCGAAGCCGTGAACTATCGCTCCCTCCATCTCGACCAGTTCGCCGAGGTGGACCGCTACTCCGTCGACCTCTACGGTGCCGTGCAGGACTTCTACCTCCAGCACCGGGCGCGGCAGGTCGAGGAGCTGCGCCAGAGTGCGCCCCCGCGTACGACGGCCCGCCCGGACGCGGCGGAGGAGAGGACGAAGCCGGGGCGCTGGCGCCGGGTGCGGTAGCGTGCGCGGCCTCGCGCGCGGCGCTGTCCTACTCGGCTGCCTGGCGGTGGCCTGTGGCGAGGACGACGCTGACCCGACGCTGCCGCCGAAGGGTGCGCTCGTTGGTCCCCGGCGCCAGGTCGTGCTCGTCACGATCGATACGGTCAGAACCAATCATCTCGGCGCCTACGGCTACACGCGCGAGACCTCGCCGTTCATCGATCGGCTCGCGCGCGAGGGCGTGCAGCTCATGCGCGCGTATGCTCCGGTGCCCACCACCGTGCCCTCGCACATCAGCATGCTCACGGGGCTGCCGCCCCACGTCCATGGCGCCTCGCGCAACCAGTACCCGATCACGCGGGAGAACGTCCCCTCGCTCCCGGCCTTCCTGCGCGCGCGTGGCTACGACACCGCCGCGTTTTTGAGCGTCGGGTTTCTCGATCCGCGCGGCAAGGGCCTGCCGGGATTCGCGCACGTCGAGTGCCCGCCCGTTGGTGTGCAGTGGCGCGCACAGGAGACCTTCGGGCGCGCCGCCGACTGGCTGCGCGCGCAGGCGGACGATGCCTTCTTCCTATGGATCCACTCCTACGATCCCCACCAGCCCTACGAGCCGCTGCCGCCGTACGATACGCTCTTCTGGTCGGAAGCGCCCGAGCCGTACGAGCCGCCGCACAACGGCGTCGTCGGCGGCGGCCCCCCGACGGCGCGCCAGGCGGCGTTCACCAACGCCATGTACGACGGCGAGATCCGGGCCACGGATGCGGCGCTCGAGGCGTTCTTTCGCGTCGCGGGAGAGGCGTTACCCGCGCCGCCCCTGGTGATCGTCACCGGCGATCACGGCGAGGTGCTGGACGAGCACGCGCACGACATGGGGATCGTGTACTCGCACGGCCGCTACCCCTATAACCAAGCACTGAGCGTCCCGTTCATCGTGCATTGGCCGGGAAGCTTGTCCGCGGCGCGGTCGCTCGCGCCGGTCGAGATCACGGGCATCGCGCCGACGGTCGTCGCCCTGCTGTTCGGCGAGGCGGTCGCGGCGGACGAGTTCCCGGCGATGGTGCCGTCGTTTGCCGAGGTGCTGCGGGGCGCGGCGGGACGGGACGGCGCGCCGCTCTTCGCGTTCTCCCCCAAGGTGACCAAAAGCTCGAAGTTCGTGCCGGGTAAGGAATTCCGCCTGCACGAGTCATGGTCGATCCTGCGCTGGCCGTGGCATCTGATCCACAACCCGGGGCGCGGCTCCTCCCTCTTCGACGTCGAGCAGGACCCGCTCGAGCTGCGTGACGTCGCCGCCGAGCATCCCGAACGCCGCGCCGCCTCGAGGCCGAGGTGATCCGGCATTTCTCGGAGATCCCGCGGGCGCGTGAGGCCGATGGGCCGGTGGACGAGAAGTTGATGGAGCAGCTGCGCAGCCTCGGCTACGTCGACTGAGACGCGACTCTCCTTCACGCGGGGTCAGCGCCCCGCTGCGCGTTGAGCCTTGGTTCGCTCCAGAAGTTTGCTCGACGGTGGCATGATCCGCCAGCGGCGGCAGGCACAACGCACTTGTATGTACGGCCCACGACGGGCATGCTCGGACAGCTGCAGGGACACGCATGAAGAGGCTCGATCGGCACATGATCGACGTCGTGGCACGTGCGGTCGTTTCTGGCCGCCGCGGATGGGGTGCCAGCATCGATGGGCTTGCGGACCTCGTCGCCGGCCGGATGCGGAACCGCCTCGAGGCCTGCGGTGCACCGGGAGCGCTGAAGGCTCGTCACCTCCCGCAAGCGCACTGGCCCACGGTTCGCGCCGAATCGAGGTTGCTGGATCGGCTCCTCGAACGTGCCGGCAAGCATCTGGCGTCGGGGACGTCGATCACACGGGGGCGCAGCAGGGATGCGAGCCCTCACCCGCGCTGATCTCTCGCGCTTCGCCACTGCCCTGGCCCGACGGCTCCCCTGTCCCGTGCAGCTCACGCTCACCGGGGGTTGTGAAGCGCTTCTGCTCGGCGCCAAGCGGCCGACCGGTGACATCGACTTCGAGCTCGGCGTCCCGGCACGATCCAGGCGATTCTGGGCCGACATCGAAGCCGCCATCGCTGCGGCCTCGGCAGAGATCGGCATCGTCGTGCAGTACTCGACGGACATAGACCGCTGGTCCCCCGTCACCGTACCGGCGCGACAGCGCCGCCGGCGCCTGCATCGTCGCGTCGGCCGGCTCTCAGTGCAGATGCTCGATCCGGTCTGCTGGGCCGTCTACAAGCTTTCCCGCTATCTCGACTCGGACGTGGAGGATCTCCGCGTGGTGCTCCGGCGACAGCGGGTGTCGAGCGCTGCGCTGGCTCGACTCTGCGGCGTGTGCCTGCGGAGCAGCCCGCGCTCGACCCACCTCTTCCTCTTCCGGCGGCAGGTCGAGCACTTCTTTCGCACGCATGGACCCACGGTGTGGGGACGGGGCTTCGACGCCGGGCGGGCGATCGCCTCGTTTCATCGCGCGGCGAGGATCGGTCTGCGAAAGTAACCTGTGAGCGTGGGGACGTTCCTTCCGATTTGCGATTTCGCTGCGCGTTGAACCCCCGCCTCGCGAGCCGCGGCCGGTCACCGGGGTCTGAAGATCAGCATGTACTGGTAGGGCAGGAGATCCTTCGGCTCGCCTAGGAGCTCGTAGCCGGCTTCAGCCATCTCTTCCACCACCTGCTCGCGCGCGAGCTTGTGGTCGAGAGGCGGGCCGACGGGGAGATCCCGCTTCTGCCAGTCGACGATGGCGACCCGGCCACCCCGGCGCAGGACGCGACGTGCCGCGCGGAAGTACGCGGGACGGTCGTCGATGTGGTGGAACGTGTCGACGAGGAGCAGCAGGTCGATGCCGTCCACGGGCAGGCGGGGATTGTCGGGTGACGCCAGCACCGGCACGACGTTGGCGGTGCCTTCCCGCTCCGCACGCTCGCGCAGGTGGGCAACCAGGTTCGGTTCCGAGTCGACGGCGAAGACCGTGCCGTCGGGTCCGATGGCCTCGGAGAGATGGCGGCTGAAGTATCCGGTCCCGGCGCCGACGTCGGCGACACGGGCGCCGCGTCGCAGATCGAGCGCGCGCACCACGTCCCGCGGACGTTGCCAGGCGTCGCGGGCGGGATCGTCGAAGATCGCCCGCCAGTGTTCGACGTTCTCGAAGGAGTGGCGGGCGGTGGCGGCGTGTGTGCCGTGGGCGTGCGGCGGACCCGGCGCCTGCGCCGCCGTCCGCGCTGCGCACGCGCCGATCACGAACAGGAGAACGAAGCGGTTGGCGGCCTTCACCGGTGACGAGCGCAGTGCTCCGCGGTTGCTCTCATCTGCCAACCCCGGCGCGGCCGCGGCTGCGACCCGCGTTCCATCCGGGAGCGAGCCCGGTGAGCGAGCGGGCGCCGTGTGCGCGTCACTTCCGCTTCGTCGGCGTGTGCAGCGGCGAGGGCAGGGTAACGACCTTTGCGCCCTTGTCCGTGCGGGCGACGTGGATGGTGGCGGTGCCGCGCTTGGCCACCTCGTCGATGCGCACGACGGCGTGCATCGGCACGTGCGTCCGCTCGACGCCCTCGAAGACCCGCTTGAGCTTCTCCTCGGCGGGATCGATGACCACCGCCGTCTTCTCGCCGAAGAGAAATCCGTCGAGCTCGATGAAGGCGAACAGCCCGCTCTGGGAGACCTGCTGACAGTAGACTTCCCAGACCTCGCCTTCGTTGGCGAACACGACCTTGTAGATCTTCTCCCGGCCTCGCATGGCGTGTGGGCTCAACCGTCGCCGATGGCGGGCGCCGGACGATCCTCGGGCGCCGGCATCGGGCGGTCCTCGAGCGCCGGCGCCGGTGGCGACGTCCCGTTCGTCGCCCGGCGCTTCACCCCGTCCGCGGCGGCGCGGAAGGACTCGCGGGTGGCGGAGGCGACGATCCTGACGGGAGCGGAGCGTGCATTCGCGCCAGCGCGCGCCCCGTCGTAGACGAGGAAGGTGGCGCGTATGAGGCAGCGCTGCCCGTCGGGAGAGGCTTCGATCTCGTAGCTGCCCTCGTTGTGGGCGATGTCGCTCTCGAGCGTCCGGAACTCGATGCGCCGCTCGGCGGGCGCGAAGGTCCACTCAACCTTCGCGTGTCCGTGCCGCCTGACGACCCGCTGCACCATCTGCACGGTCTTGGTGGTGGGGGTCGCGTCGAGCAGCTGGACGTCGCTCACGCCGGGGATGAACTCGGCATAATGCTCGACGTCGGTGAGGGCGCGGTAGACCGCGTCGGGTGGCGCGTCGATCAGGGACCAGTACTGCAACTCGACGCCTTCCTGGGTGGTGGCGGCGTTTTCCCAGAGAATCAGGCTCTCCGGCGCCGTCCAGTCGATCTCGGTCGAGCCGCCACAGCCGGCGACCACCCACCCCAGCGCCCCCGCCGCCAGCGCGGCCCCGACGCCCCGCCACCCCATTTGGCGGGTGTCATATGCCAGGTCGCGGCAAGCCCACAAGAGCCTGGGAGCCGGTAGGTGTTCGACGGACTCGACGGACGGCGAGGCGGGTGCGCCTAGCCGACGGCGCCGCCCCGGTGCTGCCTCGCTCCATCGAGCAGTGCCGGCAGCACCTTCTCCGCCGAGCGGCCGATCACGTAGCCGCCGAGCCCGATCTGGAGCAGGGTCCACGCCTCGGGTCGGAGATCGGAGCGTAGCAGGCCGAGGCTGTCACAGACGACGAGGGTGAGAAACGTGAGCATGGTGATCGGCCGCCAGTTGCGTTGCAGCCACGAGTGTCCCATCGCCTCCTTGCCGAGCATGGAGGACTGCGCCTCCATGAGCTTGGTCTCGTAGTCGAGGAGCTTGCCGGCAAAGGCGGTCTCGAGCTTGGAGATCTCGTGCCGCAGGGTGAGCTTCTCCTCCTTGCTGGTGTGAATGTTGTCCACCAGGTCGGTGATCGGCTTCACGATGGCGCTGAGAAAGGGCAGTATCGCTATCATGGTCCTCTCCTCGGCGCGTCGTCGGCGCGCTCACGTCTGTGCCGCGAGCCGCACGAAGGCGTCGTAGTGATTGCTGATCCACTCGCCGTAGGTCCGGGCCTGCCCCGGACCGTTGTAGGCACGCGCGAAGCTCTCGAAATCCCGCTGGCGCAGCGCCCGCCGCATCCCCGGATCCAGGAAGGCGAAGAGGCCGAGAATGTGGTAGCGCGCGTGCTCACAGAAGCGCGCGAACATCTCCTGCACCGTGGCGTAGCCGATCGCCTGGTGGTTGAATCCCATGATCTGCGGCGCCCCCATGCTGATGCACTGGAGGGCTGCGGTGTCGTCGAGCGCGCGGGCGAAGTCGAGCACCCGCCATTCCTTTGTCTGGGTACCGTGGAAGGGATCGAAGCGGCCGCGGGGACTGGCGCGGAAGCGGTGGCCTTCCCAGGTGCGCTCGGGGTCGAACAGGAAGTGGCGCTCGAACACGTCCGCGTGCTCGCGTCCCCAGCGATGCCAGAACTGGTGATTCTCGAAGCGGATGATCATCCGGCCGTCGGGCCCGAAGCCCTGGCCGGAGCTCTCGACGCAGAGGACCGCGATGGCGCTTGCGGTCTCGATGCGGTGCTCCGCCCCGAGGCCTTCGATGAGGTTTCCATAGGCGTTCCAGGTCTCGGCGACGCGCCGTTCCTCGCGGGTGCCGCCGACGGGAAGCAGGTGCGCGGGCGCGAGGGCGATACCGGCGGTTTCGGGGCGCGGATGGAGCGGAAGCGGCGCGGGTGGCCGTTCGGCCACGGGCTCGACGAACCCGCCGTGCACCCAGCCGGTGCCGCCGGCGAGCTGGATTCGTAGCCACTCGGCCACCGTGTCGGTGATCTCGACGAGGGTGTCCCGCTGCAGCGTGTGCAGGACGGGCCCGTCGAGGCTCGGGCCGGCGCGCACGTTCAAGAGATCGGCGGCGACCCGGCCGGTGCGGGGCGGCTCCGCGCGCAGTCGTTCGACGTAGCTTCCGTGCACGTACGCGAAGCGATCGCCGAACTCGATCTCGAGCCAGGACCCGTCCTCGCCGACGATCTCGACCACGGCGTCGCGCGCGAGCGTGCCGAGCGGCTCGGCGTCGGGATCCGGACGCGCGCGGACGTTGAGGGCGGCGGCCGTGACCACGCCCCGGAGGGGCTCCTCGCGCTCGAGGATCTCGAGGTAGCCGCCGTGAACGAAGCCCGAGCGCCCGTTGTGCGGCACCTCGAACCAGTCCTGGCTGCGCCCGAGGAGCTCGAGCACGGCATTACGGGGCACGCGGCGCAGGATGCCACCCCGGAGATTCGGGTGCGTTCTGACATTGAGCCAGCCGGCGGTGACCTTGGCCTTCATCGTGACACGGCAGCGAACCGGACCGAACGGGACCCTAGTTCGATTGCTCCGTACGGGACGCGCAGTGTCAAGCATTTCATTCTGCGTCCCTCGGGCCGCGGCGTCCCTGGGGCCTTCGAGCGTGGCGTTCGGCCACGCGTGAGGCCCAGAGCCGCTCCGGGTCAGGCCCGGCGGGGCACGGACGATGTCTTCGCGCACGCGCGCATCAGTGCTCTTCGATGCCGCGGCCCTGGCATGCTCCCTGCAGTCGGCCGAAGTGAGTGGTGAAGCCGGAGAGCAGCGCCGCACCGGGGTCTGACTCCAAGGAGCGCGACGCGCAGACCACGCCGACGCGAGCGCCACGCCGCGGGTGCGGGGTCGGTGCTTCGGCAGCGAAAGCGAGAGGCGGAGCCATGGCGGCGATCGTAACGGTAGCCGGGGGCTGCGGGTGGACGTTTGACGATTCCGACAGGTTGGATTCGATCTTGGAGCAGACGGAGCGCAAAGCGCGCGTACTCCTCGTCGAGGACGACGACGAGATGCGGTCCCTCCTGAAGTCGATTCTACGTGCCGATGGCTACGTAGTCGTCGAAGCAGCTACGGGGAGGGAAGGGGTGACCTACATCTACGATGCGTGGGGTGTGGGTGGTCGATCTGCGCGACCTCTGGACCTCATCGTCTCGGACATACGCATGCCCGGCTGGGGCGGGCTCGATCTGCTGGACGTGGTGCGCCGAGCGAAGATGGACACCCCGGTGCTGCTGATCACCGCGTTCGGCGCGCCCGAGACGCATCAAGAGGCGACACGTCTGGGCGCCGGGGCGGTGCTGGACAAGCCGTTCGCGCTCGACGAGTTTCGAACCACTGTCGCGCTGATGCTGCAGCGCGGCCCCGCCGGCTGCGGGCTATGAACGGGATCGCGACATCGTGCGCGTGCCGATCGAGCTCTTCTAATCCGTGCGGCGACGTGCCGCCGGACTACTCCTCGATCGCGACCGGCCGTCCCTTGGCCGAGCGCGTTGGCGCCGGCATGCTCACCTCGAGGACGCCGTTGCGGAAGCTCGCCGTGGCCTGGTCGGCATCGACGCCTTCGGGAAGAGGAATCGCCCGGTAGAAGCTGCCGTAGCTGCGCTCGCTGTGGTAGAAGCCCTTGCCCTTGGTTTCCCGCTCCTGGCGGCGCTCACCGCGGATGGCGACGGCGTCGTCGCTCACCTCGACCTTCACGTCGTTCTTGGTGAGGCCGGGCAGGTCGGCCCGGATCACGAACTTGCCGCCTTGCTCGACGACGTCGACGCGTGGCGCCCACGCCGCCGCACCCTGTGTCAGGGCACCCGCGCCCCGGAACGGAAAGTCGAGCCGTGGCGATGCATCGAGGCGGAAGTCGCCAAAGAGCCGGTCCATGCCCTCGGCGAATCGCCGCATGAGGGAGAACGGGCTCGCGGATACCCCGGAGGCAGCCGACGGACCGCCGGCCCGGGCCGGCGCCGGCTGTTTCTCCACGGCGCCTTTCTTGCTCGCTCCGATCCGCGTCGGCGGCTTCTTCGCCTGCGTCACACTCCGTGCGTTCTCCTTGCTCGGTGGCTTGGCCATGTCCGACCTCCTTTGTGAGTCGAGCGGCGGCGCATGGCCGCTCGGTCGGCTCGTGTCTCGACCGTCGTGCTACCACACTGCGCCGGCGCCGACCAGTGTGCCGTCGGTGAAAATGCACAGGGCGCCGTCACACCGGCGGTACGAGGGTCGGATTGCGCCCCAGGCGGACGTCCTCGAGGCGTGACGTGCACGAGCGCCGCCACGCATCGGCGTCGGAGAAGATGTAGAACCGATCCTCCTGAATGGCCTTGACCACGCGTGCAGCGATCACATCGGGGGAAACGCCCTGGGCGATGGCGGCGAGCATGGCATCCTTGACCACGGCGAACTCCGGGGAGGATGGCGTCGCCCCGGCGCGCAGCCGTGCCGGGCGATTTCGCTCGCCGTCACCGATGCGGGTGGCCACGGCCTCGGGACAGAGAGCCGAGACCCCGATCTTGGCATCGCGCGCGCGCAGCTCGTGGTAGAGGACCTCGCTGAGAGCCAGGACGGCGTGCTTGCTCATGTGGTAGGCGGCGGCGTACGGCAGCGTCGTGACCGCGGCCATGGACGCCGTGTTGACGATGTGTCCCTCGTCATCCTGGCGCAGCAGGATGGGCACGAAGGTGCGCACGCCGTGGATCACCCCCCACATGTTGACCCCGAGGATCCACTGGTAGTCCTCGAGCGGCGATTCCCACGCCGGCCCGCCGGCGAACACACCCGCGTTGTTGCACACCACGTGGACGGCGCCGAAGGCGCCGAGCGCCTTCTCCGCCAGGGTCTCGACGTCCTGCGGCCGCGTCACGTCCGTCTCGACCGGCAGGACTTCGATGCCGAGGCGCGCGAGCTCGGCCGCGGCGTTGGCGAGTGCCTGGTTTTCGACGTCGGCGAGGACCACTTTCATGTCCTTCGTACCGAGCGCCTTGGCGATCGCGAAGCCGATACCGCTCGCACCCCCGGTGACGACGGCGACCCGTTTCGCCAGGTTCTTCATGACGGTTCCTCCCGTATCGCTCTGGCCCGGCGCGGTGTGAACCGGCCGCGCCTCGGGCCCGCGCCCGATGGCGTGCCAGAAATCGGGCGCTATCGAAACCTCGGCAGTACCCGCTCTCCCATCAGCTCGATCGAGCGCATCACGTTCGCGTGCGGGATCTTGTACGGGTTGACGAGACACAATAGCAGGTCACAGCCCGCGGCCTCATAGCGGCGCGCGATCTCGATGCAGCGGTCGGGGTCGCCGACCACCGCCGAGCCCGAGTCGCGCAGGAAATCGAAGTCGAGGTGCGCGAGCCCGCCGGCATCGACGACCGTTTTCAGCTGCTCGGCGTAGCTATACGTGCCGAGGTCCTTGCCCGCCATCCAGTCGCTGAGGCTCGCGATGTGCTTGACCGCCGTGCGCACGTACCACGGAAACGACTCAGCGGCGTCCGCGAACGCCTCGGCGTTGGTCGGTGCGCAGTGGACCATGGTGAAGGTCGCCGCCTGCTCGTTCTTGAAGTGCCCGACCGGACGGTCACACTCGGCAAGCCCCTCGCGATAGAGCGCCAGCCGGTCGGCGAGATCCTCGGGCGGTACTCCCACGGTGAACGAGCAGAGCCCGAGCCCGTGGCGGCCGATCTCGCGATGACCGTCGGGACTGCTCGTCGCGCCCCAGAGCGGCGGGTGAGGCTTCTGCAGGGGTTTCGGCTGCACGCGCCGCGGCCCGCCCATGCGCCAGTACTTGCCGTCGGCCTGATAGTGCTCGTTGGTCCACGCGCCGACGATGTGGTGCAACGCCTCCGACCACATCTCGCGCGTGGCGTGCGGATCGACGTCGAAACCCTCGAGCTCGGCGCGCGTGGACGATCGCCCGGTGCCGAACTCGACCCGGCCGTCGCTCAGGAGATCGAGGACGGCGACCGACTCGGCCGTCCGGATGGGATGGTTGTACGGACGCGGCAACAGCCGCACGCCGTAGCCGATGCGGATGTTCTTCGTCCGCGCGGCGATGGCGCCATAGAGGATCTCGGGGTTCGAGCAATGCGAGAACTCCTCGAGAAAGTGGTGCTCCACGGTCCAGACGCTGTGGAAGCCGACGCGGTCGCCGAGGATGGCCTGCTCGAGCGTGTTGCGGTAGGCGAGGTGCTCGCTGTCGGCGCTCCACGGACGCGCCACCGGGATCTCGTAGAACAGGCCGAACTTCATTCCTCAGCTCCCGTCGACGGCGTCCATCGGCTCCGTACGGCGGCCCGCTCGGCGAGCCGGCCGCGGGGTGCGGCGTTGGGCGGCGGACTCGGGCGTCACCCGAGCGCGGCCTTCAGGAACTCGCCGACGCGCTCGAGAGCCTGCCGGCCCTCGGGAAGGACGAGCGCGAAGGCGTGCCAGTCGTGAATCATGTCGTCCCAGACCTCGAGCTCGATGTCCATGCCCGCCTGGCGCGCGCGCGCCGCGAACCGGATCGAGTCGTCGAGGAGCACCTCGGCGGTGCCGACCTGGACGAGGAGAGGCGGCAAGCCGGTGAGATCCGCGAACAGCGGCGACGCGAGCGGTGTGCGCGGATCCGTTCCCGCGAGATACCCCCGCGCCATCATGCCGAGCCGCGTCCGGTTGAGCATCGGATCGGCCGCTTCCCGCGTGTCCATCGATTGGCCGCTCAGGCTGAGATCGAACCAGGGCGAGATGCAGATGCCGGCGGCCGGCAAGGGCTCGCGCCGGTCGCGCAGGGCGAGCAGCGCGGCCACCGTCAACCCGCCACCGGCCGAGTCGCCGCCGACGGCGATGCGCGACGCGGGAATGCCGCGCGCGCGCACGAAGCTGTACGCGGCCGCGGCGTCATCCACCGCCGCCGGAAACGGGTGCTCCGGGCCGAGGCGGTAATCGACCGACAGGACCGGCACGCCCGACGCGCGCGAGATGTCGGCGACGAGGAGCCGGTGCGTGCGTATGCCACCGGATACGTACCCGCCGCCGTGAAAATAGACGATGGCGCGATCGGAGGCCGCGCCGGGCGCGATCGCCCATTCGGCCTTGACCCCGGCAGCGTCGACCGGCTCGAAGCGCACGTCCTCAGGGAGCGGCATGACGCCCGTCGACGCCTCCATGGTGGCGCGCATCTCGGGGATGGTATCGCCGCCGACGGGCGGCATCGCGCGCAGCATCTCGATCACGCTTGCGAGCTCGGCGCTGGCCATGGTGAGTGCTCCGTTCGTTCGTCGTTTCGTTCTTCGGCTGCCCTGCGGAGTACGCCAGTCGGCCGCGTCTTTGCAAGCGCGTCTGGCGAGGGGTGCGAAGACGGGCGCCATCCGAGCCCCGGGGCGGTGCCCGATGGCGTTCGGGGTCCGCCGGCGGCCATCGCATCCGGTCCCGAGCGCGCCGATGCGGGGCAATATCGCCCGTCGGCTGGACGGAGCGTGGAGCCTCGGCTACGCTCCGTGCCGAGATGGCCGCCGAAAAGCAGTACGCGCTCGCCTCGATCTTCGGCCCGGGCCGGGACGAGCTGATCGATCACACGCCGCACGCCCGCCACCTGGGGATTCGCGTGGTCCGCACCGGTCCCTGCGAGGCGGTGCTCAAGCTCCCGTATCGCGCCGAGCTCGTCGGCGATCCGACCCGGGGCGTCGTCTTCGGCGGCGCGATCACGACGCTCCTCGATCACTGCTCGGGGCTCGCGGCCGCGTGCGCCATGGAGACGTTCCAGGCCATCGCGACGGTGGATCTCCGCGTCGACTACCTGCGCGCGGCGGCGCCGGGGCTCGATCTCTACGGACACGTCACGTGCTACAAGATGACGAAGAACGTCGCCTTCATCCGCGGCGTCGCCTACGAGCACGATCCCGCCGACCCGTTCGCGAGCTGCCAGGGCACGCTGATGGTGGGCGCGAATCCCACGGCGAGCCCCTTCATCCGGTTCAACGCCGACGGCACCGAGGAGACCTCCGGGTGACGAACCTCGTCGAGAGCATTCCCTACGCGCGCTTTCTCGGGGTCACGGTGGAGCGCGCCGAGGACGGCCTGCACTGCATTCTCCCGTTCCGCGACGAGATCGTCGGCAACCAGCGCCTGCCGGCGATCCACGGCGGCGTGCTTGGCGCCTTCCTCGAGCTCACGGCCTTTCTGCACCTGCTCGACGAGAGCGGCAGCACCGAGCGCATTCCCCGGCCCATCAACTTCAGCGTTGACTATCTGCGCTCCGCCGGCCCGGCGACGACGACCGCGCGGGCCGAGATCTTCAAGCTCGGCCGCCGCATCGCCAACGTGCACGTCGTCGCCTGGCAGCAGGATCCGAAGCGCCCGGTCGCGTACGGGAACGGGAAGTTTCTGCTGTAGCCGTGATAAGCTGCGCACGACGTTCGCGTTATGCTGCGCGGAGCCGCAGCGTAACGCTCCCGCCGTCCGAAAGAACGCGTAGGTTAAACTCTCAATTCAACGGAGGAATCCACGTCCGACTCTCCACGCCGTTGCCCCGTTACGCTGCAGCACGGCCGTGCTATACGGAACAGCACAACTATAGTTAGACGGCGAACAAGCATGAAGATCGCGTGTCTGGGTTGGGGATCACTGATCTGGGATCCGCGCTCGTTGCCGATCCTGCGCCGGTGGTTTGAGGATGGACCCTTCATGTCGGTGGAGTTCACCCGTCAGTCATCGGATGGCCGAATCACTCTCGTGGCGGAACCAACCGCTGCTCCCGTGCGCGTGCTGTGGGCTACGATGCTTACCGCAGACCTTCAAGGAGCACGGGAGGCCCTTCGTGATCGCGAGGGGATCCCCGGCAATAACTGGATGTCCCGAATTGGATCTTGGCAGGGGGGTGACCCGGCCCCTCAGCCAATCCCCGAGCTCTCCGACTGGGCGCGGGCGCACGGGCTCGACGCCGCCGTTTGGACGGCGCTCGGCCCCAGGTTCAACGGTCAGGACACGTCGCCGACGGTGGATCAGGTCGTCGCGTATCTGCGATCACTTACCGGCACGGTGAGGGACAATGCTGAGCGCTATGTACGGCGTGCTCCCAGTCAAATCGACACAGAGTATCGCCGCCGTATCGAGGCTGAGCTTGGATGGACGTTCCGTGAGTGCGGTTCGACCGCCGTCTAACAACAGCATGCAGCGGACGGCGCTGCGCGCCGCCGCTGATGCTGAGCGTTAGCCGACCGAGGGCATCGTGTGACACGAGCCAGAATGTGGTAGGAAGTCAGCATGACCAAGGTCCAGAAGCTTGAGCAGCAGGTCGAGGCGCTATCACCCGAGGAGCTCACGCAGTTTCGTGCCTGGTTCTTCGCATTCGACTGGGCCGCGTGGGACGCACAACTGGAGGGAGATGTCCGAGCTGGCCGGCTGGACGCCCTCGCGGAGAAGGCGCTTGCCGATCACGCGGCTGGCAAGACGACGCGCTTTTGACCCACCACGCATCACCGGATTTCTGGGGATGCTATCGGGCGTTGCCGCCGGCTGTGCGCCAACTTGCCGACCAGGCGTTCGAGCGTCTGAAGTCTGATCCGCGCTATCCATCCCTTCATTTCAAGAAGATCGGCCGTTTCTGGTCGGCGCGGGTAGGTGATCGCCACCGCGCCTTGGCGGTCGACGCACGTGATGGGCTGGTGTGGTTCTGGATCGGCACCCATGCGGAGTATGACAAGCTGCTCGGCTAACAACGCGATGCAGCGGCCCCGCGCATGAACGCCGAGTTTCTCCGCGAGCGCCGGTTGGCGCGGTCCGCTGATCGCGAGCGTTAGCTGGCGCCGGGTCCCGTGGGAGCTTCTTCATCGGAGGGTTGAGGCGGGCGTGAAGCAGCCGGAGCGGTGGCAATGAGCATGAGAGCGTGGATCGCCGACATCATGTCGCGGTTGCGCCGTGTCTTCGTGCGAGGTCGGACCCAGACAACGCAAGAGCGCGGGGAGCGCGAGAGAGCGCCGGCGGAGGAACCCCCTCGAGAGATCGAGCTGGCGGTGGAGCAGCAAAGTACCGGAGGCTCGGCTGACAACTCAGCCATCCCTACTCGTCCGATTACGGATTTCCCGTCTGGCGAGGCCGATCAACAGGTAAGAGGATCAAAGACGGATCAAACACCGGAGAAGGCCGTGGCGCCTACGGCGCCAGTAACCGAAGCCATGGCATCAGGCGCGTCGGAGGTGCGTAAGCCCGAAGGCGTGCCGCGCACGATTGCCGACTATCCTCTCGCGAAACCAGAGGGGGTTGATGAGCCCGCTGACCGCGAACCCAGCACCATCGTTCCGGATGCCCAGCCTTCTCCTTCCTGCCAGAAGCTGACTCCGCCAGAAGCACAAGCCCCCACGGCCGCGAACACCGACGCGGTCGAATCGGACGCCTTCGAGGGACCGGAGAACTTGGTCGAACCAAGCGGCCCCATACCCAATAGGGATTCGACGGCTGAGCATGTGGCGGGTGGGGCGGAATCTGACAGCGCACCCACTTCGCAAGTGATGCCTAGTGAACCGGTGCGGCCCGACGGCGAGATGACAACTACGTCGGTGTTGCCGCCGAGCGCATCGCGACCGAGCCCTTCAAGCCGCGTCGCTCCGGAGAAGCGTGGTGGAAGGCCGCGCGGAACTGGCGGACCAGCCGATGATGGCGCTTCCGTGCCCGACGCGCCGGACGTGGCCCGAGTCCGCTCATCGCGACCGGAACTTGTCTGCTGGAGACAAGGCATGGCGTGGGTGGTCGGCGTGGAGGTGCCCGAAGAGCTGGCTGAGCAGGACCTGCGTGTGGTCGACGTCGAGGGCAACAACCTTCAAGAAGATCAACTCCACGAGCTACGCTTTCCGCTGATGGATCCGCTTGGCGCCGTCACGGTTCGCTGGTCCGATGCGGCGTCAATGGAAGCTGAGCGGTGCTTCGACGCGAGCGACCATCGCATCTTCAAAGTCGCGAAATCCGGGATGAACGGCAGGCGTGTCGCACGGGTAACGCGCGGTAACTACGTCGTGATCGCCCCGCGCGCACTGAGTCGAGATGAGGCTGCTGGAGGTACGGCGCCGGTCGCGCCGGAGAACGTCATCCCCGAGCAGGCGAAGGTCTTGGCCCACCACCTGCTTGTGGAGGGGAAGGGGGACGGCCTTGTGCTCAACGGGAGCGGTCCCTCACGCGTCGAGGTCCGACCGTCCACTGCCACGGTATACGAGCTCATCGGTAACATCATCGAGGACGCTCACACTGGAGCCGGGCCGCTGTTCGGCCGCGAGCCTCCGCGCCTGCGGATGGAAGGAGCCGCGGAGTCGTTGCTCTTCGTAGTGGGCGTCGAGGGTCCATCACCGCGGCCGCGCTCACGTCAGGCGACGGTGAGCTTCGATAAGCTGCTGGATTGGTTGGACGACAACGAGCCCGGGTGGTTCTATGTTCGGGCGTACGATGCGAATGATGAGCTGCTCGAGAGCCTCGACTTCCGCTACGTGAAGGGCCTCGAAGCGATCGAGGTTGACGAGCTTTCGCCGCTTCCGGGGCCTCATGGACATCGTCCAGCCAAGGTCGTCTTTCGCGTTGCACCCGGCACCGTGGTGTCACCGGTCGACGGGCCTCCGGAGATCGCATCGCTCGACCCGGTTCGCGCCGACGGCGTCGTCCTTCCCGCCCGTCCGGATGCCGGCAGGTCGACTTGGCGTCTGAGCGCTGGGACGGGGAACTGCGTGGACGTCGTCGTGCATGTGCCGCGGATCTGGTGGGCGCTCACCGCGTCGGGGAACGCAGATGAGCCGCATGCTTGGTCCGACAGGCCCAACATGCTCTCGGCGGATGATTTGCGGCCGACCTCGCCGATGCATCTCAGCGTGCTGCTGCCAGAGCCGGGCTGGGCGGACGAGGTAACGGTCGGTTTCCGCGATGGATCTCCCCGATGGCGTCCCGTATTGCGATCTGAGCGGGTGCTCCAGTACGCGCTTCGAAATCTGGGTGAAAGCGACGCACTGCGAGGGGCGGGCGGCACGTGCGACTTGCTGTTGTCCGTACGAACACCTGTCACGGAGCACGGGCCTGTCGTCGTCGCAACAGTTCAGTTGACAGAGAAGCCGCCGGAGGAGGAGAGGGCCGAACGCCTCGATCTCTCGTGCTTGAGAGCACCTCGCCTCATGAGCAAGATGACGCAGCTCGGCCGGATCGGCACCGCGCAGGATCGACGGGCCGTGAAACGACTCCGCAACACGTGGTACCGAAAGGCCCGCCGCGGTGGCCGGACCGAGACACGGGAGTTCGTCCGTCAAGCCCTAGCCCTCGCTGCCGCCTTGCTAGAACGCGAGCCGGCCAGGCGACTACCGGCGCGGTTGCAGAGGCACGCGCGGTCGCTTTCCGCACAGGATCCGACCGCTGTTGCGAGCTGGCAGCGCTGGCTGAGGGCGTCCGAGAACAGTTGCTAACACTGGTCGGGAAGAGGTTGGACAAGCATGAGTACGCCGAACTTCGATCCGATCGAAGCAAGCCGCGAGATCGCTGACCGCTATCGGCGCTACCTCCGGACTATGTTCTACTTCCGGGATCCGGACCTCAGGACATCCTTCGAGAAGGCGCTCGACGACTGGGAACTCGTGCGTGGGCCTTACCTCGAGGCGACTCCTGTCTATCGGAGAGTCCGACCGGTCTCCGAGGTGCTCCGAGAACTCCTCGGCGAGGAGATCGACCCTGGGTTCGCGCGAGCCGCGATCGGAGACCGTCCGCTCTTCAGCCACCAGGAGGAGGCTATCCATCGCCTGTCCAGCGGCCGGAACGTCGTGGTCGCAACCGGCACCGGAAGCGGGAAGACCGAGGCGTACCTGCTCCCAATCCTTATTCATCTCCTGCGCGAGCAGCGCGCGGGCGGGCGATCGGTCGGGGTCCGTGCTTTGATCCTCTACCCCATGAACGCGCTGGCGAACGATCAGCGCCGCCGCCTCCGCGAGTTCCACGAGATCCTTGAGCAAGACCACAGCCCGTTCCGATTCACATTCGGACGCTACACCGGAGAGACACCGGAGGATGCTCGTGACGAATTCCGGAAAGCGCGTCAACAGCTACAGCTCGCGGAACCCCGCCACGGCGAGTTGATCCTTCGCGAGGAGATGCGCGAGAGCCCACCCGACATCCTCCTCACGAACTACTCCATGCTGGAGTACCTCCTGCTGCGGCCGAAGGAGACGCCGCTCTTCGATGACGGCCGTGGCGCGACCTGGCGTTTCCTGGTTCTCGACGAGGCACATCAGTACAAGGGCGCGAAGGGCATGGAGATCGCCATGTTGCTCCGTCGCCTGAAACAGCGGCTTCGCGAAGGTGGCCAGGAGGCGGGATTCCAGTGCATCGCGACGAGCGCGTCCCTCGGCGGCGGACCTCATGATCGGAAGGCCCTTGCGGATTTCGCAACGGAACTCTTCAGTGAGCCATTCGAGGATGAGGACATCCTCACCGGCGAGGTAGTGCCCATTGAGCCCGTCAAGTCGACCTCCTTTCGAATCGGTCGAATCGGGGTGGAGCCGCTGCTCAAACTGGCCGAGCGCATCCGTCAGGAAGACGCACCCGGAGCCGCCGCGGTGCTCGAAGGGTTGGCATCAGCGGCCGCTGATGAGACTCGGGGTGGCTCGCTTCCTGGTCGCCTCCATGGGTTCTTCGCCACCGAGGAGCGTGCGCTTCACCTTCGAAGGTTGCTCCAGTCGCCGCGCCAATTGAGCGAGCTCGGTGCCGCGCTATTTGGAGATGCTCTTGAACAGGACCGACGACGCCTCGTTTCAGCGCTCGTTGATGTCCTACTGCGCGCGGAAGACCCGCGATCGAAGTCGCCGCTTCTATCCTGCCGATATCATCTCTTTGTTCGCGGTCTCGAGGGGGCATTCATCCGCTATCACCCGCAGCGGGAAGTATCACTGGCCCGAGGCTCGGGAGCAGAGGGGAGCGCGCCATCCTTCGAGGTCGCATTGTGTCGAGAGTGCGGGCAGCACTACCTGGTCGGACGGCGCGACGGCGATCATCTTGCAGAGGCGATGCGCGACGAGACCGAACAGGACTACAAGATCGAGTTCTACCGGCCGCTTGATGGGTCACGCGACGACGAATCTGCGAGCAACGATAACCGTCTCGTGAGCTTCTGCACGCAGTGCGGAAGGCTTAGCCGGAGGTCGGCCAATCCAAAGGATCCGTCGTGCGGACATGGGCCAACGCTCCGTCTCGTTTTCGAGGAGGAGCGCGAGAGCCACGAGGATCAACTCAGCCGGTGCGGGCGGTGCGTCTACAGAGCGCCGGATCCCGTCCGGGAGGTCACACACGGAACGGATGGCCCAAACGCGGTGATCGCCACGACGCTTCACCAGCTCCTCCCGGAGACCAGGCGGAAAGTCCTCGCGTTCGCGGACGG
>Ga0187892_10000362_pt1 | contig 120906 bp, 125 predicted proteins | sample MA1701073metaG_FD_139345 | JGI IMG/M metagenome (GOLD analysis project Ga0187892, IMG submission 139345) | Bio-ooze microbial communities from a basaltic lava cave in the Kipuka Kanohina Cave System on the Island of Hawaii, USA - MA170107-3 metaG ... | reverse complement strand
GGGGCTGGTCGCGCAGCGCACTCTTGCGCGACAGCCGGATCTTGCCGTTGGGATCGATCTCGATGACCTTGACCGCGACCATATCACCCTCCGCGAGCACGTCACCGACCGCTCGGATGCGGTTCTCGGCGATCTGGGAGATGTGGAGCAAACCCTCGGTGCCTTGCATGATCTCCACGAAGGCGCCGAACTCCTTGATGCTCTTGACCCTGCCGACGTAGGTACGGTCCAGTTCGGCCTCGCGGCAAATGTCCTGGATGATATCGACGGCGGCCTGCGCCGCCTCGCTGCTCGAGGAGAAGACGGTCACCTTGCCGTCGTCTTCCACGTCGATCTTGGCCCCGGTCTTCTCCTGGATGCCGCGGATGACCTTGCCGCCCGGGCCGATGATCTCGCGGATCTTCTCCGGACGGATCTTGATCGTCACGAAGCGCGGCGCGTACGGGCTGAGCCCCGCGCGCGGCGCCTTGATCGTCTCCGCCATCTTGTCCAGCACGAACAGCCGGGCCTCGCGGGCCTGAGCGAGGGCCTGGCGCATGATGTCGATCGACACCCCGGCGACCTTGATGTCCATCTGGAGCGCGGTGACCCCGTTCTTCGTCCCCGCCACCTTGAAGTCCATGTCGCCGTAGTGATCCTCGGTCCCCATGATGTCGGTGAGGATGCCGACCTTGTCACCGTCCTTGACGAGGCCCATCGCGATGCCGGCCACCGACGACCTGAGCGGCGTGCCGGCGTCCATCAGCGCCATCGAGGCGCCGCAGACGCTGGCCATCGACGAGGAGCCGTTCGACTCCAGGATGTCGGCGACCACGCGCAGCGTGTACGGGAATTCTTCCCGGCTCGGCAACACGGGCTCGATCGCCCGCTGCGCCAGCGCGCCGTGACCGATCTCGCGCCGACCGGGCGTGCCGAAGCGCTTCACCTCCCCGGTCGAGAAGGACGGAAAGTTGTAGTGCAGCATGAAGCGACGGTACGTGTCTCCCTCGAACGACTCGAGTTTCTGCTCGTCGTTCTTGGTGCCGAGCGTGGCCGCCACCAGGGCCTGCGTCTCGCCGCGGGTGAACAGCGCGGAGCCGTGCGCGCGCGGCAGATATCCCACCTCGGCCCAGATCGGTCGCACTTCCTTGACGCTCCGGCCGTCCACGCGGATGCCCTTCTCGATGATCATCCGGCGCACTTCGGCGCGCTCCAGCTTGTCGAACACGTCACGGATCTTCGTCCGCAGGGACTCGTCGCCGCCGAGCGCGGCAAACACCTCCTCGAACACCGATTCCAGCGCCTGTGCGCGCGGCTGCTTTTCGTGGATGGCCAGGGCCTGCGCGATCTTCTCGGCCGCCAGCTCCTTGACGCGGGCCTCCAGGGTCGGGTCGGCGTCGCCTTCGGGAACGAACGGCCAGCGAGGCTTGGCCGCTTTCGCCACGAGCTCCTTCTGGGCACGCACGAGCTGCTTGCACCGCTCGTGCCCGAACGCGAGGGCTTCCAGCATCTGATCCTCGCTGACCTCGCGGCCCCCGGCCTCCACCATCAGGATCGCGTCTTCGGTACCCGCGATGACCAGCTCGATCGGTGAGGCGGCGATCTGCCGGTACGTCGGATTGGCGACCAGCTGGCCGTCGACGAGCCCGACCCGCACGGCGCCGAGCGGACCGCCGAAGGGCAGCCCCGAGATGGCCAGGGCGGCCGAGGAGCCGATCATGGCCAGCACGTCGGGATCGTTTTCATCGTCCGCCGAGACGACCAGATTGATGATCTGGATCTCGTTGCGGAATCCCTTCGGGAACAGCGGGCGCACCGGACGATCGATCAAGCGGCAGGTCAGCGTCTCCTTCTCGTCGGGCCGCCCCTCGCGCTTGAAGAAGCCGCCGGGAATGCGCCCGCCGGCGTACGCGCGCTCCCGATACTCCACGGTGAGCGGCAGGAAATCGCGGTCGCGGCCCTCCATCGGCGTGCGGGCGGCGACCACGGTCGAGAGCACCATCGTGCCGCCGCAGCGCACGACCACGGCCCCGTCGGCCTGCCTGGCCACCCTGTCGGTCTCGATCGAGATCGCGTCGTTGTTGATCTGAGCTTGAACGGACTGAGTCATACGGTCAGCATCCTCCAGCCTTAAGGGTCAATAGTGATGGGTAACGTGTCGGGGCAACCGGGCGAGAAGAGAATCGACGATCCGCGGTCACTTGCGGAGCCCGAGTTTCTCGGCCACGGCCCCGTAGCGCTCGGGATCCTTCTTGCGGAGATATTCGAGCAGTCCGCGGCGCTTGCCGATCAGCATGAGCAGTCCGCGCCGGGAGTGATGATCCTTCCGGTGCGTCTTGAAGTGATCCGTCAGGCCGTTGATCCGTTCTGAAAGGAGCGCGATCTGGACTTCAGGGGAGCCGGTGTCCCCATCGTGCGTCTTGAACTGCTCGATGAGGGTTTTCTTCTTGTCGGTGGACAGCCGCATCCCGCGGTTCTCCCGGGGGTTCCCCCCCCAATCGCCACGCCCCCCAGGGCCCCTGCTGCGGCTCCGTCGGGACGGGTTCGTTGGACTGCTCTGGACGTGTGAAAACCTGGAACCGAGCGTACCATGCGGGCCGCATGGTGTAAAGCTCACCGCCTACTGCGTTGCGCGTGTTTCCCTTATGACAGCCCGCAGACCACCACGGTGTAGGTGGCCGGTAAAGCTCACCGCCTACTGCGTTGCGCGTGTCTCCTGTCGGAGCAGCCGGCGCGCCGTCTCCATGTCGACCGCCACCTGACGCTTGAGCGCGTCCACGCCCGCGAACTTCAGCTCGGGGCGAATGCGGTGCAAGAACTCCAGGCCCAGCGTCTGGTCGTAGAGATCACCGGAGAAATCGAACACGTAGGCCTCCACCCAGTACTGCTGCTCGCCGAACGTCGGCCGGTAGCCGACGTTCACCACCACATCGCGCTCGGTCTCGTTCCAGGAACCGCGCCCGGCGTACACCCCGGGGGCCAGGATGAGCGGCCGATCCGGCTTGATGTTGGCGGTCGGAAAGCCGAGCGTCCGCCCGCGTCCGGCGCCGCGCAGGACCACGCCGGTGACGCGATAGGGATGGCCGAGGAACGTCCGGGCCGTCTCGACATCGCCTTCGCGCAAGGCTTCGCGAATGGCGGTGGAGGACACCGTCTGACCGTTCACCTGCAGCGGCGGCAGCACGTGGGTGACGAAGCCATGGCCGGGGCCGAGGTCCTTCAGCAAGGCGGCCGTGCCACGCGCGCCGCGGCCGAAGGTATGATTGAAGCCGACCACGATCTCGCGGGCGCCGAGCGTCTGCTCGAGCACCTCGCTGACGAAGGTCTCCGCCTCCATCCGCGAGAACTCGGGGGTGAACGGGATCACCAGCGCTGCGTCCGTACCGCACTCGGCCATGCGGGCCAGATTCTCCTCCAGCGTGGCGATCGGCGCCGGCGCGCGCTCCGGATGCAGCACCGTCGTCGGCGGCGGGTCGAAGGTGCAGACCACCGCGGCAGCGCCGAGCTCCCGCGCCCGCGTCACTGCGGTGCTCAGGATGGCCGCATGCGCGCGATGGATGCCATCGAACGTGCCGAGCGCGGCGACCGAGGGCCGCAGCTCAGGCGGGAAGGACGCGAGGCCTCGGAGGATCCGCATGGAGGAGGCGCTCGGGGCGCACGCGACCGGCGGCGGCGCGCCCGAGCCCCACCAGCCGGTCCTGATCGTCGTACACGCGGACCAGACCGTCGGGACAGCCCATCGCCCGGACGGCCTGACCGTGGCCGAACTGCCGGGCGGCCGCGGCGTCCAGCTGAAGCTTCGCGAAACCCTCCAGGGCCGAATCGACGGGCAGCGTGCGCGCCCAGAGCGCCGCGCCCTGCCGGGCGTCACGCACCTCGGCCCACGGCACGGCCACCTCGAGCGCATACGGTCCCACCCGTGTGCGGACCAGCGAGGCCAGCGTCCCGCCGCAACCGAGCGCGGTCCCGAGGTCGGCGGCCAGCGTCCTGATGTACGTGCCCTTGCCGCAGTGCACGCGGATCGTCAGATCCGGCGACGCGATCGACTCGAGCGTGATCGCGTAGACCGTGACCTCGCGCGGCTCGCGCTCGACCGTGAGTCCCTGCCGGGCGAGCGCGTACAGCCGGTGGCCGCCGTGTCGGAGCGCCGAGTACATGGGCGGGACCTGGCGGATCGTGCCCACGAACCGTCCGAGCGCGGCCTGGACGACCGCTCGATCGAGCGGCGGCACCGGTCGCGTCTCGACAACCACGCCCGAGAGGTCCTGCGTGTCGGTGACGACGCCGAGACGCACGGTCGCGACGTATTCCTTGTCGAACTCGATGAGATACGGCGTGATCTTGGTGGCCTCGCCGATCAGGATCGGCAGGATCCCGGTCGCGTCCGGGTCCAGGGTGCCGCCGTGACCGATCTTCGGCGCCCGCATCACGCGGCGGAGGTGAGCCACCACCTGGAACGACGTGACCCCCGGCCCCTTCTCGACCGGGAGCACACCGGAGCGTGAAGGCGAGGTGGAGGGCACGGGCGGGCGGCGCCGGTTGCGCTAGCGCCGCCGGCCGTCCATGGTGGCGCGGACCGCGGCCAGGAGCTCGGTGGTGGCCTCTTCGAGGCTCCCCCGGATCGTGCACCCGGCGGCGTTCTCGTGACCGCCGCCGCCGAAGCGGTGCGCGATGCGGTTGACGGGCACCGTGCCCTTTCCCCGGATGCTCGCCTTGACCACACCGTTGGCTTGCTCCCGCAACAGCACGGCGACCTCGACGCCCTCGATCGAGCGCGGGTACGTGACGAGATCCTCCGCCGCCATGAACGCCTCGGAGGCGAGGTCGCGGGGCACGGTGAGCCAGGCCACGGCGCCGTCCTCGCTCACCTGCACGCGCTGCAGCACGTCGCCCAGTGTCTGGAGCGCGTCCTTCGCGCGCCGCTGGTACAGGCGATCGGACACCAGCGCCGGATCGGCGCCGGCGGCGACCAGGTCCGCGCTGATGCGAAACGTCCTGGCCGTCGTGTTCGAATAGCGGAACGAGCCGGTATCGGTGTGGATGGCCGTGAACAGGTTCAGCGCGATCTCGGGCGTCAGACGACCCCCGAGCGCCTGGATCAGATCGAAGACCATCTCGCCGGTCGCGGCGGCGCTCGCGTCGATCCAGTTCACGGTGCCGTAGCCGCGATTGTCGGGGTGGTGGTCGATGTTCAGCACGGCACTGGCGGGCGTGCGGGCCGCGGCCAGCAACCCCTCGGTGCGCTCGTCGTTCGGACAATCGGTCGACACGATGACCGGGAACGACCTCGGCGGCGCGCTCCACACCTGCCAGCGGTCAGCGCCGGGCAGGAAGGACAGGGTCTCGGGCACGGGATGCGGTCCGGCCCAGGTGACGGACCAGCCGGCGGCTTCGAGCCAGAGCCCCAGGGCCAGCAGCGTGCCGAGCACGTCGCCGTCCGGATGCACGTGTCCCAGCATCAGGACCTCGCCTCCGGCCCGTCCGAGCTGGTCGAGCAGCTCCAGCGGCGGCGCCGGCGAGAGCGTCGTGATGGCGCCGCTGGGGCTCACGGCTCGTCGTCTCGCGGCGCGGGCCGCGTGCGGAGGTCGGCGAGCAGCGCCTGGATGTGCGCGGCGTGCGCCATCGAGCGATCCGGACGGAACAGGATCTCCGGCGTCACCCGCAGGTGCAGATGGCGCCGCAGCCAGTTCCACACGAAGCGCTGGGCGCTCTGCAGGGCCTTGAACGAGGAGACCCATTGCTCCTCGGGGCCCAGCACCGAGACGTACACCCTGGCGTTGCGCAGGTCCGGGGCGACGTCGACCTCCGTCACCGTGACGAAACCCAATCGGGGATCCTTGAGCTCACGGTGCAACAGCATCGAGATCTCTTCCTTGATCAACTGGTTCACGCGCTCCAGCCGCTTGCCCTGCATGGTCCACTCTCACTGCGCGATCGGCACGCCGGCCATCACAGGATCTCCACCTGGATGTCGGTCACGTACCCGTCCACGTTGTCTTCGATGAAATCCATGGCCTTGGAGATGACTTCGTTGGCGTGGCGGGAATCACCGGACACGCAGGCGAGCGCGAGCGTCGCGCGTTGCCAGGCGTCCTGATGGTCGACCTCGGCCACCGAAATTTCGAAGCGGCGGCGCAGCTTCTCCTTCAGGCCCTTGAGCGCGTGCCGCTTGCCCTTCAAGGACCCGACGTCGGGTAGGTGGATCTCCACGGTCCCGACCGCCACCCGCGCCCCCGACATGCTTCAGCGTCGTTCTGCGGCGCTCGATCGCGCCGCTAACCCGGATTGTTCACGAGCGGCGCTGTGCGAGGCCGGGCGGGAGCTCGGGGGGCACAGCTTCTGGCCGATGACAGGACCCGGCCGCCTCACGCCTGGTGCCGTTCATGAATGGCCCGGGCTAGAGGGTCCGGGCCACCTCCTCCGTCATGAACGCCTCGATGACGTCGTTCGGCTGGACCCCCTTGACGCCTTCGACCCCGATACCGCACTCCAGTCCCTGGAGCACTTCTCGCACGTCATCCTTGAAGCGGCGCAGCGACGTCACGGTGCTCTCGCCGAGCACGGTGTCGCCCCGCTTGACGCGCACCCGCGCGCCGCGGACGATCTTGCCCTCCGTGACGGCGGAGCCGTAGATCGTGCCGAGCTTGGTGATCGGGAAGAGCTGCCGCACCTGCGCCCGGCCGATGATCGTCTCGCGGATCTCGGGGGCCAGCATGCCGCTGAGCGCCGCCCGCACGTCGTTGATCGCGTCGTAGATGACGTTGTAGCTGCGAAAGTCCACGCCGGCGGCCTGCGCCTGCGCGGCTGCCTTCGCATCGGCCTTCACGTTGAAGCCGAGCACGATCGCGTTCGAGGCCGAAGCCAGCATGACGTCGGACTCGGTGACGTTGCCCACGGAGCCGTGGATCACCTTGAGCCGTACCTCGTCGGTGGACAGCCGCTCCAGCGACTCGGTCAACGCTTCCACGGAGCCCTGCACGTCGGCCTTGAGGATCAGCCGCAGCTCCTTCACCTCGCCGGCCGCGATCTGCTTGTGCAGATCCTCCAGCGTGATGCGGGTCACGCCCTTGCCCTTCAGCCGCTCGCGCTCGACGCGCACGGTGGCGATCTGGCGGGCCTTGCGCTCGTCGGCCACGACCAGGAAGGTGTCACCGGCCTGCGGCACCCCCGACAGTCCGAGGATCTCCACCGCGTCGGATGGACCGGCGCTCGTGACCTTCTTGCCACGATCGTTGAACATCGCGCGCACCCGGCCCGAATGCGAGCCCACGACGATCGCCTCGCCGTCCCGGAGCGTGCCCGACTGCACCAGCGCCGTCGCGACCGGACCGCGCCCGCGATCCAGCCGTCCCTCGACGATGACCCCGCGCGCCGCCCGGTTGGGATTGGCCCGAAGCTCCAGCACGTCGGCCTGGAGCGCCGTCATCTCGAGCAGCTGCGGGATGCCGTCGCCGCGCTTGGCCGACGTGTGGATGAAGATCGTCTGACCGCCCCAGTCCTCGGGCACGAGCCCGTGGTTGGACAGCTCGCGCTTGACGCGATCCGGGTCGCCGCCCGGCTTGTCGATCTTGTTCACCGCCACGATGATCGGCACATCGGCGGCCTTGGCGTGATTGATCGCCTCCACGGTCTGGGGCATGACGCCATCGTCCGCGGCCACGACCAGGATCACGATGTCGGTGGCCTGCGCGCCGCGGGCCCGCATGGCCGTGAACGCCTCGTGCCCCGGCGTGTCGAGGAACGTCACCTTGCCGTGGGTCGTCTCGACCTGGTACGCGCCGATGTGCTGCGTGATGCCGCCGAACTCGCGCTCGGCGACCTTGGTGGTGCGGATCGCATCGAGAAGCGACGTCTTGCCGTGATCGACGTGCCCCATCACCGTGACCACGGGCGGCCGCGGGCGACGTTGCGTCGGATCGGCCTCTTCCTCCTCCAGGATCTCGCCCTCGAGCGAGCGGAACTCGACATCGAAGCTGAACTTGTCCGCGACCAGCCGAACGGCGGTCGGATCCAGCACCTCATTGAGCGTGGCCATCACGCCGAGGTCGAGCAGCGTCTTGATGACCTCCCCCGACTTGCGGCGCATCGCCGCGGCCAGCTCGCCGACCGTCACGGACTCGGGCAGCTTGATCAACTCCCGCTTGAGCTCCGGCGGCGGCTCGGGTTCCGGCGCCGCTGCGGGCGCGGGCTTGGGCTGCACGCGGGCCGGCGGCACGACGGTGGCGGCCGGGCGCGGCGCGGCGGCCGGAGACGCCGCAGGACGCGCCGGCATAACCGGCGCCGCGGGGCGGGCCGGTATCGGGGGCTGCGGGCCGACGCGCCTCGGGACCACCGGTGGCGCCGGCGCGACCGGTCTCACGACCGTTGGGCCCGCTGGCGGCGCAGCCGCCGCGGGCCGGACAGGTGTGATCGGCGGCGCGACGGGCGCGGGCTTGACCGGAGCCGCCGGTGGGGGTGGCGGTGGCGCCCGCAGCGGCGTGATCGGCTGGATCGGCTCGACCGGCGGAGGCGGCGCCGGCGCCGGACGCAGGATCGTCGCGGCCGGCCGGATGATCTCGGCGAGAGGCTCCGGCTCGGCATCGGGCGCGGGCTTGGGCGCCGCGGGCTTGCGGGCGCGCCCGGGCGCGCCCGCCTTCGCCGCGGCGACCTTCTTGGCGGGTGCGCCATCGGTCTCGCCCTCGACCACCGGCCGCTTCGGCTTGACGGCGCGCTTGGGCTTTCTCTCCGCGGGCAGCTCGCGCCCTCGTCCGAGCTTGATCCGGAGCTCGTTGGCGACCGGAGTCGTGAGCGGGCTGGTCGCGCGCACGCTCTTCTGCCCCATGCCCTCGAGCGCGACGATCAGGTCCTTGCTCGTCACGCCCAGTTCCTTCGCGAGATCGACCACTTTTACGCGTCCCGCCACAGCGTCCTTACCTCCTCGACAAGTATTCCATGATTGCGGCCACGCTCTCCCGCGGCGGCCGGCACGATTGCCTGAGGGCATGCGACAGCCGCCCCGGCCGCAGCGCGCGTTCGAGACACTCGGGCGTCGGGCACGCGTACGCGCCGCGCCCGGCCGCGCTCCCCCTCCGGTCGATCATCACCTGCCCGTCCCGCGACACCACCAGCCGCACCAGCTCCGCCTTGGGCCGGACCTGACGGCACCCGAGACACGTACGACGCGGGTCGGACGTCACTCGGGCCGCGTGGCGCCCTCCGGCGGAGGCGCGACGGGCACCGCCTCGGCACTGGCGCACTCCCCCGGCTCCGGCGTCTCCGCGTCCTGATACTCCGCGGCCGGCATCTCCTCGCTGGATTCGGCGACCGTCGCGTCGCCGCCCTCGGCGAGCGTCGTGTCGTGCTCCGCGATCCAGGCCTGCGCGGCATCGAACAGCCCGAGGGCCTTCTTCTCCCCGACCCCGGGAATCTGCTGGAGCGCCTCGACCCCGGCACCCGCGATGCGAGCCGGAGAGAAGAGGCCCGCATCCACGAGTTTGTCGACCAGCTGCGGACCGACACCCGGAAATCCGCCGATGATCTCACGCCCCTGGATCCGCTCCTCCTCCTCGCGCCGCCGCTCCTCCTCGACCTCGCCCTCGCTCTTGATGTCGACCCGCAGCCCGGTGAGCTTTGCCGCCAGCCGCGCGTTCTGTCCGCGCTTGCCGATGGCGAGCGAGAGCTGGCTGTCCGGCACGATCACGAGCACGGACGGCTGCCCGCCCTCTTCCTCCGGCTCGCCGACCGTGACCGAGCTCACCTTCGCCGGCGAGAGCGCGCGCGCCACGAAGGTGGCGGGATCGGGTGACCACTCGACGATGTCGATCTTCTCGCCGCGGAGCTCGCGGCTGATCACCTGGATGCGCGTCCCGCGCAGCCCCACGCACGCGCCGATCGGATCCACGTCGCGCTTCGTCGACGCGACGGCGACCTTGGCCCGCTCACCGGCCTCGCGCGCCGCCTCCTTGACCTGCACGATCCCCTCGGCAATCTCGGGAATCTCCGTCTCGAAGAGCCGGACCAGGAAGCCCGGGTGCGTCCGCGACAGCAGGATCTGCGGCCCCTTGACGCCCTTCTTGACCTCGACGACGTAGGCCCGGATGCGGTCACCGGGATTGTATCGCTCGCCCGGGATCTGCTCGCGGTCCATCAGCACGGCCTCGGCCTTGCCGATCTCGACGATCACGTTGCGCTTCTCGATGCGATGCACGATGCCGCGGACGATGCGACTCTCCTTCTCCACGAACTCCGAGTAGATGGCGTCACGCTCGGCGTCCCGGACGCGCTGCAGGATCACCTGCTTGGCGGTCTGCGCGGCGATCCGGCCGAACTCCTGCGGCGGGAGCTCCAGCTCGAGCTCGTCGTCGAGCTGGGCCTCGCGGTTGAGCCGCCGGGCCTCGTCCACCGAGAGCTCCAGCTTCGGATCGGTGACCTCGTCCACGACCTTCTTCCGCGCGAACACGCGCAGCGCGCCGGTGTGCCGATCCAGGTGCATGCGGACGTTGTCCGCCGCGCCCATCGTCTTCTTGGACGCCGACAGCAGGGCGGACTCCAGCGCCTCGAAGAGGACCTCCTTGTCGATCCCCTTCTCGCGGCCGATCTGCTCGATGACGTAGATCAGATCCTTGTTGATCATGCTGTCGTCCTGCTCACTTCCGACGTGGCCGACTCGACCAGGAGGGCTCGAGCCGCGTCTTGCTGACGAGCGCGCGCGGCACCTGCACGGCGCCTCCCTCCGGCTCGTGCACCGTCAACTGTGTCGCGGACACGTCGGCGAGACGGCCGGCCACCTCCCGCTGCCCGTTCACGGGCTCTCGCAGCCAGCACCGGACGTCCTTGCCGACCCCCCAGGCCAGCTCCCGCTCGCTGCTCAACTCTCGATCGAGTCCGGGCGACGACACCTCGAGATCGTATGCGGGCTCGATCAGCCGGGAGACATCCAGCACGTCTCCCGCCTCGCGACTGACGGCCTGACAATCGGCGACAGTCACCCCGCCGGGCTTGTCGAGAAACAGCCGCAGCACCCAGCGCCGACCCTGCCGGGACCAGTCCATGTCCACGAGCGTGAGGCCTCGCGCCATGAAGACCGGCGAGAGGACCTCCTCCACCTCCCTGAGCCAGGCCTCGTTTCCTTCTCTCACTGCGACTCCTCAGCGAAAAAAAAGTGGGCTGCGCCCACTTTTGTCAAAAGTTTAGCATAGGTACGGAGCGGCCCGCAAGCGGGCTCAACCGGTCGAGAGGGTCCTGGCCATCTCCTTGACCGTCTCCAGCACGGCATCCTTGCCGACCCGCCGGTCGGTGCGGGTCCGCCGGTCCCGGATCTCGACGACACCCTCCTTGGCGAGCGCATTGCCCACCGTGATCCGGATCGGCATCCCCAGCAGGTCGGCGTCCTTGAACTTCACCCCCGCACGCTCGTCGCGATCGTCCATCAGGACCTGGAAACCGACCGCCCCCAGGTCACGATAGATCGCCTCGGCGGCGCCCTTTTGCAGGGCATCCCGGACCGCCACCGGAACCAGGTGGACGTGGAACGGCGCGATGGCCCAGGGCCAGATGATCCCGTCGGCATCGTGCCGCTGCTCGACCGCCGCCGCCGCGATCCGCGCCGGGCCGATGCCATAGGAGCCCATCACGATCGGGCGCTCCTGCCCGTGCTCGTCCAGGTACATGGCCCCGAGCGCCTCGGAGTACTTGGTGCCGAGCTTGAAGATGTTGCCGATCTCGATCACCCGCTCGACGGCCAGCGGGCCGCCGCAGCGCGGGCATCCTTCCCCTGGCAGCGCTACCTGCAGGTCGGCCCAGTCACAGGAAAAGTCCTGGCCGGCCCGCACGCCGGTGAGATGGAAGCCCTCGCGATTGGCCCCGACGACGTAGACGCCATCCCTCAGGCTCTCGTCGGCCAGGATGCGCGCCCCCCCCGGCGCCCCCACCGGTCCGACCGATCCCGGGTTCAGGCCGAAGCGCGCGCTGATCTCTTCGGGCCGCGCCGGGCGGGCCTCGCGGCCGAGGGCACGGGTCAGCTTGCGTTCGTGTAGCGCGTGATCGCCCCGGACGAGCGCCAGCACCATGTCAGGCCCGTCCACGAACACGAGCGTCTTGATCGTGGCGGCCGGGTCCACCTCGAGGAGCTCGGAGACCTCGGCGATCGTCCGGGCGCCGGGGGTGGAGACTTCCCGGCGCTCGCCGCCCGCGGCCGGCGACGGGGCAGGCACGCCGCGCGCCAACTCCACGTTCGCCGCGTATCCGCACTTCTCGCAGAGCGCGACCTCGTCCTCACCCGCCGCGCTCGGCGCCATGAACTCGTGCGAGCCGAGCCCGCCCATCATCCCCGTATCCGACTGCACGATGTAGAACGTGAGGCCGCAGCGCTCGAAGATGCGGCGGTAGGCCTGCTCGTGCTCCGCGTAGGAACGATCGAGCGCAGGTAGGTCCGGATCCAGTGTGTAGGAGTCCTTCATCAGGAACTCCCGCGTGCGGAGCACGCCCGAGCGCGGGCGCGCCTCGTCACGCTCCTTGGTCTGGATCTGGTACCAGATCTGCGGCAGCTCGCGGTACGAGCGGATCTCCTTGGCCGCCAGCCAGGCGATCACCTCTTCGTGCGTCATGCCCAGACACAGATCGCGGCCGTGCCGGTCCTTCAGCTGGAACATCTCGGGGATGCCAACCCACCGCCCGGATTGCTGCCAGATCTCCGCGGGCTGGAGCACCGGCATGGTGATCTCCTGCCCGCCGATCCCGTTCATCTCCTCGCGGATGATCGCGTTGATCTTCTCGAGCACGCGCTGGCCGAGCGGAAGGTAGACGAAGATGCCGGCGGCGAGCTGGCGCACCAGGCCCGCGCGCACCATCAGCCGGTGACTCGCGGCCTCGGCGTCGGCAGGGTCGTCCCGGAGAGTCGGAAGCAGCGAGCCAGACCAGCGCATGCGGACTACTTCGCGCCCGGCAGCTTGTTGGCGCCCGGCACCTCGGGATCATAGATGAGCCGCTTGACGGGAACGCCGCCCAGGATGTGGCCGTCCAGGATCTCTTGCAGATCCGACTCCTGGACGCCGGCGTACCAGACGTTCTCCGGATACACGACGATCATGGGGCCGTGGCCGCACTGCGAGAAACAGCCGGCCTTGTTGATGCGGACCTCGGTCTTCTTGCCCGCGGCGAGGGCGCCGGCCCGCAGCACCTTCACGAAGCGCTCCACGTCGCCCTGCGTGGGACAGGTGTCGCCACTGGTGCACACGAACACGTGTCGCGCGTACTGACCCATGGTCGGGCTCGCCTCAGCGGAAGAAGCGGAACAGACCGATCCGCTCCAGATCGTTGTACACCGCGTACACCATCAGCAGCATCAGCAGCACGAATCCGACCTGCTGGGCGACTTCGCGCTTCCGCACCGACAGCGGGCGGCCGAGCCCCGCCTCGCAGGCGAAGAACAGGAGATGGCCGCCGTCGAGCATCGGCACCGGCAAGAGGTTCAGCAGGAACAGGTTGACGCTGATCACGGCCGTGAAGAAGGCCAGGCTCGGCAGCCCCTGGCGGGCCTGCTCGCCGGCGGTGACGGCGATCTGGATGGGCCCGCCGATGTTCTTGCGATCGAGTTGCCCCACGATGATCTTGTAGAGCCCGACCGCGGTCAGCACGGTCACCTCGCTCGTGCGCGCCACGCCTTCCCACACCGCCGAGATCGGGTTCGAGCGGACGTACAGCGTCGCCGGGGCCGGACCGATGCCGATCCGCCCGACCACGATCTCCTTGCCGTCCGGGGCGCGCTCCTTCACCGCGTTCGGTACCACGGTCACGGTGAGCGTTTGCTCGCCGCGCCGTACCTGGAGCGTCGTCGGTTGGCCCGGCCGCTTGTGGATCGTCTCGGCGAGGTCGTCCCAGGAAAAGACGGGCTTGCCCTCGATCGCCACGATCGTGTCCCCCGGCCTGAGTCCCGCCTGCTGCGCCGGGAACCCGGCCACGACCTCGCCGATCGCGGCCGGCACGTACGGCCGGGCCGCGACGTCCCAGATCTCCCGCTCGTCGCCGAACAGGTCGCGCACCTTCGTCTTCGCCGGCGTCAGCCCGACCTTGTGCTCGGTGCTCTCACGCCGGACCGCGACCTGGATGGTCTCGCCCTGGCTGTCCTGGACGACGCGGAGCAACTCTTCCCAGTACTGCACCGGCCGACCCTCGACCGCCACGATGCGATCGCCGGTCCGGAGCCCCGCCTGGGCGGCCGGCCCACCCTCGACGACGCGACCGATCACCGCCGGGCTGGCCGGACGGCCCATGATCATGAACACGAGCGCGAAGATCACCGCGGCCAGAACGAAGTTCATGGCGGGCCCCGCGAACACGATCGCGAACCGCACCGGCAGCGGCTTCAGATTGAACGCCTTCGAGGGGTCGAGGACGCCGGTCTTGCCGCCTTCCAGCGGATTCTCGTCGTCGCCCATCATCTTCACGTAGCCGCCCAGCGGGAAGGCCGACAGGCAGTACTCGGTCTCCTTGCCGCGGTACCGCCACAGGACGGGACCGAAGCCGATCGAGAACCGCTCGACGCCGACGCCGGCCCACCGGGCCACGATGAAGTGCCCGAACTCGTGCACGAGGATGAGCACCCCGAGCACCACCACGAACGACACAATCGTTGTCACGACACGAGACCTCCTGGATTCATCGCGCCGCGGCGCCGGCGAGTGTGGCGGCCGGGAGCCAGCCCCTGACGGCCGCGCGCGCCTGGGCATCCGCGTCGACGCAAGTATCGATGCTGCTCAAGGGACGGTTCGGGAGCCGATCGAGAGCGTCGGCGATCAGCTCCGTGATCTGCGTGAAGCGGATGCGCCCCTCCAGGAATGCCGCCACCGCCACCTCGTTCGCCGCGTTGAGGATGACGGGGGCGCAGCCGCCCGCGAGGAGGGCCTGCCGCGCGAGCCGGAGGGCCGGGAACCGCTCGAGATCCGGTTCCGCGAAGGTCAGCGGGCCGACCTGCGTCAGATCCAGCCGCTCGGCCCGAGACGGCAGCCGGCGCGGGTACGTGAGCGCGTACAGGATCGGAATGCCCATGTCCGGAACTCCGAGCTGGGCGATGACCGAACCGTCGATGTACTCCACCATCGAATGCACGACCGATTGCGGATGCACGACCACCTGGATCTGCTCGGGCGGCAGATCGAAGAGCCACCGGGCCTCGATGACCTCCAGCCCCTTGTTCATGAGCGTCGCCGAGTCCACGGTGATCTTGGCGCCCATCTTCCAGGTCGGATGTTGCAGCGCCTCGGCCACGCTCACGCGGGGCAGATCCTCTTTCGGCACGGTGCGGAACGGCCCGCCCGACGCGGTGAGCAGGATGCGGTGCACGTCCGCGCGATTGTGGCCTTCGAGGCACTGGAAGATCGCGCTGTGCTCCGAGTCCACCGGCAGCAACGGCACCCGATGCTCCCGCGCGGCGGCGGTCATGAGGCTGCCGGCCATCACCAGCGTTTCCTTGTTGGCCAGCGCCACCAGGCGCCCGGCGCGGATCGCCGCCATCGTGGGCAGCAGCCCCGCCCCGCCGACGATCGCCGAGAGCACGATATCCGCGTCGACCTGGGACGCCAGCGCGACCAGCCCGTCCGGTCCAACCAAGATCTCCGGCCGTGGCGCCGGCAGGGCGCGCGCGATCACGTCGACCGCGCTGGGATCGGTGAGCGCGAGCGCGCGGGGCCGGTGCTTGACACAGAGCTCGGCGACCAGCTCGGGATTCGCGCCCCGCGCCGCTAGGCCGACCACGCTGAACTCGCCGGGGAACTCCTCCACGAGCTCGAGCGTGCGACGCCCGATGGAGCCCGTCGCGCCGAGGATCGTGAGGCGCTTCATGGGCTGAGTATCCGCGTGTGGGCGGCGTAGTAGAAGAGCACGGGCGTGTTGAACAGCAGGCTGTCGATGCGATCGAGCATGCCGCCGTGGCCGGGGATCAAGCGACCGGTGTCCTTGGTGCCGACGCTCCGCTTGAGCGCCGACTCGACCAGGTCACCCACCTGGCCGACCACGCCCAGCCCGGCGCCCACCGCCACCGCGTGGCCGAGCGGCAGCGCGCCGAAGAACCAGGCCCGGGCCACGATCGCGGCCAGCACGGAGACGATCAGCTGCGCGGCGGCGCCCTCCAGCGTCTTCCTCGGGCTGATCGCCGGCGCCAGCGGATGGCGGCCGATCGCGGAACCGACCAGATACGCCGCGGTCTCGCCCAGCCACGTCACCCAAATCAGCAGCAGCACCCACTCGCGCCCCGCCTCGAGATCGCGTAGCCAGAAGCCGTACCCGAGCAGCCAGTTGACGTAACAGATGCCGAACACCGTGATCGCCGCCGGCTCCCAGGCCACCCGCGTGCCGCCCGGCCGCCACAAGCCCGCGGCAAGCACGGCCAGGAGCACGGCCGTGAACGCCAGCCGCTCGGACAGCGGCAACGCGAAGCTCGCCGTGACCGCGACGCCCCCGATGAGCCCCATCGCCCGATTCGTGCGGAGCCCGGCGCGCTCGAACATGCCGGTGAACTCCCACTGCCCGAGCGCGCCGATCAGCACGATCGTCGTGCCGAACAGCCACATCGGGCCGGCCATCACGATCCAGAGGAGCACCGGGAGCAGGACGAGCGTGCTGAGCAGGCGCTTGAGCAGCGCCGAGCCGCGCGACGGGATCTCGGCGGATCGCGCCAGCGGAACGCCCTTGGCCTGCATCACACCCGCCCGAATCGACGATCGCGTTGCTGGAAGGCCGCCACGGCCAGGCACAGGTCACGGCCGCCGAAATCGGGCCAGAGGGTGGACGTCACCCACAGCTCCGTGTAGGCGATCTGCCACAGCAGGAAGTTCGAGACGCGCATCTCGCCGCTGGTGCGGATCAGGAGATCCGGATCCGGCACGCCGTCGGTGTAGAGCGCCCGCGAGATCCGGACCTCGTCGATCTCCTCCGGCCGCAGCGCGCCGGACTGGACCTGGCCCGCGAGCGCCCGGCAGGCATCGACCATCTCGTCACGGGCGCCGTAGTTGAACGCCATCAGCAGGGTCAGGCCGGTGTTGGCGGCCGTGGCCTCGGCCACGTGATCGATGCGCTGCTTGACCGCCGGCGGGATGCCCTGCGCGCGCCCGATCATGCGGAAGCGCACGTTACGCGCCATCAGCTCCGGGAGCTCGCGATCGATGGAGCGCTCCAGGAGATTCATGAGGGTGGCGACCTCGTCGCTCGGACGATTCCAGTTCTCGGACGAGAACGCGTACAGGGTGAGGAACTCGATGCCGAGCTCACCGGCCGCCCGCACCACGTTGCGCACCGACGTCACACCCTCGCGATGCCCGGCCACGCGGGGCAATCCGCGCCGAGTGGCCCAGCGGCCGTTGCCGTCCATGATGATGGCCACGTGTCGCGGGAGCGGCCGCGCCCGGATTCGCTCGCGGAGATCGCCTTCCGGCAGCGCCGACAGCTCGGCCGCCGTCACGCCGGACGCCGGCTTGAATGCCATAACGACGTATTTTACGTGAGGCACTCCGGGAACGCCACGAAAAACAGCCTCATACGAGCTGATTGCGACGCGGACGATCGACGCGGACGTGCGCGGAGGCGAGCGGTCGCGAGCGCTGGCCCGGTGAGCGTCGACGCCGCGCCGGCGCCGGACTCATATCGCGAGGATTTCCTGCTCCTTCTTCCTGGCGAGCTCGTCCACCTTGGCGATGAACTTGTCGGTCGCCTTCTGGATTCCCTCGTGACCGCGTCGCTCTTCGTCCTGGGATACCTTCTTGTCCTTGGCCAGCGCCTTCAGCCGGTCGTTGGCATCCCGTCGGATGTTGCGCACGGCCACGCGCGCGTCCTCGGCGAACTTGCCGACCGTCTTCGCGAGCTGCTTGCGGCGCTCCTCGTTGAGGGCGGGCATCACGAGCCGGATCACCTTGCCGTCGCTGCTCGGCGTCAGTCCCAGATCCGACTTCAGGATGGCCTTCTCGATGGCCGCCATCTGCGAGGCGTCCCACGGTTGGATGACGAGGGTCTTGGGATCAGGCACCGACACCGTGGCCAGCTGATTGATCGGCGTGACGGTGCCGTACGCCTCCACCTTCACGTTGTCCAGCAGCGCGGTGTTCGCCCGTCCGGTCCGGACGCCCCCGAATTCCCGCGACAGCAGGTCGACCGCCGCCTGCATCCGCGTTTCGAGATCCTTGATGACGGTTTGCATGTTCGGTCACCTCTTTGGCGGCGGCGCGTCGCGCGACACGACGGAGCCGACCGGCTCGCCCAGCACGATGCGGCGGATGTTCCCGCGCCGGGTGAGGTCGAAGACGACGATCGGCAGCTTGTTGTCCATGCACAGGGAGATGGCCGTGGTGTCCATCACCTGAAGGCCGCGATTCAGGGCCTCGATGTATCCGACGTGGGGGAGCTTGACGGCGGTGGGGTCCTTGTTCGGATCCGCGGTGTAGATGCCGTCCACCTTCGTGGCCTTGAGAATCGCCTCCGCGCCCACCTCCACCGCCCGCAGCGCGGCCGCGGTATCCGTGGTGAAGAACGGGTTGCCGGTGCCCGCCGCGAACACCACCACGCGCCCCTTCTCCAGATGCCGGAGGGCGCGGCGCCGGATGTAGGGCTCGGCCACTGCCCGCATCTCGATCGCCGAGAGGACCCGGGTGGGGACCCCGACCTTCTCGATGGCGTCCTGCAGCGCCAGCGCGTTGATCACGGTCGCCAGCATCCCCATGTAGTCGCCGATGGCCCGGTCCATGCCGCCCGCGCTGGCGGCGATGCCGCGAAAGATGTTGCCGCCGCCGATCACGACCGCGATCTGAACGCCCAGCTCCACGACTTCCCGGATCTCTTCGGCCACCCGCCGCAGCGTCTCGGGATCGATGCCGTAGCCCTGGCCGCCGGCCAGCGCCTCACCGGATAGCTTGAGGAGGATACTGCGGTATGCGGGACGCGCGTCCGAGCTGGGCATCGGGTGCTCAGCTCGCGCCCACCTGGAAGCGCACGAACTGCTTGACCATGACCCGCTCACCGAGCTTCGAGGTCGCCTGGTCGACGAGGTCGTTGACCTTCGTCTTGCCCGACGCGTCCTTGATGAACGGCTGCTCGAGCAGGCACGCCTGAGCGTAGAATTTCTCGAGCTTGCCCTCGACGATCTTGTCGATCACGTGTGGGGGCTTGTTCTGATCGGCCATCTGCTGCCGGTAGATCTCGCGCTCCTTCTCGATCACCGCGCCCGGCACCTGGTCGCGTGACACGTACGTCGGGTTCGCCGCCGCTACCTGCATCGCGATGTCCTTGACGAGCTGCTGGAAGTCGTCGGTGCGCGCCACGAAGTCCGTCTCGCAGTTCACCTCGACCAGCACCCCGATCTTGGCGCCCGGATGGATGTACGACGCCACCACCCCCTCGCGCGCGTCTCGATGCGCTTTCTTGGCCGCGTCGGCCAGCCCCTTCTTGCGCAAGAACTCGATGGCGCCCTGGATGTCGTCCTTCGACGCCTCGAGCGCGACCTTGCAGTCCATCACCCCGGCCCCGGTACGGTCCCGGAGTTCCTTCACGAGCTGAGCGGATGATGCCATGAGCGATGCTCTCCTTCAGCCTACGCGCGGGCTTCCGATTGCGCCATCTCCGCTTCCGTGACGAGCGGCGCCTCGTCGGCGACGGCCGGCTCCCCGGCCTCCTCTTTCGAAAGCGTGCCCGCGCCCTCGAGGATCGCGTCGGCCACGCGGGAGGTGATCAGCCGGACCGCGCGGATCGCGTCGTCGTTGCCGGGCACGGGGTAGTCGATGCCGGTCGGGTCGCAGTTCGTGTCCACGATCGCCACGATGGGGATCGCCAGCCGGCGCGCCTCCTCGACCGCGATCTTCTCCTTCTTGGGATCGATGATGAACACGGTCGAGGGGAGCCGGTCCATGTTCTTGATGCCGACCAGCGCGCTCTGCAGCTTGGCGCGCTCCCGCTCGAGCCCGATCACTTCCTTCTTCGGCAGCCGCTCGTACTCACCGGTCTCCGACATCTCGTCGAGCTTCTTGAGCCGGGCGATGGACTTGCGGATGGTGGCGAAGTTCGTGAGCGTGCCGCCGAGCCACCGGTGGTTGACGTAGAACATCCCGCAGCGCGTCGCCTCTTCCAAGACCGTCTCCTGCGCCTGCTTCTTCGTCCCGACGAACAGCACGCTGCCGCCGTCGGCCGCCAGGTCGCGGACGAAGCTGTACGCTTCGCGGAACTTCTTGAGGGTCTTCTGCAGGTCGATGATGTAGATGCCGTTGCGCTCGCCGAAGATGTACTTCTGCATCTTCGGGTTCCAGCGTTTGGTCTGGTGGCCGAAGTGCACCCCGGCCTCCAGGAGCTCCTTCATGGTCAGTGTCGCCATTCGTGTGTCTCTCCTTTTCGGTTGGCCTCCGACCCCGAGCGGCGGACCCTTTCGGCGCTCCGCGCTTCCCGCCGGCGCCAGGCCGGCCGGGACCGAAGCTCGGGATCGTGCGTGTTAGTGCTGCCTGCGACGTCGCGCGATGTCGTGTCTTTGGCCCTACGTCGTGTCCTTGGTCCTATGTCGTGTACTTCGCCCTATGTCGTGTACTTGGCATTGATGCGCACGTACTCTTCGCTGAGATCCGAGGTCCACACCCGCTCGTCGCCGTTGCCGAGGCCGAGATCGATGGTGATCGCGTACTCGCCGCCCCCCATGAGCTCGCGGATGCGGTCCAGCCGGGCTCCCGATTTCAGCATACCGCGCTCGACGAGCGCCTCGTCGCCGAACGTGATCGCGACGCGCTCCGGGGCGACGCGCGCGGCCGACTTCCCCAGCGCCATCATGATGCGGCCCCAGTTCGGGTCCGCGCCGTTGATGGCCGTCTTCACCAGCGGGGAGTTCGCGACGCTCCGGGCGGCGGTCAGGGCATCCTTCCGGCTGCGGGCGCCGCGCACCCTGACCTCCACCAGCTTGGTGGCGCCCTCGCCGTCCTGGACGAGCATCCGCGCCAGGCGGGCGGTCACCGCCTCCAGCCCGCGCGCGAACTGGCGGAGGCCTTTGCTCCCGCGCTCGAGCGGCGTGTTCTCCGCGAGGCCGTTGGCCACGATCGCGAGCGTGTCGCTCGTCGACTGATCGCCATCGACGGTGATCCGGTTGAACGACCCCTCGGCGGCGCGTCTCAGGGCAGCGTGGAGCGCGGCCGGCGTCGCCACCGCGTCCGTCGCGAGAAAGCAGAACACGGTGGCCATGTGCGGTTCCACCATGCCGACGCCCTTGGCGATGCCGCCGATGGTGACCGGCCGCCCCGTGACCTCCGTCCTGAGCGCGACCTCCTTGGCCCGCGTGTCGGTGGTCAGGATCGCCTCGGCCGCGAGCCGCCCGCCCTGCGGCGAGAGGCCCTTGACGAGCCTCGGCAGCGCGGCGCGAACCTTGTCCATCGGCAGCGGCTGTCCGATGACGCCCGTGGCGGCGATCAGCACCTTGCGCGGCGAGACCCGGAGCAGCTCGCCCGCGAGGCGTGTCATCTCGCGCGCATCCTTGATCCCCTGCTCCCCCGTGCAGACGTTGGCGCAACCGCTCGAGGCCAGGATCGCCTGGGCCCGGCCGTCGCGGATGTGCTCCTGGGAGACCAGCACCGGGGCGCCCTTGACCTGGTTCTGCGTGAAGAGGGCGGCGGCGCTCGCCGGGGACGACGAATAGATCAGCGCGAGGTCCTTGCGTCCGCTAGGCTTGATGCCGGCCGCGATGCCGGAAGCGAGGATCCCGGGCACTGCCGTGATCCCGCCGTCCAGCCACTGGAGCTCCTGCATGCGGACTACGGATACACCGGGGGCGCTTCCAGGCCCGTCCGCTCGTCCCACCCCATCATGATGTTCAGGCTCTGCACCCCGTTGCCGGAGCCGCCCTTGCCGAGATTGTCGAGCGCGGACACGCACACGGCGCGGTCGGCCCGCTGGTCGGCGACCACGGCGATATCGCAGAAGTTAGAGCCCACCACCGCGCGCGTCGTGGGCCGCTGGCCCTGGTCGAGCGCGCGGACGAACGGCTCGCCGGCGTAGAACTCCCGGTACAGTCCCGCGAGCTCCGCGGTCGTGCGCCCGCGGGCCAGCGGCACCGAGGCCGTGGTGAACAGCCCGCGGTTCAGCGGCACCAGGTGCGGCGTGAAGCTGACGATCACCGGCCGGCCCGCCAGCTGCGACAGCTCCTGCTCGATCTCCGGCGTGTGCCGATGCGTGGTGATGCCGTACGCCTGCACGTTCTCGTTGGCTTCGCTGTACAGATACATCGGGTCGACGTTGCGGCCCTGGGCGCCGGCCCCCGTGAGCCCGGACTTGCCGTCGATCACGATGCCATCGGGCAGACCCCAGCCACTCTTCAGCAAGGGCGCGATCGCCAGCACCGCGCCCATCGCGTAGCAGCCCGGCGAGGCCACCAGCGACGCGCCGGCGACCGCCTTCCTATGGAGCTCGGGCAGGCCGTACACGGCCTCCGTGAGGCCCTCCGGATCGACGTGCGGCGCCCTGTACCAGGTCTCGTACAGCGAGGCGTCGCTCAGGCGGTAGTCGGCGGAGAGGTCGATGACCTTCCGGCCGAGCCGACGCAGCGCGGGCACCGCGCGCTGCGACTCCATGTGAGGCAGCGCGAGGAAGACGAGATCGGCCTCGTCGGCGAGGCGCTCCGGGCTGAGCTCCCGGAACATCAGCTCGCTCAGCCCGCGCAGGTGCGCGAACACGCGGTCCAGCCGCTCGCCGGCCAGCCGCTCGGAGGTGACGGCCGCGACCTGGAGCTTGGGATGGACGGAGAGGAGCCGCAGGAGCTCGGCGCCCATGTAGCCGCTCGCTCCGGCGACCGCGACGCGCAGCATCGGCGTCTGTCCGCCCGGCTACCGCTTCGAGTACTGGAACTTCGAGCGCGCGCCCGGCTGCCCGTACTTCTTGCGCTCGCGCATCCGCGGATCGCGGGTGAGACAGCCGGCCCGCTTGAGCGTCTGCCTGAGCTTGTCGTCGAACTCGAGGAGCGCGCGCGCGATGCCGTGACGGACCGCGCCGGCCTGCCCCGACGGCCCGCCGCCGCCGACGTTGATCGTGGCGTCGAACTGGCCGAGCGTGCTGGTGAGCTGCAGCGGCTGGCAGATCACCATCCGCAGCGTCTCGCGGGGGAAGTAGTCCTCGAACGGGCGCCGATTCACCCGGATGCTGCCGTTGCCCGGTCTCAGCCAGACGCGCGCCACCGAAGTCTTCCGGCGGCCCGTTCCGTAATACTGTGTCCCTACGGCCATTGAGCGCTCCCTTAACGTGCCGCCCGCCCGCGCATCGGCAACGGCTCCGGCCTCTGCGCGGCGTGGGGATGGTCCGTTCCCTTGTACACCTTCAGTTTCTTGAACATGGCCCGGCCCAGGCGTCCCTTCGGGAGCATTCCCTGCACCGCCCACTCGATCACCCGCTCGGGATGGGTCCGCAGCATGCGCTCGGCGCTCACCTCGCGCAGGCCGCCGATGTACCCGGTGTGCCAGCGGTACGTCTTGTCGGTCAGCTTCCGACCCGTGAAGTGGACCTTCTCGGCGTTGATCACGACGACGTGATCGCCCACGTCCAGGTGGGGGGCGAAGATCGGCTTGTGCTTGCCGCGGAGGACCGTAGCCACCTGTGTCGCCAGCCGCCCCAGCACCTTGTCCTCCGCATCCACGAGGAACCACTTGCGCTCGATCGTCGCCTCTTTCGGCATCACCGTCGACATGTCTCCGCCCTGCGCCCCCTCGCCTGGCTCCTGACGTTCTCGGAACCGTGGACCCTTAAAATCGGGCAACGGGTAATGATAGAGGAAAGTGTCAGGAGCGTCAACTACTTCAACGGCATCAGCTACTTCGCCGGAGCCAGCGGGGTCTTTCCGGGCCAGGGGCACAGCGCCAGGACGGGGCAGCGCGGACACGCCGGCTTGCGCGCGAAGCAGGTGCGCCGCCCGTGGATGATCACGAGGTGCGTGGCCTGGGTCCAGCGCCGCGGCGGGAGGACCTGGCAGAGCTGGTCGTGGATCGTCTCGGGGTCGTCACCGCGGGCGAGCCGGAGGCGCTGGGACACCCGGAACACGTGCGTGTCCACGGCGATGGCCGGAATGCCGAAGGCGTTGCCCAGCACCACGTTGGCCGTCTTCCGCCCGACGCCGGGTAGCCTGGTGAGCTCCTCGACGGTGCGCGGTACCTCGCCGCCGTGCCGCTCCACGAGCGCCCGGGCCATGCCCATCAGCGAGCGCGTCTTGGAGCGGAAGAATCCTGTCGGGCGGATCTCCTGCTCGAGAGTCGCCGGATCGGCGTTGGCCCAGTGGGCCGCCGTCCGGTATTTCTTGAACAGCGCCGGGGTGACCGCGTTGACCCGCTCGTCCGTGCACTGGGCGGACAGGATCGTGGCCGCCAGCAGCTCGAGCGCATTGCTCGAGTGGAGCTCGATGCCGGCGTCGGGATACGCTTTCTGCAGGCGATCCAGGATCCGGCGGGCCCTCGCCTTCTTGGCCTCGCGCGTCTCAGCCATCTGTCGTGGCGGGGCGCCGGTCGCGGTCACGGGCGTCGAGCGCGCGGCGGATCGCCTCGATGCGCTCCCGCGATTGCGCCGGGCTCAGGCGCGCGGGCTCGTGGGCGACGCGCCAGACCGGCCAGTGCGGATCGGGGTCGCCGGCCAGGCGCGGCACCAGATGCCAGTGGATGTGCGGGACCTGATTGCCGAGGAGCTCATAGTTCATCTTCACCGGGCGGTACACCTGCGCGAGCGCGCCCGCGACGCGGCTGACGTCCTCGATCAGCACGGCGCGCTCCGCGGCCGACAGCTCGTAGATCTCGCTGGCATGCCGGCGCAGCACCACGAACACCCAGCCGGGGAAGAACTGGTCGGGATTGAGGTAGACCCGCGAGGCCCCGAGATCGGCGATGAAGAGCTCGCCCTCGCCGGCCACGCGCTCGCACATCACGCAGCCGGACGGCGTCATGACGGGCGCCGCGCGAGGAAGCGGCCGATCCGCTGCATGCCCTCCTCGATCCGCTCCAGCGCCGCCGCGTAGGAAAAGCGCAGATAACCTTCCGCGTTCCGCCCGAAATCCACGCCGGGCGTGACCCCGACGTGCGCGTGGTCCAGGATCTCGAAGGCGAAGGTCAGCGAGTCGCCCGTGAAGCGCCGCGCGTTGGCGAGCACGTAGAAGGCGCCGGTCGGCACTGATCCCACGCCGAGGCCGATGCCCCGCAGCCCGGCCACCATCACCCGCCGCCGCTCGTCGAAGATCCGACGAAAGCGGGCCGTGTCCTCGCCGGCCTCGCGCAGCGCGGCCAGGGCGGCCCATTGCACGAACTCGTTCGTCGAGATGAAGAAGTTGCCGTGCATCGCCTGCAGGGTCGGCATGAAGGCGCGGGGCGCGATCAGGTACCCCACGCGCCAGCCGGTCATGGCGAACGCCTTCGAGAACCCGTTCAGCACGAACGCGCGGTCGGTGAACTCGAGGATCGAGTGCTCGGGCCCCTCGTACGTCAGCCCGTGGTAGATCTCGTCCGAGACGATCCAGGGGCCGAGCCCGGCGAGGGCGGCCATGCGCTCCGGCGTCAGCACGGTCCCGGTCGGGTTGGCCGGGGAGTTGATCAGGATCGCGCGCGTGCGCGACGTCATCGCTTCGCGGACGGCCTCGGCCCGAAACTGGAAGGCGTCGCTCTCCTCCACCGGCACGAACAGCGGCTCCGCCTCGGCGTACTTGACGAACTTGGGATAGCACGCGTAGTGCGGATCGGACAGGATCACCTGGTTGCCGCGCTCCAGCAAGGCCGTGAAGAGCAGGAGCATCGCGGGCGAGGTGCCGGCGGTGACGAGCACCTGGTCCGGCGACACGTCGACGCCGTAGCGCGTGTGGTAGTGCTCGGCGATCGCCTCGCGGAGCGGCAGGATGCCGAGCGTGTGGGCGTAGCGGGTCAGGCCGTCCTTGAGCGCCTTTTCCGCCGCCTCGCGGATCACCGGCGGCGTCTCGAAGTCGGGCTCGCCGAACTCGAGGTGCACCACGTCGATGCCCTGACGCTCGAGCGCCTGGGCGCGTTGGAACACCTCCACCGCCAGGAACGGCTCGATCTCCTGGGCTCGCTTCGCGATCATTCGCTCCTCCGGCTCCCTCGATGCCGGGCCAGCCGCCAGCGCGCCACCAGGATCTCGCCCAGCATCTTGAGGCCGTCCCCGAGCACGCCGACCTTGGAGCCGGGCTGATCCGTCCAGCTCACCGGGACCTCGGCCACGCGGTATCCGCGCCGCTGCGCCCGCAGCAGGAGCTCCACGTCGAACGCGAACCCGTGGGTTCCGAGCACCGCGAAGAGGTCCTCGGCCACGTCGGCGCGAAAGAGCTTGAAGCCGCACTGTGTATCCGCCACTCCCGACAGCCCCAGGCCGCGAACGGCGAGATTGAAGACACCACCGGCGAGCTGACGGTGTCGCCGGACCTGCCGGATCACGGCCGCGTCGCGGAGCGCGCGCGAACCGATCGCCACGTCCGCGCCGGCGTCGATCGCCGCCTCCAGGCGCTCCACCTCCGCGATCCGCGTCGCCCCATCCGCGTCGGCCATGAGCCGAAGGGCCCCCTGCGCCCGGAGCATGCCCGCGCGCACTGCCCAGCCCTTGCCGCGGTTCCGCGCGTGCGTGTGGAGCTTCACCGCGGGATGCCGGAGCCCGAGCTCCCGCGCGCGCACCCCGGTCTCATCCGCGCTCCCGTCGTCGACCACCACGACCTCGTACGGCTCGTCGCGCCCGTCGAAGTAGGCCACGATCTGTTCCAGATAGGCGGGCAGCCGCTCGGCTTCGTTGTAGGCGGGGATCACGACGGACCAGCGGTACGCGGCCGGTCCCACGATAGGGCTCTAGCCCAGACTATTCATGAGCGGCGCTGTGCGAAGCCGGGCGGGTGGCGTCGGCCCGGGGTGCGCACGCCGAGCCACCCCCGCCCGGTGTGGGGTCCCCCGGCTCGGCGTGCGCACCCCGGGCCGACGACAGGACCCGGCCGCCTCGCGCCTGGTGCCGCTCATGAATAATCCGCGCTACGACCAGACCAGCGACTCCGCCCGGGGGCGCCGTCGCGCGGCGCCGGTCCTCTGGGCGGCCTTGGCGACCTCACCCGCGACGGCAGGCGCGACCTTCTTGTTGAACACGCTCGGGATGATGTACTCGGGCCCGAGCTCGCTGCGCCCGACACACGAGGCGATGGCGTGCGCGGCGGCGATCTTCATCTCGTCATTGACGACGCGGGCACGCGAATCCAGCAGGCCGCGGAAGAACCCGGGGAAGCAGAGCACGTTGTTGATCTGGTTCGCGTAGTCAGAGCGTCCGGTCGCCATCACCCGGACGTGCCGCTCGGCCTGCTCGGGCTGGATTTCGGGCACCGGATTGGCCATCGCGAAGACGATCCGGTCCTTGGCCATGCGCTTGAGGTCCCGCACCGACAGCACGCCGGGGACGCTCAGGCCGATGAAGACATCGGCGTTGCGGACCGCGTCCGCGATCGAGCCCTTCACGTTCTGGGGGTTGGTCTCGTCGGCCACCCACGTCTTCATGAAGTCCATCCCGACCGGCCGGCCGCGGTGGAGCGTCCCGTGCTCGTCCACGCCGATGATGTGCCGCACTCCGAGCGCGAGCAGGATCTTGATCGTCGCGGTGCCCGCGGCCCCGACGCCCGAGACCACGACCTTCAGCTTGCGGAGATCCTTCCTGACGATCTTCAGCGCGTTCAGCAGCGCGGCCGCCACCACCACCGCCGTCCCGTGCTGATCGTCGTGGAACACGGGGATGTCGAGCTCTTTCCGCAGCCGCGCCTCGACCTCGAAGCAGCGTGGCGCCGAGATGTCCTCGAGGTTGATGCCGCCGAACGCGGGGGCGATGAGCCGCACCGTCTCGACGATCTTGTCCGGATCTTTCGTGGCGAGGCAGATCGGGAAGGCGTCGACGCCGGCCAGCTCCTTGAAGAGCATGGCCTTGCCTTCCATGACCGGCATGGCCGCCTCCGGGCCGATGTCCCCCAGCCCGAGGACCGCGGTGCCGTCGGTGACCACGGCTACGCTGTTGTGTTTCATCGTGAGCGTGAAGGCCCGCAGCGGGTCGTCCTTGATGGCCAGGCACACGCGCGCGACGCCGGGCGTGTACGCCATGGAGAGATCGTCCCGCGTGCGGATCGGCACCTTGCTGTGGATCTCGATCTTGCCGCCCAGGTGCATCAGGAACGTGCGGTCCGAGATGTTGGCGATCCGGACGCCGGCGACGCTCTTCAGCCGGTCGACGATGTCGTGCCCGTGGCGGCTGTCGCGGGCCTTGATCGTGATGTCCCGCAGCACGCGCTCGGGCGTGACCTCCACCAGGTCCACCGCGCCGATGTCGCCGCCGGTCTTGCCGATCACCGAGGTGACGCGTCCGAGCATGCCGGGATTGTTCCTGATCTCCAGGCGCACGGTGAAGCTGTAGGACGCGCTGGGAGCGATGGCCATCAGCGCGTGGGGTCGGGAAGGAGACGACCGTGAGCCGCGAACATGTTGGCGGACTCAACCCTAAGACCCGCCCCTGCTCGTGTCAAGCTCGCCACCCTCCGTTCGCCACCCTCCGCGTTGACCGTCACCATCCCGCGTGGTATCCCAAGCCGTCATGATCCGCCGCTGGCTCGGCCTCCTCGCGCTCGCGCTCGTCGTCGCCGACGCTCATGCCGAGCCGAAACGCTGGGTGCCCGTGCCCGGCAAGAGTGTCGTCGCCTTCGACGCCTTGTTCCCGACCGGCAACTTCACCGGGCAGACCGAGGACCTCGCGGGAGAGTTCCAGGCCAATCCCGCCGAGCTCCGGCATGGCGTGACGGGCTGGCTGCGCGTCAACCCGGCGTCGCTGCGGACGGGGCTGGATGGCCGCGACCGCGACATGTGGGCGCTGCTCGACGTGGGCCGCTACCCGGAGATCCGCTTCACGCTGCAGCGGCTCGAGTCGTCCTTTCACTCGGTCACCGACCGGGGGGACGTGCTCTTGACGATCTCCGGCGTGATGACGATCCGCGGCGTCGAGCGCCCGATGATCTTTTCCGGGCGTCTCCGGCAGCGCGAGGACAAGCTCTGGGCGCGCGGCGAATCGAAGCTGAAGATGACCGAGGTGGGGATCCGTCCTCCCACGCGACTGCTCATGTCGGTGGGCGACGAGATCACGGTGCGCTTCGACCTGCTGCTCGCTGCCGACCAGGCAATCGAAGGGAGCCGTTGACCAGCACCGCGGAGTGCTCGGACAGACTCACTAGCCGCGCGGGTCAGGCCGGCGTCAGCGCCCGCCGCAGCAGATCGAGCGCGAGCGTCGCGCAGCGGATCCTGAGCGAGGCCGCGTCACCGCCGAGGCGATACTCCCGGGCTTCCGAGCGCCCGTCGTACGCGACCGCGAGACAGACGAGCGTGAGCGGCGGTGAGGCCTCCGGGAGCTCCTGGTAGCACGTCGCGAGCCCCACGCCCGCCTGCCCCCACTTGCGGACGGCCTCGGCGAGCCTCACGGCCCGCTCCGCCGGCCCTATCGCCCCGCCGAGATGGGCGCCGATCCGCTCCGCGTCCTGCTCGCGCGTCAGCGTGACGCCCGCGCCGAACTGCTGGCCGATGCCGGCGGCGAGCCGCTCGGTCACGGCGCCTCCGCTGCCGAGCTCGGCCACCGCCACGGTGAGCGCCGCGCTGCGGAGCCTCGCGCCGACCAGCGCCTCCAGCGTGTCCTGATCCGCCCCGAACACCACGTCGCCCAGCCGGCGACGGATCTCGGCCTCGACGGGCTCGATCAGGCGCGCGCTCTCCGCGGCGTCGACACCCTTGGCGGCGATCCGCACATCGACCTGCCCCAGGTGCGCCAGCGTCCCGACCGTCGGGTTGCCTCCCTTCTCCATGAAGTCCGCGAGCGCCTCGCCCACGCGGCTCTCGCCGAGGCCGGCGGTCTTGAGCACGCGGAGCCGGATCTCGCCGCCGAGCCGGTACCGCTCGCGCAGATAGGGCAGGACCCGCGTGACGAGCAGATGCTGCATCTCGCGCGGCACGCCGGGCAATGTGATCACGCACGCCTCGCCGACCTCCACGATGAAGGCCGGCGCCGTTCCGACCGGGTTTTCCACGACGACCGCGCCCGCGGGCACGAAGGCCTGTCTCCGGTTGGAGGGGGAGAGCTTGAAGCCTCGCGCGATGAAGAACGCCTCGATCTGGCGCATCAACTCGGGCACGAACACGAGCTCGCGATCGGTCGCCGCGGCGACCGCCTCCCGCGTGATGTCGTCCGCAGTCGGCCCGATGCCCCCGGTGGTCACCACGACCTGGGACCGCCCGAGCGCCTGCCGGAGCACCGACTGGAGGCGTTCCAGGTTATCCCCTACGGTGATCTTGTAGTAGAGGTCCAGGCCGAGCGCGGCGAACTCCCGGGCGATGAACGCGGAGTTCGTATCCACGATCTGGCCCAGGAGAAGCTCCGACCCGACGGCGACGATCTCGGCTCGCACTTCCCGTCTCCCAGGGCGGGATCATAACAAACGCTCTCCGAGGTGAATAGCGCCCGTCCTTACCCCGTCTTTTCGCCAAGAGGAGCACGCCACTCACGGAACTCTCGGCGCCGGCGCAGCGTTTTCCAGATGGGCGAACGCCGCTGCAACTCCGTGCAGACCAGGGCCGTCTAAAGATCGAGGGAGCCCTGCGAGCTGGCAGGGTCCCCTTCCGCAGCAAACCCGATAGGGAGACGTAAACGGTCATGACTTTCAGAGGCAGCGAGACCGCGACAAGCCCTGAAATCAGCCAATCCGTGGCGGTTTCCGGCCCGCCTGGGCGACGGCTCGGGCGCATCGTCGAACCTCGCCGGGAGGGCGACGAGGAGCCGGTCGACCGGACGGCCGACCACGAGGATGCCCCGGCACTGGGAGCTGGCACGCTGACGTCCACGACCGCTCCGAGCGAGGATCCCGTCCGCCTGTACCTGAAGGAGATCGGGAAGGTTCCCCTGCTAAAGGCCCAGGAAGAGGTGTCGATTGGTCAGAGGATCGAAGCCGGACAGATCGCGCTCCGCCGGGCGCTGGCAGGGATTCCCCTGGCGACCTCCAGGCTCCTGGCGCTGGTGGACCGCGTCCGCTATGAAGAAATCCCCCTGGACGACGTGATCCTCCTCCCCGAGGGTGGGGAGCCCCGGCCGGACGAGGTGAAGCCGATGCTGTCGGCGTTCGCCCGGATCCGCCGGCTCGAGCGCGAGATCGAGCGACTCGAAGTCGCCCTGCAGGGCAAGCGCCGGAGTCGCGCCACCCGGGCCAACTACCACAAGTGGATCGCGCAGAACCGAACTTCGATCCAGAGCCTGGTCGAGCGCCTGCCCCTGAAGCCGGCCCTGGTCGACCAGCTCGTGGGCGACATCCGGCGGCACGCCAAGCGCATGGCCTCTCTGCGGCGAGGCAAGGAGCTGCGCGAGCTCGAGCAGGCGGCCGGCCTCACCCGCAAGCCACTGCTCGCCGCTCTCCGCGAGATCGAGCAGCACGACCGCGTGGTGCGGCAGGCCAAGCGCGAGCTGATGGAGGCGAACCTCCGCCTGGTCGTCTCGGTCGCCAAGCGCTATCTCGGCAGCGAGCTGTCGCTGCTCGACCTGATCCAGGAAGGCAACATCGGCCTGATGAAGGCGGTGGACCGGTTCCAGTACCGGCGCGGGTTCAAGTTCTCGACGTACGCCACCTGGTGGATCCGGCAGGCCATCACCCGCGCCATCGCGGACCACTCCCGGACGATCCGGATCCCGGTGCACATGGTGGAGACGCTCAACCGCATCTCCAAGGTCAACCGGAACCTGCTGAACGAGATCGGGCGCGAGCCGACGCCGGAAGAGCTGGCCAAGCGCACCGGTGTGCCCGCGCAGAAGGTGCGGCTCATCCTCGAGTCCTCGCGCAAGCCCCTGTCGCTCGAGACGCCGATCGGCGAAGACTCGCAGCTCGGCGACTTCCTCGAGGACAAGGGCGCCGAATCGCCGAACGAGAACCTGATCACCCAGGACCTCGCGGTCCAGGTGGAGCGCGCGCTCGCCACGCTGTCGCCGAAGGAGAAGCAGATCCTGCGCCTGCGGTTCGGCATCGGCGAGGAGGGCGAGCACACCCTGGAAGAGGTCGGGAAGCGCTTCTCGGTGACCCGCGAGCGCATCCGCCAGATCGAGACCAAGGCGCTGCGGAAGCTGCGCCACCCGCTTCGCGGGCGCGCTCTCCGCGCCTTCGTCGAGAACTAGCAGCGGGACGTCGGTCGGCCCGGGCTCCTCTGCCGGCGGGGAGAGCAGCCCGGGGTCAGCTCCGGCGCGGCTCCCAGCGCCACGTCCGTAGCGCCATCACCAGCGCCACCACCCCCCAGACGAGCATCACGAGCAACCCCTCGGGCGCGATGCCCGAGCCTCGAGTCCGCGGGTCGAACACCGCGAAGACCGCGTGTATGAACGGGCGGATCGGGAACAGGCCGGCGATGCGGCCCAGCAGCGAGGTGCTCTCGACGGGAAAGAACGTGCCGGAGATGAAGAGGAGCGGGAACAGGGTCCCGTTCACGATGGCCGGTGACGCCGTCGCGACCGGGATCATCGCGCTCACCGCGAGGCCGAGCGCACAGAAGCAGAAGGCGCCGGTCGCGAGCGTGAGCACCAGCGCCGCGTAGCGCCCGGGGAACGTGACGTCGTAGAAGCTCACGCCCACCAGCGTCGTCAGCACCACCAGGATGGCGCTCACCACGAGCGATGAGCCGATGGCCCCGGCCATGAAGATCCACGGCGGCAGCGGTGTGCCCCGGATGCGCTTGAGCGCGCCCGAGTCCCGCCGGAAGCACAGGCTGATCGCGAGCTGCGAGTAGCAGGCCGAGATCACCCCGAAGGCGACGATCCCCGGCACGTAGTACTGGTTGTAGTTGATCCCGCCGAGCGCGCGGATCCGGTTGCCCACGTTCAGCGAGGCGAAGATCACCAGCAGCAGGATCGGAAACGCGAAGGTGAACACGGCGCTCGACGGGCTGCGCCAGTACAGTTTCTGCTCGTAGCGGATCTGCCGCGCGAGCAGCGCGAGAGCCCGGCCGAGCCCGCCGGTCACCGGCCGCCTCGCCGCGGAGAGGGTCGCGCTCATGGGTCACCCTCCGGGGTCACCAGATCCAGATACACGTCCTCGAGCGACTGACGCGCGACCGTGAGCCCCTCGAGCTCCAGCCCGCGCTCGAGCGCCCAGCCCGTGAGGAGATGCAGCGTCCGGGTGAGATCGACCGCCTCGACCAGCACGCGGCCGCCGTCCTGCCGGCCTTTGACCGGCAGTGCGGAGAGCGGGAGACCCTCGGGCAGCACGAAGCGGATCTGCGCCGCGCCCGCGTCACGGCCGCCGAGCGAATCCGGCGTGCCTTCCGCCACGAGCCGTCCCCCGACGATGATCGCGACACGGTCCGCCAGGTACTGCGCCTCCTCCATGTAGTGGGTGGTCAGCAACACGGTCTTGCCGAGCCCACAGAGGCGCTTGATCAGGTCCCAGGCGTTGCGACGCGCCGCCGGATCGAAGCCGGTGGTCGGTTCATCGAGGAAGAGCAGATCCGGATCCCCCACCAGCGCGAGCCCGAGGTCGAGCCGCCGCCGCTGGCCGCCGGACAGCGCGCGCACGCGCGCGTCGGCCTTTTCCGTGAGCCCGACGAGGTCCGTCACGTCCTGGACCGGCCGCGGCCTCGTGTAGTAGCCCGCCTGCCGCTCCAGCACTTCGCGCACGGTCAGCAGCTCCTCGATCCCGCACTCCTGCAGGACGATGCCGATCCGGTCACGGAAGGGCGAGCCGCCCCGCTCCGGATCGATGCCGAGCACCGATACGGTCCCGGCGTCACGCTTCAGATGGCCTTCGAGGATCTCGACCGTCGTGGTCTTCCCGGCGCCGTTGGGGCCCAGCAAGGCGAACACCTCACCGGCCACGACCTCGAAGCCGATGCCCTTGACCGCCTCGACCGAGCCGTACGATTTCCGGAGTCCCGCCACCGCGATCGCCGCCACGTCGCCTCCCCGCCCTGCCGTCACGGCCGGCCGTATCGATCGTTGGACATTGTAACGGGGCTCAGGCTACGCGAGGCTGAGACCACGATGCGAACGATCCGATGGTGGATCGCGGCAACCACCCTAGCCCGGATTGCTCATGAGTGGGCGGTGTGAGGCCGGCCGGGTGGCGTCGGCCGCCTCGCGCCTGGTGCCGTTCATGAAGCGTCCGGGCTAGACCGGCATCACGCCGTGCTTCTTCCAGGGCCGGTCGACCTTCTTCGTGCGCGCCATGTCGAGCGCCCGGATCACCACCGGCCGCGTCTCGCGCGGGTCGATGACGTCGTCGATGAACGCGCCGCCGGCCGCGATGTACGGATTGATCAGCGCGCGGAAATCCTCGACCCGGCGCGCACGCTCCTGCTGCGGGTCGGCGGCGGCAGCGATCTCCTTCCTGAAGATGATGTTGGTCCCGCCCTCGGGTCCCATCACGGAGATCTCGGCGGTGGGCCAGGCCACGATCAGGTCGGGCTCGTAGGCCTTCCCGCACATCACGAAGTAGCCGGCGCCGTAGGCCTTGCGCACCACGACGGTGACCTTGGGCACCGTCGCCTCGCTCACCGCGTACAGCATCTTGGCGCCGTGGCGGATGATACCCTGCCGCTCGACCTTCGAGCCGACGAGGAAGCCGGGCACGTCCTGCAGGAACAGGAGCGGGATGTGAAACGCGTCGGACAGCATGATGAAGCGCGCGGCCTTGTCGGCGGAGTCCACGTCGAGCGCGCCGCCCAGCACCATCGGCTGGTTCGCCACGATCCCGACCGGCCGGCCGCCCAGCCGCGCGAACCCCGTGATCAAGTTCTTCGCCCAGCCCGGCTTGATCTCGAAGAAGCGTCCGTGATCCACGATCGAGCCGATTACCTTGTTCATGTCGTACGCGCGCCGTGGGCTGTCCGGCACGAGCGACAGCAGGACCTCGTCCATGCGGTCGGCCGGATCGTCGCACGGCTGGACCGGCGGCTGTTCCAGGTTCGACTGCGGGAAGAAGGACAGGTACTCCTTGATGGCGGCGATGCAGGCGCGGTCGTCGGCGACCTCGAGGTCCGCCACCCCGGAGACCTCGGTGTGCACCTTCGAGCCGCCCAGCTCCTCGGGCGTGATGTCCTCGCCCACGACCGCCTTGACGAGCGGCGGTCCCCCCAGCGCCATGTGACTCGTCCCCTTCACCATCGGCACGAAATCCGCCAGTGCGGGGATGTAGGCCGTCCCCGCTGCGCCCGGGCCCATCATGGCGGCGACCATGGGCACCACGCCCGACATGATCGACTCCTCCCGGAAGAGAAAGCCCGATTGCGCGAAGGTGGAGCCGATCGCTTCCTGGATCCGCGCGCCGGCCGAGTCGATCAGCCAGATCATCGGCATGCGCTTGCTGAGCGCGATCTCTCGCGCGCGGTTGCATTTCACCTCGGCGGTGCGGCCCATGGATCCGGCCATGACGGTGAAGTCGTACGCGATCACCGCCGCCAAGCGGCCGTTGACCTTGCCGAAGCCGGTCACGACGCCATCGGCCGGCGTCTCGCGGCCCCTCATGGCCGGCGAGATGTTGGCGTGGGTCGCCAGCAGGCCGATTTCGTGGAAGGAGTCGCTGTCGAAGAGGAGGTCCAGCCGCTCACGCACCGTGAGCTTGCCCTCGGCGTGCTGCTTGGCGATCGCCTCCGGCCCGCCCATGCCGAGCGCGCGCTGCCGCCGCGCCCGCAGCTCGTCCACGAGCTCCTTCATGCCCATCGCCCTACCCCTTGACCACCGTGGTGCGGTACGTGTTGATCCCCGTGTCGGGGGGCGAGCCGCTGATCAGCGTGATCATGGTCGCGATCTCGCTGCGATGGTGAGTGGCGTGATTGACGACGTGCTGGAGGAGTGGTCCGAGCGCGACGGAGAACTGCGCGCCCTCGGTGTTGCGGTAGCTCAGCGGACGCGTCAGATCGGCCTCGGTGAGCCCCTCGACGAATGCGCGCTGCTCCGTCTCGAGCGCATCCCACTCGGTCCGCACCTCCCCGAGCGTCGCGAAGTCCGCATCTCCCATCAGCCGGTTCGCCCAGCCGCCCTTCCAGCGGGTCAGCCAGATCCGGTCGGCGCCGTAGAGGTGCGCGAACATGCCCTTCACGCTGGGGACGCTCCAGTGCTTGCCCATGTCCCGGGTGACCGCCGCGTCGCCCAGCCCCGCCGCGACCTCGAACAGGCGCCGGTTCGCCCACCGGTGATAGTCGTACAGGCCGCGAATCAGCTCCATGCCCATGGTGGCGCGCCCTACTCCAGCAGGGCCACGGTCTCGCCTTCCTGGACCGTCTGGCCTTCGGCCACCTTGATCTCCTTCACGGTGCCGGCGCGCGGCGCCTCGACCGGAATCTCCATCTTCATCGATTCCAGCACGATGACCGGGTCGCCGGCCGCCACGGCGTCGCCCGCGCTCGCGGTGATCTGGAAGACCACGCCCGTGATGTGGGCCTTCACCTCTTCAGCCATTGAACGCTCCTTGCTCGACCATCTGGGTGTGGACCTGCCCTTGCCGGAATGCCGCGCTCTGCATGACGCGCCGGTGAAACGGGATCAACGTCTTCACGCCCTCGATGCTGAACCGCTCGAGCGCGTCACGCATGCGATCGACCGCCTGCTCGCGGCTCTCGCCGGTCGCGATCAGCTTGGCGAGCAGCGGGTCGTAGTGTACCGAAACCTCCACGCCCTCCGCGACCCCGCATTCCAGGCGGAGCCCCGGCCCTGCCGGAGGGGCGAAGCGGGTCAGCCGGCCCGGCGAGGGGAGAAAGTTCTTCGCCGGATCCTCGGCGTAGATGCGGCACTCGATGCTGGCGCCCCGCTGCACGATCTGGCCCTGGCGCCAGGGCAACGGCTCTCCGGACGCCACGTGGAGCTGCGCCTGTACCAGATCGAGCCCGGTGACCTCCTCGGTGACCGGGTGCTCGACCTGCAGCCGGGTGTTCATCTCGAGGAAATAGAACTCGTCGCCCTGGACGATGAACTCCATGGTGCCCGCATTGACGTAATCGACGGCGCGCGCGCCGGCCACGGCGGCCGCGGTGAGCCGGGCTTTGAGCGCGGCCGGCAGCCGCGGCGCAGGGCTCTCCTCGATCAACTTCTGGTGACGCCGCTGCACCGAGCACTCGCGCTCGTGCACATGGACCAGGTGTCCGTGCGCGTCGCCGAAGACCTGTACCTCGAGGTGGCGCGGCGCCTCGAGAAAGCGCTCGACGAAGACGGCCGCGGACCCAAAGGCGGTCTGCGCGCGGCGCTGCACCGAGGCGAACGCCGTGACCAGCGCCGCCTCGTTGGCAACCCGCGCCATCCCGATGCCGCCGCCGCCCGCGGCGGCCTTCAGCATCACCGGATAGCCGATGCGCCCGGCGACCTCGCGGGCCACCTCGAGCGTGTCCACGACGTCGGCGCTGCCGGGCACGACGGGTACGCCGGCAGCCTGCATCAGCCGGCGGGCCCCGATCTTGTCGCCCATCTGCTGGATGGCGCGCCAGGGCGGCCCCACGAAGGTGAACCCCGCGGCCTCGCAGGCCTGGGCGAAGCGCCAGTTCTCGGAGAGGAACCCGTAGCCCGGATGGATGGCGTCGACCCTGGCCTGGCGGGCGGCGCCGAGAATCCGTTCGATGTCGAGGTAGCTCTCGCGAGCGGGAGCGGGCCCCAGCAGCACCGCCTCGTCGGCTTCGGACACGAAGGGCCAGTCGCGATCGGCCTCCGAGTACACGGCGACGGTGCGCAGGCCGAGCGCGCGGCAGCCGCGCATGATCCGGCGCGCGATCTCCCCGCGGTTCGCGATCAGGACGCTCGACAGCACGAACGATCAGGCGGGGGGCGCGGCGTCGGTGGCGGCGATCTCGACGACGGCGGCCCGCCAGCCGTCCGGGGCCGATACCCAGCGCGTCATGAGCGTCGTGGAGCCGGTGGCGCCCTCGAGCCGCAGCTTCACGAGTCGATGCTGCCCGATGCGGGAGAACGCCGTGAGCCGGTGAGCGCGCGGCGGCGCTCCGCGGAGTCGCCCGGCGAGATCGTCGGTCCAGAGGTGACCGGCCAGCAGCGACCCTCGGACGCCCTCGACATCACCCGCGACCAGAGCGTCGCCGAATCTTCGGAGCGCGGCCTCCAGACCCTCGGGCATCGCCCAGCCAGCTCCGGCCCGCTCGAGCCGGATCAGCTCGCGCGCGTCCTCGGGAACGGAGGGTGGCGCCTCATCTCGCCACGCGCTGGACGAGAGCCCCTGGCCGGTGACGCCGCCGGAGGCGGCCAGCAGATCGTCGAGCCGCTGCTGCCACGCTCGAGCGCGCTCGCGAAGAGCCGGCGTCTTCAGCAGATGGCGCAGGACCGCCTCGCCCGAGGCGATGTGGCGCCGCTCGTCCTCGATGCAGCAAGCCAGGATCCGGCGCGTCGGCGGCTCGTAGACGGCATTCGCCTGGGCCATGTGCGCCGCGTAGGTGGCGAGCAAGTGCGGCTTGACGACGCGATAGATGCCCACGAGCCGCTCGACCGTCTGACCGGGCGCCTCGGGTTCCTCCACGGCATCCATGAACCGGGCGAAGGCCTCGCTCCCGGGCTCCGAGACCTGGGCCTGCGCCCGCAGCTCGGGCAGCCGCCGGCCGAGCGCGTCGGCGTGCTGGGCGTTGTCCCAGACCTGGCGCCCCATCACGAGCTTGGCCGGCAACTCCGGGGTCAGCGCGATCCAGCCGCCGAGGATCCGCATCGTCCGCTCGGCGGCATAGCGGTAGTTGCGGATGGTTCGAGCGGAGTCCTCGACCGAGAAATGGCCGGTCAGCGAGTGGGACACAGGCTCGGACGCCTAGCCAATCGGAGGGGGCCTGGGCGGCCCCCTCCGAGCCTCCCCCAGGAACCGGATGGCGCCGGCAAAGCCGGCGCTCGAAGCGGAACGTCCCACGCGCGGCGTTCCGTACAGGCTGGCGCCCATCTCTCCAGCAGGTTCCTAGTAGACGGGGGAGCGCTGGGTCGTCTTGATCAGCCGTTCGATCTCGTCGTCGCTGAAGCCACCGAGCTGGCGCGCCTGCGTGGCGATGGAGATGGGAACGACCTCGTGGTCCCCGTCCTGCCGGATTCCGCCCAGGTTGAAGCGCTCGTCGATGCCTTCCTGGAACTCGATCGCGCGGCGCCGGCGCTCGGGATCACCTTCCGTCAGCTTGGTGAGCCACTTGGATCCCATCCGCACGTGCGTGATCTCATCCGCCAGGACGAAGTCGACGGCGCGCTCGAGGATCGGGTCGCCGATCTTTCGGGCGATGTGCACGAGCTGGTTGAACACGTCGCAGGCCAGCCCTTCCAGGCCCCGATTCACCCCGGCCACGCGCGCGGCGGCATCCTCCGCGCAGGCGCAGCGCCACAGGATCGTGGTCTCGGGAAACTCGCCGATGTACCCGTCCAGGTGCTCCAGGAGCCGGATGTAGATCTCGACGTGCCGCGACTCGTCCCAGACCTGGCGCGCCATGTCCATCGTGAACTCCCATGGCGCCTCGGGGAAGTCGTACACGGTACGGCCCGCGCCCTCCATGGCCTGGAGCTCACCCACCATGATGCCGTGCACGCGCTCCTTGATCGACTCTCGGCTCATCAAGTCGGGAAACGGCTGCAGGCCCTGTTCCAGCTTGAGCTGGGCGACGTCGCGCGCCCGCATGCGGACGAATCGGTCCTCGCGGGCCAGCTTGTCATAGGCGATCGGACGATCCATCGGGCCTCCCGGCAGTGGCGGATGAACGGTTGTTCAGCCAGTGTACCGCGAACCCCGCGGCCAAGGCAATGCCGCCGTGGTCGAGAATAGGTGGGCGTGTTGGTCCGACTAACGACAAGGAGAGACCGATGAACGCAGCAGTCCAGTCCATCCTGCGGCACTACCGGCCCGAGCGCCGGCACCTTCCCTCACCCCCGGGCGAGCCCGCGGTTGTTTCCGACGCGCTGGCGGAGCTGATCGGTGACCACGCGGCTTTCCTGGCCGTCTCACGGCAGCTCCCGGCGCTCGCCGAGTGTGAGGCCCCACTGGTGATCATGGGCGAGCCCGGGAGCGGCAAGACGCTGTGCGCGCGCACGCTTCACCGCTTGAGCGCGCGGTCGGCCAGGCCGATGCTCGCCCTCAGCTGCCGAGGAGTCTCTCCGGAGCGCGTCGATCACGAGATGTTCGGCCGCTCCGGCGGCGCCGCAGGCTCCAGCGGCCCATCGGGGCTGCTCGCCCGGGCGGATGGCGGCACGCTCTTCCTGGATGCGATCGAGATGCTGAGCCCGCCCAGTCAGCTCAAACTGCTCCGCGTCCTCGAGGACCACACGTATCATTCATCGGGCGGTATGACGCTCCGGCGGGCGGACGTATGGGTGATCGCGGGCATGGAGGCCGATCTTCGCGACGAGGTCGGCCGCGGTCGCTTCCGCGCGGATCTCTACTACCGGCTGGCCGTGATGGGCCTCAGGCTGCCCCCGTTGCGGGAGCGGCCGAGCGACGTCCCGGCCTTGATCCGGCACCTGTGGAGACGGCATGCCGGGGAGGATGCGATCACGCCCGAGCTCTCGCGGCAGGCGCGGCAGGCCCTGTCGCGCTACGCGTGGCCGGGGAATGTCGGGGAACTCGACGACCTCGTCCGGCAGCTCGCCGCAAACACGGACGTCCGGGCGATCACGCTGGAGCACCTGCCGAGCTACATCGCCCGGATCTGAGGTCCGGTCCGCTCGCTACACGGTCGGAGGGGGCCTCGACGGCCCCTCCGAGACCTCCCCCCAGAAACACTTCGAAGCGGCGCATCGTACGCGTGGTGTCCGAGCAATCGGATTTACCCCGACAGACTCTTATGAGCCTTGGGGCCGAGCGGCGCGGATCTGGTGTTCCGCTTCGGGTGGGCCCCTGGCCCATGACGATTCGGACGGGGGGGCGGAGCCCCCCTCCGAGTCCCCTACACGCGCTCGCGGAACTCCTTGCCCAGCAGCCCTTCCGGCCGGATCAGCAGCACCACGATGATGATCACGAACGCGAGCGTGTTCTTGAACTGGATCGTCATGTAGGCGCCCGTCAGGCTCTCGGCCACGCCCAGGATCAGCGCGCCGACCACGGCGCCGGGGAGGCTGTTGAGCCCGCCCAGCACGGCCGCCGCGAATCCCTTCAGGAACGGATCCAGCATGAAGAAGGGGTCCAGCAGCAGCGCGGGGGCCAGGAAGATCCCGGCCACGACCCCGAGCGCGGAGGCCGCGCCCCAGGCGACGCTGAGCACCACCCGCGTCGGGATCCCGAGCGTCTGGGCGGCCATCACGTTCTCCGAGGTCGCGCGCATCGCGAGCCCGAGCCGCGTCTTCTGGACGAGCAGGTAGAGCAGCAGGCTGCCGATCAGGCCCGCGGCCAGCGTGGCCAGCGAGAGCTGGCTGACCACGACGGGCCCGACCTTGTAGGTCGTGGTGTCGGAGATCGGGAACGGGAGCGAGACCGGCTCGGCCCCCCACGTGTACACCATCACGCCCTCGAGAATCAGCGCGAGCCCGAGGGTGAGGATCACCATGCCGAGGAGGTTCGCGCCTTCGCGCTGCGCCCGGACCAGCACCGCGAAGTAGAAGACGATGCCAATCAGCGCACCGGCCACCAGGCTCCCGAGCAGCGCCAGGGCGAACGGGTAGTGGCGCGACAGCAGCGAGAAGGACACGAACGTGGCGAAGGTGGCGATGTTGCCGTGGGCGAAGTTGAGCACGCGCGTCGACCGATAGATCAGCACGATCCCCAGCGCGACGAGCGCGTAGAGACTGCCTGCCGAAAACCCGGTGAGCGTATACTGCAGCAGCTTCTCCATGATCTACCCCCTCACCGGAACGGCCACAGCTGGAAATAGAGTCGCGTCTTGAGCCAGCGGCCGAACAGGCCGAGCGGCTCGAAGATCAGGATCAATAGAATTGCGACCCCGTAGACGACCGGGACCATCTCCCGGAAGTTGGCCAGGACCTTCGGCACCAGCAGCACGAACGCCGCGCCGAGGATCGACCCCTCGATCGAGGCGACCCCGCCGATGATGACCGCGACGAACAGCGTGAGCGATTCGCCGACGTTGAAGATCTGCGGCTCGATGTGGCCGAGCACCTGCGCGTACAAGCCACCATGCACGCCGGTGTAGAACGACGACACCGCGAAGGCCAGGAGCTTGTAGCGCGTGAGATTCACGCCGTTGACCTCGGCCGCGATGTCCGAGTCCCGGATCGCGATGAACGCCCGGCCGACGAACGAGGAGATCAGGTTGTACGTGGCCCCCGTGAAGAGCATCAGCAGGAGTACATACACGTAGTATTCGTACATGTTGCTCGACAGGCCGAACATCGGCTTGAGCTTGGCGATGGCCAGTCCCGAGCGCCCACCCGACAGTACCTCCCAGTTGACGAACACCTGGTACACCGCGACCCCGAACCCGAGCGTGGCGATCGCGAGGTAGGGGCCCTTGAGGCGCAGCGACGGAAAGCCCACGATCACGCCGGCCAGCGCGGCCAGCAGCCCCGCCCCGGCCAGCGCCACCAGGAACGGCACGCCCCAGATCCGCATGTGGCCGAACGCGAACGCCCCGATGGCCAGGAATCCCGCCTGACCGAAGGAGATCTGCCCCGTGTAGCCGATCAGGATGTTCTGGCCCATCACCCCGATCGAGTACAGCGCCACCAGCGTGGCGAGGAAGACCATGTACTCGGGCGCGAACCAGGGGAACACGGCGACCCCCACCAGCAGCAGCGCCAGGAGCGTGCGGGTGAACGGCTTGCGCGCGAACCGGAGGTCCTGCGCGTACGACTCGACCAGGTCCACCTACGTCCTCACGGTCGGCGCGGCCGCTCAATCACCGATAGAGGTCCCGGATCAGCTCGGCATAGCGCGTTTCGACCGCCCGCCGCTTGACCTTCTTGGTCGGAGTGACATCGCCCTCTTCCTCGTAGAAGCGGCGCGGGAGCAACGCGAACTTCTTGACCTTCTCCACCTGGGACAGCGTCTGGTTGACCTGAGCCACCTCGCGGTCGATCAGCCGGACCACATCGGGATTCTGGGTCAGGTCCTGAAAGGTGGTGAACGGGATGCGGTGGTCCTGCGCGAACTTCGTGACGTTGTCCTCGTCGATCAGGATCAGCGCCGTCACGTACCGTCGGCCGTCTCCGATCACGACCGCGTCCTGGATGTACGGGCTGAACTTCAGCTTGTTCTCGATGAACGCCGGCGTGATGTTCTTGCCGCCGCCGGTGATGATGATGTCCTTCTTGCGATCGAGGATCTTCAGGTGCCCCTCGTCCCAGGCGCCGACATCGCCGGTGTGGAGCCACCCCTCGGCGTCCACCGTCGCCGCGGTCAGCTCCGGGTCCTTGAAGTAGCCCTTGAACACGTGCGGGCCGCGCGTCAGGATCTCGCCGTCCTCGGCGAGCCGCACCTCGATGCCGGGCAGCGGCGGTCCCACGGTCCCGACCCGCGGCGCCTCGATACGATTCACCGAGATGACGCCCGTGGATTCCGTCATCCCGTAGCCCTCGATGAGGGGAATGCCGAGCCCGTGATAGTACTCGAACAGCTCCGGAGAGGCCGGCGCCGCGCCGCAGACGGCGATCCGGATACGGTCGAATCCGAGCCGGCGCTTGAGCGGAGCCAGCGCGGCCCAATCGGCGAACAGGTACGCGAGCTGCAGGCCGAGCGGGGCTCCGCCCGGTGTGTACTTGACCCGCGCATAGCGCCGGCCGATCTTGACCGACGTCCGGTACAGGCTCCGCTTGAGCCACGTCGAGTCCGCCATCCGCAGCTCGACCGTGGAGGCGAGCTTCTCCCAGATGCGGGGGACGCTGCCGAAGTACGTCGGCGAGACCTCGCGGAGGTTCTGGAACAGCGTGTCCAGGCTCTCCACGAAGTTGACCACGTAGCCGGCGCGGATCGCGCCGAAGACCGAGATCAGGTTCTCGTAGATGTGGGCGAACGGCAGGTACGAGACGACCTCGTCGTGTTCGGACACGGGGTTGACCAACTGGCCGACCATGATGCCCCACAGGATGGAGCGGTGGGCGAGCATGGCCCCCTTCGGCGGGCCGGTGGTGCCCGACGTGTAGATGATCATCGCGGTGTCGTCCCCCTGCCCCGCGGCCAGGCAGTCCTGGACGGCTTGCGGATGCCGCTCCATGAACGCGATGCCCTGCTTCAGGAAATCGTCGAAGAAGATCACGCGGTCGTCCGTGAACCCCCACAGGCCCTTGGCGTCCCACATCACCACGCGCTCCACCTTGGTGTCGCCGACGATCGTCAGCACCTTGTCGAGCTGCTCCTCGTTCTCGACGAAGATCAGGCGCGCCTCGGAGTGGTTCAGCAGGTACTTGATCTGCTCCGGCGCGGAGGTCGGATAGATGCCGCAGGTGGCGCCGCCGGCGGTCTGGATGCCCAGGTGGCAGTAGAGCCATTCCGGCCGGTTCTCGGCGAGCACGCCCACGTTCTCCTGGCGGCGCAGACCGAACCCGAGCAGCGCGGCGGCCACCTTGCTCACCTCGGCGCCGTACTGCCGCCAAGAGACGCGGTGCCAGATCCCGTACTCCTTGAACCGGATCGCCAGCCGATCCCCCTGCCTCGCCACTTGCTGCGCGAAGAGCTGCGCCAGCGTCTGGGCCGTGCTGTCCGTCATCACCATCTCCTCCTCTTTCGGTACAGTCGCCATCCCTTGGCCGACACCTCGACGGCGCCGACGCCGAGATAGACCTCCTGCACATCCGTGTTCTCGCCCAGCTCGCGCGCGGTGCCCTCGAGCACGAGGCGGCCGGCTTCCAGGATCGCGCCGCGCTGAGCGACGCCGAGCGCCAGGCGGGCGTTCTGCTCGACCAGCAGGATGGTGGTGCCCATCCGGCTGATCGCGCCGAGCGCCTCGTACACGCTGCGGGCCACGCGCGGGGCGAGGCCGAGCGACGGCTCGTCCAGCATCAACAGCTGCGGCCGGCGCAGCATGGCGCGGGCCAGCGCCAGCATCTGCTGCTCGCCTCCCGACAGCGTCTCGGCCTGCTGCCGCGCGCGCTCGCGGAGAATGGGAAACATGCCGTACACGAAGTCCAGGTCCTTGCCGACGCCGTCGTCCGTCCGGCCCCACAGGCCGAGGTCGAGATTGTCGCGAACCGTCAGCTCCTTGAACAGTCCTCGGTCCTCCGGCACGTAGACGATGCCGAGGCGCGCGACGGCCTCGGGCTGCCAGCCGTCGATGCGCCGCCCGCGGAACTGGATCTCTCCCTTCTTGGGCTGGTCCTTCAGCAGTCCCGCGATCGTCTTCAGCAGCGTCGTCTTCCCGGCGCCGTTCGGGCCGAGCACGGTGAAGATTTCCCCCTCGCGCACCTCGAGCGACACCCCGAACAGCGCATAGATCCGGTCGAAGTAGAGCGTCTCGATGCTCGACACCTTCAGCAGCACTGTCATCGGCGCGAAGAGTTCCCGCTCCCCCCCGGGGGGAGCGGGCCGGGTGAGGAGGCCTGGCCGCAGTCAGCCCGCATCGTCATTCCCCGAGATATGCCTTGATCACGTCCGGATGGCGCTGTACCTCGGCCGGCGTACCTTCGGCGATCTTCACGCCGTGATCCAGCGCGACCATGCGGCCGGCGAGCCGCGACGCCAGCCGGAGATCGTGCTCGACCAGGAGGATCGTGATGTTGAATCGCCCGCGGATCTCGTGGATCCAGTAGGCGAACTCCTCCTTCTCCTCCTGCGTCAGCCCCGACACCGGCTCGTCGAGGAGCAGGAGGCCGGGCTCGGTGGCCAGGGCGCGCCCGAGCTCCACGCGCTTCTGGACGCCGTAGGGGCAGTCCGCCACGCGTGTCTTGCGCACCGGCTCGAGGTTGAGGAAATCGATGATCTCCTCGCACCGCCGCCGATGGCGGACCTCCTCCCCGCGCAACCGGAGCAGCGCGGCCAGGAGGTTCTTCCTGAAGTGGAGGTGTCGGCCGACCATCAGGTTGTCCAGCACCGTCATGTTGTGGAACAGGCGCAGGTTCTGGAACGTGCGGGCGATGCCCCGTCGCGTGACGGCGTCGGGCGACAGCCCGAGCAGGCTGTCTCCGCGGAACACGATGGCGCCGCGGCCGGGGCGATAGATCCCGGTGATGCAGTTGAACAGCGAGGTCTTGCCGGAGCCGTTGGGGCCGATGATGGCCAGGGTCTCCCCTTCCGCGATCGAGACCCCGACGTCCTGGAGGGCCTTGATCCCCCCGAAGTTCAGCGAGAGCTCCCGGACCTCGAGGAGGGCCCCCATTTATCCCTCGGAGGGAGCCTCGACGGCCCCCTCCGAGACCTCCCCCACGAACTCGATTGCGCCGGCGAAGCCGGCGCTCGAATGCGGCGTCGTATCACGCCAGCTTCGTCCAGCACGATGAGCCGATTTCTTCACGGCCTCGAAGCCGGCGCTCGAGGCGCTACGTCGCACGCGCGCCGCTTCGTGCAGGCTAGCGTTCATTTCTCCGCGACCCCGTGCCGCCGAGCTCCTGATGCCGCGAGTGCTGACCGCGGTGGACCATCATGGATTCATGCCGCCACGTCCTTCGAGAGGCCGTGCGGGGGAGAGCCTCATCGGCTCTCCCCTTTGGACGGGTACGCGAACGGAGGCGGGCGTCGGGTAGACGTCTGCGCCTAGAAATGCGGTTTGAAGAGCTGGTACGGCGTGACCTCGACGTACGAGTTGTCGGCGGCCTTGTTGGCCCTCAGCAGCCTGACGGCGTTCAGCCCATGGCGCCGGTTCGGGCCGAAGGTGATGGGCGCGGTGAGTCCCATCGTGTCGAAGTCCTTGATGCCCTCCATGGCCTCGACGTAGCTCTCCCGGGTGAGGTTCTTGCCGGTCCGCTTCAGGCCCTCGAGGGCCAGGATGATGGCGGCGCCGCCGGCCAGCGCGGTGTTCTCCCGGCCGACCAGCTTCGGCTCCTGCTTGGTCAGGATGTCCACGATCTTCTTGCCGGCCGGATCATCCGCGACGGCGCCCAGCACGTTGAAGTGCGCGCCCTCCCACAGGTCGCCGAGGAGCTTGTACATGATGCGATAGTCGCCCAGCGGGAACGAGGACACGATCTTCGGCCGGTACCCGACCTTGGCCATCTCCTTCACGAGGTTCGCGCCATGCGTGATGGTGCAGTAGAGGACGACCGTGTCCGCCCCCGACTCCTTGATCTTGAGCGCGTGGGTGCCGAGCTCGCGGTCGGTGAGCTCGTAGGAGACCGCCCCCGCGAGCGTGGCCTTGCCGCCCAGGTTCTTCAGCCCGCGGTTGATTCCTTCGAGGCCGCCCTTGCCGTACTCGTCGTTCTGGTAGAACGCCGCGACCTTCTGGGAGCCGAGCTTGGTCGCCGCGTGTGTGACCAGGAAGTCCCCCTCGTCCACGTAGTCGGGGTAGTTGACGAACACGTAGCGGAGCTTGTCCTTCGGCTGCTTGGCCCAGATGGCGGGGTTGCCGTACGGATTGATCGTGAGCAGCTTCATGTCGGCCACTTCGTCCTTGGCGGCGTTGAGAATGGCCGAGCCGAGGAGGCCGACGCTCATGAACACGGAGTCCCTCATCTCCTTCAGGTTGGCCACGGCCCGGCCGGGGTTGTAGCCGTCGTCCTTCAGCACCACCTTGAGCTTGCGGCCGTTGACGCCTCCCTGCTCGTTGACGTAGCGCGTCCAGGCCTCCATCGCCACCGCCGTGTTGCCCCAGGCCGCGGCCGGCCCGGAGAGGGGCGTGGTGAGCCCGATGGTCACCTCGGAATCGGTGACACCCGGCGTTCTCGTCTGGGCGACGGCCGGGGTCACGGTCAGGGTCAGCATGACGAGCGCCACTCCAACGGTTTTGAGTCTCATCGGTGAGCCTCCTTGCTGGGGGAATGGGAGTGCAGGATCCTCACCCGGAGAACCGGCGATCCGGGCCGAAAGATTCGAAAAGTTAGCCGAGTATAGGGAGCGTCCCCAGCAAAGTCAACGAGTGGGCGGCCGTCGCTCCCGCGCCTCTTCCGTTCTCCGGCGGCCTGGCGCGGGTGCATCGAGCAGGCTCGCCGGGCGAACCGAACCCTCGCCGAACCGTGCCACCAGACGGTCCACCGCCCGCGCCAGCCGCTCCCGCCGTACGGCGTCGGGCTCGAGCAGGGACAGTTGCCCGGTCCGCGCCGCGCCGAGCTGGGAGACCGACAGGCCGATCAGCCGCACGGGCTGCCTCAGCGGCAGGCGGCCGAGCAGCTCTCTGGCGTCGCGGTAGATGCGCAGCCCATCCTGGGTGGGCTCGCCCGTGCGCGTGCGGGTCAGCGTGGTGAAGTCCGCGAACCTGAGCTTGAGCGTGACCGACCGGGCGGAGAACCCCTCGGCGCGGAGCTCGCGGGCGACCCGCTCGGACTGACCGCGGAGCGTCGCTTCCAGCAGCGCCACGTCGCGGTGATCGGTATCGAACGTCTCCTCGGCGCCCATCGACTTCGGCGGCGCGAAGGGCTCGACCGGCCGCTCGTCGCGGCCGAGGCCGAGGTCGTGAAGCCCGGCCGCGTGCCCGCCGAAGCGCGCCTGGAGGTTTTCGACGGGCGTGGCGACCAACTGCCCGATGGTCTTGACCCCGACCGCCTCGAGCGCGGTCGCCGTCACTCGCCCTACCCCCCAGAGCCGCGCCACCGGCAGCGGGGCCAAGAAGGCGGCTTCCTCGCCCGGCGGGACGACCACCAGCCCATCCGGCTTCCGGAGATCGGACGCGACCTTGGAGACGAACTTGTTCGCGGCGACGCCGACGGAGGCGGTGAGCCCCACGGTCTGGTGGATCGTCGACTTGATCAGGCGCGCGATGCTCCGGCCGTCCCCCATCAGCGCGCGGCTGGCCGTCACGTCCAGGAACGCCTCGTCGATGGAGACGGGCTCGAGCAACGGGGTGAACTCGGCCAGGATCGTCATGATGCGGGCCGACTCGCGCGCGTACTTGTCCATGTCCACCGGCAGGAAGGCCGCGTGCGGGCACAGGCGGGCCGCCCGCCGGATCGGCATGGCCGAGTGCACACCGAAGACGCGGGCCTCGTACGAGGCCGCTGAGACCACGCCCCGGCCGGTCGGATGCGCGCCGACGACGACCGGCCGGCCACGGAGCTCGGGTCGGTCGCGCTGCTCGATGGACGCATAGAACGCGTCCATGTCCACGTGGATGATGGTCCTTGAGGGCTCGGTGCCGGTCATGCCGGCGCCAGCTCAGGCGAGGCCGATGCGGGGCGCCACGGCCGTGAGCGCCTGGACGACGAACGCGATGTGCGCGTCCAGCGGGACGCCCAGCTCCTCGGCGCCCCGGTACACGTCGTCGCGATTGACGGTGCGCGCGAACGCCTTGTCCTTCAGCTTCTTCTTGACCGAGGCGACCTCGAGTCCGGCGATCGCCCGGCCCGGCCGCACCAGCGCGCACGCGGTGACGAAGCCCGACAGCTCATCGCAGGCGTAGAGCGCGCGGTCGAGCAGCGAGCGACGGGGGAACCCGGCGTAGTCGGCGTGGGCGAGAATGGCGTACACGACCTCGGCGGGCACCCCACGGCTGAGCAGGATCTCGGCACCCTTGCTGGGGTGATGCGGCGCCGCGGGATGCATCTCGTAGTCGAAGTCGTGGAGCATGCCGGCCATACCCCAGCTCTCGAGGTCCTGCCGGTACTCGCTCGCATACGCCCGCATCGAGGCCTCGACGGCCAGCGCGTGCTTTCTGAGACTATCGGACTTGGTGAATTCGGTGAGGACGTTCCAGGCGAGGTCGCGCTCGAGCATGAGTCGGCGAGTCGGTGAGAGGGGTCAGTCCCGCGGGGTCGAGACCGGCGAGTCGGCGGCCCGCTTGAGACGCTCGAGCTCGGACTCGAGGACGTGGAGCCGGTCGACGAGCTGCTCGAGGGTGCGGGCCAGGGGGTCCGGCAGATCGATCTGGTTCAGGTCGATGCCGCTCACCTTCTGGCCGTCGCGCGAGGTCACGCGGCCGGGGACGCCGACCACCACCGAGTTCGGCGGCACCTCGCGCACGACCACCGAGCCCGCGCCGATGCGGCTGCCGCTCCCGATCGTGAAGCCGCCCAGGATCTTGGCCCCGGCCCCCACGACGACGTTGTCACCGAGCGTCGGATGACGCTTCTCGCGCTTGAGGCTGGTGCCGCCGAGCGTGACCCCTTGCAGCAACGTGACGTTCTCGCCCACCTCCGCCGTCTCGCCGATCACCACCCCCATCCCGTGGTCGATGAACAGCCCGCGACCCAGCTTCGCCGCCGGGTGGATCTCGATGCCGGTCAGGAAGCGGCCGACATGGGAGAGAACGCGCGCGGGGGTCACCCAGCCGCGGCTCCAGAATCCGTGGGCGACGCGGTGCATCCAGATCGCGTGCACGCCCGGATAGCAGAGCACCACCTCGAGGGCCGAGCGGGACGCGGGGTCTCGCTCCAGCACCGTGCGAACGTCGCGCTTCATCTGGTCGAACATGACCCCTCCTCGCCGCGGGACTCGAGACGCGCCAGCGCGTCGCGCGCGGCGGCTCGGATCGCCGCCACCACCACCTCGGCGGCGTGGCGCCGCTCGTCGGGCAGCCCGCCGATCGCCTCGACGAGCCGGGGCAGGGGCAGCTCGATCAGCTCGTCGAGCCGCCGGCCGGTCGCCAGCTCCGTGCCCGCGCTCGATGCCGCGATCGTCGGCCCGCAGCCGTAGGTCTGGAAGCGGGCCTCGACCACCTGGCCCGCGCGCACCCTCAGGTAGACGCGCGCCAGGTCCATGCAGTCCGGATACTCGCTCTCGCCCACGCCGTCCGGGTCCCGCATCATGCCGGCGTTGCGAGGATTCCGGAAGTGCTCGATCAGTTCCGCGCTGTACTGCACCGTCGTGACCCGGCTCCGCTGCAGCGTGCTACACCGCGGCGGGCGAGAGGCTCCTCAGCTTGGCCACCAGCGGCTCGACGGACTCGATCACGTAGTCGATGTCCTCGGAAGTGGTGCTGCGCCCGAGCGAGCAGCGGACCGCGCCCATCGACCACTCCAGCGGCACGCCCATCGCGACCAGCACGTAGGAGGGCTCCACGCTGCCGGAGGTGCAGGCCGAGCCCGCCGAGACCCCGATGCCCTTGAGGTCGAGCCCGAGGACGATCGACTCCGACTCCACGTGGCGGAAGCAGAGATTGCAGGTGCCGGGCAGGCGCTCGGTCGGATGCCCGTTCAGGCTGACGTCCGGGACCGCGGCCCGGATCCCGTCCCACAGACGATCGCGCAGCGCGGTCACCCTGATGGCCTCGGCCTGCATGTCGCGCGCGCGCACCTCCACCGCCTGGCCGAACCCGACGATGGCCGGCACGTTCTCGGTGCCGGCGCGGCGGCGCCGCTCGTGATCGCCGCCGTGCTGCACGGAGATCATGCGGGTGCCCTTGCGGATGTAGAGACCCGCCACGCCCTTCGGTCCATAGACCTTGTGGCTGGAGAACGACAGCAGATCGATGCCGAAGGCCTCGAGGTCGATCGGCACCTTGCCAAAGGTCTGCACACCGTCGACGTGGAAGGTGACGGCGCGCTCGCGGGTCACCTGTCCGATCTCGCGGATCGGCTCGATGGTCCCCACCTCGGAGTTCGCATGCATGATCGAGACGAGCACGGTGTCGGCGCGGATCGCCCGGCGCACGTCGTCCGGATTCACCATCCCGTTCCGGTCCACCGGGACGTACGTCACGTCGAACCCGAGCGTCTCCAGGTGCTGGCAGCTGCGCAGCACCGCGTGGTGCTCGATCTGCGAGGTGATCACGTGCCCCGTGCCGGCGGCGAGCGCCACGCCCTTCACCGCGAAGTTGTCCGACTCGGTGCCGCCGGAGGTGAACACGATCTCGTCGGCGCGCGCCCGGAGAAAGCCCGCGATCTGCTCGCGCGCGCCTTCCACCGCATCGCGCGCCTCGCGGCCGAAGCCGTGCACGCTGGATGGATTGCCGAAACGCTCCTCGAAGTATGGCAGCATGGCGTTCACCACGTCCGGATGCACGGGCGTGGACGCGTTGTGATCGAGATAGACTCGCCGGTTCATTGACGCTTCCCTTCTCAGGATGTTACCCTGACCTCGTGACTGACCTCGCGAAAAGAAAGCTCGGTGTCATGCTCTCCACGCCGCCCGCGCACGCGAATCTCCAGACCGCGCTCGGGCTGTCGACCGCGGCGCTCGCCCGCGGAGCGGACGTGTACCTGTACCTCATCGACGACGCGGTCGCGGCCGTCGAGGATCCTCGCCTGCAGGCGCTCGCGGATCGCGGGCTCAAGCTGTTCGTGTGCGCCTACGGCTGCCAGAAACGCCGCCTGCCGCTGTCCGACAAGGCCACCAACTGCGGCCTGGTCGTGCTCACCGACCTGATCAACGGGACCGACCGCTTCATCTCGTTGAACTAGCTGCGTGGCGGAACGCCGACCCGTCCTCGTCCTGATCTCCGAGGATCCGCGTGTGTCCCACCGGGCCAACGAGGCCATGCGCATCGCGCTCGGCGTGGTGGCGGGCGAGAACGAGGTCACGATCGTCCTCACCGGTCCTGCCGTCCACCTGCTCGACGACGACACGGACGACCTCACCGACGGCGACGACATCGCGAAGTACCGCGCCTCGCTGAAGAAACTCGGTGTCCCGCTCCACATCGAGCAGTCCGCGCTGCCTGCGGGCGCCGACTGGAACAGCGACGCGCACCCGGTGGTGCCGATCACGGCCGCCGACATCGCGGCGCTCCTGCCCAGAGTGTCCCGCTTCATCGTGTTCTGATGGTCCCACACCCCTGATGGCAACGTTCCTGCACCTGCTCAGGACCGACTCGGCCGCGCTGGCGGCGCCGGTCATCGAGAGTCACCGCCAGGAGCCAGGCGCGGAGGTCACGGTCGTCCTGCTGGACGGCGTCACGATGTCCACGCTGCCGCCGGGCATCGGCCTGCGTCGACTCGGCGCCGATCTCGACTACTCTGCCCTGCTCGACCTGATCTTCCAGAGTGACCATGTGATCAGCTGGTAACCGTCGGAGGGGGCCTCGACGGCCCCCTCCGAAACCTCCCCCAGAAAGGGCTTGCCCCGGCGAAGCCGGCGCTCGAAGCGGAACCTCGAAGCCATGGTGGCCGAGTGACCAGCGCCGCAGCACAGTCGGACAGACTCCCTAGCGGTCCCGGTACTCCTCGAGCCAGCGCATCTGGATGGTCTCGAGCAGGTTCTCGTTGGACGCCTTCGGGTCATCGCTGAACCCGGGCAGCTCGACCACCCACCGGTGGAGATCGGTGAAGCGCACCGTCAGCGGGTCCACGTCAGGGTGCTGCTCCAGCAACGCCAGCGCGATGTCCTCCGCGTCCCGCCACGTCATAGCGTTCCCCATCGGTTCTTCGAGCTACTTCGGGATCTCCACGACCACGTCGCCCTTGACCACCGCCTGACAGCCGAGCCGCGAATGCAGCGTCAGGCCTTCGGCCGTGTCCAGGCGGTCCTCCTCGTCCTGCTCCATCTCGGACAGGTTGCCCTCGCCCTCCCGCACGATCACGTGGCAGGTCGTGCAGGCACAGCTCCCGCCACAGTTGTGCTCGAGATGGATGTTGTTGGCCAGCGCGATATCCAGGAGCGAGCCGGGCTTGCCGTGGTCGGCCAGTGGATACTTGGCGTCGTCCACGTCGACCGTCACATTGAGCGGCAGGAACGTCACCTTGTGCGTCGCCATCACTTTTGCTCCAGGATCTTCTCCGCCCGCCGGGTCGCCAGCGCATCCTTCAACGCCTTGTCCATCATCAGCTCGGCCAATCCTTCCGTCGCCTGGTTGAGCGCGATCGTACGCTCGCGGATCGCGTCGCGGTCGGTGCCCGGGCGCGCCTGCTGGAGCGCCTGCACGGCGTCCTCGATCCGCGCGAGGTCCTCGGAGCTGATGAGTGCGGCGGCCTGGTTGAGCGCGCGTTTGACGTGATTCATCACCGTGTCGGCCTCCGTCTGCGTCTCGATCAGCAGACGCGCCTCGACGTCGGCCTCCGCATGCGTGTACGACTCCTCGACCATCCGGGCCACCTCGGTCTCGGTGAGACCGTAGCTCGGTGTCACCTGGATCGACGCCGCCTTGCCCGTGCGCAGCTCTTTGGCGTGGACCTGCAGGATGCCGTTGGCATCGATCAGGAACGTCACCTCGATCTTCGGCAGGCCCGCCGGCATCGGCTCGATGCCGGCCAGGTCGAAACGGGCGAGCGAGCGGTTGTCGCGCGCCAGCTCCCGCTCGCCCTGCAGGACGTGGAGATCGACCGTCGTCTGGCCGTCGACAGAGGTCGTGAAGAATTCCTTCGCCATGGTCGGGATCGTCGTGTTGCGCGAGATCAGCACGCTGACGATGCCGCCCAGCGTCTCGATGCCGAGTGACAGCGGCGTCACATCCAGCAGCAACATGTCGGTGATGCCGCCGGCCAGGATCTGCGCCTGGACCGCCGCCCCCAGGGCCACCACCTCGTCCGGGTTGAGCTGGCTGTGGGCGGGCTGGCCGAAGAGCTCCTCGACGCGCCGCCGCACGAGCGGCACCCTGGTGGAGCCGCCCACCAGGACGACGGCGTCCACCTGCGACGCCTCCAGCCCGGCATCCCGGAGCGCCAGGCGGCACGGCCCGAGCGTCTGCTCGACCAGAGGACCGATCAGCTGCTCGACGTCGCCCCGCGTGATCTCGCGCCGGTACGTGAAGGCCTCGAAGGGGATCGTCAGCACCGTGCGCGCCTCGAAGGAGAGCCGGCACTTGGCGGCCTCAGCGCCGAGCCGGATCTCCTGCACCGCCTCGGGGTCGTCGCTCAGGTCGACGCCGTGCCCGCGCTGGATGTCGGCGAGCAGCCACTCGACCATCGCGCGATCGAAGTCATCGCCGCCCAGATGCGTGTTGCCGTTGGTGGCCAGCACCTCGAAGATCCCGTCCTTGACACGAAGGATGGAGATATCGAAGGTCCCGCCCCCCAGGTCGTACACCGCGATCACACCCTGGTGCAATCGTTGCAGCCCGTACGCCAGCGAGGCCGCCGTCGGCTCGTTCACGATCCGCAGCACGTCCAGGCCGGCGATGCGCCCCGCGTCCTTGGTGGCCTGCCGCTGGCTGTCGTTGAAGTAGGCGGGCACCGTGATCACGGCCTGCTCGACAGGCTCGCCGAAGAAGGCGTCGGCCCGCACCTTGAGAGCGCGCAGCACCTGCGCCGACACCTCGGGCGGGGTCACCTCCCGGTCGCCGACGCGGATCCGCACGACTTCCGCGCTCGGCAAGACCTCGAAGGGGAAGTGGCGGAGCTCGTCCTTCACGTCCTCGTAGCCCCGTCCCATCAGCCGCTTCACGGAATAGATCGTCCGCGCCGGATGACGCGCGAGTTGCCGGCGCGCTCGCTCGCCGACAAGAACGCCCTCGGGTGTGTACGCGACGATGGAAGGCAGGAGCGCGCGCCCCTCGGCGTCGGGAATCACCTTCGGGATGCCGTCCTCGATGTAGGCGACGAGACTGTTCGTGGTCCCCAGGTCAATGCCGACGATGCGAGGCATGCGCCTCCTGCTCCTCTCCGAGAGCTTGGCCGAGGTCCTCGATCACCGTGCGCAGATACGCCCGCGTGGCGAGCGCGTGCTTGAACCAGTCGAGCAGCGGCCGCCGGTCGGCCCCGCGGTCCACCTGGAGGTCCCAGTCGGCCCCGCGGGCGATGATCTCGGCGGCGAGCGCCTGCTGCCGGTCGCCCAAGCGCTGCCGCTCCGCCCGGAGTCGGGCCGCCGAGACCGGCTCCAGCCCGGAGCCCTTGGCCTCCTGCAGCGCTTCCTGCACCTCCAGCATCTCCTCCAGCAATTGCATCGGCACCTTGGGCTTGACCTCGGCGCCCTCCTTCGTCTCGCGGCCCTCTTCCAGCGCGATCAGATACTCCACGCGCGCGAGCGGATCCCGCAGGGCCCGGTACGCGCGGTTGACCAGGGCGGAGCGCTCGAGGGCCGCCGCCTGCTCGTCCGGACTCGCCGTGTGATGGAAGTCCGGATGATGCTTCCGCGAGAGCTCGTAGAAGCGGCGCTGCAAGGCGTCCGCGTCCACCGTCAGCTTCCGGGGAAGGCCGAACACTGCGAAGTAGTCGTTCATGTCCTGACGAAACGAGAACGGGCCCGTCGGGGCCCGTTTCTCGCTTTCGATGTCTTGCCGGTCGAGGCCGGCACCCGACAGCTACGCCACGGCGTCACGCGGTGAACGAGGTTCCACAGCCACAGCTCGATTTCGCGTTGGGATTGACGAACGTGAAGCCGCCGGTCAGCCCTTCCGTGACATAGTCGAGCGTCACGCCACTCAGGTAGAGGTAGCTCTTCGCGTCGCAGACCACCTGGACCCCGTCCAGATCGAACTTCTTGTCGTGGGGTCCGACCTCATTGTCGAACTCGACGGAGTACGACAGCCCGGAGCAGCCGCCTCCCTTGACGCCCATCCGGAGATAGACGTTCTCCAGGTTCTGGGCCTGCATCAGCTGCTTCACCTGCTTGGCCGCCTTTTCGGTGATCGCCAGCGCCATACGGAGTCTCCCTCCTTCGGATTTGGGTCCGCTCTTAAGACGCGTCCGTCGCTGCGGTGGCTTCCGCCCTGCTCCACTTCTCCTTGTAGTCCTGGAGCGCCGCCTTGATGGCGTCTTCCGCCAGCACCGAGCAGTGGATCTTCACGGGCGGCAGCTTCAGCTCGTTGACGATGTCGGTGTTCTTGATCTTCGCCGCCTCGTCCACGGTCCGCCCCTTCAACCATTCGGTGGCCAGACTGGACGACGCGATGGCGCTGCCGCAGCCGAACGTCTTGAACTTGGCGTCTTCGATGACGCCGGTCTCGACGTTCACCTTGATCTGCAGCTTCATGACGTCGCCGCATTCGGGCGCGCCGACGAGCCCGGTTCCGACGCCCGGGGTCTCCTTCGCGAAGGACCCCACGTTCCGCGGGTTGCTGTAGTGATCGATGACCTTCTCGCTGTAAGCCATGGCGAACTTGCCTCCCGGTCGGTCGGCTGCCCCGTCACTCTGCTTTCCAGTTGATGGACTTCAGGTCCACGCCCTCTTTCGCGAGCTCGTACAGCGGCGACATCTCGCGCAGACGATGCACCACCTCCACCGTGTGCGTGCCCACGTAGTCGATCTCTTCCTCCGTCGTGAATCGATGCAACCCGAAGCGGATCGAGGAATGCGCTAGCTCGGAATCGACGCCCAGGGCCGAGATCACGTACGACGGTTCCAGCGTCGCCGAGGTGCACGCCGAGCCGGAGGACAGGGCCACGTCCTTGTTGAGCCCCATCAGCACGGATTCGCCCTCGACGTACGCGAACGAGATGTTCAGGTTGTGGGGCAGCCGCTTCACCGGATGCCCGTTCAGATACGCCTCGTCCACCTTCGAGAGGATCAAGTCCTGCAGGCGGTCGCGAAGGCCGGCCAGCCGCCTGGACTCGTCGGCCATGACCTCGCGCGCGATTTCCGCGGCCTGGCCGAACCCGACCGCGAGCGGCACCGGTACCGTGCCCGATCGCATGCCGCGCTCGTGTCCCCCGCCGTCCATCATCGGGGCGATCCGAACCCGCGGGTTCTTCCGCCGGACGTAGAGCGCGCCGACCCCCTTGGGAGCGTACAGCAAGTGCCCGGTGGCCGAGAGCAGATCGATGCCCATCGCCTCCACATCGACCGGAATCTTGCCGGCCGCCTGCGTGGCGTCCGTGTGGAACACGATGCCCTTTTCCTTGGCCAGCTTGCCGATCTCGGCCATCGGCTGGATCGACCCGATCTCGTTGTTGGCGAACATCACCGAGATCAGGATCGTCTTCGGCGTGATCGCCGCGCGCAGCGCCTCGACGTCGACTATCCCGTCGGGCCCCACGGGTACGTAGGTCACCTCGAAGCCTTGCCGCTCGAGCCGCTTGCACACGTCAAGCCCCGCCCGCTGCTCGATAGCGGTGGTAACGATCTGAGTGCCCTTCTCCCGGTACATCTCGGCCGCGCCCTTGAGCGCGAGGTTGATCGACTCCGTGCCGCCGGAGGTGAAGACGACCTCCTTCGGATCCCGGGCGCCGATCAGGGCGGCGACCTGCTGACGCGCCGTGTCGAGGGCCCCTTCCGCCTCCCACCCGAACGGATGGTTGCGACTGGCCGGGTGCCCGAACTTCTCGGTAAAGTACGGGATCATCGCCTCGAGGACCCGGGGGTCAACCGGCGTAGTGGACTGGCTGTCCATGAAAATCGGGAACTTCAGTGCCATTCGCTCGATCTCCCTACTGGTCAGTTCCGTCCGTTCCTCAGTTGTTCGCTCGCCCGCTCAGGTGGCGTTCACGAACTCCGCCACGGGCACGATCGGCTCAGCCACCAGCTCCGAGAGCGTCATCGTGTCCAGCACGAAGCTGATGCTGTCCTGGATCTTCTGTACCGGCCGCCGCAGATTGCACCGCGCGTACTGCGGGCAGTCGTCGGTCGCCGCCATGCAGCTCACGATTCGTACCGGCCCTTCCAGGGCCCGCAGGACCTGCCCCACCGTGATCTCCCCCGGGGCCCGCGCCAGCATGTACCCGCCCTTCGGCCCGTTGTGGCTGCCAATCAGCTTCTTCTTCGCCAGCCGCTGGAGGATCTTGGCCAGGCGCTCCGGCGGGATGTGAAACTCTTCCGCGATCCGCTTGGCGCTGACGGCTACACCCTCCCCATGAGAGGCGATGTAATGGACGGCCATCAACCCGTAGTCGGCTCGCTTGGTAAACCGCAGCATCGGCCTCCCCTCTCCCTAGACCATATATCCGACGATCATGATCGGCGACCTTACGAGTCGGATTATGACAGGAGCCGTGGGGGCCTGTCAATCGATAAAGGAGGGCAGATCTGGGAGGAACTTGGGCCGATCAGGCCCAGAGCTTGCGGAGCTTGGCGGCGGCCTCTTCAGGGGCGGTATCGGTCACGTAGATCCCGCCCACGCGGCTGGATCGCTGAGGGTCGGGGGCGACCTCGATGTGCCAGTGGTAGTCCTCCATGATGGTGGACCACTCGCCGGGGAGCACCTTGGCCGCCTGGTTCGGCGCGCCGTACAGCACGAGCTCGAAGGCCGGGTCCCCCAACGGGCCGGCCAGTGTCCGGAACAGGCCGACCAGGAGAGCGGCCAGGTCCGAGACCATCTCTCCTCTGAGCCCCTGCTCGTAGGCGCAGCTGTGCTGCCTCGGCAGGATCCACGTCTCGAACGGCGTCCGCGGGGCGTAAGGCGAGAGCACCACGAATTGCTCGGTGGCGCGGATCACCCGCTCGCCGCCAGCGAGCTCCTGGCGCATGATGTCGCAGTACACGCAGCGCCGCTTGTACTCGTAGTACTCCCGCGCCTCGCGCAGCTTGGCCCGGACATCGTCGAAGATGATCGGGATCGCGGTCACCCGGGAGTAGGGGTGCGAGATCCTCGAGCCCGGGGCGCGGTGGCGACGGGTGATCAGGATGTCGCGGATGTTGACGTCACGCTTGAGGTCACGGATCCGGTCCTGGTACATCCAGAGGACCTGCTCCCACTGGCCCTCGCTCATGCTGGCGGCCGTCTCCTCGTGCGCGGCCGCTTCGATGATCAGCTCGGTGGCGCCGCGCGGCGAGATCCGGTCGTAGAGGCCGACGCCCTCCCGCGTCAGGCCCTGCTCGACGCGGAAGTAAGGATCCACTTCGGGAATGACCCGCACCGACCAGCCCGGTCCGTCGGCCGAGGAATCGTCCTTGCGATAGGCGGTGATCTCGGGCGGCGTGAGCGACTCGTTGCCGGGACAGAACGGACACTCGTCGGTGGGGGCGGGACGCGACGTGGCCGGACGGACGAGAACCCACCGGCCCCGCGTCGGGTCCTTGCGGAGCTCGCTCATGACCTCGCCACCATAGGTGAACGGCCCGCGACAAGTCAAGGCGTCCGGCGTGATGAGCCGGAGCGCGCCGCTGTTGCCCGAGTGGATCGCGTATGTTCTAATGCCGACGGTTTTCACGCGCATCCAGAGATCGATCGTGCGAGGGGGCAGGCGGACGGAACGGACCCGGTCGGCCACGAGCGCGATCGGCGGGCGAGCTGGACCGGCGGATCCCGCTGCGTGGACCGGGAGCTCGGACCCGATCGCAGCGCCGCCGCCGGGTCGGGCCCGGCTGATCGTGAGCCTGGCCATCGGCGCCTACCTCCTGTGGCAGGTCGCCCTCCCGCTCTCCTACTATGTCCCTCCCGACACCGGGGATGAGCGATTCGCCTGGCGGATGTTCTCGGCGCGGTTCCTCTACAACAACACCTGTACCCTGTCGACCTTCGAGCGTGCGGCAACGAGCACGCGCCAGATCACGCTGGAGCCGATCCTCCACGTCGGCTGGCTCGTCGCGCTCAAGCACGGCCGGCCGGCGGTGGTCGAGAAGTTTCTCCAGAGCCGGTGCGCCGCGGACCCGTCGGTGACCGAGGTGCGCCTGGAGCGGCGGTGCGGGGCCGGCAGCGCGGCCGGCGCGTTCTCGAGCACGCTCAACTGCGCGACACGCGCCGTCGATAACCGGCGCGAGATCCGGTAATGCTCGACTTCCGGCAGACGGTCTCACGCGCGGCGGCCGCCTGGGACGAGTACTGGTTCGGCGCCGTCGCGGCGGGCCGTCCGTACCTGCTGGTCCGAGCGGTCCTCGTGCTACTGGCCGTCGACATCTGGGCGCTGCGGGTTCCCCGGTTCGGCTATGGAATGGATGGATTCAACGTCGCGCACTTCCGGTGGCTGGACCCCGTCCAACCCTTGCCCAGCCCCGGCTTTCACGGGGCGCTCATGCTGGGCATCGGGATGCTGGCCATGGTGGCCGCGCTGACGAACGCCCCGCGTCCCTGGCTGGCGCTTCTGGCGGCGTTGTACACGTACGGATGGGTGATGAGTCAGCTCGACAGCTACCAGCACCACTACCTGATCTCGCTGATCCTGATCGCGTTCGTCTTCTTTCCGCGGCTGCGGTTGCACGACCTAGCGGCCCCGATCCGCCCGGCCCACATCGGCAGCCGCCGCCAGGCGCAGTCAGCGCACCCGGGCCCGGCGATGCTGAGCGCATGGGCATACGTCCTCCTCGGGGTCAACCTGGGGATCGTCTACGCGTTCACGGCGGCCGTGAAGCTCGAATCGGGGTGGCGTCAAGGCGAAGTCCTTCAGCGGCTCAAGAGCAACAGCTCGCTGCTGGCACGGGCCCAGGGCTGGCTCGACGGGCTCGGCACGTCACCGGAGCTGTTCTGGAGCATGGTCGCCTGGGGCAGCGTCGTCGTCGAGGTCGTCCTGGCGATCGCGTACCTGCTGGCCGTGCGGCAGGATGCCCGCCGCACGCGGTGGGTGCGGATCGCGGTCACGATGGCCGGCATGCTCGCAATCGGGTTCCACGCCAGCACGGAGCTCGTACTGTCCGTGAAGATCGGCTGGTTCAGCGCGTACATGATCCTGTTCGCCGCAATCTACCTGCTTCCCGGATCCCTCCTGACCAGGCTGACGCAGGCCGTCGCCAATCTGACGGCGGGAGTACCGCGGGCCTGGCCGGGCGACCGGGCCCGCGCGGGACTTCCGCATGCGCTCGTTCTGGGCTCGATCGCGGCTGGAGCCGGGGTGGCGGTGCTCCTGCTCGTCGTGGTCGGACGATCCCTGGACATCCCCGGGGCCGAGCCGATCGCGATCGTCATGGCATGTGCCGTGGCCGGCGGCGCGGTGCTGGCGCTCGCGCTGCGTCGCGAGAGCGCCGCCGCGCGGTATGTCGGTGCGATCATGGTGGCCACCGCGGTGATGTGGGTGGCCGTCACAGAGTCCAACATGCGCAGCATGAACTTCGATCTGCTGGCCAAGGAGATGCTGCAGCGCGGTCATCGGCAGGCGGCGGCCGAGGCGTATCGAAAGGCCCTCCGGTACGCGCCCGCCGAGGTCGCCCGGCGCGCGACCGAGCGCCCGGCCCGTTGACCGTGGATTGTTGCGTGGTCCGCCGCGGCGTGGGTAGAGTAGGGCTAAGCGAAAGGACACAGCATGACAGGGAGCAACGCGGTGAAATCGGTCACGGTGTACTCGTCCCCCACCTGAGGGCCCTGCAAGGCGGCGAAGGAGTTCCTTCGCTCCGTGAACGTGACGTTCGTCGACATCAACGTGATGGAGGACGCGGAGGCCCGCCTGGAGCTGGTCCGGCTCACGGGCCAGATGGCGGTGCCGGTCATCCTCGTGGACGACGAGGTGGTTCGCGGCTTTGACAAGCCGCGATTGAAGAGCCTTCTCGGTCTGTAGTCAGCCGGCCCGCGGCTCAGTTACCCTTCTCGAGCTGGTTTCTCAGCTTCTTTAGATGCAGCTTCGCGACGTCCACCCAGTCCTTCTCGGAGGGTAGCGGGCCCGCGAGCTTGATGTAACGCTCCCAGAGCGTCACGGCTTCCTTGACATCCACCTTCTCGTACACCAGCGCCAGGTTGTAGAGCGCGCTCGTGTTCTTCTCGTCGGCGTCGACCACCCGCTTGTACTCGGTGATCGCTTCCTGGTAGAGACCCTTCTCCTCGTACACCTCCGCCAGCCCCACGCGCGCGTCGACGAACGTCGGGTCCAGATCGAGCGCCTTCTTGTAGGCGTTCACCGACTCGTAGTAGAGGTTCTTCTCCGAGTAGTAGAGCTTCCCCAGGCTCACGTAAACCTTGGCATTGATGGGGTTGTGGTTGAGTGCCTTCTGGTAGGCGGCGACCGCGGCGTCCACTTCCCCCTTCGCGGCGCGCGCGTCACCGAGCCCGACGTAGGCGTCCGCGTAGAACGGCCGGATGTCCAGTGCCTTCGTGTACGCCTCGATCGCCTGGTCGAAGAGCCGCCGGGGGGCGGTGAGGAACAGATCCCCGAGCGCCTTGTAGGGCTCGGGGTACGCCGGATCCAGCTGCGTCGAGGCCCGGAACTGTGCGGCCGCCTTCCAGCGATTGCCCAGGCTCTGGTGAACCGTGCCGAGAGCGAACTGGGCGACGACGAACTGCGGGTCGTTCTCGATCGCCTTGCCCAGCAGTTCGATCGCGGCCTCGTTCCCGTCCTGGGTGCCACGATACGAGGCGACCCGTCCGCGCACGTACGCCTCGAACGCCCTGGACGAGGTGGTGGGTCCGGCCCACTTCTGCACGCGGGCCGCGTCGCTCTCGCTCAGCGGCAGCTTGAGGGTGCGCGCGTACGTGAGGGCGACCGCCCGCAGCCGATCGATGATCGCCCCCTCGGGCACGGGCACGGGCTCCAGCGCGATCCGCTCGGGCTTGTCGGCCTTCATCTCGAGCGCGCGCGGATGGATCGACAGGTCGCCGCCGACGCGGCGCACCTCCCCGTAGAGCACCGCGTCCGCGCGGAGCGCCTTGGCCGCGCTGGCCGCGGCCTGATCGTCCCACGACTCGGGCTGCGCCAGCTGCTTCAGCCGATCCCGTTCGATCTGCACGACGGCCGGCGCCTGGACGAGCGCGAGCATGAGCGACTGGGCCAACCCCTCCGCCAGCCACTGATCTTCTCGGGCCAGATCCACGGGCACGAACGGCAAGATCAGGACGACGCGGGACTTGGCGATCGCGTCGCCGGCGAATACCGCCAGCAGCCCCAGCACCAGTCCCGATAGAACGGTCAGTTTACGAGGCAGTCGGTTTCTCATCTGGCCCCCCTTTCCGGCGTCCACCCTTGAGGTACGACGCCAGACGGCCGAAGAGTCCAGGTCCGATTCGCCTGAGCGCGATCTCCGGAATCAACATCACGGCCACCATTCCGACCAGCCACGGCCAGAGCTCAAACGTGAGCCGCGACCGCTGTCGATTCTGGGTGAATGCTTGACGAGGCTCTGCCAGTCCCCCGCCGCCCGTCAACTCGGACAGCTCGCGCAGCATGGTCTCGTCCACGCCCAGATCCCTGAACTCCTGTCCATACGGTACCACCAAGCCGGCCAGTTGAGAGCCGACCATCTGCTCGCCACGGCGCTGGGCCATGCCCACCAGGTACACCCCTTCGTGGGCCGCCGGGAAGCGCCCGCGGTACCTGCCCGGGCCGATCTGTTCCAGATCGATCACGGTCCGGGTCTTGTCCGGCGCCACGACCCCGACCTGTGAATCGAGGAAGTTGATGAACTCGCCCTTGGGATCCACGGCGTCCACCAGCACCTCGCCGACATCGTCCGTCTTGGAGACCGTGGCGACGGTGTCGCTCCGGGTGCCGGTCCGCAGCGTCCAGCGCGTGAGCTGGGACCAGAACTTGTTGAAGCTGTTCCAGCGGACCCACAGCACGCCCCATTTGGGCTTGGCGTCCGAGGTGAAGGCCGCCGTGCGCCCCAGGCCGTAGCGCCACGTGGCCAGCAGCGGATCCTCCTGGTGCGTCAGCAGCACCATGTCCGCGGTACCCTTGAGCGTCGTCGCCACGTAGCCGCCGAGCGGCGGCGCCTCCCGCCACTGGATGTCCTGGATCGCCTCGTGGGCGGGGCTGGCCAGCACGGGCTTGAAGGGCTGCTCGACCAGCGAGGCCTTGGAGGCGAGCTGGGTCTCCAGCGTGAAGATGCGCGGGATCGTCGTGTCGTCCTCGGTGTAGTAGAACCGGCCACGCCCCCACTTGGCGATGTCCACCATCAGCGGCACGTCCGCGTCCTTGCCGATGGCCACCGTGGAGACCGTGATCTTGTCCTTCGCCATCCGGCGCAGGAGACCGGCGAAATCCCCGCGGGTCATCTGCCCGTCCGAGAGGAAGATCACGTGCTTCAGCAGGGCCGGGCGATCGAACAGAACCTGATACGACTGCTTGATCGCCGGATAGCCGTCCGTCCCGCCGCCGGCCTTGATCGTCGAGATGGCCCGGTGAATGGCCTGCTTGTCGCGCGCAGGCTTCAGCGGCGAGTCCCACACGAACTCGGTGTCCCAGCTCATCACGCCCACTTCGTTGCGCTCGTCCAGCAGATCCACGACCAGATGCGACGCTTCCTTCGCGATATCGAGCTTGGTGACCTTCTCGTCGCCGGTGGTCATGGCCATCGACCCCGAGCGGTCGATCGACAGGACCACCGCGAGGCTCGGGATCTCGAGCTTCTGCTTCACCTCCATGGTCACCGGCAGCGCCTCTTCGATCGGGGTCCGGTAGTAGCCGCCGAGGCCGAAGCTCTCCTCGCCGCCGACCATGATGAGCCCGCCGCCATACTCGCGGACGTAGTCGCGGATGTTCTCCATCTGCTTCTTGGTCATCTTCAGCGACGAGACGTTCGACAGGACCAGGCCGTCGTACTTCTGCAGGCCGGCCATGTCCTTCGGGACCCGGTCCGGCTCGACCACGGTCACGTCCACGTGCTGGGAGCGGAGCGCCGCGGCCAGCGCCTGGGCCTGGTTCCGGTCCTTCTCGGCGAGAAGCACCTGCGGTCGGCCGCGCACCACGATGGTGCCGACGGCGCGATTGTTCTCCTCGATGGTGTCGCCGTCCACCTCGATCGCCGCCTGGTAGACGTGGATCCCGCTCTGCTCGAGCGACTGCCGGTACGTGTACACGTTCTTTCCCGCCGTGAGCCGCACGACCTGGGAGCCCAGGAACTCGCCGTTGCGGTAGAGCGCCAGCCGGCCCTGCGTGTCGGCCTGGCTCCACGCCACGACCTTCGCCTGGAACGGCTCGCCGAACTTGACCTCCTGCGGCAGCACCATCGACTCGACGACCACCTCCTGGGCGAACGTGAGCGGAGCCGGCACGTAGTAGATGTCGGCGCCCGCGTTCTTCGCGGATTGCGCGACGGAGAGCGCGTTGCCGGCGTTCTGCCGGCCGTCGGTCAGCAGCACGAAGCGGTTCGCGTGCCCCGGCGGCATCGTGGCCAGGCCGAGCTGAAGCGCCTGCGCGATGTTGGTGGCGCGGCCCGCGACCGTGGCCTGCGGCCGGTCGAGCTTGGTCACTGCCTTGAGCGGCTGGTCGACGACCGCTTCCTCCCCGAACACGATCAGACCGGCCTGATCGCCCGGCCGGATTCCCGCCATGGCCTGGGCGGCGAAGCGGTAGGCGTTCTCGCGGGCGGCCAGGCTCACGCTGTCGGACAGGTCCAGCAGGAACATCACGTTGAGCCGGTCGACCCAGCGCGGCATCGTCGGCTTGGCCAGCGCGATCAGGAGCACCCCGAGCAGCACGCAGCGCAGTCCGAGCGCCCAGCGATCGCCGAGGGTCTGCGGCAGGGCCAGGCGGCCCGCGGTCTGGCGCCGCCAGTAGAGCAGCCCCTCGACCGCGAACAGCAGCAGCGCCAGCAGCACGAACAGCGGCCACAGCTCCCGCTGGACCGGCACCGGCGGCGCCTCGGGCCGGGCCCCCTCGACGAAGCTGGGGAGCGGCCGCGGCGTCAGGTCCGATTCGTCCGCGTTCATCAGGTTGACCGCGACGCGCGTCTCGCCGCGTGAGGTCGCCACCGTGTAGATGCCGACCTCGTCGGTCTCGGTGAAGCTGGCCATGCCGCGGGCGACCTGCGCCTTGCCGCGTCGGCCGGAGGGCGTGCTCACCGTCGCCGAGGTCACCCCGTGCTCGACCGGCAGCAGGATCGGCTGGCCCGTCTGGAGCTGCAGGCTGGACTGGTCCAGACCCGCCGGATGCAGCCAGCGCAGGCTCTTGGAGAGCATCACCGGGAATGCGACCCGCAACGGGAAGTCGGTCTTGAACAGATCGAAGCCGAAGAACACCGCCTTGCGCTCGCGCTCCTCGAGCACGTAGATCAGCGGCCCGCCGACGGCCTCCACCAGCGTCTTCCCCGCCGCCAGCGGCCGGACGCGCATCGCGTCCTGCATCGTGATCTTGGCGAAGTCGATCTGCCGCATGATCGGGTGCTGGCGGTCCCAATCCATGACGACCGGGTTCTCGAGCCGGCCCAGCACTTCGAGCGGCACATCCGGCGGCACTGTGTTGACCAGGACGAAACGGCCCGTCCCGAGTCGCTGGGGGCTCACGCTGTCCAGCACGACGACGTCGAAGTTGTCCATCCCGCCCTGATACTCCTCGGGCTTTCGCGTCTCGAGCTTGACCTGGCGATCGGTCTTGAGCGCCTTCTCGAGGAACAGGTTGCCCGGGCTGACCAGGAGCACGTCGATCGTGCGCGCGGGCGGCAGCACGGCGTACGCGACGTCATCCGAGGCCAGATCGTCGGAGACGTTGAGGCGCAGCCGCACCACGCCGCCACCCGGATCGCCGAATGGGACCACCACCGCCCGGCGCACCGCAGGTTCGAGCGTGAGCGACTTCTCGGCGAGGGCTTCGCCGTCGAGCGTCAGCGTGAACGCGAAGGTCTGCGGCTCGGCGGAGTAGTTGACGACCGAGAGAAAGGCCTGCGAGTTGAACGTGCCGAAGTAGTTGCGCCGCACCGACAGGCTCGTGACGCCGACGTTGTTCGATCGCCGACCGGTGCCGACCCAGCGGACACGGACGTCGTCGCCCTGGGCCTGGATCGCCGCCGGATGCGCGCCGTCGGTGAACACGTGGATCTCGGCGCGTGGGTCCTGACCGACCAGCGCGCGCGCCGTGCGGATCGCCTCCCCGAGACGGTTCGGAAGATCCCGCGCCTGCAGGCTGCGGAGGGCCGCCGTGACCTGCTCGTGGTCGCGGGTGAACGGCACCACCACGCGCGGCTGGATGGCGGCGTCGATCACCATGACCTCGGCCCCGCCGCCAAGCCGCCCCACGAGGCCGAGCGCCTCGCGCTGGGCCTGCACGAACCGGGACGGCGAGGTGTCGGTGGCCTTCATCGACGCCGAGCTGTCGACGACGATGGCCACGCGCTTGGCGCCGTATCCCATCAGCGTCACCGCCGGGCGGGCGAGCGCCGCGCTGAGGGCGAGGAGCGCGAGCAGTTGCAAAATAAGCAGTGGGTCCCGCTGCAGGCGCTGGAAGAACGTCGAGGCCTCGCGGTCGCGGAGGGCCGGATCCCAGAGCAGCAGGCTCGACACGGTGCGCTGGCGACGCCGCACCTTCAGGAAGTAGAGCAGCAGCAGCGGAACGGTCAGCGTGGCGAGAAGGAGCGCGAGCGGGCTCAGAAAGCTCATGCGAGCAGGAGCCCCTTGAGCTGTCTCAGCACGAACTCCTCCACCGGCGTGTCGGTCAGCACGCGGTGGTAGCTGATCTCCTTGCCGCGGCAGAACTGCTCCGCGCGCTCCAGGAAGTCATGGAGGCGCTGGCGGTAGCCGCGGAGCGCCTCGCCGTCCAGCGTGAGGTCCCGGAGCTCGCCGGTCTCGACGTCTTGCAGGCGGAGATCGCCCGCGAAGCTCGGGTTCATCTCGTCCGGGGCGAGCAGGTGGATCACGTGCACGTCGAACCGGCGCTCGAGCAGGGCCTTCAGACCGCGCTCGTAGCCGGTGGGATCGAGCATGTCCGAGATGATCACCGCCAGCCCGGCCTCGCGCGCCCGGAGCGCGTACGAGGCGAGACCGTCGCTGAGCGCGGTCCGCCCCGAGGGGCGGACGCGGCGGAGAAAATCGATCAGCGGCAGGATCTGGCCGCGTCCGCGCGCCGGGCTCCAGCCTTCCCCCAGCCCTTCGCGCAGCACGCTCACGCCCACGCGCTCGAGGTTCACGAGGCCCACGAAGCCCAGCGCCACGGCCAGCCGCGCCGCGTAGTCGAGCTTCGTCGGCGCGCCGTAGTCCATCGACGCGGAGGCGTCGACGAGCAGATGCAGGCAGAGATCCTCCTCGTCAACGAACAGCTTGAGGTAGAGGCGGTCGAGCCGGCCGTAGATGTTCCAGTCGACGTACCTGACGTCGTCGCCGGCGCCGTACTGGCGGTAATCGGAGAACTCGACGCTGATACCCTTGCGGGGGCTCTTGCGCTCGCCCTTGACGCGACCGCGGAACGCCCGCCGGGACAGCAGCGCGAAGCGCTCCAGCTGCGCGATGAAGTCGGGCGACAGCAGGTCCTGAGCCGTCGCCACGCCTACTTCTCATCCAGGGATTGAAAGTACTCCTTCACCTGTGTCTGGAAGTCGCGGGGCACCTGCTCCCGGGCGATGGACTCTTCCATCATCTTCCGGTACTGCCCCAACACACCGAGATACTGCAGTCGCGACGCCATGTTGCTCCCGCGGCCGACCATGTTCGTGTCCAGCCCGTCCTTGCGGCCGGAGCGCACGTCACCTTCGACGCCGACGTCGTACGGGTTTGCCCGCAGGCGCTGGCTCGGATCCCCCTTTGGATTCGGGCTCTTGCCCTTCCCGGGGAAGAGTCCCTCCCCCTCCGGAAAATCGCCCTCCTCCCCCGGTCCACCCGGCTGGCCGCCGCGGCCGCGCTGGTTGGCGCGGCGATCGCTCTCGCGGCCCCCCCGGAGACTCTTGCCGTCCCTTCCCTTCTCCTCCATCGATCGCATCTTGGCCAGCGCCTTCTCCATGGCTTCCATCGCCTTGTCGGTCTGGCCACTCTCGAGCGCTTCCATCCCCTCGAAGGCGTCGCCGCTCCAGCTGTTCGGGCCGCCCTTGCGCCCGAGACGCTCCATCTCGTTGAGGAGCTCGCGCAGCTTGTCGGGGGAGATGCTCGGGTTCAACCCTCCGCGCAGAGCCTTCGCCTTCTGGAACACCACGCGCGTCTGGCTCTGGGTGAAATCGCGCTGGAGATCCGGCAGGCGATCCACCTGCTCGAGCATGCGGAGTCGCTCGTCGCCCTTCTTGAGGAACGAGTTGAAGTCGGGCGCCTTGCTGCCGAGCGAGGTGTCCTTGAAGATCGCCGACAGGTCCCCGGGCTGACTCTGCCCGCCGGCGCCCACGCGCGGCATCAGGTTGCGCTCCTGGAGGTCGGCGCGCTGGATCGGGTCGCGGCGCGCGGCCGCCGGCCGCTCGGAGGTCTGGAGCTCGCCCACGCGCTCTTTCGACTTCTCCTCTTCCTCTTCCCGCGACACCTGGAAATTGGGCAGCCCACCCTGCGGCAGTGGGATCGGTGGGGCCACGGCCAGCACGACGCCCAGCACGAGCGGCACCGGGATGAACTTGGCCTCGCGGGGGATGCGGCGTTCAATCACGCGGCGGCGGCGATCGAGGCTCGTCACCCGCGCCACCGTATCCGTCACGAGCGCCTCGACGACCGGCGTGCGATCGTCCCGGCGCGACCACTCGAGCGCGGTGGCCACGCGGTCCTGCAGCCCGAAGCCGCGATCCGCGAGCCGGGCGACCTCGGCGGGCGGCACCTTGAGCAGCGCCCCGTACAGCGCCCCGGCGGCGGCGCCGACCAGCAGGAGGGCGAGCGCGGCGAGGAAGGCGAGCGGGCCGAGGCCCTCCCGGAACAGCAGTGGGAGCACCGCGGCCACGGAGCCCACGAGCACACCGCGGAGGCCGTAGAACTCCGCCCGACGCAGCCGGACCTGCCGGGCCACGTCGGAAACCAGCCGTTCGAGCTCGATCCGATCGGGCATCGGTCCCTCCCAGGGCCTATCTCAGGAAGACCTCTTTCTGGGTGCCGGTCATGCTCTCCGCCGCCTCGACGAGCTGCACGATCAGATTGTCCACGTCGACACCCTCGGCCTCACCTTCGAAGTTCAGGATGAGCCGGTGCCGCAGCGCGGGGTGCGCCATGGCGCGCAAATCCTCGACGCTCACGTTGTAACGCCCCTGGGAGAGCGCGAGCACCTTCGCCCCCAGCACGAGGGCCTGGGCGCCGCGCGGGCTCGCGCCGTAGCGGACGAAGCGCCGCGTGACGTCCGGCGCGCGCTCCCACTGGGGATGCGAGGCCAGCACGATGAGCGACGCGAGATCCCGCACGTGCGTGGCGATCGGCACCTCGCGCACGAGTTCCCGGAAGCTCATGACCTGCGGTCCGGTCATGACCCGCTCCACGCTCGCGTCCCGGACGTGCGTGGTGCGCTCGATGATCTCGGTCAGCTCCTCGAGCGCGGGATACCGCACCCGCAGCTTGAAGAGGAATCGGTCGAGCTGCGCCTCCGGCAGCGGATACGTGCCTTCCATCTCGATCGGGTTCTGCGTCGCCAGCACGAAGAACGGCGCGGGCAGCGGGTGCGCGGTGCCCGAGACCGTCACCGCGCCCTCCTGCATGCCCTCGAGCAGCGCGGACTGGGTCTTCGGCGTCGCGCGGTTCACCTCGTCGGCCAGCAGGATGTGCCCGAAGATCGGTCCACGCTGGAACTGGAAGTACTTTCGACCGCTCTCGTCCTCGACGATGATGTTCGTCCCGATGATGTCGCCGGGCATGAGATCCGGCGTGAACTGGATCCGGGAGAACGACAGGTGCAGGCTCTCGGCGAGCGTCTTGATCAGCAACGTCTTGCCCAGCCCGGGTACACCTTCCAGCAGCACGTGCCCGCCGGCGAAGAGGCCGATCAGCACGTGGGTGATCACCTCGTCGTGGCCGACGATGATCTTCCGGACCTCGCGGCGGAGGGCCTGGAAGTGGTTGATGAAGTCCTGGGCACGCTCCTCTTGCGACTGCGGCGGTACAACGGGCTGGGTCATTCGTCGATTCCTTTCCCTCGAGACTATACGGACTCCCCCCGAGTTGCCTCATGATATGAGCGCCACTCGCTCACGTCAACTGGTTGCGCCCCCGTTCACGCGGGTGGCACGTCGGCGCGGCCAGCTCGGCGGCGCGATGGACGATGCGCGGCGGCCTAGGCGCGGCGCAGCGCCGCCATGACGTGTGCGTATACGGCCAGATAGCCGTCGAGCTCACGCTCCGTGGTGAAGCGCGCGCGCACCCGCTCTCGGCCGGCTGCTCCGAGACGGCTGCGCAGATCCGGGTCGGCGAGCAGTCGGTCGCACTTCACGAAGAACTCCTCCGGGCCAGCGAAGAGGAACCCGGTCACGCCCTCCTCGACGAGCGAGCGATTGCCTTCGATGTCGGACGCCAGCACGGCACGGCCGAGCGCGAGCGCCTCCAGCACGGAGTTCGCCATGCCACCCTCGGAAATCGAACAGTTGAGCACCACATCCGCGTGCTCGAGCAGCCTCGGCATGCGCCGGTGCGGCACCGCGCCCAGGTAGCGCGCCCACGGTCGGCCGGCGATCGCCTCGAAGAGCGCCTCGGCTTGGTCCGCATCCAGCACGGGGCCTGCATAGTGCAGCTCCAGGCCCGGGTACCGTCCGACGAGGCGCTCGACCGGGTCCAGCGGCAGGAGCGGGTTCTTCACCATGCGGATTCCGGCGGGAAACAGCAGGAGAGGCCCCGCGCCGGATGCCCGGCGCGGCTCCGGCGCGCTCGCGTCACCTTGCTCGAAGCGCACGCTCTGCGGGACCACGGTCAGCTTACCCGCCACGTCCGGCAGCGCGGGCGTGATCCGGTCGGCGAGGGACTGGTGGAAGACCGTGACCGCCGCCGCGCCTTCCAGCACACGGCGCACGGTCGCCGCGCGCGGAGGATCGAACAGATCGTGGTTCGCGTCGGTCCCCGTCATCGTCATCACCAGCGGGATCTCGGCGCGGCGCGCCAGGCGCAGGCCGAGCGGACCCACGCGATACGCGTGAAAGGCGTGGATGAGCGCCGGTCGAAACCCCTCCACCTCTTCGGTGAGGACCGGCTCGGCCGTGGCGGAGAGATCCCACAGCCTCGCCTCCACCCCGCGCGCCCGCAAGCCGCGGGCGATCCGTTCCACCGTGATGGCGTTGCCCCGCACGGACGGGAACCCGAACGGGGTGAGCAACGCGACGCGAGCGTCCATGACGAGATAGGCTACCCGACCGGCGCCCCCGCCGGCAATGGCGGCGTGTCGCCGGTGGTCGGCTCGTGTGCTAAGGTTTCGTTCAAAGGTTGGTCCAGGGTGACCGATCGCGGGGAGGAGCCAGGCATGGGAGACGCGTCGGACGATATCGGCTGTCCGGAGTGCATGGACCTGCTCGCCGACTACGTGGACGGTGTGCTGCCGAAGGACCGCGCCGAGCTGCTCGAGTGGCATCTCGAGGGCTGCGCGCCGTGCGTCTCGTTCGTGAACACGTACAAGGGCACCGTCGATGCGGCCCGCCGACTGCGCGAGACGACCCTCCCGAAGGAGCTCCGCGAGAAGCTGCTGGCCTTCCTCCGCCGCTCGGACACCCGCTAGCCAATCGGAGGAGGCCGTCTGACCAAAACGGGGCTTCGCCCCGTGGGGCCCCTCCGAGACCTTCCCCAGAACGGGCGTGCGCCGGCGCAAGCCGGCCCTCGAAGCGGAACACCAAACGCGCATCGCGCTCCCTCCAAACCGGCGACCATACCGCGACGGCTCCTAGCCGTCCGCCTCGCCGGGCGAGGACGAGATCGCGCCGTCCGATCGCTTCTGACCGCCGTCATTCCTATTACCGATTTGACGCATCGAGATCCCTCAGGCCACCATCTTAGGGCCCAAGGAAGCTGGCCAAGGCGGACATTTCTGCCTCTGATGGAGTCCCGCTCGATAACCACTCACTCAGATGGAGGAGACGAGACGATGAACAGGCGCGCATTTCTCCGGACCGGGATCGGTGGATCGGCGGCGGCTCTGGCTGGTTTGGCCCGGCCGTCGTCACTGCTCGCCTCGAGCGCAGCCGCCGGGGCGCCCTGGCGCATGTTCGAGGTGACCACCCGCATCGAGATCATCAACGCCTCGGGCGCGACGCGCGCGTGGATCCCGATGCCCCTCACGCCCGACACGGACTACCATCGGAACCTGGGGCAGAGCTGGTCCGGTAATGCGGCAAGCCCGCGGGTCGTGCGCGACGAGAAGTACGGCGCCGGCATCTTCACGGCGGAGTGGCCGGCCGGGCAGAGCGCGCCCGTGGTCGAGCTCGTCACGAAACACGCCACGCGTGACCGTGCGGTCGATCTCGCCAAGCCCGGCAGCAATCCGGCGCCCGAAGACAGGAAGACGCTCGCCTTGTACCTGGCCCCGAGCCGGCTCATCGTGACCGACGGCATCGTCGCCGAGACCTCGCGCGGGATCACCAAGGGGCGTACCACGGACCTCGACAAGTCCCGCGCGATCTACGACTGGATCGTCGACAACACGTTCCGGGATCCCAAGGTGCGGGGCTGCGGCATCGGTGACATCCGCGGGATGCTCGAGACACGGAATCTCGGCGGCAAGTGCGCCGACCTGAACGCGCTGTTCGTGGGCCTGGCCCGCGCCGCCGGTATTCCCGCGCGCGACATCTATGGCGTCCGCGCCGCCGATTCGGCGGAGTTCAAGAGCCTGGGCAAGAGCGGCGACATCACCAAGGCCCAGCACTGCCGGGCCGAGTTCTACGTGGCGAGCCACGGCTGGGTGCCGGTCGATCCGGCGGACGTTCGCAAGGTCGTGCTGGAGGAGCGGCCGGGTGGGATGGCCCTGAACGACCCGCTGGCGGCGCGCGCCCGCGCGAAGCTCTTCGGCGCCTGGGAGATGAACTACCTCGCGTACAACTACGCCCACGACCTGAAGCTTCCGGGCTCGAATGCCGAGCCGATCGCCTTCCTGATGTACCCGCAGGCGGAGACGGTGGAGGGCCGGCGCGACAGCCTCGACCCGGACAACTTCCGCTACAGGATCACGAGCCGCGAGGTCAGCGGCTGACCCGAGCGCTGCCCGCGACCGACCAGGCTCGCACGACGATGCCCTCACCAGGCGGTGGGGGCATCGTCCGTTCCGGACCGCCACCGGCGCTCAGCTCACCACGATCCCCGGCTCGTCGGTAACGGCGCCGATCTCCCAGCAGGGCTCTCCGCGCGCGGCGAAGCCCGCCCGCACCGTGGCCGCCTGCTCGGCGGGGACGCCGAACAGGAGGCCCCCGGAGGTCTCCGACTCGAACAGCAGATTCACCTGCGCTTCGGAGATGCCGGGGTCGATGCGGAGTCGACCGCGCCCGAACGTCGACTCCACGTGGCGCCGGTTGCGCTTCATGCCGCCGCTGAAGTGCCCCTGCTCCGCCAGCGCGAGCGCGCCGGGCAGCAGCGGAACATCCTTGGTGCGCACCGTGAGGCCCGCGCCGGAGGCGGTCACCATCTCCGAGGCATGGCCGAGGAGCCCGAAGCCGGTGATGTCGGTCGCGCCCGTGGCACACGCCTCCAGCGCGACCTCGGCGGCCCGGCGATTCAGCCGCAGCATGCTCTGAACCGCCGCCTCGAGCACCGCGGGCTTGCACGCGTCGTTCTTCGCCGCGGTGGCAATCACCCCCGTGCCGAGCGGCTTGGACAGGAACAGAGTCTGCCCGGCCCGCAGCCCTCCCTTGATGAACAGCCGATCCGGATGCACGCGCCCCGTCACGCACAAGCCGTACTTCGGCTCGGCGTCCACGACCGTGTGGCCGCCGGCGATCACACCGCCCGCCTCGCGGACCTTGTCGGCGCCGCCCTTGAAGATGGCGGCGATGACCGGCTTCGGCAGCTCCCGCGGGAAGCCGGCCACGTTCAGGGCGAACAGCACCTGGCCCCCCATCGCGTAGATGTCGGACATCGCGTTGGCGGCGGCGATCGCGCCGTAGAGATACGGGTCGTCCACGATCGGCGGGAAGAAGTCCACCGTCTCCACGATCGCGAGCTCGTCGCTCACGCGGTAGACGGCGGCATCGTCGCTCTTGCCCAGCCCCACCAGCAGGTCGGCATGCACCTCATGCACGAGCTCTCCCAGCACGTCCTGGAGATCTCCAGGACCCATCTTGGAGGCTCAGCCTGCGCAGGCCGCGTAGCTGGTGAGCCGAATCTCCTTGCCGGTCGCGGGATCGGTGATCTTGGTGTCCATTCGCCTCGTCACCTACACGCTTTGGAGTCGGCGAGAGCCGGCAACGATTCGCCGCCGCTTCAGACCGCCTCGGCCTCCAGGAAGGCGCGGAACGCCTCGGCGAGCGGGGAGCGGCTGCGCTCCTTGTGGGTGGCGATGTAGAAGGAGCGGGTCACCTTGAGGTCCTTCAGGCGCAGACACCACAGCACGCGGCTGCGGCACTCTTCCTCGACGGCGCGCTTCGACACGACCGACAGCCCGACCCCGGCCTTCACGGCCTGCTTGATCGCCTGCGTGGAGCCCATCTCCCCCACGATGCGGAAGGAGCCGAGATCGACGGACGCCTCGGCCAGCGCCCGCTCGAAGGCCGCGCGCGTCCCCGAGCCGCGCTCGCGCACCAGGAGCGGCTCCGCGCGCAGCTCCTCCAGCGTGGCCTGCTTCCGTCCGTGCCAGGGATGCGACACCGGCACGACGACGACGACGTCGTCCGGCATGAGCTCCTTGTACTCGACCCCCCGGTGGGACAGACGCGCCCCCACTACCCCGACCTCCGCGCGCCCGTCGGCGACCCAGTCGACGACGGTCTGGCTGTCACCGATCAGCAGCGTGGTGGAGATGTCCGGGAACTTGTCCTTGAACCGGCCGATGATCGGCGGCAGCACGTACTCGCCGGGAATCGTGCTCGCGCCCACCAGCAACTCGCCGCTCATCCGCCCCTTGAAGTTGTCGATCGCCTGGGCGGCTTCGCGCTGGAGCGCCAGCATGCGCGTGGCGTGGGAGAGCAGGAGCTGGCCGGCCCGCGTGACCGCCGCGCCGCGTCCCAGCCGGTCCAGCAGCCTGACGCCGAGCTCCTCTTCGAGTGTGCGGATGTGCTCGGAGACGGTCGGCTGCGTCAGGAACAGCGCTTCCGCGGCCCTGGAGAAGGAGCCGAGCTCGGCCACCTTGGCAAAGATCTCGAGCTGCCGCAGATCCACGGGGCGAGTATATGAAGGTGGGTGCTCGGCTGTCCAGCGGGGTCGCGGGCAGACTCAAAAGGGGCCCGGAGGCCCCGTCGACTTCACCCGCGGGCTCGACCGACGCTCAGTGGCAGCCGCACCCGCCGCCGCAACACCCGCCGGACGGGGCCGCCGGGGCGCCGCTCGCATCGGCGGCGCTGGTGCGCACGCCGACCAGCGAGATGCGCCGGGTGACCCGGGGACTCTGGCACGCGGGGCAGGCGACGGCCGCCTGGGACTGGACGAGCTTCTCGAATTCGCTCCCACACTGCCGGCACGCGTACTCGTAAATCGGCATGCGTTCTCCTCGAATGCAAGCGCGAGGGGCTTACTGCCCGCCGCGCTGGACGTAGCTCTTCACGAACTCCTCGGCGTTCTCCTCCAGGATCTCGTCGATCTCCTCCAGGAGATTGTCGAGGTCTTCCTTGAGCTTCTTGCCCTTCTTGGTCAGCTCGGCGCTTCCAGCTCCCGCCTCGTCGCCTTCGGCGGGCTTGGTCGGCCTCGTCTCCTTCTTCTTCTGTTCAGCCATGGAACACTCCCCTTTTGGCCCCACGAGCGGGGGCCGGCCCGGGCCTAGACGGTCGGCAGCACGATTCCCTGCTGGCCCTGGTACTTCCCTTGCCGATCAGCGTACGACGTCTCGCACGCCTCGTCGGACTCGAAGAAGAGGACCTGGGCGATCCCCTCGTTCGCGTAGATCTTCGCCGGGAGCGGAGTCGTGTTGCTGATCTCCAACGTCACGAAGCCTTCCCACTCCGGCTCGAACGGCGTCACGTTGGTAATGATACCGCATCGCGCGTAGGTCGATTTTCCTACTGTGAGTGTGAGCACGTTACGCGGGATCTTGAAGTATTCCACGCTCCGTCCGAGGGCGAACGAGTTCGGTGGAATCAGCGCCACCTCGCCCTGGTAGTCGACGAAGGAACGCGGATCGAAGCCCTTCGGATCCACGATGGCGGTGTTGATGTTCGTGAAGATCTTGAACTCGTCGGAGATCCGGATGTCGTAGCCGTACGAGGACAACCCGTAGGAGATCGTGCCCTGCCGGACCTGGCGCGACTCGAACGGCTTGATCATGCCGTGTTCGAGGGCCATCCGCTTGATCCACCGATCACTCTTGATCAAGTATGTCCGAGCCTTCCCTCGGTGCGGTCATCGTACAGCCCTCCGCGAGAGCCAGTCAAGTCTTGCGGCGCTTCGCGCGCTCCCCGAGCGGCTCCCACTGGGCGCCGGCCGGGTCCACGGCGAGCGTGAGGGCCCGCCCGCCGACACCGGCATCGCGCAACGCGCGCTCCATGGCCTGGCCCACGTCGTCGGAGGCCGCCCTGGCGGCGGCGAGCATCGAGGGGCCGGCGCCGCTCAGCACGCAGCCGAGCGCCCCGGCCCCGAGCGCCGCGGATCTCACTCGCTCCATCCACGGGAACAAGCGTTGGCGATACGGCTGATGGAGCCGGTCGTCCATCGCGGTGCCCAGGAGGTCGAGGCCGCCGGCGCCGAGCGCCGCCAGGAGCAGGCTCACCCGCTGCACGTTGAACACGGCGTCGGTCCGCGGCACGGACTCGGGCAGCACCGCGCGCGCCTCATGCGTCGCGCTCTCCGCATCCGGCACGAGCACGACCCAGCGCAGATCGGGCGGCACGGTCAGCGTGACCGCCGTCACGGCTCCATCGGCCGCACAGGACACCGCGAGACCGCCGAGCATCGCGGCCGCCACGTTGTCCGGGTGGCCTTCCGCCCCCGCGGCGAGGGCCAGCAGCGCGCGGCGATCGAGCGGCGCGCCCAGCAGCGCGTTGGCACCGACGAGGCCGCCCACCCACGCGGCCGCGCTCGAGCCCAGCCCGCGGCCGAGCGGAATGCGGTTGAGGCACTCGATGCGGATGCCGTGGAACGGTCGGCCGGCCGCCTCGAACGCGAGCCGCGCGCCGCGGGCGACCACGTTGTCCGCTCCGGCGCTGAGCCGCCCGGCGCCCTCCCCGCGGACCGACACCGACACCCCTTCCGACTCCTCGACCGTGACCTCGTTGTACAGCGCGAGGGCCAGCCCGAGCGCATCGAATCCGGGACCGAGGTTGGCCGAGCTGGCGGGGACGCGCACGCGGACCGGCATCGCGCAGAGGATACCCGCTTTCCCACAGCGCGGCCAGCACCACGGCCGGCCTGATCGTTTCGGCGCCACTGAGGGTAGAATGGGAACGCGAGCGCACCGATGCCCAGAACGGCCCTGGACCCACAGTTCGCCATCGAGCAGCTGTCCATCCTGGACAGCGACGGCAATCTCGACGCCGCGCTCGAGCCCGATATCGCCCGCGAAGACCTGAAGCGGCTGTACCGCGCCATGCTCCTCGGCCGGCGCCTGGACGAGCGGATGCTCCGGCTGCAGCGCCAGGGTCGCATCGGCACCTTCGCCCCGATCAAGGGACAGGAGGCCTCCCAGATCGGCAGCGTCTTCACGCTCAGACGGGGCGACTGGATGGTTCCCTCCTTCCGCGAGACCGCGGCGATGCTCTGGCGCGGCTGGCCGATCGAGAAGCTCCTGCTCTTCTTCGCCGGCTATCTCGAGGGCGGCCAGCCCGGGCCCGATCAGCACGATCTGCCGATCGCCATTCCGGTGGCGACCCAGCTGCCGCACGCGGTGGGGCTCGCCTACGGCGCGCAGTATCGCGGCGACGACGTGGTCGTGATGGCGTACTGCGGCGACGGCGCAACCTCCGAAGGCGACTTTCACGAGGCCTGTAACTTCGCCGGCGTGTGGCACGTGCCAATCGTGTTCGTCGTGCAGAACAACCAGTGGGCGATCTCGATCCCGCTGAAGAAGCAGACGCACTCCCGCACGATCGCCCAGAAGGCGCTCGCCTACGGCTTCCCCGGCATCCAGGTGGACGGCAACGACGTGCTGGCGGTCGCGGCGGCGAGCCGCGAAGCGGTCCAGCGGGCCCGGGCGGGCGCCGGGCCGACGCTGATCGAGTGCGTCACCTATCGCCTCGGCGTGCACACGACCGCCGACGATCCCACCAAGTACCGCTCGGAGGAAGAGGTCAAGGCCTGGGAGCGGAAGGATCCGCTCACCCGCTTCAGCGCGTATCTCGAGAAGAAAACCCTGCTGGAGCCCGATCTCGAGCAGCGGGTGGACGAGGAGATCGCCCGGGCCGTGCAGGCCTTCGAGGCCACGGCGTCCGCCGATCCACTCGTCATGTTCGATCACGTGTACGCGGAGATGCCGCCGGAGCTGGCGGCGGAGCGCGCCGAGCTGGCCGAGCGTCTTGGCGGCGGGGCGGCGCCCGCCACCGAGGAGCCCGAGGCCCCGCCCGCCCCGCCGATGCGCGGGCAGCGCAGGACGAGCCGATGGCAAAACTGAACATGGTCAAGGCGCTCAACCTGGCGTTGCTCCAGGAGATGGAGCGCGACCCCGACGTGCTGATCATGGGCGAAGACGTCGGGGTGGACGGCGGCGTGTTCCGCGTCACCGAGGACCTGCACCGGAAGTTCGGCAGCACGCGCGTCATCGACACCCCGCTGGCCGAGGCGGCCATCATCGGCTCGTCGGTCGGCATGGCTCTCTACGGCCTGAAGCCGGTGTGCGAGATCCAGTTCTCGGGTTTCGCGTTCCAGTGCTTCCACCAGATCGAGAATCACGCCGCCCGCTTCCGCATGCGCTCCCAGGGCCGCTTCAACTGCCAGATGGTGATCCGCATGCCGTACGGCGGGGGCGTGCGCGCGCTCGAGCATCACTCCGAGAGCGAGGAGCAGTTCTACGCGCACATCCCGGGTCTCAAGATGGTGATCCCCTCCGGGCCGCGGAACGCGCGGGCGCTGCTCGCCTCGGCGATCCGCGATCCCGATCCGGTGATCTTCTTCGAGGCCAAGGCTCTGTACCACGCCGCGAAGGACGAGGTGCCGGACGAGATCGAGACGTGTCCGATCGGCCGCGCGCACGTGGAGCAGGAAGGCCGCGATCTGACGATCGTGAGCTACGGGGCCATGGTGCGCGTCTGCCGCGAGGCGACCGAGACGCTGCGCGACGAGGACGGCGTGCAGGTCGAGCTCATCGACCTGCTCACGGTCTCGCCGCTGGATCGCGAGACGCTGGTGGCCTCGGTGAAGAAGACCGGGCGCGCGATGGTGGTGCACGAGGCGCCCCGGAGCTTCGGCCCCGGCGCCGAGATCGTGGCCAGCATCATGGACGGCGCGTTCCTGTCGCTGGAGGCCCCGATCCGCCGCGTCACCGCCTACGACGTGCCGTTCGTCGGCTTCGCGCGCGAGAAGGCCAACGTGCCCGACGTCGCCCGCGTCCTCACCGCCGCCCGCCAGACGCTCGCGTTCTAACCCAATCCGAAAATAAATGTTGGGTGGAACAGCGGTTTATCTGAAGCAAAAGGGGACCATCGTGAACTTCACGAACGTGGCGAATGATGCCCAGGTGCCGCGCACGACGGTCGAGGTCAAGGCGAAGGGGATGTCGGGTGCCGACCTCAAGTCGCTGCGCGCGCTGGTCGAGGAAAAGCAGCTCAAGCGCTTCCTGGGCGTCAGCCTGTAGCCCCGGTGTCTACCAAACCGGGGCAGGTCCAGTCCGCTTGACCAGGGCCTGGAACTCCGTGCGCGGAAACAGCTTGAGGAGCTGGCTGAACATGCTGCAAAATCCACTCACGGGTGAGCCTCCTGTTTGGTTGTGGTGTCGAAGCTTGGTCGGTCGTCGACCCCACCATGCCCAGGGGCTCGTCGCCGTCAGCACCTATGATAATTTGGGCAAGAGTGATATGATCGCAAATCTCGGAAAAAACATACTTCGGACAAGATATCCCATATGAGAACGGCATTCTTCGAAAAAGAGCGAGAAGACTCGATCGCGCATGACGGCTGCGTTGTTGTTGATTTTCTCGATTCAGGCGAGTTGCTGAAAGTGCGACAAGGCATAGGGAAATTAGGATTTGGGGTGGAGAATGAGACGAAACTCCGAATTAGCATAACTCAAGATGGTGTTGAAAAGAGGAACGAGATCTTTGAGGAACTATCCCCTGTGCTCCAGAGTGCGGCAGACAAATTTCTGCAGAATTACAAGCTCATTCGAATCGCAATATTCGATAAGCTCCCGGGGGGGGACGGAGTAAGGATCCACCAACACGCAAACCTTGTTGATGAATCGAAATATCGGTCGTTGGCAACATGGCTACCACTTACTGAAACCACCGTTGAGATGGGGACGCTGTATGTGGTTAAAGGAAGTCATGAATTCTCTAATCATGTGCGTTCTTACGATGATTATTATCGTGCTTTTAATGGTGTATCAAGAAGTCTCATCAAAAGATACAGCACCCCGTTTCTGCTAAAACGGGGCCAGGCCATCATTTTTGATGACCGATTGATTCATTGGTCACCGCCGAATAAATCATCCGAGATCCGGACGGCAATTCAACTCGAGCTCGTCCCAGAAGAGGCGGAGCTGGCCATTTACTACCGGACTAATGAGCACGAGTTGTTGAAGTATGCAATCGATCGGAAAACATATCGAGAGACTGCGTTGACCTTGGAAAGGCCTGAGAACCTGGAACTGATTGGCACATTGAGTCAGCCACTTGTTAGTTATGGAAACAAGCAATTCATATCAATGATGCGGGGCATCCGTCCCGGCAGCACAAAGTTAAAGGAGCATTTCTTCCGAAGACTGTTCAATGGGATCAGGCGACGCCTGGGACGCTGATGACTTGGTGCCAGCGATCTTGACGACCTTGACGTCCAGCTGGACCGACTTCCCAGGCGTCCCCTTCTCGAAGACCTTGAGCTGACGGCCCGCGCGGCGGCGCTTGGTGCACTGCAACCGGGGCAATCCCAGATCGGTGTAGATTCTCGAGAACGTCGCGGTGGCCACCTTCACCGGGTGGACTCGCATGAGCCAGATGCGCGTGCGGCAAGCGCCGTACTGTAGCTCCCGCCGAGCGTGCGCGATGAGCTCGATCACCTCGCCGGAGATCCGGCGGCGCCGCCGCTTGGGATAGCGGGGGACGAGGCCGGGAGCGCCCGCCTCGCGCGCCCGGGTCCGCCAGGCGCGAATAGTCTTACGGTCTATGCCGAAGTGGTGCGGGCTGCGTGTTTTAGCTAACCGTCCTGGGGGAAACGCACTGAGACACGTCATCCGGGCGCCGGCTTGGCCGGCGCGACCGGTTCTGGGGGAGGGCTCGGAGGGGGCCCCCGAGGCCCCCTCCGACTGAGATGCCGTCCCGGCCGTTCGTGCTGCCGGACCTCGGTGAAGGGCTGAGCGAGGCGGAGATCGTCCGCGTGCTCGTGCAGGAAGGCGACGTGATCGCCGAGGACGCGCCGCTGCTCGAGGTCGAGACCGACAAAGCGCGCGTCGAGATCCCCTCGCCCATGGGCGGCCGCGTGGAGAAGATCCACGTCCAAGCCGGGCAGACCGTCAAGGTCGGCGCCGTGCTCGTCACCTTCGCCGACGCGGCCAGCGAGCCGGCGGTTGGAGCCCGTCCCGCCACTGCCCCGAAGACGACCACGACCGCTCCGCGCGAGAGTCGCGCCGCCGCCACCAGCCCCGACGCGCCGCCGGCCGCCGCCGCGCCGGCCCGTACCCCGGCGCCCGACGGCCGCCCGGTGCCGGCGACCCCGGCCACGCGGCGGCTGGCCCGCGAGCTCGGGGTCGATCTCCGCGCGATCCGCGGCAGTGGACCGGGTGGCCGCGTCACCGACGACGACGTACGGGCCGCCCAGGGTGCCCCGGCCCCCGCCGCCGCCGCGCCGAGCGAGACCGCGGCGCCGACTCCGGCGGCCAAGCCGCTGGCCGCGGTTGGGCTCGAGCCGCCCGCTCTGCCGCGCTTCGAGCAGTGGGGGCCCGTGGAGCGGACGCCGCTGTCGCATCTCAGGCGCACGATCGCCGAGCGCATGACGTTGTCGGCCACCATCGTGCCGCACGTCACGCATTTCGATCGTGCCGACATCACCGAGCTCGACACGTTGATCCGCCGCAACCTGGCGGCCGCGCGGGCGCGCGGCGTCACCCTCACGCTGACCGGCTTTCTCCTGAAAGCCGCCGCGGTGGCGCTCCAGGCGCATCCGCAGTTCAACGCGAGCCTCGACGCGCCGGCGGGCGAGCTGATTCTCAAACGCTACTGCCATCTAGGTGTCGCGGTGGCCACCGAGCGCGGCCTGATCGTGCCGGTCATCCGCGACGTGGACAAGAAGCCGGTCCTCGAAGTGGCCCGCGAGCTGGGCGCCCTGGCCCAGCGCGTGCGCGAGGGCAAGGCCACCCTCGACGACCTGCGTGGGGGGACCTTCACGATCACGAACATCGGCGCCCTCGGTGGGACCGGCGCCATCCCGATCATCAACTATCCGGAGGTAGCGATCCTCGGGGTGGCGCGCGCGCGCGAGGAGCCGGTGGTGCGCGACGGGCAAATCGTGCCGCGCCTCCTGCTGCCGCTCACGCTCACATTCGACCACCGCGTCGCGGATGGCGCCGACGGCGCGCGGCTCGCGGCGGACATGGTCCGGTTGCTGGAGCATCCCGACCAGCTGCTGCTGGAGCTCTGAGATGGTGATGGGGGATCTCGTCCGCGAGATCGACGTGGCTGTGGTGGGCGGCGGGCCCGGCGGGTACTCGGCCGCCTTCCGGTGCGCCGAGCTCGGGCTCGAGACCGTGGTCGTCGACGCGGGCGGGCGCCTCGGCGGCGCCTGCCTCTTCGAGGGCTGCATTCCCTCGAAGGCGTTGCTGCACGTGGCGGGCGTGATCCACGAGGTCGAGCGGGCGCGCGAGCTCGGGCTGGACTACGGGGAGCCGCGGCTGTCGCTCGACCCACTCCGCAAGTGGAAGGCCGAGCGCGTGGTCGGCAAGCTCGCCCGCGGCCTCGGCGCCGTCGCACGCAGCAAGGGGGTCGACGTGGTCGGCGGACGCGCGGTCTTCGAGGACTCGCGCGGGCTCCGGGTCGAGGGCGACGAGCCGCAGAAGCTCCGCTTCAAGCACGCCATCCTCGCCACCGGCTCCGTGCCGGCGTCGGTGCCCGGTCTCGACCTCGGCAGCGACCGGGTCATGGATTCGACCGCCGCGCTCGAGCTGCCAGACGTGCCCGAGCGGCTGCTGGTGGTCGGCGGCGGCTACATCGGCCTGGAACTGGGGACCGTGTACGCGGCGCTGGGCAGCCAGGTGACGCTGGTCGAGATGGCCGATAGCGTGCTGCCGGGGGTGGATCGAGACCTGGTCCAGCCCCTCGCGCGGCGCGTGAGCAAGCTCTTCAGCGCGGTGCACCTGAACACGAAGGTCACGTCACTGCGTGACGCCGGCTCGCACCTGGAAGTCGATCTCGGCCGCGGCGCCCCCGAGCGCTTCGACCGCGTGCTGATGGCCGTCGGCCGCCGCCCGGTGAGCGCGGGCGTGGGGCTCGAGACCACACGCGCGCGGCTGGACGAGCGCGGCGTCGTCCTCGTCGACGACCGCTGCCGGACCGACGACCCGCACCTCTTCGCGGTGGGCGACGTGACCGGAGAGCCGATGCTCGCGCATCGCGCCATGCGCCAGGGCAAGGTGGCGGCGGAGGTGATCGCGGGACGAGCGGCCGCCTTCGACAACGTAGCGCTGCCCGCGGTCGTGTTCACGGATCCGGAGGTGGCATGGTGCGGACTCACGGAAGCCGACGCCCAGCGGCTCGGACGCGCCGTCAAGGTGGCCAAGTTCCAGTGGGCCGCCTCGGGTCGCGCCGCCACCCTCGGCCGCTCGGACGGACTCACCAAGCTGATCGCCGACGCTGAGTCGGGGCGCGTGCTCGGTGTCGGCTTCGTGGGTCCGGGCGCCGGCGAGCTCATCGCCGAAGGCGTGCTCGCCGTAGAGACGGCCGCGCTGGCGGAAGATCTCGCGGCCACGATCCACGCGCATCCGACGCTCTCGGAGAGCCTGATGGAAGCGGCCGAGAGCTTGCTGCGGTAGGCCGGCGACCGATCCCAATGGACAACGGTCGCCTTTGATGGCTCGCTCGGTCGGTTCTGCGCACGAGACGGACGAGACGATGGCGCCGTCGGTGACGGTGGTCATCTCGACCCGCGATCGTGGCGCCCGGATCGTCCAGACGATCCAGACCATCCAGGCCAGCACTCGTCCTGATTTCGAGCTCCGGATCGTCGATCAGAGCGCCGACCACGTGACCGAGGCGTCCGTCCGCCAGTCCGTGAACGACCCCCGCGTTCGTTACATTCGAAGCGCGACCCAGGGCGTTTCGACCGGACGCAACATCGGCGTCGCCGGCGCCCGGAGCGAGCTGATCGCGATCACCGACGATGACTGCGAGGTGCCGGCCACCTGGCTCCAGGACATCATGGCCGCCTTCGAGGTCGATCCGCGGATCGGGCTCGTCTTTGGCAACGTGTTGCCCTTCCCGCACGATAGGGCTTCGGGGTTCGTCCCGGCCTACGTGCGAGACGAGCCCTTTCTGGCCCGCAGCATCCGTGACAAGCATCAGGTCGAAGGCGGGTCGGCGTGCATGGCCCTTCGGCGCAGTGTGTGGCAGGCGCTGGGCGGCTTCGACGAGATGCTCGGGGTGGGGTCCCGGTTGAGATCAGGCGCAGAGAGCGATTTCACGATCCGGTGTTTGCTGGCCGGCCACTTCGTGTTCGAGACGCCCACGGTGTCGGTCATCCATCATGAGTTCCATACCTGGGAGCAAGGACGCGGGATCGTCGAGCGATATTGGTACGGGACAGGAGCGATGTTCGTCAAACAGCTCAAGTGTGGACACTGGGCGATCTTGCCACTGCTCGGCCGACTGGCGTGGCGATGGGCCTTCGGGCGATCGCGATTCGCGATGAGTCTTGGTCGCTATCCACATCGACTATTCAGATTGTGGTCGTTCATCCGGGGATTCATGGCCGGAGGCATGACTCCCGTCGATCGAGTTACGCGCCGTTACGTGCGTCGACAGTAAGACGGGCCGGTCACGGTAAGGGCGGAGAAGCGCGGCGGAGCAGCCGATGGCTGAAGTTGAACCCGAGCATCCTTTCCACATAGCCCCAGCCGAGCAAGAGGAACGCTCCCGCCACTATCAGGAACGCCGAGGAGAATCGGGTTCGGCCGAGCGCGAGCGCAAGGGGAAGGAGCAGGAAATAGTACTCGGCCAGCGGCGCCTGGCCGTAGCCCTGAAGTCTTTTCGCGAAGGCTTCGCCTCGCGGACGAAGAAACGCCTGTTGGACGATCCAGAAGGCCAGGGCCAACACGGCTGGTATCGACCGCGGCCATGCCAGCCATAGCGTCGCCGTGAGGAATCCCAACTCTGATAGCAATGCGCCGACGATCACATGCCACGCGCGACCTCCGCCGGTGACGTAGGTCCGTACTCCGGCCTTTCGGTCGGCCGACGCGTCATCCAGCTGATGGACCGCCATCCATCGCAACCCGATGGCAAGGCCCAGGAAGGCCAGGCACCAGGACTCCGGACGCACCCACCCCCACGGTTCGACGGATGACAGGGCCAGCACCGGCAGAAGCCATTGGGCTGAGGCGCCGGCCAGCAGTCCGACCGCGCCTCTCTCTTTGAGACGAAGCGGCGGCAGGGAGTAGGCCGCGGCGAGCATGAGCCCGACGAGCACCAAGACCGGCGCGGCCGCGTCCGCCGCCCAGAGGAGGCTCAGCCCCAACGAGAGGCTCCCGGCCAGGAGGAGGAAAGCTCCCCAACTGAGAGTCGATAGCTCAGCCGCCCGGTTCGTCTTTCCCGCTCGCCGATCGTCCCTTCGGTCGGCCACGTCGTTGACCGCATACCCGAACACGGCCCAGAAGGTGACTGTCGCGATGATACCCAGCACCAGAGATGCGGACGAGTCCGGTGGAGTGAACAGCAGGGCGGCGGCACCCATGAAAGGGAGCTTGGACGTGGCCCATCCTGGCCACCGGGAAAGGCGCGCCCAGTCAGCTACGATCGTCGGGTACACGCGGTGCGACCCATTGATGTTTTGCCCGTCCGCTATGCGCCGGCGATTATACCGCGCGATGATGACCGCGCTCCGCCTCACCGTCTCGATGAGCGATGGTCTGTTTGCTCGGCCAGGTTCCTGCGGCTTGACGCGTTCGGGCGCACTTCGTTACGTTTGCGCCCAGCATGGCGCACGACCACCGGCCGGGCCTGTTGCGGTGATCCGAAGCACCGGGGGCGAAATGATCGCCGACCCCGAGCCACCCTCCTCGACAACCTCTGGCCTGCGGGCCATCTGGCGGGCCCGGGCCCTCGTTGTACTCCCGTGTTCTTTGGACGCTGATGCTCGGCTTGGATACGCTCCCTGGCCTTGGGGTGAAGACATCCTGGCGGGACTCTTCATGACTAGCGGCGCGTCGCGGGGAATCCGGCGGCGGCGGGCCCTTGCATGGGCCTCCGAGCAGCCTGACTCACGGCGCTGGCGTCTTACTCTGGCGCTCTGCGCATTTCGCGGACGCCGAATCGCACGATCGGCGCTCCTGGGATTCCGAGATCCAGAACAGTGCGCCAGCATCGTGTTCCGGTCGGCGCTGGAGTCCTGATAACGCTTCACAGAGCCGGTCGGGCGCGAGACCCCGGGAGGGTCGCAGGAGAGATTGGCTGGTCGCGACCGACTCACGACGCCGAACATATGTTCAGGAGGAGACATGGACGCACGACAAGTGCTGGATACCTACGACGAGGAGTATGCGCGAACGTACAACGACAAGTTCATCCTCAGCCGGAGTAACAAGCGGAAGTCCGAATTCGAGGTCGCGCTCTTGAAGGAGCTTCTGGCCCCAGGCGGACCGTGGTTGGATGTGGCCTGCGGCACCGGCTACTTCCTCAGCCGCTTCCCCGGCGTGGCGCGCGCGGGACTCGACATTTCCCCGGCGATGCTGGCGGCGGCCCGGCAAGCCAATCCAGACGCGCTCTTCTTCAGAGAAGGTGACTTCAAGACCGAGGTTCCCGAATGGGAAGGGCGATGGTCGCTGGTCACCTGCATGTGGTACGCCTACGGCATGGTGGAATCGATCGGCGCCGTCAAGAGCCTGATCGGGAATCTGGCGCGATGGACCTCTACCGACGGTGCGTGCTTCGTTCCGGTGTTCGAGCCGAAACACGTCGCTCACTGGGTCAGGATCCCGTATCGCCCGCGCAGCATCGAGGCCCCGCCAGGAACACTGCTGATCAGCAGCGTGACGTGGACGTGGATCGAAGACTCGGGCAAGCGCCACGACGATATGGTGGCGCCCCAGCTCGAATACATGGTCGCGATGTTCAAGGAGCATTTCGACGTCGTCGACGTGGTCGCGTATCCCCCGTCCTGGCGCTGGGGGAGAATACGGCGGAAAGGGATCATCGCCAGGGCGAAGAAGCGGAGGCCCTAACCGAACCCGTCCCGAAGCGACGGCCGGCGCTGAACGATCGGAACCATCCGAAAGCTGCTCGGGGGAGCGAAGGTCAAGACACGGCGGACAGGTCTCAATGGCCGACGATCGGTCAACGCCAGCTGCCACCGCGACATGATCGTGGCGAGGAATAGCTTCATCTCGAACAGCGCGAACGCCATCCCGATACAGCGGCGATGGCCACCCCCGAATGGCAAGAACTCGTATGGTGAAAATCGTCTCGCGAGGAAGCGCTCTGGCCGGAAGCGGGTAGGCTCCGGGTAGAGATCCTCTCGTCGATGAGTCAGATAGATAGAGGCGACGAGGGTCGTCCCGGGCTCGAAGCGGTAACCTATGAGTTCGAGCGGTGACCGCAGGATTCGCTGGGTGCCCAGAGCAGGTGGATAGATGCGCAGCGTCTCGTGGCAGACCGCCGTCAGGTAGGGAAGCTCGGCGATGTCGCTCGGCTCGGCGCCATCACCGACCTTCTCGAGCTCATGGAGGACCTGCTCGTGGACTTCCGGGAGACGATGAATCCAGTACAAGGCCCAGGCCAGAGCGGACGCTGTGGTCTCGGAGCCAGCAAACAGCAGTGTCCGCAACTCATCCAGCAACTCTTGCTGGGTCATCGGCTGACCGGCTTCGTCCTGAGCCGACATCAGCAGACTGAGGATGTCGGCACCCGGTGGCGTACGTTGCTCCCGGCGATCTCGAATCTGGTCGGAGAGCAGTTGGTCGATTCGCTGGGTGCGGCGCGCCAGGCGCCCCCATGGACTCAGACGACCCAGATCTCGTTGGAGAGGGCGGGACTGGAGCAGGATATTCCTCAAGGGAGCGTCGATAGAGCCCAACAGTGAGCCGAAGAGTTGGCCCAGTTGCTGGAAACGCGGTCCCTCGTCCACACCGAACACGGCGCGCAACATCACGCGCAACGTTATTTCTTGCGTGGCCGAACGGACCAAGAAGGGTCTGCCCGGCGTCCATTTAGACATCACCTGCTCGGCGATCTCACGGACGAGCGCGCCATAGGCCCGCATCCGCGCTCCGTGAAAGGGAGGCATCAGCAGGCGGCGCTCGCGCAGATGCCGCCCGCCGTCGAGCAACAGTACCGAGTTGTCCCCCAGCAGGAGTCGGAGGAGCTTGTTTTCCCGGGGGGCCTCGAACGTCTCTGGCTCAGCCGAGAAGATCGCCTGGATGGCCGCCGGGTCGCTGAAGTAGACGATCGCCGCAGAGCTTCGGCCGCCAATTCGGAAGGGATCTCCATAGCGCCGGGCACAGCTCTCCAGATAGTCACCGGCACCAACGAGGAGGCGGACCGCGGTGACGATTCTCGGAGCCCGCGGCCCATCGGGCACTCTCATCGGAGCGGCCCCCCTGATGTCCTGACGGCTGACTCGCCGCGCCCGTGTGCTAGAGGCGCTTCAGCAGCCACTCCGGGGTGAGACTGATCGCCCAGGAGTTCAGGACGACGTAGTAGTTGGTGGCGACCAGGATTCCGACCGTCACCAGCAGCAGGCCGGCCACTCGCTCCACCACCGGGAGCAGCGGCCGGTACCGCTTGAAGACCTTCAGGAATCCCCCCAGGGCGACCGAGGACAGCAGGAACGGAACGCCGAGCCCGGCCGAGTAGGCCAGCAGCAGGCCGACCCCTTGCTGCACCGTCTTGTCGCTGCCCGCGAGCGTCAGGATCGAGCCGAGGATCGGGCCGACACAGGGCGTCCAGCCGATCGCGAACGTCAGGCCGACCGCAAAGGAGCCGATGACACCCGCGGGCTTGCTGCGGATCTGGATCTGCTGGGTGCGCCCGAACAGCCCGATCTTGAGGACGCCGCACAGGTACAGACCGAACACCACGATGAGGACGCCGCCCCCGATGCGGATCCAGTCGCGGTAGTCGAGCAAGAACTGGCCCGCCGCGCTGAACCCGGCCCCGAGGCTCACGAACACCGCGGTGAAGCCGATGATGAACGCCAGCGAGTGCAGCAGCACGCGTGTGCGCGCCGCGGCCGAGACCTCGCCGGCGAGCCGGTCCACCGACATACCGGTGATGAACGACAGGTAGGAGGGGAAGAGCGGCAGGACACACGGCGAGAGGAACGAGAAGAGACCGGCCGAGAACGCCACCAGGACCCCCACCGACTCCGCCACCGCCGTCAGCTCTCGCGCGGGCCCGCCACGCTCACTTCAGCATGGACTCGAACAGCGCCTGCGCGACCTTCCCGTCCCATTCGCGCGGCCCGTTCGCATACAGCACTCGGTCACCCTTGCGGTCGATGATGAAGGTCTGCGGCAGGGCCCAGACGCCGTACAGCGCGGCCACCGTCGTCCGCGGATCCAGCCCCACCGGGAACGTGAGGCTGTGCTTCTTGACGAACGGCTTCACGACCGAGGCGCCTTCTGCATCGGCGGACACCGCCAGCACGACCAGCCCGCGCGCCTTGTACTTGTCGTACAGGTGTTGCATGGCCGGCATCTCTTCCTCGCACGGCTTGCACCAGGTGGCCCAGAAGTTGAGGAAGACCACCTTGCCCTTGAAGTCGGAGAGCTTGAGCCGCCCGCCCTCCGGCGTCGTCAGGTCGAACTCCTTGGCGGCCTGGACGGGCTTCGGTCGGTTCAGCTTGAGCTCGGCGGCGAGGTCCTTCGCGCTCCCCGAAACGGCCGCTCCCAGCAGTACCAGCGCGAGCGAGAAGGTGACGAGCGAACGCACGCGCCAAGTATACACGCGGCTGCCCCGGAGCCGCCACGAGCCAGCGCGTTCTATGCTATGGTTTAGCCACCCATGTCCGTGACGCTGATCGCCGACGACCTGACCGGGGCCTGCGACGCCGGCGCGCTGTTCGCCGGCCGGGGCAAGGTCGGCGTGCTGACCGACTCGGCCGCGGCGGGCCCGGGCTGGGAGGTGCTGGCGATCGACACCGAGAGTCGCGGGCTGACCCCCGAGCACGCCGCGGCCCGCGTCGCGCACACGGCGCGACAGCTCGGGCCGCGCCTGGATCACGGCCGGATCTTCAAGAAGATCGACTCGACCGTGCGGGGCGCGGTGGCCGCGGAGCTGGAGGCGCTCCTGACCGGCACGGGCCGGGATCGAGCGCTCGTGTGCCCCACCTTTCCCGGCCAGCAGCGGACGGTGCGCGGCGGCATCCTGCGCGTCGGCGGCATCCCGGTCCACCAGTCGGCCATCGGGCGGGACCCGAGCTTCCCCGGCCCGACCTCGGACGTGGTCGAGATCCTCCGCCGCGGCACCCCGCGCCCGGTCCGGCACCTCTCGCTCGCGGAGGTACGGAGCGGCGACCACGCGCTGGCCACGGTGCTCGCCGATCGCGGCGAGGCGGTCATCGTGGCGGACGCCGAGCGCGACACCGATCTCGATGCGCTCGCGCGCGCGGCGGTGGCGCATCCGCTGGTCGTGCCCGCCGGCTCCGCGGCCCTGGCCGGGGCGATCTCGAGGGCGCTCGGTCATGCCGGCGCGCCGGTGCCGCTCCCGGATGGGCGCGCCTGGCTGATCCTGGTCGGCAGTCTGCATCCCGCGAGCCGCGCCCAGATCGCCGCGCTGCGCGCTGCCGGCGTCGCCGGCGCGACGCTCGAGTCCGCGGGCCAGCGCGCGCTCGATGATCTCGCCCGCGAGATCGAGCGCGGGCGGCCCGCGTTCCTGGTGACGGACGAGGCCGGCGCGCCGGATCCCGACACGCGAGCCGACACCGCGCGGCGTCTGGCCGGGAGCGCCGCGCGCCTCCTCTCCCGCGCACGACCCGATCTCGTCGTCGTGACGGGCGGCGAGACCGCGCACGCGTTGCTCGTCGCGCTCGGCGCCAGCCGGCTGGACGTGCTGGGCGCGCCCGCCAGCGGGCTCGCGCTCGCCGATCTCGTCACCGGCGAGTCGACCCTGCCGGTGCTCACCAAGGCGGGCGGCTTCGGCGGGCCGGAGCTTCTGTGCACGCTCCTCGAGGGCCGGGCCTGATGCCCGCGCGCACGCCCCTGCTCGGCATCACGATGGGTGACCCCGCGGGCGTCGGGCCCGAGATCATCGTGAAGGCGCTCTGCCGACCCGAGATCACCACCACGTGCCGGCCGGTGGTCATCGGCGACGGCTCCGTGATGCAGGCCACGCTCGATCTCCTCCACTCACTGGCCGCGCTCCATCGCGTGCGCCGCCTCGCCGAGTGCGAGTTCGCGCCCGGCCGCATCGAGTGCCTGGACCTCGAGAACGTCGACGCCGCCGCGCTGCCCAAGGGCGCCGTGAGCGCCGAGGCGGGAGACGCCGCCTACCGGTACGTGGAGACGGGCGTCAGGCTGTGCCAGTCGGGCGAGATCGAGGGGATCGTCACCGCGCCCCTGAACAAGGAAGCGCTGGCCCTGGCCGGGCACCCGCACGCGGGGCACACCGAGATCCTGGCCGCGCTGTCGGGCACCAAGGACTTCGCGATGTTGCTGATGGGCAAAGAGCTGACGGTGATCCACGTGACGACCCACGTGGCGCTCCGGCGGGTGCCGGACCTGATCACGCGTGAGCGCGTGCTGCGCGTGATCCGCCTGGCCCAGCTCACCATGAGTGGCCTCGGCCAGCCGCGCGCGAGGATCGCGGTGTGCGGGCTGAACCCGCACGCGGGCGAGGACGGCCTGTTCGGAGACGAGGAGAAGCGGCAGATCATCCCCGCCATCGAGGAGGCGCGGCGCGAGGGCCTGGACGTGTACGGGCCGCTGCCGGCGGACACGCTCTTCTCGCGGGCGCGCGGCGGCGAGTTCCACATCGTGGTCGCCATGTATCACGATCAGGGGCACGTGCCGGTGAAGACCCTGGGCTTCACGTACGACGAGACGAGCGGCAACTGGACCGGGCTGTCCGGCGTCAACGTCACGATCGGCCTGCCGTTCCTGCGGGTGTCGGTGGACCACGGCACCGCGTTCGACCGGGCCTGGAAAGGCATCGCCAACGCGGAGAGCATGGTCGAGGCGATCGAGGTCGCGGTCCGCATGCTCTCGGCGCGGGCGGGCTGACGAGAACATGTTCGGCGATATCCTGTCCGATCTCGGCGCGGCCACCGTGGGCGGACTCGGCATGGCGCCGTCCGGCGACATCGGAGACCAGCACGGGCTGTTTCAACAAGCCGCAGCCGTTCTGGTCCGATGCCTTTTGCGGGAACCGCGGCATGATCATCCCCAAGCACCTGTTCGGCGCGTTCAAGGGCGCCAAGTCGCGCGAGGCGCCGGCGAACCTCAAACCCGCCGGCACGGGCCCGTACCGGTTCGAAGGAGAACAAGTGGCAGGGCCGGAACGTGACGCGGTTCCGCAGCGAGGAGTACGACCGGGCGTACCAGGCGGCGGACGCGGAGGTCGACCCCGTCAAGCGCGCCGGATTTTTCATCCGGATGAACGACATCCTGATCCAGAACGTGGTCGTGATCCCGGTACTCTGGCGAAACGGGGTGTCGAGCTCGATGACGCGGCTCCGCGGCATGGACCTCAACGGATGGGACTCGACCTTCTGGCGGCTACCTTACTGGTACAAGCAGGCGTGAGGCGCCGGTCGAGCACCGGCTGTGCGCTTGACACCCCAGTGCCCGGAGCTTATAAGAAGCGAACCAACCAGTTGCTGACGACCCCCCTCGAGGAGGACCGTTGATGGACGCAGAGCGTGAACTCCGCGGAATGATCGACGACGTCAAGGCCGGCCGCCTGAGCCGCCGGCGCTTCGTGCAATCCATGATCGCTCTGGGCCTGACCGCGCCGATGGCGGCCCAGATGCTGGCCTCGGCGGGAGTCGCCCAGGCGCAGCCCAAGGCCCCGAGCTTCACGCCGACCAAGCGGGGCGGCGGCGGGCACCTCAAGACCCTCTGGTGGCAGTCCCCGACGCTCCTGAACCCGCACTTCGCGGTGGGCACCAAGGACCAGGACGGTTCGCGGATCTTCTACGAGCCGCTCGGCGCCTACGACCCCGACGGTAACATCATTCCGGTGCTGGCGGTGGAGGTGCCCAGTCTGCAGAACGGAGGCGTCGCCAAGGACGGCATGTCCGTCACCTGGAAGCTGAAGCGCAACGCCGTGTGGCACGACGGCAAGCCCTTCACGGCCGACGACGTGGTCTTCAACTGGGAGTACACGACGGACCCCGCCACCGCCTCCGTCACCTCGGGCGTCTACAAGGACATCGCGCGGATCGACAAGCTCGACAGCCACACCGTCAAGATCGTCTTCAAGACCCCGTCGCCGTTCTGGTCGGGCCCGTTCTGCGGTCCCACGGGGATGATCATTCCCAAGCACGTGTTCGAGCCGTTCAAGGGCGCCAAGTCCCGGGAGGCGCCGGCCAACCTCAAGCCCGTAGGCACTGGCCCGTACCGGCTGGCGGACTTCAAGCCCGGCGACGTGCTCCGCGCCGAGCTCAACGCGAGCTATCACCAGCCCAACTGGCCGTTCTTCGACAGCATGGAGATGAAGGGCGGCGGGGACGCGGTCTCGGCGGCCCGGGCCGTGCTGCAGACCGCCGAGTACGACTATGCCTGGAACATCCAGGTGGAAGACGACATCCTCAAGCGGCTGGAGCAGGGCGGCAAGGGCCGGGTGGAGATCGCGCTCGGCGGCAACATCGAGCACATCCAGTGCAACCAGACCGACCCGTGGAAGGAAGTGGACGGCGAGCGCTCCAGCGCCAAGACCACCCACCCGCTCCTGAGCGACCCGGCCGTGCGCCAGGCCCTGAATCTGCTCGTGGACCGCTCGGCCGTGCAGGAGCAGATCTACGGGCGGACCGGGATCACCACCGCCAACTTCGTGAATGCGCCGAAGCAGTACCAGTCCAAGAACATGAAGTGGGAGTTCAACGCCGACAAGGCCGGTCAGATCCTCGAGGCCGCCGGGTGGAAGAAGGGGCCGGATGGCATCCGCGCCAAGGATGGCAAGAAGCTGAAGATGGTCTACCAGACCTCGATCAACGCCCCGCGCCAGAAGACCCAGCAGATCGTCAAGCAGGCCGCGGCCAAGGCCGGCATCGACATGGAGCTCAAGTCCGTGACGGCCTCCGTTTACTTCTCCTCCGACCCGGCCAACTGGGACACCTACAACCACTTCGGCACCGACATCCAGATGTACACCACCACGATGACCGAGCCGGATCCCCAGCGGTTCATGGACCAGTTCACCTCTGCGGAGGTGGCCTCCAAGGACAACAAGTGGCAGGGGTGGAACAAGACCCGCTGGCGGAACGCCGAGTACGACAAGCTGTGGAAGGCGGCCGAGGCCGAGATGGACCCGGTCAAGCGGGCTCCCCTGTTCATCCAGATGAACGATCTCGTGATCAAGAACGTCGTGGTGATTCCGGTGGTGTGGCGGCCGCGGGTCGCCGTCATCTCCAAGACGCTGCGCGAGGCCGTCCAGAGCGGCTGGGACTCGGATTTCTGGAACCTCGCCCACTGGTCCAGGCAGGCTTGAGGCCTTCGGCGGGGGCCGGGCTCGTGAGCCCGGCCCCCGTTCCCACGGCGCGCTGAATGTCCAAGTACCTCGTCCGCCGGATCCTCATCCTCATCCCTTCGCTGTTCGGCATCAGCCTCGTCCTGTTCACTGTGCTCGCGCTGGCGCCGGGGGATCCCTTCGAGGAGCTGGCCACCAACCCCAACGTGCCCGCCGAGGTGCGGATGAACCTGCGTACCCAGTACGGCCTCGACGACCCGGTCCCGGTGCGCTACGTGCGCTGGCTCACGTCCATGCTCAAGGGCGACTGGGGGTTCTCCTTCGTGAGCCGGATCAACGTGGACACGCTGATCATGCAGCGCCTGCCGACCACCATCTGGGTGCTCGGCTGCGCGCAGCTCCTGGGACTGCTGGTCGCGCTCCCCATCGGGGTCTACTCGGCCGTGCGGCCGTACTCGCTGTTCGACCAGGTGGCCACGACGCTGGCCTTCATCGGCTTCTCGCTCCCCACCTTCTTCACCGGCATCCTGTTCATCCTGTTCTTCAGCATCTATCTCGACTGGCTTCCCTTCATCTATCAGTCGGATGTGCCGGGCACGGGCTTCCGATGGCTCTGGAACAACATCCGCCAGGCCATCATGCCGGTGACCGTGCTCGGCCTGGCCCAGGCCGCCTCGATGACCCGGTTCGTGCGCTCGGCGGTGCTGGACGTGATCCGGCTGGACTACATCAACACCGCGCGGGCCAAAGGGCTGTCCGAGTGGGTCACGATCGCCAAGCACGTCGTCCGGAACGCGCTGATCCCGGTGGTGACGCTGATGGCGCTCCAGATCCCCGGGATCTTCACCGGCGCCGTCATCACCGAGCAGATCTTCCGCGTGCCCGGCATCGGCTCGCTCCTGATCACCTCGATCCTCTCCAACGACACGCCGGTGGTGATGGCGATCACCTTCGTCTTCGCCTGCCTGGTGGTGCTGTTCAACCTGATCGCGGACCTGGTCTACGGCTGGCTCGATCCGCGGATCTCCTACCGGTAGCGGGCGATGGCCAACTCGACGGTGACGGCGACGGTCCGCGGGCTGACGCTCGTGCGCGCGCGCGGGAGCGACTCCCTGCGGACCGAAGCGTGGCGACGATTCCGCCGTCACCGCCTGGCGCTGGCCGGCGCCTTGATGCTGGCCGTCATGGTCGCGGCGGTCCTGCTGGGCCCGCTCGTGTACCGCGTCCCGATCAACGACATCGACTTCAAGGCCAAGCTCAAGGGTCCCTCGTGGAGTCATGCGCTCGGCACGGACGACCTCGGCCAGGACCTCCTCGCCCGCATGCTCTACGGCGGGCGCATCTCGCTGGCCGTCGGGGTCGCGGCCATGCTCATCGCGGTCACGGTCGGCACTCTCGTCGGCGCCGTATCCGGGCAGGTCGGCGGGACGATCGACCACACCCTGATGCGGGTCACCGATCTGTTCCTGTCCTTGCCGCAGCTGCCGCTGCTCCTGCTGATCACGTACCTGTTCCGCGACAGCATCAAGCGCGCGCTGGGCCCGGAGGCCGGCGTGTTCGTGCTGATCGTGGCGGTGATCGGCGGACTCCGCTGGATGCCGGTCGCCCGCCTGGTCCGCGCCCAGTTCCTCTCGCTCCGGGAGAAGGAGTTCGTGGAGGCGGCCCGCGGGCTCGGGGCGCCCCCGCTGCGCCAGGTGGTGCGTCACGTGCTGCCCAACGCCCTCGGACCCGTCATCGTGGCGGGCACGATCGACGTGGCGGCGGCCATCATCGCGGAGTCCTCGCTGTCGTTCCTGGGGCTGGGCTTCCCGCCGGACATCCCGACCTGGGGGCGCATCCTGTTCGACGCCAAGGACAATCTCGACTTCGCGCCTCACTGGGCGATCTTCCCGGGCCTGGCGATCTTCCTCACCGTGCTCAGCATCAACTACATCGGCGACGGCCTCCGCGACGCGCTGGATCCGCGCAAGGTCCTCGGCGGCAAGAGGTAACCCGCCTCAGGAGGCGCGCCCCGCGTGTGAACCCCACCGATCTCTGCTTCACCCCCGCCACCGAGCTCCGTCGCCTCTACCGCGCGCGCAAGGCCTCCCCGCTCGAGGTGATACAGGCCGTGTTCGCCCGGATCGACGCCGTGAACCCGGCGCTCAACGCCTACGTCACGCTCGCGCGCGAGTCGGCCTTCCGCGCCGCCCGCCAGGCCACCGCCGCCCTCAAGCGCGGCGCCACCCTCCCACCACTGCACGGCATTCCGGTCTCGATCAAGGACCTGACGCTGACCAAGGGCATTCGGACCACCAGAGGCTCGAAGATCTTCGAGCACGATGTGCCGGATCAGGACTCGCTGATCGTCGAGCGGCTGAAGGCGGCCGGGGCCATCATCGTCGGCAAGACCAACACGCCCGAGTTCGGCGCGGGCGGCAACACGTTCAACGCGGTCTTCGGCGCCACCCGCAACCCCTGGAATCCGGCGCTCACGTGCGGCGGGTCGAGCGGCGGCGCCGCCGTGGCGCTGGCCACCGGCATGGGGCCGCTCGCCCAGGGCTCCGACACCGGTGGCTCCCTTCGAACGCCCGCCGCGTTCTGCGGAGTCGTGGGCTTCCGGACGAGCCCGCATCTCGTGCCCTACTATCCGCGGGAGCTCGCCTGGGAGACGATCAGCGTGACGGGTCCGATGGCGCGGACCGTGGCCGACACCGCGCTCATGCTCTCCGCCGTAGCCGGTCCGGACGATCGAGCGCCGTTCTCCTACGAGGTTGATGTCCGGCAGTACCTGCAGGCAGTCAAGTCCCCGTCGATCAAGGGCTGGCGCGTCGCCTGGACACCCGATCTGAGCGGCCTGATCCCCGTCGACGGAGACGTCGCGCGCGTCGCCCACGGCGCGACCAGGATCTTCCGCTCCCTCGGCGCCCGCGTCGAGACGGGCTCCCCGGACTTCAGCGAGGTCAACGACATCGTGCTGGGGACGCGGGGGCTCTCGATGGTCGCGAATCACGCCCGCCATCTGCCGCGCTGGCGAGAGCAGATGCAGAAGGGGCTGGTCTGGAACATCGAGCAGGGGCTGGCCCTCACGCCCCAGGAGATCGGGCGCGCCGAGACGCACCGGACGGCGCTGTGGCACCGCGTGCGCGCGTTCATGGAGACGCGCGACCTCTTGATCCTGCCGACGGTGGCCGTGCCTCCGTTCCCCGTCGAGCAGCCCTATCCCACCGAGATCAACGGCAAGCCCCTCGACAACTACACGCAGTGGTTCTTCCTGACCTACGCGATCACGCTGACCGGGCTGCCCGTGATCTCGGTCCCGTGCGGGTTCACCCGCGCTGGTCTGCCCGTCGGCCTGCAGATCGTCGGACGCCGCCGGCAGGAAGCGGCCGTGCTCAGGGCGGCCGCCGCCTTCGAGGCCGCGGCGCCCTGGGCCGAGAAGATTCCACCCACCGTGGCCTGAGCGCCACCGCGGGGCGACTCATGATCAAACCCGTCGTCGGCTTCCTCGTCCTCGTGGCCGCCATCGCGGCGCTCGGCGGGACCGTGCACTCGCAAGGCCCGCGTGGTCAGATCGAGGAGGTCACGCTCCTCGACAACGAGTCGATGCGAGCCGTCCTTCTGACGTATGCGCCGGGGGCCGACTCGGACTTGCACCTGAACCCCGGCCCTGAGGTGACCATCGTGCAGGAAGGCGAGCTGGTGCTCTACACGGGGACGGGCGGACGCGAGGTGCTGCGCGCGGGCGCGGTCTATAGCTGCATCACTGATGACTTATCGGCGGAAGAGACGAGAGGGCTGACTGGCCGCTCAGTTCTTCACGTCCACCGGCTGGGGATGCGGGCCAACCGGCCGCTCGGCCCTGACCGGTGACTCGAGTGGACCCGCTAATGCCCTGGATCGCCAAAACGGCCGATCCTTCAATCTCAAGAATGGACTCTCGAAATAGCGGTACGAGGCCCAAGCCAATCCGTACACGGCGGCAAAGCACAAGGGCAGCAACACGAGAAATGCGGCCCAGTAACTCCCGAACAATGGCGTGAGCCATTTGGCGCCACGCAACTGTAGGTAGACCAGAGGATGATGGTAGAAGTAGATCCCCGTACGAGATCCGGCCGACCACCGGGCAGAGAAGTTCCCTTTTTGGGTAGAAGGCTGCCTGCGAGGATGTGTCTCGGCATCGAGGACCGGGCGGAGCGGACGTCGGACGGGGAGACGTTCCGCGTCATCGGCCCGGCGCGCCGCTCGCCGTCGAGCGCAGGGCGCGGCGCACGCGAAGCGGCGCTACGGGCGGCTCGCGAGCCGCCGCAGGGACGACCCCGAGAGGCGTGTCAAGATCCACTCCTTCCGCAGGCGGGCGCCGAGACGCTCGTAGAAGCGGATGGCCGGACGGTTCCAGTCGAGCACGGCCCATTCGAACCGCCCACACCCGCGATCGACGGCGATGCGGGCCAGCGCTTGTAGCAGCGCTTTGCCCGCGCCGTTGCCACGTTCCTCCGGGACCACGAACAGGTCCTCGAGATAGAGGGTCGGCCGGGCCAGGAAGGTCGAGTACGTGAAGAAGTACAGCGCAAAGCCGACGGGACGGCCGTGGCGGCGGCAGATCAGGCTCTCGAAGTAGCGGCGTCGGCCGAAGCCGTGCCGCCGGACGCGCGCCGCAGTGGCCTCGACCTCGTGCGCCAGCCGCTCGTACTCGGCGAGACCGCGGATGAGCCGCAGGATGGTGGGCACGTCACGCGCCGTCGCGCGGCGGATGCTGAGGTGATTGCCGGCGGCGCGCGAGGCGGAACGCAGGCGAGACCGCCGCGCCATCAGGCCGCCGCCGCGGCCAGCAGCATTTCGGTGTAGGAGCGCACGCCCGCCTCGAGGTTGTCGAGCGACACGCGCTCGTCGTTGCCGTGCACGCGCCCGAGCTCTTCTTCGTCGAGCACGAACGGACCGAAGCCGTAACCATGGAGCCCGCACCGCCGGAATACCCAGTTGTCGGTGAACCCCACCAGGATCTCGGGCACCACGACCGCCCCCGGCGCCCGGCGCGCCAGCGTGTCGGCCAGACACTTGTACAGTTCCGTGTCCGGCGGCGAGAGGTTCGGCTGCTTGGGCGGCGCGGTGATCTCGACCTGCACGTGCTCGTCGGCGACGACCTCCTGGACCCAAGCGCGGATCTCCTCGGGATCCTCGCCGGCCAGCATGCGGCAGTCGATGTCCGCGGTCGCCTCGGGCGGGATGACGTTGCGCTTCTCGCTGCCCTTGAGCATGGTCACCGCAAAGGTCGTGCGGACCAGCGCGGCGCTGTGCCGATGGGCCATGAACCGGCCGCGGAAGCCCGGGGCGTGGAGCGCGCGCTCGATGTCGTCGAACCCGGCGGAGATCTCGGGCGGCAGCACCGAGCCGAGCCGCGCGAAGTACTCACGCGTCTCCGGCAACACGCGCGGCGGGCGCTCGGCCGCGAGCAGGCGGCCGAGGGCGCGGATGAGCCGATTCGGGGCGGTGTCCGGCCACGGCATCGAGCCATGCCCGGGACTGCTTCGCGCCGTCAGCCGCAGCGGCAGGCCGGTCTTCTCGGAGATCACGATCGAGGCCACCGGCGCCGTCGCCCCCGGCAGCCGCATGATGTAGCCGATCTCGGACAGCGCGTACTCCGCGCCCGCGAGCCACTGCGGCCGCCGCTCGGCGACGAACTGCGCGCCGAAGCGGCTGCCCGCCTCCTCGTCGGCGGTCGCGAGCAGCACCAGGTCGCGCTTCAGCGGCACCCGCGCGCGCTTGATCGCCAGCGTGGCCATGACCTGCAGGATGCCGGTCGACTTCATGTCGAGCGCGCCGCGGCCGTAGACATACCCGTCGCGGAGCTCTCCTCCGAACGGGTCGACGCTCCAGTAGCGCCGATCCGCGTACACGACGTCGATGTGATGGTGGAGCACGATGCCGGGCAGCGACCCGTCGCCCCGGATGCGCGCCATCAGGTTCGCGCGCCCGGGGGCCGACTCCGCGGTCTCGCTGGCCAGCCCGTCGGCGGCCAGGAGATCTTCGAGGAACCGCGCGCCGGCGATCTCGTTGCCGGGCGGATTCGTGGTGTCGATCGTGAGGTACTGCCGCAGCACGTCCACCGTCTCGTCGCCGAGCCGGGCCCAGTCGATCATGCCGGCGCTCCGCCGCGGCCGCCCGGGCCGGCCGGCGGTCGCAGCGTCGCCCAGTAGTGGCCGGGATTCGGGCGCTTCGCCAGCCGGCGCTCCAGCAGCGCCGTCGCGCGCTCCGTCTCCCCGGCGCGGAGCGCCGCGGCCAGCAGCGTGTCGTGGAACACCTCGCGCTGAGCGTGACTGCCGCCGACCTCGATGATCCGCGACTCGAGCGGGGCGATCCGCTGCACGGCGCGCGCGTACTCGCCCCGCGCGAAGGCATGGAGGCCTTCCAGCAGCGGCACCACCACCTCCGGCAGCGTGGCGTTCCGCGTCCGCGCCGCCCGCTGCCGCAGCCGCTCGAGCTGGAGCTCCGCGCTCGGCCACTCCGCGGCCGCGGCCAGGGCCATGCCGACGTGGAGATCGTGGAAGAGCAGCAGCGGCAGGTCGAGCCAGGCGCGCGCGGCCGCGCCGAGATGCGTCCAGCGCGCCGGCTCGGGATGGCCGAAGAGGTCCAGCCGCCATGCCAGCGCGACCGAGTCTTGAAGGTCCGAGCCGATCGTGATCGGAATACTGGCGAACACGCTCTGGAACAGCCGGCCGGCGCGCTCGTAGTTTCCTTCGGCCAGATGCATGAGGGCGAGATGCCACAAGAGGTGGTTCCGGAAGTACCCCAGGTGGTCGCACGGATGGATGCGGGGCGGCAGGGCCTCGATGCCGCGCTGATTCTCGCCGCGCTCGTAGTGCACGTGCGCGATGGCGTGCACGGCCCAGGCGTCCTTGGGATTCATCGCGATCGCGCGCTCCGCCAGCGGGAGCGCCTCGTCGAAGTGACGATTCTCCTCGAGCGCGAACGCGTGGAGCCCGAGCACGTAGGAGTCGCGCCCGAAGGCCGGGAGCACCGATCCCGTGAGCTCCAGCATGTCGGCGGACCGGCCCTGCCAGAAATAGATGAAGTACAGGCGCTGGATCAGGAGGAGATCGCGTGGATGCTCCGCCAGCAGCTCTCGGATCGTCGCGATCGCCTCGTTCCCGCGACCGCCGACCCAGAGCGCCAGCGCCTCGACGTGGCGCCGCTCGCGCGCGGTCACGGCGCCCGCGGCCGCCACGGCCGCGTCCATGGCCGCGCGGCCTTCCGGGATCTTCTCGGCCAGATACAGCGCGACGGCCAGTCCCGCCCGGGCCAGCGCGAACTGCGGGTCGTGGCTCAGCGACTCGCGGAATCGATCGATCGTGTCCGCGCCGAACCCTGCGAGCCCGCGGACACCGCGGTCGTACGCGTCCACGGCGGCGGTCGACTCCGTGGAAACCGGCAGGTCGTAGGCGTCTCGCCGCAACACGCGCCCCATCCTAACAGCCCGTCGCAGACTGGTCACCCGTTCGGACCGAGCGCCGCGCAGTTGGTGTTCCGCTTCGCGCGCCGGCTTCGCCGGCGCAGCCTGTTTCTGGGGGGAGGTTCGGAAGGAGGGCGGAGCCGCCCTCCGAGTTTCCTCGCAGATGCCACGCGAGAAAGGCGAGCGCCTGGCGCTCCGCCCAGGAGCGGCGCCCGACCGGGCCCTCGAGGAAGCCGGCGTGCCCGCCTTCGGGCACGAACGCCGCCTCCAGCCACGGCGAGCGAGCCACGAGCTCGGTCGGCAGCACGGAGGGCGGCATGAACGGGTCGTTGAGCGCGTTGATCAGCAGGCACGGTCGGCGGATCGCGTCGAGGTAGCCGGCGCTGCTCGAGCGGCTCCAGTAGTCACGCTCGTCCGCGAACCCATACAGCGGCGCGGTGACGACCCGGTCGTACTCCGCGAACGTGCGCGCGTGAGACGCGCTCGGTAGATGTATGCGGTCGGCGAACAGGGCGGCCTTGGCCTTGACCTTGCCCTTCAGGCTGCGCAGGAAGCTGCCCGTGTAGAGCGCGCGCCGGAATCCCGCGTCCAGGACCGCGGCGCACGCGGCGAGATCGAACGGGGTCGAGATGGCGGCGGCGGCGGCGACCTGCTCGGGCGTTTTCTCTCCCCGCTCGCCGAGCCACTTGAGCGCCACGTTGCCGCCGAGGGACACGCCGACGATGCCGAGCCGCCGTGCGGGTTGCCGATCGAGGAGCTCGAGGATCACGAACTCCAGGTCGGAGGTGTCACCGGAGTGGTACAGGCGGGCAGCGCGGTTGATCTCGCCGCTACACGACCGGAAGTTGAGCGCGGTCGCCGCCAGCCCGAGCCGCGCGCTCTCCTGCATGAGGCCCGACACGTAGTGCGAGCGCGACGAGCCTTCCAGCCCGTGCACGACGAGAACGAGCGGGCCGGCCGTGGGCGCGCCGTCGAGCCAGTCCAGATCCAGGAAATCATCGTCCCGGGTCCGGATCCGCTCGCGGCGCAGCCGCGGCCGGCCGAAGCGGCGGAACAGCGGCCCCCACACCGTCTGCAGATGCGCGCCCCGGTACCACCATGGGCGGCCGTAGGCCGAGGCTTCCATCGGCCGTGGACGGGACGGGGCGCGCTTACTCCTGGCCCTGCAGGAGCAGCTTCACGACCTCCGGCGCGATCGCCCGCGCGCGCTGGTCCAGCTGGGCCTCGCTCAGGTTCGCGATCGGGTGCGGCATGGCGAGGAAGCGATAGTCCGGCACGCCCCACGACTCGGCCATCGCGCGGCCGGTGGCCTCGAACACGTCCGTCACGATCGACGCGGCCGGTAGGCCGACCTTCTCGAACAGGATTCCGTCGAGCACACTGCCCGACGAGCAGGACCCTCAGTCGCCGATCCCGGCCACGACCGCATCGACGCCCCGCCGGGCCTCGTCGATGATCTCGTCGTGCGCGGGCACGCTGGAGTTGTGCTTGCGCCACATGCGCGTCTCGCTGGCGCCGTACTCCTGCTTCAGGATGTCGCCGATCTTGAGCAGCAACCGGTCCGAGTTGAACTTCGTGTTCTCCACCAGCCCGATCCGCTTGCCCTTGAGGGAGTCGGGCCGGGGTACGTAGGTGAGCGGCTGCTTGCGGGGCTCGACGGTGGGGTCGAGGATCTCGAATCGCGCCATCATGTCCTCCTGTCCCGGATGAGCTTCGTCACGGCTTCGCTCGCGCGGCGGCTGGCCCAGCCGGGGATGTACGCGGAGAACGCGCCCGCGCGGCCGCCGGCGGCCACGACCAGGATGTCCTCCGGCGTGCCCACGAGGGGCCTCAACGCCCGCTCGTCTTCCGCCTTCACGGGCCCGGCCAGCCGTTCCGTGCGCTTGAGATGGGCCACCGTGTTCTGGGTGTGCTCGAACACGAACTTCCGGATGTCCGCCTTCGTCCAGCCGTCGGCGGCGATCGTGCGCATGTGCTCCCCGGCGAGCACGACCGCGTAGTGCGGCTGGCCGACCACGTTGCCCGAGATCCGCATGTCGTCGCAGAGCGTGGTGACAATCCCGGCGGCGGTCCCGGAGAGCTGGTTGTAGAACTGATGCGGCGCTTCCGCCGCCATGACCGTCAGCGCGCTCTGCTCGGCATCGAATCCGCGCTCGACGTGGAGTGGCGTCCACGGGCTGTCCGCCTCGTTCTCGGCGATGACGTACGTGAACTTGCCGGGATGCCCGAGCGTGCCACGGTCGAGCCGACCGGGCAGCGAGCCGATCACGTTGCGCATGACCAGCCGCACCGCGCGGCCGACCGTCGCGTTGGCGCGCCAGCCCGGGCCGAAGAGGTTGTCGCCAGAGTTGAAGCCGAGGCGCTCGGCCATCGGTCCGTTGACGATCATCAGGACGGCGGCGCCCGCCGTCGAGGTGCCCGGACCGTGATAGCCCCACTTCGGATCACCGATGGCCTCGATGGCGGCCACCACCACCGGCATGTACTCGGGCTTGCACCCCGCCATGACCGCGTTGATGGCCACCTTCTCGGCGGTCACGGCCACCTGACGGTTGGTGATGAACGTCACCTGCTGCTGCGGATCGAGCTCGGCGGCCTGGAGCATCGCGTGGACCTGAGGCGCGGTCGGCGGCACCACCGGCAGCCCGTCGGTCCAGCCTTTCTCGAAGCAGAGCTCGATGGCCTGACTGAGATCGTCGACGGCATGGCGGGCGGAGGCGAGCTCGGTCGTCATGGCCGGCATTATACCCCAAGCCGGTTGACACGAGAGCCGGCCGGACCTGAAGATACGTGCATGAGCGGGCTCTTCGAGTGGGAAGACGTCACGACCGAGTGTCGTGACGTGCTCGCGTCGCCGCACGGCGACGAGCTGCGTTGGCTGGTCAACCGCGAGCGCATCCGCAACACCGAGACCGGCGAGATCGTGACCCGCGCGATCATCCGGCATCCGGGTATCTGCGTCATGGTGCCCTTTCTGGCGGACGACCGGATCGTGCTCGTGCGCCAGTACCGCTACCCGGTCGATGCCGAGCTCTGGGAGCTGCCGGCCGGCACGCTCAACGGCCGCGAGCAAGCCGGCCGCGTGGTCGCCACCGAGACGCCCGAGGCGTGCGCCGCCCGCGAGCTGCTGGAGGAGACGGGCTACGAAGCGACCCGATGGGAGAAGGTCGCCGTGTACTACGCCACGCCCGGCGGCAACGATCAGATCGTGCACGTCTTCTTCGCGCGCGGCCTGACCGAGCGCGAGCCGGCGCTCGACCCCGGCGAGGTGATCACCGAGGTGCGCGCCTTCGACGGCGCCGAGCTGGTGCAGATGATCCAGCGGGGTGAGCTCCGTGACGCCAAGACGCTCGTCGGCGTCTTTCATGCGCTCAGCCGACGGCCGGACGGCGTGCAGCTCGCGTGACCGCGCTTCGCGCCACCCCGCCCGGTGTGGGGTCCCCCGACTCGGCGTGCGCACCCCTGGGCCGACGCCACCGGGCCGGCTTCGCACCGCGCCGCTCATGAGCAGTCCAGGCTAGGCTCACCTTCCAGGATGGCTTCCGACCCCGGCGCGAGGCTGGTCGCCTACTTCTCGATGGAGTACGGCCTCCACGAGGAGTTCCATTCGTACGCGGGCGGCCTGGGCGTGCTGGCCGGCGACTTCATGAAGTCCGCGGGGGATCTCGCGCTCCCGGTGGTCGGCATCGGGCTGCGCTGGGCGCAGGGCTACACGATCCAGCGCATCGGCGCCGACGGTTTTCCGTACGACGAGTGGCGCGAGCAACCGGTGGACTTCCTGGAGGATACGGGGGCGCGCGTCCGCGTCCGCGTCGCGACCCGCGAGGTGGAGTGCCTGGTGTGGCGGGTCGGGCGCTACGCGGAGGCCCCGCTGTACCTGCTGGAGCCCACGGACCCGCGCGACCGCTGGATCACCCGCCGTCTCTACGACACGCGGCCGGATTGCCGGATCGCTCAGGAGATGCTGCTGGGCATCGGCGGCGTGCGGGCGCTCCGCGCCCTCCGTCTGCCGGTCACGCTGTACCACTTCAACGAGGGCCATGCGGTCTTTGCCGGCATCGAGCTCATCGCGGAGCGGATGGAAGCCGGCGTGAGCTTCGAGGACGCCTGGAGCGCCGCGCGCGCGCAGATCGTCTTCACCACGCACACGCCGGTGCCGGCCGGCAACGAGGCGCACGGGCTCGGCGACCTGCGCCGCCTCGGCGCCAGCTGCGAGCTGGTGGACAGCGAGATGCGCGCGATCGGTGGCGATCCGTTCAACATGACGGTCGCCGGCCTGCGCCTGTCCCGCCTGGCCAACGCCGTGTCCCAGCTCCACGGCGAAACCGCGCGCGGCATGTGGGCCGACGTCGCGGGGGCCGCCCCGATCATCGCCATCACGAACGGTGTGCACGTCCGCACGTGGCAGGACCCGCGGATCCCCGACGCCCTCCGGACCGACGACGCGCTCAGCGAGATCCGGCGCGAGCTGAAGCAGGAGCTCCTGTCCGCCGTGGAGGAGCGGACGCACGTGCGGCTCGACCCGAAGGCGCTCACGATCGGCTTCGCGCGTCGCGCGGCGACCTACAAGCGTCCCGATCTGCTGCTACGGGACCCGGACCGACTCGCCCCGCTGCTCAAGAGCCGGCGGGTGCAGCTCATTTTCGCCGGCAAGGCGCATCCCGCCGATCACGCCGGCAAGGCCGTGGTGGCGCTCCTCGTCGAGACGATCCGTCAGTGGCCCGAGAGCATCGTCTTCCTCGAGAACTACGACATGGGCGTCGCGCGGCTACTGACGCGCGGCTGCGATCTCTGGCTCAATACGCCGCGCCGCCCGCTGGAAGCGAGCGGGACCTCGGGGATGAAGGCCGCGATGAACGGGGTGCTGAACCTCTCGGTCCTGGACGGGTGGTGGCCCGAGGGCTGGGAGCAGGGCGTCACCGGCTGGGCCGTCGGCAACGCCTTCGAGGGAGCGGGACAGGACGAGCACGACCTCCAAGCGCTCTACGACACGCTGGAGGACGAGGTGCTCCCGGCCTTTGCCGATCCGCAGCGCTGGACCCGCATGATGCGCGCCTCCATCCGGATGGCGGTCGCGCGCTTCTCGTCGGACCGGATGATCCAGGAGTACTTCGAGCGCCTGTACGGTGTCGGCTGAGCCGTCGCGGCCTCAGCTGTTCCCGGCCAGGCAGCGTCCGTCCGCCGTGTAGCGCCCGCCGACGCTTTCACACGCCAGGCGCCCGTTGTACGGCGTCTGCGATAGATCCGCGCACCCGCCGGCGAACGCGGCCACCAGGAGCACGACCCCGAGAAGCGCTCGCATCGCACTCATCTCCCTCTCTCGATTTCCTGGGCGAGCTCCTGCGCGCGGGCGGCGTCCAGCGGCTTCAGCCGCTCCAGGATGCGGCGCGCGTCCCCCAACCGGCCGAGCTTCACGTACGCCTCGCCGAGATATTCCAGCGCCTCCGGGAACTCCGGCTTCAGTCGAAGGGCTTCGTCGTAGGCCTTGAGCGATTCCTGATACTTCCCCTGGTTCCGGAGCGCGTAACCGAGCCCGTTCCACGCCTCGGCGTACCCGGGCTTCAACTCGACCGCGCGGCGAAACGCGGCGACGGCGGTCGGCCAGTCCTTGGCCGTGCGCGCCCGGAAGCCACGGCTGTACTCGTCTTCCGCCGTGCTGCCCGCGGGTGCCCGCGTCGGCGCTGCGGAAGGCGGCGCTGTGATGCAGGCCGCGGCCGGCACGACGGCCAACAGCGTGACCGCGGTGGCCAGCAGCACGCCTCGCGCCAGGATTCGGGTGAGATCGGATCTCATCGCCACGTCATGATACCGCAGCATCGCCGATCCGCCGTGCAAAGTCGGCGAGACCGATCCCGAACGAGGCCGCCATGTCGGGTCACGCGATGTCGACCGATGAATCGAGCGAGACGGCAGAGCGCCGAGCGCGGCCAGGAGAAGCGGCACCCGCCGAGTATACTAGCGCGACCGTTCATGAACGCGTGTCTCGCGTCGTGTCCACCCCTCACCCTGCCCTCTCCCCCTCCGGGCGCGAGGGAATCGGAATCGGCGCGCTAGTCTGATGCCGGGAGCGCTCGGGTGGCTGGCGCTCGGTGTCGGAGCGCTCCTCGCTTCCACCATCGGCGGCGTCGCCGGCTTCGGCGCCGGCGTCATCATGATCCCGCTGATCGCCTGGACCATCGACGTCAAGGCCACGGTCCCGGTCTTCACCGTGGCCATGCTCCTCGGCAACGGCGCGCGGGTGTGGTTCAGCCGGCACGAGATCCGCGGGCACGTGGTCGCGGCGTTCCTGGTCGCGGCAGTGCCGACCAGCATCCTGGGCGCCCTGCTCTACACGCAGATCGACAGCTCGTGGGTCGGTCGCATCCTCGGCGGGTTCATGCTCCTGAGCGTGCCGCTGCGGCGCTGGCTGACGGGCCACGGGGTGCGCGTCCGGCTCCGCCACTTCCCGCTGATCGGCGCGTTCTTCGGGTTTCTCTCGTCACTCGTGGGAAGCGTCGGCCCGGTGATGACACCGTTCTTCCTGGGCTACGGCCTGCGCAAGGGCGCGTACCTGGCCACTGAAGCCCTGTGCACGGTCGGCACCTACCTCAGCCGCGGCCTGGTCTTCCGGAAACACGACCTGCTGACCGGCTCGACGGTGGCGATCGGGCTGTACATCGGCATCATCATGATCCTGGGCGCCTGGACGGGACGCCGGCTCGTCGAGCGCATGAGCGAGCGCGCCTTTCTCCGCCTGATCGAGGCGCTCCTGATCATCTTCGGGCTACAGTTCCTCCTCTGGCCCACGCGCTAAGCAGTCGGAGGGGGCCTCGACGGCCCCCTCCGAGACCTCCCCCAGAAAAGGGTTGCGCCGGCGAAGCCGGCGCTCGAAGCCGAACTTCGAACCCGTAAGTGGCCGAGTGACCTGCGCCGCGGCCAGACTCCTCTAGGCGCGGGCCCCACCCGGGTGATCGGTTGACCGGGGTGGCGAGTTACGGTAAAGAAGGAGGCCACCATGAACGTTCAGCCCGGGATGACCGCGGAGATCGAATGGGTGGTGAAGCCGGAGCTCACCGCCGACGTGCTCGGCAATCCCGGGGTGAAGGTGTTCGCCACGCCGTTCGTCGTGTGTCTCATCGAGAACGCCGCCATCGAGGTCCTGCGGGCTCACCTGCCGCCCGGGGGCGCCAGCGTGGGGACCAAGGTCGACATCAAGCACCTGGCCGCGACGCCGCTCGGTATGAAGGTGCGGGCCAAGGCCACGCTGCTGGAGACCGACGGCCGCCGCCACGTGTTCCAGGTGGAGGCATTCGACGAGGTGGAGAAGATCGCCGAAGCCAGGCACGAGCGCTTCACGGTGCCGAACCTCGAGAAGTTCCTCGAACGCGCGATGAAGAAGGGACAGAGCAGCGCGAGCTGACCATCGGGCCGCGGGCATCCCATGCCGATCCAGATCAACAAGAGCTTCAAGGGCAAGGAGCTGCCGCCTTTCACCGTCACGGTGGAGCGCGGCAAGATCAAGGAGTTCGCGCGGGCGATCGGCGACTCCTCGCCGTTCTACCTCGACGACGCGGTCGGGCGCGCGTCCCAGTGGGGCGACATCATCGCGCCGCCGACGTTTGCCGCCACCTTTCGTGACGAATCCTATGACTCCGGCGCCTTCCTGCGCGAGCTCGGCACGGAGGTCTCCCGCCTGCTCCACGGCGAGCAGGAGTTCGAGCACAGGAAGCCGATCCGGCCCGGCGACACGCTGCTGTGCCGCACCCGCGTCGTGGACATTTACGAGAAGACCGGCCGCTCCGGACCGATGGCGTTCGTGCTGCGCGAGATGACCGTGACGGACCAGGCCAACGACATCGTGGCCGCCGTCCGCCACACGACCGTGATCCGACTGTGAGAGAGGGCGCGTGAAGTACGCCAGGGTCTACTTCGAGGACGTCGAGGTCGGCCACGCGCTGCCTCCGCTCGTGAAGGGCCCGATCGCGCAGATCCAGCTCACGCGCTACGCGGGCGCCTCCGGTGACTTCAACCCGATCCACCAGGACGAGGCCTTTGCGCGCGCGGCGGGCATGGGCGGAGTCTTCGCCCACGGCATGCTCTCGATGGGCTTCGTCGCCCAGGCGGTGACGGACTGGCTCGGCGTCGGCACCGTGCAGAAGATCGGGGTGCGCTTCGCCGGTCTGGTGCGGCTCGAGGACGTCATCACCTGCCGCGGCACCGTGGTCGCCAAGCGTGCCGCCAAGGAGCACGAGGAGCAGAACCTCGTCGAGCTCGAGCTCTGGGCCGAGAATCAGAAGGGCGAGAAGGTCGTCACCGGCCGGGCGACGGCGGCGCTGCTGTCGCGGGGGTGACCCCCACCCCTCACCCCGGCCCTCTCCCTCAGCGAGTGAGAGGCAGCGAGGGTGACAGATCTACCGAAGCCCACCCTCACCCCGGCCCTCACCCCGGCCCTCTCCCTGGAAGGGAGAGGGGGTTGACGGCCCTACCATTCCGGGTGGCGAGGAAGTCGCGGAGCGCGGCGGTGGTGGACGGGAACGCCAGCTCGGGCCACGGGATCTCTTCAGCGGTCACCCATTCGATGCGGTCGTTCTCGTGACACAGCTGGAGCGTGCCGCCGGTCACCCGCGCCTCGTAGACCACGATCACGACGGGCGTCGCCGCGTACGAGTACACCCCAACCAGGCCCTGCAGCGCCACCTCGAGGCCGGTCTCCTCGTATGTCTCGCGCACCGCCGCGGCGTCGACCGGCTCCCCCCAATCGACGTAGCCGCCGGGGAACGTCCACTTGCCGTGCGCGGGGTTGATCGCCCGGCGGGTGAGCAGCAGCCGGCCGTCCTCGACGGCGATGACGCCGGCCACCACCTTCTGATTGAGATAGAACACGAACTCGCACGCCGGCGCCGAGCAGACCATCTCGCGCTTGTTCTCCGGCGGTATCGGCCGGCGCTCGAGCGGCGCCCCGCACAGCGGACAGAAGCGAATGGTATCGGGCGCGAGGCGGAACGAGGAGTCCGACGCCATCAGGCGTCCAGTCTAGCACGCGGGCGGCGGCGCCGACCTCGCCTTGACAGCGCGTGACCCTTCGGCGAGGCTTGGCGGGACATGCAATGGGTGAAGGCCAAGGAGGCATTCGACGAGGTCTTCGATGAGCAGGGCCAGGTCCGCCCGCACTACGCCTCGCTGATCTCGCTCCTCGAATCGTTCACCAAGCAGGACATCGACCGGCGCGAGCGCCTGCAAAAGCTCGCGCTGGTGAGCCAGGGCATCACCTTCACCGTGTACGGCGAGAAGGAGGGACTCGAGCGGATCTTCCCGTTCGACTTCGTCCCGCGCATCATCCCAGCGCCGGAGTGGAAGCGGATCCAGGACGGGCTCGTGCAGCGCATCACGGCGCTGAACCTGTTCCTGCTGGACATGTATCAGGAGCAGAAGTGCCTGAAGGACGGCGTCGTGCCCGCCGATCTCATCCTGTCCCGGAAGGAGTACAAGCGCCAGCTGCTGGGCGTGGTGCCGTCGCGGAAGATCTTCACGCACGTCGTCGGCACCGACATCATCCGCAACGACCGCGGCGAGTACCTGGTGCTCGAGGACAACTGCCGGTGCCCGAGCGGGGTTTCGTACGTGCTCGAGAACCGCGCGCTGCTCAACCGCGTGTTCCCGGAGTTCTTCGGCTCGTATCCGGTGCGCCCGATCAAGGAATACCCGACGCTGCTGCTCGACGCGCTGCAGTTCGTGGCGCCGCGCTCCGGTCAGCATCCCGTCGTGGTGATCCTGAGCCCCGGCATCCACAACTCGGCGTACTTCGAGCATTCGTTCCTGGCCCGCGAGATGGGGGTGCCGCTGGTGGAGGGGCGCGACCTGCTCGTCGAAGGCAATCACGTCTTCATGCGCCGCACTCACGGCAAGCGGCAAGTCGACGTGATCTATCGTCGGATCGACGACGACTTCCTGGACCCGCTCACCTTCCGCCGCGAGAGCCTGCTGGGCGTGCCCGGGCTGGTGAACGTCTACCGCGAGGGCAACGTGGCCCTGGCCAACGCGCCGGGATCGGGCGTGGCCGATGACAAGGCCGTGTACGCTTTCATGCCCGAGCTCATCAAGTACTACCTCGCCGAGGAGCCGCTGCTCGGGCAGGTGCGCACCTACGTGGGGCTCCGGCGCGATGACTTCCGCTACATGAGCGAGCATCTGGACGAGCTGGTCGTGAAGACGACCGGCGACGCCGGTGGCTACGGCATGCTGATGGGGCCGTTCGCCGGCAAGGTGGAGCGGGAGCGCTATCTGGCCGCGATGAAGAAGGAGCCGGGCAACTACATCGCGCAGCCCCTGATCGAGCTGTCGTGCCATCCGACGCACACCGACGGGCAGTTCGAGCCGCGCCGGATCGATCTGCGGCCATTCATCCTCTACGGCGACCGGGTGCGGGTCCTGCCGGGCGGGCTCACCCGGGTCGCGCTACGACCCGGTTCCTACGTCGTCAACTCCTCGCAGGGAGGCGGGAGCAAGGACACCTGGGTGCTGGCGCCCCGCGAGCCATGATTCTCTCGCGCGTCGCGGACGGGCTCTACTGGATGGGGCGCTATATCGAGCGCGCCGAGAACGTCACGCGCCTGCTGCTCGTCACCGAGGAGCTCGCCTCCGAGGCGCTCGGCCTCGACGAGCAGGTGGCGCGCGCCGAATGGAATCACCTGCAGGCCATCTTTCCGGGGCCGGAGATCGCCGGCCGCCCGACCGCCCGCGCGCTCGCGGCCTCCCGGCCCGCCGCGCTGTCCATCGACCCGAATCATCCGTACTCGATCTTCTTCTCGTTGCGGAAGGCGCGCGAGAACGCGCGCACCGTCCGCGAGGCGCTGACCATCGAGGTGTTCGTCAACCTCAACGACACCTACCGCGAGCTCGAGGCCTTGACGCCGCGGCAAATGGCCGATCCGCCGATGTTCCGCGACGCGCTGGGGTCGGTGCACCGGGGCATCATGAGCACGGTCGGCGCCGTCGAGCAGACGCTGTCGCGCGACGCCGGGTGGCTCTTCCTCAAGCTCGGCGAGTCGCTCGAGCGCGTGTTCCGCACCACCGTGGTCCTCCAGATCAAGCTGCCGGGCCTGCTGACCCACGAGCCGACGGTGGACCTCGCGCTCTTCTACACGCAGTGGCGAAACCTGCTGCGCGGGCTGTCGTCGCTCGAGAACTATCGCAAGGTGTTCGGCGCGCGGCTCGAGCCGGTCGAGGTGGTCAACTTCCTGCTGTTCGATCCTCACACGCCGCGCTCGGTCCGGTACGGCACCACCGCCGTGAAGGACTACCTCGACCGGATCGCGACGGGGACCGATCTCAGTCAGCCCGCGCGCATCCTCGGCAAGCTGGTGGCCGCGGTCTCCTACGAGGGGCCCGACCTGATCCGCCGCGGCGCCACCGTGGCCTTCCTCGACACGGTGGCCAGCGAGCTGGCCCGGGCCCACGACGCGCTCGCCACCATCTACTTCGGAACCTGAGGCCGCATGCTCATCGAGATCGAGCACCGCCTGTCCTTCGCGTACGACGCCTTCATCCGCGAATCGTTCCTCGAGCTCCGGATGCAGCCGAAGACCGGCTCGTACCAGACGCTGCGGTCGTTCGTCCTCGCCGTCGGGCCGCCCACCAACATCTCGCGCTACCGCGACTGGAACGGCAATGTAGTCCATCACTTCACGATCGTGAACTTCCACAACCAGATCCAGGTGGACAGCCGCTCGCTCGTCGAGACGGAGCCGGGAGCGCCCCGCGCGGCCTCCGCGGCCGACCGGCTGCCGCTGTCGGGCCTGCCCTATCAGCTCGCGGACTTCGTGGCCTTCGACGGCCCCGTGCGCGCGAGCGCCGGGCTCAGGAAGTTCGCGCGGGCATGCGCGGTCCCGTCGAACGCGTCGCTCGGCGAACAGGTCCTCGCGATCGGCCGGCAGCTGCGCGAGCACTTCAGCTACCAGAAGAACGTCACCCGCTACGACTCGAGCACCGACGAGTTCCTCGACAAGGGCGCGGGGGTGTGTCAGGACTTCACCCACCTGATGCTGGCGCTGCTCCGCCTGCGCGAGATCCCCTGCCGGTACGTGAGCGGGTATCTCCACGTTCAGCCGGACAGCGATGAGCCGGCGCAGAGCCACGCCTGGGTCGACGTCTACTCGCCCAGCTTCGGCTGGGCGTCCTTCGATCCCACGCACAACCGCGACATCGACGAGCGGTACGTCGTGGTCGGCCACGGCCGGCACTACGACGACGTGCCGCCGAACAAGGGCATCTACCGCGGCAACGCGGTCGAGCAGCTCGAGGCCGTGGTCGTCACCCGCCCCTCGGTCCCCAAGGACATCTCGGCGCTCCACGAGGAGCTGTCGGCGATCGATCTGCCGGTCTTCCAGGAGATCCCGGAACGCCGCCGCGACAACCCCGGCGTCGTCCTGCTGCTGGAGGACGCGGCCAGCCAACAACAACAGCAGCAGCAACGAGGACTATGACCGACGCCATCAATCGGAAACGACTCGAGGAGAGCATGGATGTCCTCGGGCGCGTGGGCGAGACGCCGAAGGGCGGGCTCACGCGTCTGGCGCTCAGCGACGAGGATCGACGCGGCCGCGACCTGCTCGTCGAGTGGATGCGCGGCGCCGGCCTGCGCGTGACCGTGGACCGCATGGGCAACATCTTCGGCGAGCGGGCCGGGCGGGCCGCGCTGCCCCCGGTCCTCATGGGCTCGCACGCGGACTCGGTGCCGACCGGCGGGAAGTACGACGGTCAGCTCGGGGTGCTCTGCGCCCTCGAGGCGATCCGTTCGCTCAACGACCACGGCATCCGCACGCGCCACCCGGTCGGCATGGCCATCTTCACCAACGAGGAGGGCGCGCGCTTCCAGCCGGCGATGATCGGCTCCGGGGTCATGGCGGGCAAGATCCCGCTCGAGGACGCCTACAACGCGCGCGACCGCGACGGCATCCGGCTCGGCGACGAGCTGGAGCGGATCGGCTATCTGGGATCGGAGCCCTGCGTGCCGCGCCCGCTCCGCGCGTACCTCGAGCTCCACATCGAGCAGGGGCCGATCCTCGAAGAGGAAGGCGTGCCGATCGGCGTCGTGGAAGGCATCGTCGCGATCTCGTGGTCGCGCCTGACGCTGCATGGCACGCAGGACCACGCGGGGCCGACCCCGATGCGGATTCGCCACGACGCCCTCGTGGCCGCGGCCGAGGTGGTCCGCCGCGTGCGCGAGATCCCGGCCGAGCTCGGCGGGGACCTGGTGTCCACGGTCGGCCGGCTGGACGTCACGCCGAACATCCCGAACGCCATTCCCGGTCGCGTGACGATGTCAATCGACCTGCGCGATCCGGACGATGCACGGCTCGATCGCGCCCTGCGCCTCCTCGACCGCGCGGTCGAGGCGGCGGCGCGGACCGAGGGCGTGACCTACGAGCTCGAGCACTACTGGCGCGTGCCGAGGACGCCGTTCGCCCCGGACGTGGTCGGCGCCGTGGAGAGCGCGGCGCGATCACTCGGGGTCCGCTCCCGCCGCATCCTCTCAGGCGCCGGGCACGACGCCCAGTACATGGCCGCGATCTGCCCGACCGGCATGATCTTCGTGCCCTCGCGGGCAGGGCGCAGCCACTGCGAGGAAGAGTTCACCCCCATGGACGACGTGGAGCACGGGGCCAACGCCCTGTTCCGGGCCGCGTGCTCGCTGGCCGAGCGTGCGGAGTGACCGAGGAACACGCGATCCGGCGTCTACCTCGCGTTGGGTCGTCCGTTTGCGCCCAGATACTGTACCAGCGCCTCCATCACGGCCATGTTGGCGCTCTTGCCTGACCCCTGGCAGTAGCGCTTGAGCTGGAGGGCCAGCTCAGCCGGGACTCGAAGCCCGAGCTGGGCGTAGAGCCGGAGCCCGATGGCCTCGGGTTCCGTGACGTCGTCCAGGGCGCCCTTGTTACCGTTCCGCAGGACCACGACACCCTCTCCCGCTCGCCTCACCGGTCTCGACATGATGCCCCCCTTTCCTCCACGGCGCTCCGCCTGGCCGTCTTTTCGGTGCGAAGATGCCGGCAGCGAACACGCAATCGAGATGCCATGTTCAAATGTCCGGAGATCCTTGCGATTCAACGTGTTATCGGCCCTAGCCGCCCGAGCGGAAGCTCCGCCGACTGGACAGGATCCTGGCCAATGGAGGGCTCTCAGAGGAAGGAAGCGCTGCTTACATCAGCGCTTGAGGCCATTGGACATGGAATTGTCCAACGTGCTGCGAATCGAGGCGCACGCTTTGCTTCGGGAGTCCCGAATTCGTCCCGGCACCCTTGCGTACCGGTGATGGCCGGCTTGTCTTCTACGCAAGCGGGCCGCTGTGGTGCTCGCGGGGAGCCGCGTGGCGCTCGCCAGCTGACCCTTGACCCGCCCGACGGCCGATGCGTATAGTATGCGCATGAAGCGTACAAATCTTGTGCTGGATGAGCATCTTCTCGAAGAGGCGGTGAGACTGAGCGGGGAGCGAACGTACTCGGGGGCGGTTGCCCGTGCCCTGAAGGAATTCGTGCGCCGCGTGCGCGCGAATCGCATCCTCGAGCTGGCCGGATCCGGGCTGTGGGAAGGCAACCTGGCTGAGATGCGCGACGACCGCCCGCGCCGACGCCTCCGGCCACGTCCGCGTGGTTCTCGTTGACACGTCGGTCTGGGTGGAGGTATTCCGCAAGCCGGGTCGGCTGCCACTCGCGTCGGTGGCGGACATCGAAGAGGTGGTGACCTGCCTGCCGGTCGTCCAGGAAGTGCTGCAAGGATTCACCGACGAGCGGGCCTTCCGTGTGGCACGAGAGGCGATGCTCGCCTTCCCCATCGTCGAGTCGCCCCTTCGGCTAGAGGTTTGCGACGAAGCGATCCGGCTCTACCGAGCCGCACGCCGTGCGGGCCTCTCCGTCCGCTCCGGGGTCGACTGCCTGATCGCCGCATGCGCCCTGCGCCACGGACTGACTGTCGCCCATCATGATCGCGACTTCGACGCGATCGCCGAGGTATGTCCTCTGCGGGCTCGCAGGGTCCCGTCCTAGCTACCAGTCGTCTGGGCCGCATGGGCGAGGCCGACTGCGCCAGCGACGCGCGCCACCGCCACGCCGCGGCGGCGGATGCTAGAATCAGGCGATGGAAAGCCCAGAATCCGAGCGCCGCGAGCTGCTCGCGGCCCTCCAGGCGGCGCTCGAGGCGCGGCCGGAGATCCGGTTCGCCTACCTCCACGGGTCGTTCCAGGCGGGTGGCCCGTATCGCGACATCGACGTGGCCGTCTGGCTCGACCCGGCGCGCATCGCCGATCAACCGCACGGGCGCTACGCGCTCGACCTCGGGGTGCCCCGGCAGCGAGACCTGAGGCGGTTGGTCGACGTTCGTATCCTGAACGATGCGCCGCTCGCCTTCCGCTATCATGCGCTGAAGGGTACGCTCCTGGTCGTCCGCGACCGCGAATTCCTCGACGAGCTGCGAGCCCGGACCTGGGACGACTACTTCGACTTCCTCCCGTTCGCCCGGCAGTACCTGCGCGAGGCGCTCAGTGAGTGAGGTGAACCTGGACCGGCTCCGGGAGCTGGCCGGCCATCTTCGGGATGCCGTCCGCCAGCTCCGGGAGCTGGGCCGCCTGCCGCTCGAGGCGTTCCTGGCCGACTCCCGCCTGCGCAACAGCGCGAAGTACCTCCTGATCGTGGCGGCGAAGGCCGCCCTGGACATCTGCAATCACCTCGCGGCGCGGCGGGGCGGCCGCAGTCCCGAGGACTACGCGCACTGCATGACCGTGCTCACCGAGATCGGGGCGCTCGACGAGCAGCTTCGGGGACGACTCGTGCGGATGGCTCGCTTCCGCAACCTCTTGGTGCACCTGCATGCGAAGGTGGACGGCGGCGAGGTGCACCGCGTGCTGGGTCAGGGCCTCGATGACTTCGACGCGTATCTGCGCGGCATCGGCACCTACCTGAAGGCCGAGCTGGGGCGAGGCGGGAACGCCTTCAGGCGCGGGCGCGATCGACGATCGGCACCTTCAGGCGCGCGAACACGGGCAGATGGTCCGAGGCCACGCGCGCGAGCGGGCTCCGGTGGACGTGGAAGCGCCCCCCGTGGAGCGCGCGGTCCCAGTAGATGCGGTCCAGCGCGAACAGCGGGAGCGGCGACGGATGCGTGCGGCGCACGCGCGGGGCGTGGAGCTCGCGGCGCAGCGCGCGCCGGACGGCGCTCGGGAACCACTCGTTCAGATCCCCGACCACCACGCGCGCGCCTGCCAGGTCCTGGCGCAGGATGTGCTCGCGGACCAGCAGGTTCACCTGCTTCGCCCGCTCGCGGATCCCGAGGCCGAAGTGGACGTTGAACAGGTGCAGCACCAGCCCCTCGAGGGCCACGTCGACGCGCACCCCGCCCCGGGGTTCGCGCCGGCGGTGGGTCAGATCGAACGTGTGGCTGTCGTGAATGGCCAGACGGGTGAGCACGGCGTTGCCGTACGGCCCGCCGTCGGTGCGGTTCCAGGTGACGCCCATCACCAGCCGCAGCCCGAGCTGGTGCGCAAGGGCCTCGGCCTGGCGGTTGTAGACCTCCTGCACGCCGATCACGTCCGCATCGATCTCTTCCAGGACGGCCCGGATGCGGTTGAGATCGACCCGCCCGTCCAGCCCGCGCGCCTTGTGGATGTTGTAGCTGGCGACCGTGAGATTCACGCCCGCCCCTGATCGGCGTACGCCGCGAAGTGCCCGTAGAGCTGGGCGGGGTGCGTGAGCGGCTGGCCCGGCAGCGCGACATCGGACGGATGCAGGATGAAGGTGTGGAGCTCGGCCTCGGACGGGCCCGCGTGGGCCCCCCGCTCGTGAAGGAACGACACGTCCCCGGCCGGCGCCCCGATTCCGTACAGCACCAGGTCGCCCGCGCCCGGCATCAGCATCAGCTCTCGCAGTCCCGTCAACACGATCTCCCGGTCCGGCCTTTGATCGAACGGGCCGCCCCGGGATTCGGGCCCGAGCGACACCTGCCGTCCTCGATACCAGCACAGAGGATACATCACGGAGCGGCCGAGGACGAAGCCGATTCCGGGATGGCCGGACAGCATCGCGGGTAAGCCCGGATAGCGTCGCTCGATCTCCTCGGCCGTGAGAGGCTCCGGCGAGTCGGTGAAGTACACGAAGGCGTTCGGGCCGGCCGCCACGACGCGGACGCCCTCCGGCGCGCCCGGCCCTCGAGCGTCACGCAGTCGCACGTGGAAGTCCCACTCGAGATAGTTCAGGAACCGCTGGAAGAACCCGCGGCATCTGAGCAGCCGCGCCGTCCGACGCGCCTCGTGGTCGTTCGGCTTCGAAGCGCCGTTGTCCGGCGGCGCGGGTTTCCCGGCCAGCAG